>JAAUXT010047084.1_pt1 | contig 88805 bp, 84 predicted proteins | sample 7278171 | NCBI WGS metagenome assembly JAAUXT01 (sample SAMN14350112, study PRJNA611818) | marine sediment metagenome | isolation source: surface marine sediment (1.8m) | place: French Polynesia: Moorea | collected 2018-08
GGCACGTAAGTTTGGTGCGATAAACATGTATCTCATTTCATCCACAGCGACGCATCCTTCAAATCAACGTCCAACATTCAAAAGTTTTGATGCTCTGAGACAATGAGTCTTGAGGTACTCCGTGTAAGTCGCACCTCTTCCGTTATTTTGCTCGAACACAAACTTTTGACGTGCATAAATGATTGCTCTTTTTCTGACCGTTGGGAATAAAACGAGGCTTCACGATTCATCTGATGTGTCTTCTGAGAAATTACGTGGCCTCATAGCCAAACTGCTCCTCCCATGCCGCAGTAAGTTTTTGTACGTTCGGGCACTACGCTCGTATGTCTCGTATCTCCAAACTTGTGAATGTCTGAGAAAAACGAACGCGTGAAAAGGCAGTGCAAAGAGTTGCTCCCTAAAGTCTGGTTTTGACAAAAGGGTCTTGCAACTCGTTTCAAACATTCATTTTGTCCTCTAACTGTTCATTTTTCCTAAAGAAGGAAATCTTGGGTGATCAAAACACCAACATCAACAGCTTTGGCCCTCACAGAGAAACGTGGAGGAAGCCAAGACTGTTTGCAACAAAAGCAGCAGCGTTTTGTGAGAGAGAAAAAAACTTATCACCAGGTATCTTAATGACCCTCATTAACTTCTGCAGACAGGAAAATGCACTCAGTGTTAACCAAGATTTATGCCTCGAACCATTCACATTATTTCCATTACATTTTCTCATTACCACCTCCGTACCACTCAGGTGTCCGCTTTCCGAAAGACTTGCACGCGGACCAGCACTTGGCGGTTCCTTCTGTCGTGGGTCCTTTCCTTTCGCAAAGAGATACGACAAGAATAAAGTCAGTTGACAAAATGTTTCTGAGGTGTTGATATTTTCGGAAATGAATGATGCCTGTTCGTTGCAAATTGATTGTTATCTGGGAATTTCTTGAAGTACAGAAGCTTTCGTCAGGAAATTAACCTGTTGTGTTCAGCTCCCAGGAAGATTACACGCCTTCGGCACCCGAGCCGCTGTGTGCGTCGGAGGGAGAGCAGACTCACCACACCCTTCATTCACCCCGGGTTTTTCCATCCTGTGAAGCATGTTGATCCCCAACACCCAGGAAGAATGTACCACTTCAGTCTGTTGGACACGCCACACAACTTTTGAGAGACAATTGTTGTCGTTGGGAAGGTATTTGTTTGGGTGGAAAATATACCTTGACATCACCCCCACAAATAATTTTCCCACAGGGACACGCCTGTGCATTTTGACTGCTCCTCCTTGTTTTTGGCCTTTGCAGAAAGCACGAATGGGGGAAACTAGGATCCAAATATCTTCAGGTGGCACAGAAGCAAAATTGGTTCAAGGTTGTGGATGATAAATTCTCAATGACACAAAATTGTACGAAAGTGTGTTTATGTTTGTTTGAAATTGTAGTCGTTTTCTCCAAGCAAGAGGGGATTATCCAGTGATGTTACTCTTATTGGGACGGACTGTTCTTTCCTTTTCACACAAAGTTATCACCAAAGAATGTAGCAACCTCTTTTTTCCGCTTTGTGACTGGATGCACATTCATAGAAAGAAATCTGATCACAGAAAGAGCCACCACAACAAAGCACTGTGATCAGTGTGCTTTCCGTGCATGTCTTTGTGACTGCAATTAAAGCCTTCGTGTCCCCAGACTCCCTGGTCAGGCGATTTTGCTGCAGTAAACGCTTTGCGGCAGTGATTTGCTTGTGACATTAAGAACAGATTGCTCTTTACAAATCTTAATGCGTCTTAAGAGCTTTTGGCACAGGATATCGACAAGTGATTGATATTAATGGTACACTTTCATGCAACGAAATAATATCTTTATTTCTGTGTGACTTGCCATCATCACACAAGGCCATTCAATCAATGATCTGTCTCCGTCACTATCGGACATAATTTGTTTCAATTAATTAGAAATCGCAGCGTGTTCCCACGAACATTAATAAAACAGAAGTTTGATCTTCCCTCGAAGAGAATCCTTCCTTCAGAAAGCTGTGATCCTGCTTCCTGAATTGCTGTGACGCCCTCCAACTCACGAGAATGCGCACCGTTGATTTGGCATGACCAACCTTGGGCAGGATCTTCAAGGTTTTCGTGAGGATCACGACTGTATCTCTGGATAAATTGCTGATGGGCAGTCATCTCAAGGAAAGTTGCAGGCTCTGAAGCCCAAGCAGATTTTTTTCCATTTGATTATTGGCCCGGCACAAACAGCCAGACTGTGCGATACTTTTCTTGCTTTTTGCGAAGAGAGTTTTCTCTGCTGGCCCTGCTTTCAGCTTCCTTCCGCTGTGCAATCACCCCGGTATTCAAAAAGGGTCGCCTACATCTGTCTTCAGCACCAATCTTATCAAATTTCTCACTGTTTGCATGGATTTCACACACTTCTGCCTCCATGCAGACTTTACTAAGACACCCTATCAACGTAGATTGTAGTCAGCTTTAGAGAGGCTTTACCGCGTCGGAAAGATAGAAGATAATCATATTTGTGAGTTTGTATATTGAGCGGTCTGGTTTGGTTTGGTCTGACACGTAAGCTGCATGAAGTGCTGCAGAATTGAGTGAAAACTAATAATGTGGGGGACTGATTGTGTATAGTGTCCTGTTCTGGAGTGAGATAAACCAGAAGTGCAGCTTCCAAACTGGGTTGCCTTCAACTTGAAAATGTTGGTTAATGAACTTCGACTTATGTGGTATTAAAGGATTTCCCCTGTAATGCAATAAGTTCCTGCCTTCCAGCATACAAAACCAGACGGAGGTCACACTCGTCTCTGTGGCGTTCATACCTCACGATCTGACTGAACAACACTCGGGGAGGTCAACATTTGTCGTCACCGTTTGGCTTGAATTTTCGGCAAGCATCGTCTGCTTGTCGTGGTGACATTTCGACAGAAAGAGAACTGTGCTGCTCAAAAACAGCGCGAGGGAACAACACCCATTGAATGTTGTCATTGAAACATTCCGTTGTCAAATTGGCCCAGTAAGCACTGTGTCTTTCTGTGTCGTTGAGGGAAGAAGAGTATCTCGTGCAACACAGAATCAAATGTTTCTTTTTCAACTGCGACTCGGGTGGGGTTGAAATTTAGAGAACGCGGTTTGCGCAGAGACTGAGCGGAGTCCACCAGGAGCCCTAAACTATGAGAGCAGAGAGGACAGTTGCAGTGCACCCAGTGGGGTCGGGATGAGTGATCAGCCGTGCTCAGACACGCTCGGGCCATTTTGGGCGGACCAGCAGGACGCATTCGAGGCCTGACGAGCAATCTCAATCAGTCAGCATCATTTTTGTTTCTGAAAGCACAATCTTAGCTTTTCATTCTTTCCATTTGCGAAACATTTGTTCTGCAGAAAGTTATCCTTCGTTACCTAAGACTCCAGAATCTTCCAAGTTTTCGAGCAACTGGAGAATGGCGTGAGTTGGAGTCGTACTCGGCATTACCAGAAGACGACGTGTTAATTCGGGCTGCACAGCCTGTAATTCACCTCACAAGGACAATAATAGAAAACAAATAACAGGCCCTGAGCCCATAATTCTGGTTAACTTGGCTCACAACAAGGAAAAGGAAGGAGTTCGTTTCATTCCATTGAAGTGCCGCAAGAGAGAAGACTTTCAACGTACGAGTAGATTCACACGCGGTCGAACTCTGTCCGGGGTCGATTTATTCGGAAAAAGAGCGAGTGGATGAGCGAGTGAATTAAAACGGACAAAGCAAACGCACCAAGCTGGCCGGTGTCTTTGAATTCATCAAACAACTGGCTCAATATCACGACTCGTGCGACGGACAAGCGACAGATTTCTGGATGGCATGTGTCCGTGGCTCGTTCGCTCTTTGAGGTCGTCTCTGTTGACCATCTCCGGTTCCGTTGTTGAAAAGAGCAAGTTTCCCCAGAGAACAACTGACAGTGGATCCAGGCAATGATCCATCTGCGTGACCCCTCAAAAATTGTTTGTCCTGCCCCGTCCCTAAAACCTTGGGCTCTTATGTGAGTCACTTGATGTGAGATGCGTGCTGTGTGCTGTGCATTGGGATTCGGTGAGATTTTAATTGTCTTGTCTCAAAACGACGTGACTGTCTGACAGGTAGTGAGTGCTGCGCTGCGCGTAACAAGTGCTTTGTGCACGTGAATCGACACGGAAGGACAAAAAATGTCAGTGATTCGCCAAAGCTGTGGCATGTTTCTCCATTCGTGATTCACAGATGTGCTACGCATTTGTCACACACCGTTAATTGGGACAATCAGCTCGGATTTCGTTTGACATTGACTCTCTGAAGTGCGAGCAGATCTACCCATTGTCGCGTGGAAGCGGCGTTTTGCAGATTACTCCAATGCGGGTATTGAGGCATGCCACTGCAAAGACAGTCAGTTTCCTCCGGTGTTTTGAATTGGCATCTGTTACAAAAGAAGCCTTGGAGAATTATCTGCCTGATTGTGTCAGACAAACGCTCAATTTGAGCAGTTTTGCCTTGTGGATACCACCACCTTTCTTCGTCCTGGTGCTCGAAACATTTGACAACGCACAGGAACACGAAAAGGGCGAATGTGACCCGTACATAGATCACACAGATCTAAATTTGCCCCCTTCCGTTGTTTGATGGCAACATTTTCAATGAATGATCACATTCCCCTTGCTCCAATGTTTTGTTTGGAACAGATGCAGAAAATGTGTTTTTTTATTGTATTCCGCCCGTGCAGGTCTTGCAAAGTGCTTTGCGAAGCATTTTAAAAATACATGTAGAATATTCTGTGCTCGCCTCAAAGGGCCCGTTACGGAAGTCACCAGAGCCTCGTTGCGAACCCAGCGGGCTCCAGATATGCGATCGTTTAATGTCAGATCCTCAGCGCGATGCAGTCCCCAGCACATTCCACGCTCACCGACAAAGGGCGTTGTGAATGGGTGACCAGCAAAGCTAATCTGCCCGCATGAAGGAGATGGGAATTAGGTGAAGTCATATCACAACATGTCGCCCAGATTCGTGGCCTTTCATGACCTTAATCTTCAAGACAGATTAGCCTTGATTCTCATTTGATGAACACAATGGCCACTGCGCAATATAACCAAGATCAATATTTGCAAAGGATGCAAAAAATAAGCGGCGCGCCTTGGCCACCTTCACACGAAGCAGTGCTCCCAAAGAGGCCTTCTGTTGTTCCTTCAGTATGGCTTTTTTCTGACAACGAATTCACTTTGAGATCTGTGATCTGGATCTCCGGCCAGAAAATAACATTTCAGATTCACAGACATCATAAAATATCTGGGAGAGATCGACCGCAAACCAGCATTTCGTGCTGTTATGTAACAACTGCAGTGGTCAGTTGGTCTTCCGTGTGCATCTTCTCACGTGTACACGAAGTAACCGCTTCTGTTTCCCAATGGTCAAAATGTTCACCCAAGAACAGCCAAAACATGTTTTGTATACCACAGAAGATCAGGCACCAAAAGAAACCTGTCACCAAAAATAAAACACAACCAATGTCATTTATGTTGACCAGAATTGTCCTGGTAGCAAAGGCCTGTGGTTGGTTTCATTATTCTTTCCATGTCATGACACACACACCAAATATTTTTGTCAAAGAACTGTGGCGTTGATCATTGGAAATGATGGAAAATTGCCTGCTGTTGATGCTGTCCACTTGTAAAAAAAATGCTGGTGATGTCGGGATAAAAGTGAAGCGGTTTCGTCGTGAATAAACCTCGTTTTTGCGCACGAACCTGGTATGTCAAGAAATTGCAAACATAATTTGGCAACTTTGCAAAATGGGCCATGTCCTGGTTGCTTTTCTTTTCAAGTAAGACGTCCAATCCAATGGGACAAAACAAGCGAACGTGGATATCTGACCGTCAACGTTGAGTGTCACGATTGTTGTTGTGTCTCTGCAGATGTGGACGAGTGCGCGACCAGGCAGCACAAGTGTCCATCGGAGGCGCGCTGCATGAACGACATCGGGTCCTACTCGTGCCAGTGCGGCTACGGGTACTACGGCGAGGACAGGATGTGCAAAGGTACGCTCACTTGTGCCACATGAAAGGGATCCCACGATATCGCAGCGGTGTTCGCAGGCTGACCAACAAAACTTGTCAACAGCCAAACGTTATCATCGCACGGGGAAAGGAATCACCAGACCGTGTTCCAAAAGTCTCCAAGCAGAGACCATGACTCTCCAATTTCTTCATTCCACTCATGACAAGACACTGGCCTGACACTTCACTGCCCTGCCTACCATTGGTCTTCCATCCGAATATTTCTTATGATCGCTGTTCAACTTTGTGTCCCACCATCACAAGAACAACACCTGTTTTTGTGTGACGTTTCTGGGCAGAGCGTTCTCTGCTCCTGTGTAATTCCAAACGAATTGTCCCAGCAGAGCGACTGTCGGAGATCGGGCACCACGAAAATATGGGTTCAACAATCCACTCACGGTCCAGTGGACAAATCTTTCTTGGAGGACCTGTACCAGCACCTGCCTACGTACGAGTGCACAGTGCACTTGAAATGTTCTCGCGAATTTCGATTGATCCTTTCTCTTCGTCAACTTGCAGCACTGAACTTGACGGAAACTGTTGGAGATGGATGTCCTCTCCGGAAACTTCTGCAGTAGTTACACTTTAATTTGCATTGTAAATCTATTTTAGGAGGACGAGTATCAATTCAACGCCCAGATTTAACACCTGATTACGAATGCAGCTGATGTAAATGAAGTTTCAACATCACTGGTCATTGCATGGAATCATCATAATTGAGTAGGGTGGGGAATCTCGGCCTGTCCGAACAAATGTCAATGGGCAGATGTCTCAGATTGTTTTTCCTTGAGAAATTCTTGTGGATCTGTTTGCCCAGACGTGTGTTCTCAATTTTCCTCAAAAGAAACTTTTTGTCCTTGGTGTGATCATGCGGAATCTTTCTGGATCTGACAAGAAGGGGGTAGAAGGAACTCGATTTCCTCAACTTGAAAGAAATTGAAGACAAGCACCATCCATTTCTTTGATCGTCTGTTTCCAAAACATCCAAGACATTTTCTTTTCATTTAATTTCCAACAATCTCGATGAATTTGTGCAGCAAAGCTTCTCTCGTGAAAACCCGACGCAGGCCTTCGAGTCTCCTGTGCATCCACCGCACATCCGAACAGATCAAGCTTCACAAAGTGTGATAAAGCCCCACAATGTCCCTTTGCTCTTCCAACTGCTTTCTTTAAACTGCCAATATCATGGCTAGAAGGAGTAAAATGACCAAAGTTCCCAAATTCAATTTGGACCTTTCCTGCAGTGGAAACGTGATTCATTACGTGTAAAAGCTGCCTTTAGGCGCTCTGAGCTTTTTCCCTTTGTCATGAGACACAGTAATCAGGGCACCAAGGCTCTTTGTCACAAGAGAGCGGAAGAACATCGAGAAATATGTTACGAAATCACCAGAAGCTAAGCGGGAAACAAATGAACGGATTTGTTGCAAGAAGAATGACTGGATAATATCGTGTGAAAGTTAAGCTTCACCAGAAGCGCAACAGACGCACCAACACAAAGACTCGTAGGGAGTCGACTCTTTACTCATTGAAAAGGTGTGAAACCCCGAAAACTCTTCGCAGTGGATTGAGCGGACTCAGCCTGTTCTTGTCTCAATCAGGAAGGACGCATCGGCGAAGGCGATTCCCGAAGACTGAAGAAGAAAGCCCGTTGTGTGGGCTGTCCACACACGTCCATTGTAGGTGTCGGAATCACACGACTGAGTGGCGGAATTGCCGCGGATGTAAATTCAATTACTCGGTATCATACTGCGAGCAACTTATTCATCACGTATATTGCCTCTGTCCACGTTTCAGCCGTTTAATGCTGAATGTCAGATTGCAGTGACCACGGCAGAAGGAAATCAGATCACAAGCTGACTTGAAATTGCTGCTTGAAAGGAAATGTGGTGGAGCTGAAACACGTGAGGGAGGAACTTGGTCGCGTGGATGGAACATTGTCTTTTCGGTATACATGCAGGCTCCAGGGCGCCACGGATTCCAGACATTCCCATTTCTCTTGAACAGCACCATGCAAGTGTATGCGAAACACTGTGGCATTCCTACCACGAAAAAGGGCTGGACTACACTGCAAATTTCGCCATTATAAAGTGGGTTACTTAAAGTTATTGTCAGAAATACAATAAACTGGGACTTGGTGCAGATGAAATTATCAAAAAGGGAGTTTGTTCAGAGCCCATTTGGTCGAGGACTTCGGTACTTTTCCAAATAACGACCACCATAAAACAGTAATGGCATGTGTGGCTGACTGGGTATCAATTGGAGCAAAGTGTAAAAGTTGGGCCTCATCGGAGCTGCACCAGTGATAAAGCAGTGCGGAAAATTGCTCACCAGGTCGCATTCGTGGAAGGCTGACCTGAGTTGGAATGCGCCCACGATGGACGCACGACCTGCATGCGTGCGCATATTGGTTTCAGGAACCGGATGTCATACTAAATACCTCGTTCCCTGTTGAACCAGAAAAACACTGTTCAGGGATGCTTGTCTTGAATTCGTCAGATGTCAGGTTCCAAATCCGGGGAAGTGCAGCTGCCTTTGAGGCTGAGCAGCCAACGAACTGAAATCTCCAAATGAGGAGGAGAATCTATGTCCACACTTCAACAGCAAGGTTTTGCATCTCGGGAGAAAGCAGTCTCTGGCTCCTCGCCGGAATGAAATGGCATTGGCTTTTATCCTGATTGATGTTTCACTTTACCCTTGTTTCCAATATAAAACAAACCATCTTGAAGGAATTTTTCTCGTTTTCCTGTTCCTGTGGGTTGGGCTCTTCTGCCTCAAAAGATGCCAAAAGCAAGCCTCGCGGTATCGACAACAAAACAGCAGCAGCCGACGACTGAGATATTTTGTATTTTCTTTTTGTATTCGAGCCAAATGCACCACACTCGGACTGACTGACAACGCTCATGTGAACCGATAAAAACGCCTCTCCTTATTAGACAACAAAAGACAAGAAATTGACAATTCTCTCTCCTGGAGAACCCAATCTGATTGTTTATAAATCAGAACTCCATTGCCAAGGAATATGAAGTTGTCAAAAGCTCTTTGCGTCCTGCTTTTACGCTGGACAGTAAATTGATCGAATTAGGGACCTCTATGTACGCTATCTGCTTCCATCGTCCTCAGTCCAATGGCAAAATCTGATGTCTGCTAACAAATTTAGGTTGTAGGGATTCTTCCCCCTCGTGCATGAAATACTTGAAGATGAGCGCTGCAGAACTTTGCTCCTGAGCAACAAACAACACGGTGCATGCGCCCGTGTTTCCAGATCTCACCAAATAGGTGACAGTCATCTCGTTGAATGCTGCGTCTTACAAGCGTACTTAGTTCTTTTCTGTGCTTTCCTGTGCAAGGACAAACCAGCCTCCTTGTCAAGCTCATCATCAGGAAACAAGAACGAGAGTACATGGAGTTTCTGTGGATCTTGTTTTGGACGAAGTATCAATTTTGAACTCCAGAAGTTTCAACTGGAATTTCATTGCAAGTTGTCAAACAGTGCCTTCAGTCGACTGAAAACCTATTTGGCCCAGGCCTGAATAAAACATGGCTTGTGTCAGGAATAACACAAGTTTGTGATTTTACGCAGTCATGATTTACACCAGTGACAAGCTGTAGTTGTAAAATATCTTGATGAGTACCTGGAGAGATGAAAGTGGTGGAAATGCTTGTCTGTACGAGAAATGGCCTGCTCAGCAAAAGTGATTTACTGCAAAAAGCTGTCAGTGAAAGATGGCTTTGTGCCACATATTACGGCGTGATTTCCAGGCTGTGAAAATCAGGCTTCAGGATGTGATGACCGTTTGTTGTGCACGTACTGCTCTTTGAGTCTGAACACACGTTCGTTCTCCAAACGTTCAAAAATTGCATGGCAACAGTCGTCTGCAGACCAAAGGCAGCTGGACGACAAGCAAATTATGTGCATGACAAGATGTAGACGTTCGGATATTGGACACAGTTTTCATTATTCAAGTCCACGCGTGGGCTTGGACCTCTGACTCGTCGGGCTAATATTCCTCGGCGCCTATTTCAGATGGTGCTTCTGCAACGAGCCACACGGAACCTTATTCAGCCACACGCTACACGGTGCCGTGGCTATTGTAGTCTTCCCGTTCATACTCCTGACAGCTTCATTATAAATTGAGTTGTTTTGGGACTGAGCAGCGCACACATGTTCGCTCGAAACATGCTTTCCCTTCCCACTAGTCGATGTGATTATCGTAGCGTGGAACACCGTGGTCTTCAGCAGCCGGTCGCACACAAAAGAGCAATCGAGGGGCGATCGTCACCCCGTCCAATATCCAGGACATGCCACGCAGACTGTGCCCCAGAATTGGAGGCTCCAAGGTTGTGGCTGCCCCGTGCTCCTCGCCCACGGATTCCAAGAAGAAGATCCGTGCGGCCCTGAACACACTCAGACACATCCAAGGCAATTAAAAAAATCAACGCTTCAAGTCAATGGCCAACGTCACACAAATCTTTCAGAGCCAAATGGAGAACTCTTGTTGTGGGTGTCCCCTCAAACACTGTGGAATGAAGTTACAGGTCTACGTTTTCAACCAAACAATCGCGGTTGGAATTGACAGACCCACGAGAGTATGAATCTTGATTTGAACAGACGGCCAAGTCCACAACCACTCCTCCGCTGATCATCAGGCACAATATGTCAGTAAATTGGCGAAAATCATCTGCATTGACAGGGTATATCTGGGGAAAGCAAGCAAAGAATTTTTTATTGACAAACTGCCATGTTCAGAATGCAGAATGAACGATATCGATCCCAGAAATTTCCCCCAAGATTTTGGTTACGTGTGGCTTGTTCGAACTGAATGACATTCTGCTTGTTGCACAAATCAAAAACCTGTGGAATGCCACCACAAACGCAGAGATGCCAAGTGGCGTTGAGCTCATTGTTGTTGTGGCATTACCACGGTGCGCGGAAGAACGAGAGGAACTCGTACTCTTCAGCATTGTAGTGTGCGTAAATTTAAAAATTGCGAAACCCAGCTGCAAAGCTGTCAAATAAATTTGTCCGGTCTTCAGTTACACAGTTCAGTGGCAAAGCCATAATTTTCGATGGGTTTTCGTGCCTTCGTGTGCGAAAACAGCCTTCGTTTTAGTTGTTTGTCCCAAACATTTCTCGTGTGCAAGAGATTCAAATGAACGATCTCCAGGAACACCAGTTGACGAAAGAGTCTCGTTTACTCCGGGGGTCCTCGTTGGCTGAGGAAGCGACACAAAGGAGGCAGGCAACAACAGTCAGCAACGACTCATGTACGTCTGCACGTTTCCAACGCCCCGTAGTCACAGTTCGGGTTAGTGCAGGAGATTCTGGGAAGCTGTCCGACGATTGGCAATCGATTTGCAAAGCGAAAGATGATTCCTAAGATTTCGAGTCTTTGCGTCTCGTCCCGAGACACGTGGAGCAGCCGCCGATTAATGGAGTCTGTAATGAAAAGTAGCAAACCGTGTCAATATTTGTGAAGAGTTTGAGCAGGGAGATAGATGTAGATGCTTTTCTATGCACAGGAGGTCCTCTTGTACCAACCTCCACCGAGCTTGTTTCTGCTTATTCTCAGTCTGCCTGCAGACTTCGTGCGGACAGGAGAAGCACCAAGGGTAAAATCTTCATAATTCACAGTTTTGATGGTGAGAACCCTGTGTCTGTTGTACAGACCTTCGCTCTTGCTCGTGGCAAAGTGCCCAAAATGCTGGCAAGGACTGCACTGGGAGAAATGACTTCCTTTGCATGCATGCAGGTTGGTCTCACTTCTGTGTTTAAACATTGATCAAAGACGCAAACGCTTTGATGCCCAGACACGAGGCTGTCTCTGAATAGATGTACAGATTCCTTCCGCAAGTGATAGCACGGCCTCCTCAGCCTTTGGCAGCGTTGCAGGCTGTTGAGATACTTATCCTGTAGTCACACTGATATTTATTGACTTTTCCCATTGTATTGGAATCCATAATGTGATGAGAGTAATTGCTGCTTTCTTTTACCCACTCGGTGAGACCACATTGCTGATGGAAACTGAAGGTTCAATCAGATCTTGGAGATCGGCTGACCACAGCCAGAATGGCATCAAGATTGTGGTGTGCCACGCGTGCACGCACTTGTCATCGTGTGCGTACGAGCCGCAGTTGCATGATGGCGGCTTATTTGTTGGCAGTGCACAGTTCAATTTGAAAGGGATACAGAGTGTAAAAACTGCAGAACAATCCCTCCGAGATCTGAATCCTCGACGAGTCTGTACTGTTTCCAAGCTTCGCATATTCGCAACTGACGTGTGTGGTTCATCATGATCTTGGTTGCATGCGCTTCACCCCTTTTGTTCACAGAACACCGAACAACAAGTTAGACCGTTCTTCTGTCCGTTGTGACCGTTGACTGATTCTGTACCTCGTCCAATGTCAGATGCACAAACCACGTCAAACCTGCTCCAATTTGTTCAGTTCACTGAAACATGGAGTTCAGGCTCCCTGATCTGAGTTCCAGAGGCCAGAGCCCACAGTGTGGTGGTGAGTTTACGTGGTGTCTGCGGGAACACCGTCACATGCAGGCTCTGAGGCCCAAGAGAGCCGCAACTGGCCAGCACGAGACACTGCGCTACCCGACAGAAAAACAATTTTGTGCCAGTTTTGGGTCACACCATGAATGTTTCAAAAGTCTGGGCGCGCTGCACCCTTGTCAACCACAATCGACAACACAGCGCAAGACAAAACAACTGTCCAGCACATTCTTACCTCCAAACAGAGGGAAGCAAGGCGTGGAAGTTCCATTTGTGTCAGAACAAAACTCCAACTGTTCCGCAAAAACGGACTCAACGTGTTGGAAACTTTGTTGCAGTTTGGTGTCTGACAGCTTTTTACCAATCTTAATTTGGGTATCTGACAGACAAGTAGAAGCATGAACCGCATGATGTTTCGGTATGTTTTGGGATTCGACCCTTCTTCACTCCACAAAGTTGTTTTCGTCAGTGCTTGCGTCGGCAAGGAGATGTTTGACTGAGCCTTCAACTTCAAAAGGCTGTATGCGTGGTGGAGTCCTATTCTCTGTTCGAGAAATGAAACTCGAGTCTTGTGCACAAAACACAAGTCTCACTGCACTTTTTGGTGCCGTCGATGCAAAGCAAGGTGATTCATTTCTTGTTCCGGATTTTCCAGCGAGGAAGATATTTTGGTCATTTGTCTAAATTTGATGGTTGCTATAGTATCGATTCCCACGCCATAAAGATATCCAGACACGCCCCCCCGAAAAAGGGGAGCAGTAGGATTTGTGCACAAATTGTGGATTTCGCGAGGCCTGCGTCACTTCCGCCTTCCGTGGCACAGACGTGCAGCAGAAAACAGCTCATACACAGTCCCACTGACTTGGGCACCCAACAGGACTGTCTGTGAGAACTCACGCAACGAATGGAGCGGAATTGGTTCCACAACCTTGAATGGAACAAAGGCTTTTATTGCATTCCAACTCAGTTCCTTTTGTTTCAATTTGCGCAGACATTACGCTGATCTCAAGGATTTCCAGCATTCTCGTTTGCAAGTAAATCTTCAGCACATCTTCACACAGAATTGTGGTTAACCGTAACAACGGAATGCGTTTGCACGGTTTCGCCAAACATGCAGCAATGAGTGCAACAAGACACGATAATCTGTGGCACTATTTGTCTCAATGAAATGACTGATGTCACAGTAATGCCAGACAAATATTGAATGATGATGGATTTCTCGATTTGGGCCGAATTAAGGAAACCGTAGTGGTCATTACGGCTTGAGTCGATCGTTTCTCCACAACTGACCAGCAAAAAGAAGGTGGATGCAAACAAGGAGCCCGTCTGTCCGGCACAAGACGAACAGTTGTGTGTCTCTTCACGTGTCTTGTCTGCAGAACAACAGTTTGCAATGATATGCATGCAGGAAAAGAACACTCGTCCGACGACACAACACACGGGTGCGTGTGGTAGACATGTGCACGGGTGAAGTTCCCGTGGATTCCTTCTTGTTTGGTCACTCAAACAAACGTTGTCCCTCTGTGTGTGTTTTTTCCTGGAATCAAATCAAACGGCCGTGAAGCGCAACTGCAACTGTGTGAGCTAATCACAAACTTGCGCACAAAGCGTGTTTCTTTTGGAAATGATCAAAGCACAGCTTCACAGCAAATCTGTTCCTGCGTTTGAAAGCAATTGCGGATGTGCAGATATCAAGATGCTTCCTCGAGGTGAACGAACATGTTCTGCTGGAGGCCATTTCCAGAATCTTTGATGCCAAAGAGAAAAGGGTCACGATTTTGCATCCAAAGATTTCGCACGGTAATTCATGTGAAACAGATCCAGACCCTGCACTTAATTTAATTTGATGGGAAGCTGGAGCTGATGCGTCTGAAAAAACTTTGAAAGGTCTTCTCTGCAGCGTCTGCATTAATTCCAATCGAATAACACGCATCGCGCATTAGACGCTTCTTTTCGCTGTCTCGTATGCCAGCTTCAGCACACAAAATTGACAGAAATCTAATAACTGCCAAAGCATATTGATAAAATAATCACAGAACATTGTGCAAATTTTATGAAGGATATCCGCTCAGTGCTTGCCAACTGGTAAATGCTTGTGGCATAAAATTAACCTGTGGTTCATCATTGCCAATAGCGTTTCCGTGGAAACCTCTGGCAACTTTACAAAACTGTTCAGACGCTTCAGGTGGGTGCAGTGGGTTCCGTGCACGAGTTTCGTGTTCTGATGGATTTGTTCAAATATTTGCATCCCCTGATGCCCTGTTTGTTGCAGTCATGGAGAAAGAGTAACCATGCTCAGATTCGTAAAGGGCAAGGATATCAGCTTGATCAAAAAGAGTCTGTCATGGACATTTATTGATTTGCCAGGCACCAGCCACTTGTGTTACTGATTTCCTGAATGGCACGTACTGATTAATTGACAGCTTTCCTGACCGCCGAGATGGTCCGCGACACGATAAACAGCGGCTGAAGACTACTCGAGTCCTCACAGATACACCCCGTGTTTTGTGGATTTAATTACTGTGGCCGACAGACACAAACATTCATCATTCATTCACGCGTGGCACGAGTATTGATATTTTCAATTAGTGATGAATTTCTAGAGTTATGTGGAGGAACTTTTGTGGGCTGTAAACTGCAGCAACTACGAGGTAGTGTCAAAGAATTCTGAGACTGTGCATAATCACTGTCGTGAGTGAAAAGCTTGCGTGCGGTCGAGAATTAGTCACTTGAGTCCCAGAATTCTTTGATACTACCTCGTACAAGCGCGGATCGTTGAAGGCAAGAGCCCGTGTGTTTCGTCCTTGCTGCTGAAAATGTTTGAATCACTTTTGGTGACGCCCCAGTTTCAACACCACAAAAACAAAACATTCTCTTTTTTGATCAATCAGGTTTTAAGGTTCCGTGCGCCGCAATCAGCCTGGAATTCATTCCAACGAAATTGAGCAGGAAATCCTGGAAGACCAAGTTTCGACGACAGTGCCTAAAATTGTTACATGCAGCATCGTCAGGTGCGGGATCCTCCAGAGACAGCCCACTGTGATCCAAAGGACATGCTGAACCGCAATTTGAGCGGTGTTCTCACCGAAAATTCGGGTCATTTTGGAGGCTTGCTCGTGGACCAACTGGAGAATTTCAAACAAATCCACCAGGATCCGTGAGATCCGCCCATGGTGTCCACCCACCCTCTCTGAACATCCGTTCTCTCAACAAGTATTTTCAAGCTCGTAATCATTGCGTTGATCAATACTCAGACGAGGAGCTTTCCCTTGCTTTGTAGAGAGCAGAAATCTGTAATTTTAAATCAGCTGCTTGAAATACGATGATTTGCAATTATTTTGGCAGCAATTACTCGAACCATTGAAAGCTTCCTTCTGGCGTAAACATAATTGGGCACAAGATCGTTCTGAAGTGCAACAGCTGTATGTTGTGAAAACTAACAAAGTTCTTCAGGACGCCAAGCAAGCAAATTTTAAACAGCTTCAAAGACATCGATTCAAACTTCTTTCCCTTTCGAGAGTCCCTTCTTCTGCTGAGTGTGTGCTTTGTCTTATTGACGAACCTCTTTGGTCCGACCAGCATCTTTTCTCAACACTCTCCACCGCACTGGGGATGAAGCTGGAGACGACTGAGAAATTGATCACTTCTGTGTCGTGTTAAATAGAGCCAAGAACAAGCAGCTATGTTACACCAGGGCGCGTCCGGCTGTGAGCTGGTGCTTGTGAATTGTCGCCTGAGATTCGAGAGTGGAGTGGCCGCGGCCCACGGGTGTGTGATTGAGGGATCATCAGATCAAACCACTACATCGGATAAGTAGATCTCGCGGCGCGCACCATCGATGACCGCGTCCAGCGGGCGCGGCAGATGGGAATCCAAACGACATTAGCCACGGTCGTTACGTCATCGTGATGTTTGCTGCCTCAGAGTCGGCCTTGCAACTAGAAAGTTTGTTCTCCGAATTGAAAATGGGCAAACTTTGTTTTCATTTCTCCACATCGCTTGATGACGACTCGAGTGAGGTGTGAAATGAAGCAACAAAAATTGGAAACCTTTGTGCGTTGTGTGGTGGTTTCCACCTTCCACTCTGACAGCGTAGCACAGACGAGATCAACACGCCAAATTTTCATGTTAACGAAGGTCTCATGGGTATCATCGTACAACTACATTCTCACAACACTGTGCGCCGTGTCCACAGTGACCACCATCATTCGTGAGTCAGCCTGCGATGCAGGTTTCACCGGCTGCAGAAGAGACTGTGCACTTTCATAATCGACACAAGCAAAGCTTCTGCGGAAGAAAAATTGTTATGACTTCGAAAACCATCAAGAACTGCCCTGCAAATGAATTTAGCCGGCGGTCATTTTACCTTTCGATCAGGACAACATGACAAGCAGTGACCAGAAGGAGAAAGACGAACAGAGGCTTCAGGTCCCGCGTTAAGCGTTTTTGTGCCGACGGCAAGATGTTCCATATCTCCGTTGCGGAATTTTGTTTTGCACTTGTCACAAATTGCTCGGTTCATTGTTCGCTTGTCAAAATGTTGATCTGGATTCATTTGTCGTGGTTCGTTGTTGAAAGAACAAGTGTAATGCTGAAAATGCTGAATAAGTATCAACTCGTAATAGAGCATGACAAAACTTGTTTCATCAAGTTCTCATCGATTTCTCGTCACACAAGGAACTTAATCAGTCTGGAGATGAGTCTTCGTGAATGCACTTTCTGTGCAATATCAGTTTGAAGCTCGAGTGAAAGTGGATGTGGTGTGGGTTTTATCTGAATTCACACTGTGGAGGTTTATGCTCCTGTGTCGCAGGTGCAAGCTGAAGGATTTATGCCTCGGTGAATGATGACTGCATGGGAGATACGAATGAACATTGCGACCAATAAAGTAATGATCCCATGCAGCTTGAAACTTGATCAATGCCAAATGCGAGGATGCCTCTGATACGAGGGTTGCTTCTGGATAACAATCGCTGGAAGGTTTCATTGCCAATTTGTAGGTGCTGGCAAACGGCGCCGCTTTCTCAAAGAGGCAATGCAAATCCCCCAACACGGGAAGTGTGGGGCGCCTGCAAGCATTGCTTATTTTGAGCCTCAAAGCCTGAGGCTAACTTATCCCGCAGACCGGAATCAAAAGGCTTTTGTTTGGTAATTTACAATGTGGCATGGTTTGTGTCAGGTGGTTAGGCCTACAACCAGGCGAAGCTTGTTGGATGTGATGCCTTCTCCCTGCAGGATCTGACTATTCTTTGCCGTTGAGGCACTGGTGGCAGCTCAAGTGTGATGCAGCGCTGATGGAGCTGTGATGCTGGCTGCCAGTATTCATAGTTGGCATGCAGCAGTTGTGGGCTGCAGGCAAGATCGGTTCAACCCATCTCTGGTCCTATGGATCGGTGGCAGTCTCACTTACCACCTACCCTGGTGCATGCATGCATCGGGAAAGACTTGAACACGGAAAGAGGAGAGGTTGTGAGACTTGCCCGGCAGAAAAGTGACTGCAGCAGCAGCTTTTAGACAAAAGGACTTTTTCTCTGGAAATATGTTTGTGCGTCAGATGTTGCTTTCGTTCTCCACTATCAGCAGCTGGAGGAACTGATGAAGCACGACATTTGTTGGGAAATCTCACATCACGCGCACACTGGATGTCAGCTTGTGTTCTGCTGTCAAGGGTTTGACTATCTGTGCATGCTTTGGATTTCCGCTGTTCCAGCTGAAAGAACTGATATTCGTCCGATGATCTGATATCGCGCATGCATTGTTGCTGGATAACATCAAGGTTGTGCTGCTCCGCCGGGACTTGAACATTCGGCGACACTCTTCTGCGAAGTTTCTCCGCTCCAGCGTCGTTGCAGACTTCACAAGACGCCGTGGAAATAATTCGTAATGACATCCGAGTGATGTCGAGTTGTGATGTGTGAAACGGGAACAGCGCTCGTACTCCAGCACCGACAAAGCTCGAGAACCAGAGAAGATTTGTTTCGTATGAAAAATGACATGAGATATCTTCGTGCTTCATTTTTCAACAGCTTGTGTTTATTGCATATTTCCTGGGTACCGGAGGAAAACTCAAAACCTGCGAAAATCGACTGATTGTTGATTTGTCATTTGACAGAAAGATTGCACAGCTCCGTCGACCAAAATCAAATGCAGCCTTTTGAGCATTGAATTCGGAGCTGAATGACTTTCTTTGTATCTCTAATGAGATTAAGTAGAAGGAATCGTTATTGACAATGGCTTGAAGGCCTAGCAATTTGCCATGGACCTGAACTGGTGGAATTTGGAGGTGGTCATAACAAGAACAGCCGTGCATATCCACGTCTGGAAACAGTAGGAGAACATTGAGAGTTTGGGAAATCACGACAGTGGATACCAAGAACAAGGAACTTTCAAGACACTGTCTTCACCGCAATTTCTTCGGGAGTGGTCCTTCCCTCATGTGTGCAGCAGCATTGCAATGCAAGGAGAAAATACTGAAACCTGACTGAGGTTGTGTGTATCTTGTTCTTGCAAAGCAATGATTCATCCAATCTTGACAGTCAAATCAGCAGTGCCTAGTTAACAACGAGTATGGTCACAAGGGGCCGGACTTAAGAACGACACACTTGCCCACGCGTGAAGGAGTAATGTGTGACATTAGGGTGCAGGGACAGGATTGCATCAGAGCCGCGGGAAAGGAGATTAACGTCGACCGCGTACCCTGCATCACCATGACTCTCTTCTGACATTGCCTTGCAGGAATCCTGGATAAGAAACGTCGACGCGTGAGGGCAAGCTGTGGCCAAGGCTGACGATGGACAAACTATCTGTGTCAATGATATTAGCAACAACATCAGATGATTCACAAATGTGTTGCATACAAAAGGAATGATGGATGTAACATTGAGAGCGTTGTTTTATTTGATGACAGCTTGCAGCCTTGGTTGCCCAGTGGACAGCTTCCAGGAAGCCCCTTGTGACACCAACGCTAACAGGGTCTGCAAACGTGAGTAGAATTTTCATACTTTTGCCCACTCCTGCTATCCCTCACTATGTTTATGGACCAATAGTTTATTAATATTTCAGATCTCTTGCATACATGCAGCTTCACTGCACACTTGCTCGGTTTACTTCTGAAATGCAAACGGTTCTGATGTTGCCAAAATATAACCTGGCCTTTGCCTCAGTGAAATCTTCGAAAGTCAACGGAAGGACGATTGACATTCTGGCTTTGCACCCACTGCATAAACCAGCGCCAGACTCCTGCCCATGAAATTAGCGGTTTGCACACCTTGGTTCCAATCGTCACAACTGTGCATGACTGTTCTAGTCGTTCGTATTTTCGGTCGCTGTTTTCATTTGGAGAACGTTTTCTTGGGTTTGGCCCAGTCTGTGTCGAATGCAGACAAAAGGGTGTGCAAAATAGTTTGGGCGATGATATCGTATGTTCTTTCTGTAGAAATCCCCAGCTTCAGCTTTGGAGACACGCAATCAATATGTGTGCGTCGATTCAGTGGTCAAATCAGCAAAAGATTAATACTTCTGAGTGCGCACCGTGTCGGCAAAGAGGCCACGTAATGTCTCTTTTTACACTGTATCGATCATAACGTGACAAATTTATTGTGCAAACTGTGGACATCCAAAGCCCTGCAATGATCATAAAGCGGAGTGTTGCTCGCACTTATTCCCACTGAAGAGAAATGAATCCACAAGAAAGATGGGGGTTCGTGGTGCACTGCAACCTGCATCAACGGGAGCAAGTTTCGTTCCGCAGTTGGTCCTTGACAAACTCCAACAAAAAATATCGTGACAGGAAGTTGTGCAGATTTTTAAACAAAACACATTTCGTTGGGAGTGATCCATGAGCAGATCTACGTCAGAGATGCTGTGTTGACGAACGTCTCAGAATCGTTCGCCTCAATCAACTGGCTCCGTATTTCGGTGGACGAGCCCATCCGCAGTTCATTCCGCAGATGCTGCCCAAATTGTCTTGCTCTGAGTAGAAGCGAATAGTTTGAATGAATACAAAGTGGAGTCTGGAAGCTTCAATAATCTCGGAGAGTGACTGGTGTGTGGACATCCATCGTCCACCGAAACGACCGCAACTCGCATTATCTCTGTGATGCACTTTTGGCAAAGACCATTAAAGGGTCAGAATCCATCATTCTATTCGTGAGTAGTGGTCATTTGGAAGCTCGACACTTGCTCGGGGACGGGAACATCTCTATCCTTTAACGTCTCAACAGAGGCCTGTGTAAGACGCTTAGTTGATTGTCCTCCCCACTGTGACCCCTGAGACGCACTGAGTTCTGCAGTCCTCGGCCTGTGCTGCACCGCAGCCATTGTCAACCAGTTAATTAGCAGTCGAGTTCTCGCTATCACTCGTACTGTGTGAAACAGAAGACATGAGGTCTTGGTTACAGTGGGCTAATCGCCAGCTGCAACAGCAATTGGCATGAACTGGGAAAAACACTCTGGTCATTCGATTCAGGACCAAAGTGACGTGAAACCAGAGTCAACATTTCTGTCCAATCACAGCTGCAGTGAAAGAAATTTGTGATCAGTTTTTCAATGAGAGATGTTTTCAAGTGCAAGAGATCTTTGATTTACACACAGCTTCTTTCTTCTTTCTTGGCTGTCTTTCCGAGCAGGAAGCGATTATTTATACAGTTGCACGAATGAAATCAATACATCATTACAAATTCTATTTGACTCGATCCATGTTGATGCTAAATTTTTAAGTAGATGCCTGATAGCGATGGATGCGAAGAAGACACAAAGACGGATGACAGGCTTTATCTCTTCTCACACTCAACACGATATTCAACAACAGTTGAGAGTCATTGAAAGTTCGTTGTGTCCAGGATGAAAGCACGGCCTTCTTCGGCCTTCTTCTTCCGCCACAGTCGTCCAGTTGATTTCCTTCGGATTGCCAAGGAAACAGTAACAATGAGCTGAAGACCCTTTTGTCCCGACATCCACGAGCAGCACCACGCTGCTACATCGCACGCGAGGCGAACATGACGCGGAGATTCCTCCAACCTTCGCTCTCTCGTTGCCGCTAATCCGAGTCTCTTGTTCATCAAGACAATAGATTAGGCGTTGGACCAGGCCACAGTGGAGCAAGCTCTGTCTGCGCATTCTTCGCTGTGGTGAAACAGAGACTGGTAAAAAGTACAGTTGGAGGGTTTTCGTGTCTCAAGTACACATCACAAATGGAGAGCCAGATATTAGCATACTGTTGCATGTTTCATGTGTAATTCCATTGATTTGGGCAAACCCTGTTTTTGTACGAGCCTCTTCACAGCACACAGAACAGTTTGTAGAGCCGTTGAAGTGTTTTTGTCAATTCATCTAAGAGGAATCAATGTTCTGTCTGCATCACTGCCCTGTGCCCCGGAATATGAAACCTGCGTCTGGACTCGGATTTTGGTCTCTCAATATTCGTGAGCTGCGCGGGAATAACTGACAATGTCCATGAGAAAGTTCCTCGTTTCTTCCGGTTGCACACGTGCGAATATCTTCGTCAAATCAGCTGTGCCGCTGTGCCAAATTTCAGTGTTGTTCTCAATTCTGTGGCACAGAACGTCTCTGTGGGACCTGGTCGTTTTTCGTCCTCAAGTTCGTCAAACACAGTGGCGTGCATGGTCACAGAACCATCCAAATCGACTTTCCTCACACGATTTGCTCTGCCCATTTCGCTGCTCTGCAGGAAAAGGGAAAGGAAAACATTGAGAACGCCTTAAAATGGGCATTAATGTTTTATTGGTTTTGCCTTGAGGTAACGCAATGTACAAATATTCTTGGATGGAAGTGGATTTGTTCCTCTGGCCAGCGGCGGATAAAATCATGAACAACCGTCGGTTATATCACCTCCTCAGTCGTGAAAAACATACGGCTCCTGAAGACATATTCTCTTTGCACATTTATAGTAAATTTGCTTTCCATTATAAACTGTTAAATCATGTATCAACACAGGAAATTGAGGTGCATGATCCTACGCGTTCGTTCTTGTGGAATTCTGCTTCAAGCCGAAGCTGAGCACCTTTGAAGTCATCCTTCTCCTTTTCTCTAATTATTGTTTGGTTCACGGAACATTTCAAAAGGACAGATTCGTGAATGCTGAAGAGAAAAGAAGAGCTACACTTGCAGGTCTTCACGATTCAGCTTGAGAGACACAGGTCAGAAAATCATAAAAATGGTTTTCGATCTTCATGCAAAGACAAATGTCAAATGTGCTTTCAGGTGAAAGCTGATTCTAGCATTTCTCCAGTCATTTGAGACGCACTCTTTCTTCAAAAAAAATCGAAAGTCAATTGCAGGAAAACGGATACGGTTTGGCTGATGACTCCATTGACATCAGCCTGCACACAATTCCGCGTTTTTTTGTTGAGTTGGGAAACAATTCTTCACAAAAATATCATGCATTTGCTTTCTTGCCCGACCGCTTGTGGTTGTGTGTCATCCAGATGTCTTGCCTCATGTTTTCCAAAGGCGTTGAGGTCTGGACTTGTTCTTCGTGCGCAAATAGAGAGAATTGTGACACTGAGTTTCTGATTTTTGTTTTGTGAAAGAAGTAAAAGCCGAATACGAGTAACCCTGAGCTGCAGCACTCCAACGAAAGACTCTGCCCGCAAACAAAATCAAAGAGGGGGGTTCTTCTCTTTGATGAAGCCACAGTCAGAACCAACAAGACCACCAGAACGCCTAATCTCTGCTTTCCCCAGGAAAAAGTGTCATGTGGCGGGTCAAGAGGGTCAGTTAGGACAACCCCATGATGTGGGGTCTCGACAAGACTTGGCGTGACAGTTTCACTTTGGAATTATCCGACACCGACACGCAGCGCGTGAAGCTGCGCGTACGGTTTTGCGCCCGTGAAAGCAATTTTTGTTGAACCAAGGATTTGACATTCTCGACGACTGGGTGAAGCCATTTGGGGAAAACGTAGCACTGCTGCCGCTTCAGGGAGTTGTTTTCTTTGCACCAGACTGACTGAAGTAGAAGTGGTTTTCAGCAGCAAATCTCAGGTTGGGAGATGTGTTTGTGTACACATTGCCTTTCAGTGCTTTACATGTGTGCCGCCGACAGCACGAGCTGATCAACATCAGAATTGCATGAGCACGATCCACGAGCTGTCGATAGCCTCTGCTAATATTTGTCGATTGGTACAAAAAAGTCTTGATGTGAGCTCAAGATTAATTGGATTTTTGTGGGTCGCAAGAAGCTTGGCCTCCTTCGCATTGTCATTGTCAGAAAGAAGAGCATCAGCCACACTGACAGGATCATTTCAGAGCTGCACAACTTTTTACCGGTAATCAATGCTTTCTCTGCAGTCATTAATATTTCAACAAGTGGTTCAGCAACAGGGATTACGCCAACCAACCGCAACACCTCAATATTTCAGCAGCCAGGTTGGTTGCAGGTGAAAGAGCCAATTTTCTCTTGTCTGGACATCACAATTTATCAAAGCGTTTGCGCCTTTTCTGGCCTTTACAGAAGTTGCTGATTGAGAAAATTATCTTTCTCCAAACTGCTGCAACACAGACAGCTTTACCCAGTCCGACAGACTTGTTGAGACTGAAACCTCTGCAAGCTCGTTTTGGAAATTGTTGTGACACGAGGTGAACCCGCCAACGGATCTTGGTGTGTGGCCACGCAGCTCAGAATGACAAGACCAGTGCCTTCGTAAATGAGCTTTGCGCCTGATTCAGTGTGCAATGATTGAAGACGCTCGATTCTGCAGTCGGCGGCAGCTGCCAAACTCCTTCTTTGGTACTTGACAACACAATTTTTTGTGATATTTGTGCGAAAATTTTGTTGAAGTTTACCTGACCCTCAAGTACTTACACGGTTGGACACAAGCATCATGATTGCAAAATTTTTTTTTTCGCAAGAGAACAATGCAACCCATTCGAAGGCACAAACACAACATTCGTGGGGAGAATTGTTGCTTTCTTTCTAAACATTGCCTTCAGCTCACTTCATTATCGCAGCCTGAAAAGCATGAAATGGGCATAAAAATAATTGAAACTAATAAAGTGGATTGCGTGTCTGTGAGGAGTGTTATTGATTTCAAGAGGAAGCCTTAAACGCTTGACATATTGCAACACATACTCCAAGCAAGCGCTGTTTTCCGTCGAGAGATTTGATTTCTTGCAATTCACTCTGGTTTATGCGTCAAATTAAACTGGACTTTTGGTTGCTGTTTCTCACAGGCGAGGTACGGCGTGGTGAGTTTTCACTGCAGACGCCAAATTGTAAGTGGAGAAAACAAGAATGACAACCTTTAATGGGGAAATCCTTTAAAAAGCTGCTAAACCTGCATCAGCTTCCATCCAAGAACAAAAAGCATTAACTCTGTGTCACTTTGAATCACCCATCGCAGACTAACGTTTTTCCCTGCGCACCAACCGGTTTCCACGGCCGTCAACAAAAGCTGAAAATGTAAACGCAGATCCAAAGCAGAATACCTCCAGGCTTACCAGAGAGTTACATATGTTGGCTGACATCTGACTCTGCGGCTGACGAAGACGAAGTAGCTTACATGCAGATATTAAACATTCACCATATTTTACTGGCAGGGATACGAAGTGTGTTGTTTGATGGATTAGAAGACGGCAGACAGGCTTCATCTTTGTGCTTTCACCGGTGTACGTGTACAAACAAACTATCGCAAGCCGTCTCTGAATTTCGACCCTGTCCACAGATGGGAACTTCTAAAATCGCCACCCCAAATGAAGACGAGCTGAAGTCAAGAGTTGGGTTTCGATAGACTCGCAGCAACTGTGAGCGCAACCAACAGCTGAGACTGCGACAGCCCGTCCTGGGAGCATAGCTTGCAATGATGTTGTGGATCAGGATCTGTTTCATGGGTTGCTTGGCGACTGAGCCCGACAAATTTTGCTCTGTGTGTTCTCGTTGTTTCAAACTTGTGCCTGAACACCCCGGTGTTGTTGGTTTTCTCGGGAAGCGTCGAACAGCAACCAACTTGTCGATACGCTAAAGATTCTCAGAAGACCAGTGATACTGAGCAACCTGGGGTTCAAATTTGACCCGACAGAAATTGCCCATTGGAAGCCTTGTGTGTCGATAATATGTCACAAAAATCTTTGAAAACACGCAATGTGTATTTGCAGTGCAGAAAAAGTATTTTTTCTGGAATAAGTCCACAAGGACAGTGAAGTTATCAGTGCCGTGTTTGCAAGGTTTATATGTGGAATCAATGTGTCATGTGTGGGTGTGGCTTATCATTGAAAATTTCACAGGCATGTCAAACCAACGCTTTGGACTTTTGGGTTGTTTTGTTGCTCTTGGATGTGCTGCGTTGACACACTTCGGGTACTGCACCGAAATGTTGAAAGAGAGCATCCTCTTTCGATTGACAAGTCTGACCGCGGTCAACCTGATACAAGTGCAAGAGACATTTGTGCTTGTCTGGAGTCATTTCTCCTCCTCTGCACACACAGAAAAAATGCACCAGAGCAGACTCAAATCAAATTTACATTGGGAAGTGGAATCATTGCTTTGTTTGCACAAGCGAAGCCTCCAGATCCTGCATTACTTCCTGCCACAAGGAAATGGGGGATATAAAATCGTGGTCATCTTTCATGAACAGTGAGATGAAAAGAAGAAGCAGTTTGCCAAGCTCTTTGGACCACTGTGTGTGCTCTGACTATGTCAGAATTTTGTGCCCGCAGTTTCACATCAAAGTAATACACTCAAAACTCGGTTGAGAAGTGAGGTGTTTGAGGGCCTGTACGCATTGACGGTTCCACGCAACAACACAGCTCCAATGGTGCACGGTCAGTGCGTGGATCGAATGGTCTCCAACCGAAAAAATGTCTGGGTGGGTCTGTCGAAAAGATGGCAAGCAGTGAGAAACATGGGAAAAAAAGAGAAAAAAAAACAAGAACAAGGAAGCAAAGCTTGGAAAGCCCGAGGCGGATGTAAGGGATGATATGGCCTGGGGTCAGATGATAGCACCAGACCAGACCTCAGGTGGGACCTGGCCTGATGTTACCATCCTGCCAGGGGTCTGGGGGCAGATGGCAGCACCAGGCCAGACCCCAGGTGGTATAAGGCCTGATGCTGTCATCCTTCCCACTCAGGGAGGTGGCCAGATGGTAGCACCAGGCTTGATCTGGTCTGTTTTTCTTCCTTCCAAGGGGGGACAGATGATAGCAAGCACCAAACCGTATCCTTGGTCGAACACCCCAGGCACAGACACAGACACAGACACAGACACAGACACAGACACAGACACAGACACACACACACACACACACACACACACACACACACACACACACACACACACAATCATGACTGGACTCAGCCCACAGGCAAAACAAACAGAAACAGTGAGCACTGAAGTTCGTTCATAGCAAAAAAAGAAATCTGCTGGGAATATGCATGCCATTCATGCCAATTCTTGTTTCAAGGCACAGAGTTGCTGTGCCAAAATCTCTACTGTTGATGACTTCGAGCCAAAACGCAACGAAAAGGAATGAACAAAAAGGCACATCATTTGCAGATTTTGCAAGCTCGGTTCAGTTCACTCCGTGCAGACATAGTTCGGAGCCAAGGCAATGTCTGTTCGTTCTGAGTGACACAAAGCTGAGAGATGTTTGGGTCCCTGGCATTAGTGTCAAAGCGGTGCAGTTTACTGTTCGGCTCAATGCGGTTGAAGGAGACATGTGATTTGTCCTTAACAGATCCCAAGACCAAGGAACAATTGATGCTGATCCTTCTGACACCAGATGAACTTTTGATGAGCCACTATGCTCTGGTTTTGCGCGTCCTTTTACAACGAAGAAACTGTGTTCTTCTCTCCGAAGATTTTCACGTTCAAAGGTGCAAACAGGAGCGTACAAACAAACTCTGAATCTCTGATGATGCGAATCTTCCGCTCGAATGAACCTTGGAGGACGGATAAGGTTTCTCAGATGGTATTGATGGATGTAAACCCACTTCAGTGGCGCCATGCGTTTATCAACCTTAATGCACAAGCTGTCATATCTGGCAATCCACTGCACTTAATGCTCAGCTCACTTCAAGTGCACATTCAAACCTTCTGAAGAAACACCAAAAATAGTAATTTCTTGTTGTAATGTTCTGAGAGTTGGACAATGCTGGAAAACAAAGCAAAACTTTGTTGGCCAAAACAGGATCACAAGTTTGGTTTGTCTTGAAAGATATACTTTCATCGTTGGACACAAAAGAGCTTGCACAGACACCGTGGATCATTAAAATTTCGTCCGCGAAGTTTCTGATTTATGGCAGGACCTCGACGAAGATTAACTATTGATTCTGCCCCGAGGTGGTGACCAGGTTATTTCAGTGACCTCATCACCAAAGTGAAAAATCTAGTCTGACCCAGGAACCGACAATGCAGCGCATAACTCACCCTTATTTCGCACACAACTGTCGCACAAATTTGTGCACAATTCATCGAATCGACACAGCTTCTTTGTCGCGTTGTCGATGCATGTTTGTCGGGTGCCCCTTGTCCATCGTGTGTGACTCATGCCATTTCCAAAACATCCTCGAGTTCTGCCTTCAATTGCCCCAATCGAAGATTGGTCAGGCCCCCCAGTAGTTTCTGGTTATCCTATCTGCGATGATTGCATTTTGACCTTGAATTGAGGGCCTGAGGCTGATTATTATGGCTGTAGGACCCTAATGAGGCCTTGTTGGCAAACAGAGCCCACTTTGCCGGGCGCTCCGTTCAAAGGGACGGGATCCCCACGGTCTTGTTGTCCCAAGACATGACTGAATTGTATGGAGTATCCGGAACAAACCCTGGACATGACCCCACACGCATTTGATAGTTTCTCTCAGAAAATTCAACAGACCAAGAGCACGCAGGCCATCAGTTGGAAGCCTCCAAGAGATGTCTTGATGCATCACCAGACGATGGGCAAAGTAACTTCGCTGTCTGATTTATTATGCCACCCTCTTTCGAGTTCATCTATTCATCTGAATATCTTACAGGTTTCGGGAATATATCAATTTGGCTGCGTAAATTTTATCAATTTAGCCGACAGTTCTTCATTACACAGGGCATAACTTATTGATAGAAATCAATATCCGTCGCAACAACCAAATTAATGAATTCCGGAAAAAATGTTCCAATGCAAAGGAAACTGCAACACAACGACTCAAAGAAAAACCTCTGAATTAGATCCATTCGGTGGTGTTTGTTGTCGTTTGTGTTTTACGAGGACAAGCAAACACGTTGTACGACTTGAAACCCGCCAGCAACTCTTCCATTCACGACATTTGTTCATGTCCCAGAGCTCCGCAGCTGACATCGAAACTGCCGCTTCGCCGTTTCGCTCATTTCGCTCGGAATTGGGGTTTACAGAGCTCATAAATGTTTCACAGCAAAATATTGCTTGATTTGCAAGTTAAGAGAGGCAAAATGCTTTTGTTTTTGTTTTTTTTTTTGCCTGAAGAGGTATTACAATTCTCTGTCATTGACCGTTCGCAAATTGTACAGCATTTTGTCGTGAAAACTGTGTTTGCTGCAGGGCATCTTCTGCCAGTTTCAAAGCTGCAAGAAGATAGCCATTGGTAAGTTTTGAACACCAACAATGTGCATTCACTCTGTGATCTGCAGCTTTGTTTCCTGCTTGCTCAAAGCTTTTGCAACTTGCCGCAAAAATGTGTCCGCAGGAACATCGTGAAGGGACTGACTCGTTTGAAGATCAAAATTCAATCGCCTGCAGAAAGTGCAGAGCACCTTTCACGCTGCAGTTTCAAAGTACCAGTTGTCTGTGTCAGTGAGTCATGTGCCTTTTAATGTGGCGCGCAAAAAGGGAAAATGTGAAAATCAGATTTTGTTACCGTGTCCCGCAGCGGTTTGTGAAATCAATGCAGCACCCTGTTCAGAATCAACCCAAACAGGCTTTTCAAGTTCTCCATCAAAGGTAACCCGAAAGCCCAGAAAAGGCGCATAACAGGTTAACAATGGCTAAAAGCGCTTAAAATGTTGTTAAAACTCTTCTTTGTATGATTTGTTTGGTTTATTGATTGACAGAATCGAGATTCTTCAGATGTAGTGGAAGAGACGTTCGATGTTCATTGACAGGCACATGGATGCTGCTGACAAGGCGTAGAAGGGCAATTTTCCGGCGGACCTACGCTTCGAGTGGTTTGCAGCTGAAATGCATTTCTTCTGACAAGCAGAACACAGCGGCCCATTGCAGGCAGACGCTTTGTGGGACTGTGTAGAATGAGAAGCAGCCCCAAAATGAGAGCGACTGTCAACGCACGTGTGCAACACTGAGCCGGTGTGCTTGAGTGATTGATAGAGACTCCGAAACTGGACATCAGCTTTCACAACAATGCGAACGGCAGAGTAGCAATGAATGCATCTCTGACCGAACTGGAATCGGTGTCTTTGTGGTGAACCAAACACCTGTCATGACCTTGAATGGGTTGCGATTCTATGATCAGGTTTTACCTGAGTTGTCAGTGCACTCGAACCAGAAGCAGTGTCTGTCTCACTGATCAATCAATGTTAGTTGGTCGTCATTGCAGTGAAAGCTCGTGGAGTGACCTTCGCTCGGCTAATTTCTTGTTGCAACTTCAGCAATGATGCGTGCCGCTTCGGAATCAGGGCGTCTCTTTTGATTTTCCATTCTTCGTGCAGCCAACAGATTCACAATCGAATTTGGCAAACCAGCGCCTTGTTCTCGGTGATGCTGTTGAAAAGTCCCCGAAAAAATTCAACAGGCCCATTTTCGAGGCACAGCCGTCACATTGCCGGACTTGGTAAGCTCTGCTTTAAACAGGCAGCTTTTTTGAGTGTTGAACTTGCAATTCAAAACTCGGCTACGCAGTCTCCTGACTCCGGCATGTCATGATTTACGGTTCAGCCACAACCATCCACATCGCCTTGAATCCGCGCAGGGTTTGCAGCGAGATGCTGTCGCGCCTTAAATCATGTTAATATTCCTTCGGTAATTAGTTCGGATTTCGCATTCCCAGGAATTTCGGCAATTAAACTGCTTAGTGGCAGCAAGGCTTGGACGAATTTCCATCCCAGGGATAAGAGTCCCACAACGCAGGGAGCAAGCCAACAACAAGTCAGCCTGATGAATATTGCAACATGCTTCTGGTGGCTCAGAAAAGAATTTGTTTCCAGAAGCTGCCTTTCAAAACTAAAAACACCGCATTGTTCTGATTACTGCATCACTGTTCAGGTTCATCCAGTGAGACTTGTGGCGTGAAATGACATCTTCAACATTTGCATGCAGCAAGAAATCTATTTGAACTCGAGGTCACCGGAAGATAAGCCAGCGGAACAAGAAGGGCCCCTCGGAATGTCACGGCTCCTTGATGAACCGAGCGCAACCGAATCCACCCGGACCGGATCTGCCAGATTCCTTCTCACAGCTCCGGCAGCTGCTTTGTGTGAGAACCAGTTCCCGTGCTCCCAAGAATTTTTTGGAAGTTCACCATGCAGAAAAGTGGGTCGTTCACTTTCGAAGCACCTTGTGGTGAAGACGAACTCAGGTTGGCACATTCAAGGTGGTTTTGTTCTTTTTATCCGCCCTTGTTTTAGTGGGTAAGAGACGGAGAAATATTTCAGATGGCAAAAACACACTTTTGCCATTTTGCAAAACCTTTTTGGCGACAAGCAAGAAAAACAAATTTTTCCAGCTTCGAAAAGATGTTTGGCAAAAGTGCACAGAAAAATTAGAAACACGAAGCTCACAACAACATAGAAAAAAATTAGATGGTTGTGCAAGTGTCGGCTTTAAACAAGGAGTAATGTTTCCCAAGGCAACCTTTTTGTTAGAGTAGTTCTTCATCTCTGTGGGAAGAGTGTCTACGGTCTGCTAACAAAAAGGAACAACACAAAGGAAGTGTTCTACGAGAAAGGAATGTTTCAGTGGTGCAACAAGGCAATTGTTCCCACTGCGAGGTTGCGGGATCCGTTTTTGTGCATGAGACAACCACATCAGGCCTTGCATCGTGCAAACAGACCCACGGATAAATGTCAAATTGTTTTCTGTGCTGCCAGACTTAAACTCATTTGGCAAGACAATGATTTGTGCCCCTCAGAGCCGAGAACCCATAAGACAGAGGAACTGATCCTGCAGTGGCTATGAATTCTAATGCAACTGGCCAAATGAGTTGGATGCCGAGGTTGAAGGGCTCAATATATCTTTGAGCTCTTGCTCCTCCCATGGTCGTTGTGTCTCCATGATGTTTCACCTTTCACAGTTGCTCTATTCTGAGATGAGAAACTACACATTTCCACCCGCCCCCTTCAACAGATCGGTGTGATTTAGCGCTCGCTTCTGCCGTCAGCAGCATTGTTGGACAAATGTGTTATGATCTCTGGTCGACGGTAAAGCTGGGCTGCCTCAGCGCACAAAAGGATACTGACACCATCCATGTGAGCCGCGTATTCATGCAGTCCACTCGAAATGGTGCATGTTCCTGGCACCGATGCATTCGAGGTTGAACCTGACGTTAACTGGTTCTTTTCTTTGCTGTTGATCTTGAGTTCGCTGCGCACGTCACAGCTTTTCATCGTGATGTTCGTGTGGGCACCGGAAGGTCCCAACACCTCACTTCAGGACACTCTGCCACAAAAGTTCACTCAAACTCTTCGAGCATCGGATTCCCAGTGTGTTCGTCGAGATGACCTGCCATTATAAATGTTCTTCGGGGACAGGGTTTATCACAATCGAATTTGTATGCATGGTTCTGGTTATCTGAGGGTGTGATATGAATCGCAAGTGCGCGAAAGAAAAGGCCTCACTGAAACGCCATTCACTATGGCAGTTTGAGGTCATTTACTCATTCTTTCATTCGAATCGTCAGCCTTTTTGGAAAGACAAGGAAACATGCAAAGGGTTTTGGGGTCCATAGTCGACATCTCCAACAAGCAGGCGCGTCTTGGCTCTGCGAGACAAACCTGATGATGATTTGTTGCTGTAAGAAAGAGACCACACCTCGTATTTGACCACAATCAGTTACCGACGAGCTTTGGTGTACTCCAAGGCTAATTCTGCAATCAACTTTATTACAAATTTACTGTTTATGCAAAACGCAATTTCAGACTCTCATTATGGTGCGTAGATCTCAGAATTGGATTTTAAATATTCATTTTCTTCATTACGCAACGCGTAATGTGAATTGGCGCAAATGGGCACCAAATAGAATTTTTGGAGATCTACGGAGAGGAGTAAATGGAACACAAATTGCCAGTCACGGACGTGCGAGTCCTGCAATCCCACAAAACGACATCCAAGTGCACGACAGGGAACTTTCTTCCGACCATCTGTCCACAAAACGAGATTCGTGTGTTGGGTTGTTCGGATACGCTTGGATTTGGCAGCGGCAGAACTTCCTTTGACTGATCAAATGTTCTGTTTCTTTATTTTCAGAATGCACAGCCTGCAAAGGTTCGTTCTATGAGGTCAGACCCTGTGGTGGAACGTTGGATAGGCACTGCATGCGTAAGTATTGACCTTCAACTTGTTGATCTTCGAAAAATGAAACATTTATTTGTCGGCGAAACAGAACCCACTGGTCGGAGACAGGACCGTGCAATTCAGACAAGGACATCAGTTGAACTTCAAATTCTCACACTACTCCACTGGTCCAAGTGCCTCACAATCCCATCACCACCACATTGACCTACTTCCTGCTACTTTCCTCTGGTCCTAACAGCGTCATTTCACGCTCAAAAAGAAATTTACGGATATTAATCTGCCCGTAGCTTAGAGTTGCTCAAGTCATTCACTTAAGACTTTTATTGGTCCCTGTGTCTTATTTTGTCAGAGGACTCGTGCCACAGTAGGTCCGAGAGTTATTAGACTGATAGAGCCTGATATATCGCGTTGTTGATTGAAGTGTAAGCTTATGGTTCCACCGAGCTTACTGTTGGCTGCAGCAGGGCAGCCCTGTGCCTGCAGATTATCTGCGTCGGCAAAATGTAGGACCTGGAAGAGTGGCCTACATGTAAGCCGTGGTATCCTCCCATGGATGCACGCTCGCGTATTGCGGCACGAGTCCTGGCCAGAAGAAACAATTCCCAAACAGCCCCTGCTGATGCTTGGGGAACAAGGAAGACGTCCTCCGAACGGAACATTGACACACCTGACGGTCTGCAAAAACCAGGTGCAACGCCACAAAAGTTTTTTCACCGGAAGTAAATCGAAGATCGAGGGAAGAATCCGCAAGTGGTTTGTATAGCAAAATAAATGGTTCCAGCAGACACAGTAAAGTCCCATGCAATCATAAAAGTGCATTTCTCCAAGCGGCGACAGACCGCAATGTTTGATCTGTTCAGCAAAGAAATCAATTTGCATACATAGTGTTTGCTTCATCAATGGCTCGATGTGAGCTGACATTCCGCAGCATCTCCAAACTGGAGAGACGGAACAAAACTTTCCTTTGCAAGAACATTTGTAACAATCGATATCTATCTTCACAGGCGTCTCGGCCAAGAAAGTTACCCTGGCAAATGACATAGCTTACATACACGATTTGACATGATTCATGCTGTGTGGGGCTGCACTCTGTGCATCTTGTCGTTCTCCCCTTCTCCCTTTCCGCCACAATTCTCAGGAGGACGACTGAGGAACAATCCTACACGGATTGATGACAGCCTTTCACCTGAACCCCCCGTTGAGCGACGAATCAAGTGGCGAGCGAAGTACACTTGGAGCTGCTTCCATTTTTGCTAATTCAACGTACAATGGCTCAATTTGCTGATTCTGCCATTATTCAGTGTCCCACCGTAATTCATCCAGAATAAAGACATGGGAGATGCGTCTCCACAGTCCGCTGTAGCGACAGATTCTTACACTGTTTCATCAATCACTTACACTGTCTGATTGACTGACTGATGAAATAACGCTGCCTATAATTCAGCAACCGCAGACAGCAATTTACTCATGTTGGTGGTCAGAAGAAATGGAAAGAGTTCGGGAGAATGCCAGACCACAATGGCGTCATGTCGAAGAATCTTCGCACGCGGGCTTTACCAGCTTTTGCCGGTAGCTGAGTACTCACCAGAGCAGCTTCAAGCATGTATGACTTCGAAGCAGCTCTGAATACAGCTTAGTTGCAAAGCGGAATAAAAGAGCACAAACTTTACTCCCAAAGACAAGGAGTTTGTACTGAGGACTGAGTACAAAAACACTTGGCGAAACTATGTTGGTTGTGAGTATGCATGGTGCCATGGGCCAGAAAGCAGCTGTGGCCGCAAGGCCCAAGCCATCATGGTGGGATGAATAATTGAATAATTGAGGTGGGACCCCAGCTATGTACGAGATAAAAACCGTGACCACACCCGCACACAACAAAGTCGCGAACGCTATCGTGCTTTAAAACGCATGGTGCACGACAGATCTGGTCGCATAAATCCTGATGGTGCGCATTGTGTGATTCTTGTGTCCAAGAGGACCCTGTGGCCAATCCAAGATACTTCTCCTTTTTCTGTTGTAGTCTTTTGTTCTAACCATCTGGACACACAACAAACACTTCACACAAATCTTGGTTGAAAGGGTGAAAAGGAAATTTTGACCTGAAAGTTGACACGAGCCTTTCTTCCAAATCCTGCAGATTTGGGTCGAGACTGTCTTTTGGGAGATGGTTGCATCCTTGTCCGGATGACTCTGTCAATATTTGTACATTTTTGCAGCGAAGGGCGAAATCTTCTTCAGTGTAAATACGAACGATAGTTAAGCAAGATTCATCACTAATTACAAAGACTTCCAAGGGCCTTCGTCAACATTGTTTCACGTCCCAATCTGCTGTGGAAGTTTGCTTCATGGGCAATGTGAGGCAAGTCTGAAATGTGGCTTCTAGTGTGCACACATGTCGGCACGTCTTTGGGATGATTGTCCCGCATATTTTGCACAGGGGATCTTTAAGTAGACCATCTGTAAGCTTGAAGCATGTAGGCTTAATTAACTGGCTTTGAAGGCACTAAATTTGAACTATTAGGTTGTTGTATTGCAACAACCAGAAATTTGATGAATGAAATAATAAAGCAAGAGTCAGAAGCAGCTAATGAAGACGGACATGTTTCATTAGCAATGCATTGCACCCAAAATGGGCTCGCGCTCTCACTAAGAGACCTACTTTTCTCTTTTGCCATCTACTGCGTACCTGCCTCTTTCGGTGGTTGCAAGCGCATCACCACTCCCATTTAGAAGATCAAAGAAACATCAAACACCAGAATTAGTTTAATTTCCAAGAAGTTTATGTCTGATTAATTGACAATATCATCCAGCCGAGAACACCTTGAGCATTTTGGGAGGCATGTAGGAACCAAGACTTGACGACATCAACACGTCTGCACACTGCAGTTTTGTTTGATGTTCGGAGGTTTCTGAACATCCTTTCTTCCTTTTGGCACCCAAAGTCTGAAAGCACGCATTCAGCGTCGTGCGAGTTACAGGTTCTTTGTGCACCAAAATCACACGGAGCTCCGCACATTCGGAACACATTCACTAATCATTTCTCCTGGTCTCTTTCCAGATGCTGCACACCCTCTCCTGATCACAGGAGAGGAGACCACTCCCACGTACCTTGAGGGTAAGTTTGTGCCCGCAAACCTGTGATGTCATCAGCTAAATGTGACATCTGTTCGTTGTGTCAAGCTCACAGAAAACAGTCAATGACATCACAGGTCTGTAGAGACTCGTAGATTCCAAGTTTGGAGAGTGGGTTTAGAAGAACAATCTGGTGTACGAAGTATACACGTGCATGTCTTGGAAATACAGTGGGTGGTTTTATAGACAATGTTGATGGGTAAACCTGCATGCGGGCTCAGAAATCGGACTTAGGGGTTGGGCTTTTGAACAAGAAAGTCACAAAGATGTCCTCGCACCACCGATAAGGAAAGAAGTAAGTAGTCATGTCGTTTGTTTGAGTCGAAGGTAAGAAGTTTGTTTCAATTTACACGGACATTTTGTTCAAACGGTAAACGCCTCATCTAATTGATTGGAGAAACGAAAACAGACACATGGTGTTCTCAGATCACTTGAAATGCGCTCTGTCTTCTCAGCGAGACTCGCAGCTTCGTTCACAAAGCGCTGCTCTTGCAGCACGCGAGACTCAAAACTGTGCCTCACACAGCGACATAACGCCAGTTCCTGTTGGCGTTTTGTTCTTGGCTCCTTTCCCGACTATGTTGGTTTCTTTCTTGTTGGTTTGCAAGGAACATATCTTCAAAGCTCATTATCTAATTTGTATTCTGTTTTTTCAACGTGGGGAAGCTCTGGTTTTTGTCAAACACTCACAACAGCACCACTTTCCATCCTTTGTCGCATCTTAAGTTTGCTTCCCAATTCATTGCTGGCAACAAAAGAACCTGGCAGTCGGCTACAAAAGCTGCGCATTGCTGATTGAATACAGATGAGAATGCTGTTTGGCAAGCCATGAGATAAGTTAGTTTGTTAAGTACAAGAAGTAAATCACAGACACAGGACGTGGTTTGCGTTCAGAACACCCATCGCTGGCGCCCAGCTCCTTTTGTAAAAACCCCGCAGTTGGTAAACATTGGTGAAAGTGATTCATGTGTGGGAAGCTGACAGTGATGGGCCACTGCAGAAAGGGAAACATGTGGAAAGACAGAAAACCGACTGATGGGCCGTATTCTGCCCAGAGTGCCAAACAGAATCTGTCACGAAATGCTTATGAGAGACGTGAAAGTCTTGTAATGATGTTAATTGTTATTGTCAATGACTGCTATGCTTGTCAGCTGTTGCCTTCGACAAGTGGCTTTATTTTCCATTGATGACCCTTGTATTAGTGGACATTCTTGAGGGCTGTGGGAATGGACGCAGCTATATTGGCTCTGCAGCGAGTGCAGCTCGCTGCTGGGGCACTTCAGCGGTGTTGGCGTCCGCCTTTCAGCAGTCTGCAGCGCCGCATGTTGGGAGCCTTTGTGGATTCTTTAATCAGAGCTGCCAGACGAACGAGCGAAGGAGGTGTGAAAGACATTCTGGTGCACTGACCTGTTTGTGAGAGATTTGCTGCGCACAAGTGCCTTTCACGGCCTTGTTGTCCCTGGTTAAAAGGGAAACTCATTACACAGCACGCGTTAGTTCTTCCTCTTGGCGCCCTGCTACGATTCTTACCTGTGGTTTATCACGCTGCGACCACGGCGCCGGTCGGTTTCCTCCCACCACTCGAGTCGGGCGACATGATTAATATTCTCCCGTCGCTTTAGCTCGTCAAATTAAGCCAGTTGCAGACTGATTCCACTTAAGGCACATTTTGCTGTGGTCGGCCCAGCGTGAATTATAACCAAACCGTCTCAAAAACACTCTGAAGTAGGCAGCGGCAGAAAGGAGACTTGGACTGACTTAAATCGGCTCCTTTTGGGCGCAGTCTATCAGATATTTTATCTCATCAATGTCGGCTGACCTGATTGAATCTTGTATGCGGCGGGTAATTGCTGGAACGGGATCGTGAAAAATTACTCAGCACTATGTATCTGCGCTCCTATCTGCAACCTCAATAAGCAAGAGATCTCTCATGAATTTCCTCTGCCTTTTATGGCTTTTGAAGCTGTTTCGGCTGAGTCGACGACACAGTCGCGTGTTCTTCGGCGAAGGAGTGTGTTCGGTCTGAAAGAGATCAAGTTTTGGCATGCAGGAAAATCTCTGCTCACTTCTGTGCTTCGGGTTTCGGCTCAGTTCTGGGGTTGTTTTTGCAGTAATGACTAAAGAATTGATAAAGTGTCAGTGGGTGTAATTGGATAGGGAGATGGGAAGAGAGAAGTGCATAGTATATTTATGGGCCAATGCCTGTGGGCATAAAACAAACAAGCTTACATGCAGGCCAAATGTGACTAGCGGAAAGTGGATAGGGCACTATTGATGTCCACTGTAGTCAGGGAAGATGGGCACAATACCAGGTGTCCACTGACACCTGATGACCCCTTGTCCATACAGATACCCAGTGAAGTGTGGTTCCAGATACGAGCTGGCTTGAAATGTACTAAAAAGCCCTTTCCACACTCACTCCTTATCCAGCTAATCTTTCCGCCACCTCATTAGCGCAGATGAAATATGGTGGGAGAACCACGTAGACCTTACTGCTGATCCAAAATTATTGCGCCCATAAACTTAGATTTAGCTAATTTTGCCTCCGTGATTTGACAGGCGTGATGGCACACCGGTATCGAGCGCAACCTGATTTGCACACATGGCGCCAATTTGAAAGGTCAGATTCTGGATGCAACCGAAATGCACAAAAACAGGCGCCATAAAAGGCAGTCCACTGCAACGACGTCTGGATAAAGGATTTAACAGTTCGACTTTGTGTGGTGCTAATTTTAGAACAATCGCAAGTTTATGCCCACGGTTTGGGCGTTTAATTAAGATGAAGCTGCCCGAGGAACAAGCATCCCATAACGAGCGAGGTGGCCGTTGGTTGGAGCATGTTCAGCATAGACCGGCTCCTGTAGCCAGGGAACACGTGTTTCACTTGAGCTGTTCCAACAGGTCCAAGCTGCTCCCATCCACACAAGGCGCTTCAACTCGTTACAGACCTGGGAACGTGAGGCTGAGGCCTTTGCACGTGACGAAACACCAAGGACATGTGAAAATTGTCGATGCAAGGCGGTGCGCCTGTCTCACACAGCCAATTAGCCCTGCAGTGCAGTGGAACCGAGACGTATCAGAAGCGCAGAAGGACCGGGGAATTGACAGGTACGACGCAATCGGAGGCACGAAGCTTTGTCGCTTGCACAGTTGCCAAAGTAGCGTGCTTGCAGTGCCAGGGCTAGAGTCAGTTTGCATGAGGCACAATGCGTCGTCTGATTTCATGAATAGTTCCTCTGCCTTGTCCGGAAGAGCGGCCAGTCAGTCACGCACACTTCTGCATTCGAACTTGGCGTGGATGAGGACAGTTCTACAAACAGACGAATTCCGTTGTCACTTTTGCCCGGCGGAACCTTCCGGAAAAAATGCACGACTTGTCAGGGATCACCATCCAATGTGCAATCAAAAGTGCTATTTTTTTGTTCCATCAATTGTGCATGCCACTGTTGGTTTCTCCAAGGGTCATTGAATGTTGATTGTGTCACCGCACCCACCACACATGTCTACAGACAATCCACGTCACCATGGCACGGCCACTCAAATGTGGCGACTGCACATGAAACAAAGTCGAGAACAAAAGAAGAGAACTGTTTCAAAATGAGCATCGATCAAATGGTCTCAAAGTCAGACAGGCTACCACAACACTGAACCTTGTTTGCCTGAGCAATCAAGTAACTGCAAGGTATGCAGCTGCGTTAGGCTGACGCCAACCACATATTCATGCACCCGTAGCTGGGTAATCCTGTGCTTTGATGAGCAACAAAGAAGAGAGTTACTGCCATATTTCCTCACCCACTGACCACAGCGAATGGAGGTTGTTGAGCATTAACATCTCGCTCCATTCTGTGTGCTACATGTGGAAAAACGTTTAGCAGGAGTCTAGTTCCGTGGTCTTCTGGCTTTCAAAACCAGACACCAGAGTAACACTTTCGTTGATTCTTCGCAGAAATTACTGTGTTCAATGCCTGCAAGCAAAGTCTTGCCAGAGATCTTTTGTTGATCGGAAAACCTACTCCGTCTCTGAAAGGGAAATGAATGAATTTATGACATCTGCGAACAACAGGAAATTTAGTATTTTGTCTCTCCATGCCGAGAAAATTGTTTTGAGGCGGTACATTCACATTTTATTTGCATTTTCTTCAGCCCAGTACGACAGCCAGGAAATTTCCATTTGTAATTCATTCGAACAAAAACGCACACATCAAATGAACTTCAGAAGAGATTCTCTGTTCTTCGTTGAAGAAACCACCCACAAGAACGGCACAACGGCGAGCACTGCGATGCCTCTGCACCTGCAGTGCCCACACCGGATGATTGAGGAACAGAGCTGATTGTAAAGAGCTAAGCGAGTGCTGATAGGAATTTGTGAAATACCAAGTTGGAGGACATTGATCCTTGACCTCATTTGTGTTGGAGACACTGAAGCTGGCTTTGACCTCCGCGCTTTGGTTGGAACCAGGTTTTCAGACTTTGGTACGAGTTGCGCAATGTCAGATGATCACGACCTTGCGCGTCCCCTTGGTAACGGTGCCGACGTCCTTTGTGTTATCGTTTCGTCGTCAGTCATTCAAACACAGTGGATGTGTTGTGGGCATAAAAACAACAGGCATGTCTGGAGACAAGAAGGCACACCCAATTTTTTGCACAATGTCTGGGAAACAAGATAATCAGTGAAAGATGAAAGAGATATAGGTCGCCAGCCGTGGCCGTTCTTCACAGTAATCCCAGCTCCACCGCGCGTCCCAAAGGCAGCATTCCTATTCTGCCAGTGCTCTCTTAAACCATAAAGAGCACAGACAAATGGCCCGAGCCCAGCAACACCAACTCGGCTCATTTGGGAATGATCTTCCAATGCGGCATGAATACCATTTTCTCTCTCTCTGTTGAGAAAGCTCTGAGGAAAACGAGGGGAAGTAGTTTCTTGGTGAATGCGTTTCGTTTCCGCAGCGAAGCGGGCGAAAGGATGCGGGGCACCTCGTGATATCAGTGCTTTTGCTTCCTGCCCCCGCAGGCCTCGTGGAAACAACCCCAGCACAAACAAAATGACTGGCAATATTAAATGATTTAGGATGGAGATAAATAATGCAAAAGGGACAGTGCCTGCTGAGGTCTTGCAATAAATTTACTTGTCCCGGATGAGCGCAGAGGTAGCATCCCCGTGGACATTAAGAATGCTTCGCTGACCCTCGAGTTAAAGTTGGCCGAACTTCTGACACGGCAAAGCTTATTATCACTCATATGCTTACGTTCCCCAGCGCTAGGTTAAAGCTTTTCCAAATCGTATTATTGATGCGAACCATTCATTTCTCATTCAGGACGAAACTTATTGGCCCAACGATCCATATTTACTGTTCATCCAGCAGATAAAGAAGCATTTTCTACAAGTGCAATGTACGAACGTGCGTGCGCGGCCCCAAGCTTCTTCCAGTGCTGCTTGAGATGAAACTGAACAGTGCTTCCTCAACAGAGCAGAATTCATGAATGCATAAAGTACTCGTTTCATCCACAATGCAACTGAAAAACTGAACAGATGAGAATTTATCACCAGGAATGCGCGCTTGCCACATGAGCCCCGAAAATGGCTTGGTGCTCTCTGCCTGAAAGATGGTGGCTGGATCCCAGATACATCACAACGCATGCAGGAGCAAACTTGATATCCAAGAGTTAGAAAATCACAACTTTCATCCTGATCACATTCTTCAATTGATACCATCCATGGCAAAGGTCAAATCGGGAGTGTGGCCACTGAATCCCCTTTTGCATGGATTCACCGAGTTGTATCCCACAAACAATTCTCACTGGGTAGCACTGGCGGCAAATAAGATATAATTTTCAATTATGCTGGCGAAGCTGAGACAGGCGCGCAATAAAGCCTTTGGGCATTGGAACGGTGCAATGTTTTTGACACTGGCCCTGGAAGTGTTTCCATCCCAGCCATCTTTGATTGCATTACATGATGGAGAGTGCATATCGCAGGTTGTGATGGGTCCAGGTTCCTCACTGGACGCGCCTCTTCTCATACATCAAGCGCTGCTCTTCCTCTTGGGCCAAGGTGGCGTAAAGTGGCAGAGCCGCAGAAAACACCGAGGATGTGTTCTGGTTTAAATCACAACCTGCGCAGTCCCTCGGAAAGACTTTCTGGCTTGTTCAGTCAGCTCTGCAGAGGTGGCTTCGTTAGGGTTACACATTTCGCCTGACATGATTCGGAAAGGCCTTGGACGGTTGATTCTATCCCAAAGCACAGAATCGTCTCTTTGAAATCCTTTCTGAATGATCCCCACTGCACGCAACAATACTGCACAGCACCCAAAATTGTTAGCTTGACATGTTCTGCCAGTTTTGACTTGTCTGATTCTAGACCTATACGAATGTTTCTTCAGTTTTGAAACCAAAGTCAGCTTTGCCAAAACGATTTCAATGTCAAGCGAATTCAAGATGCAGGCCAACGAGATTACGGCTCAGAAAAGGCAAGCACTTGCGAGCACTTGGGCTGGCTGTGAATTGACACATCAGTCGTAAGAACCTTCATTCGCCATGGACGCTCCTGGAAATGTTATTTTGATCAGAAAGAGCCATTTCACTGTTCCGTTCCGTTTTTCCTGCGCGCCAAGTACGAGCAAATATTTGAGAGTTTGTCTTGACATTTGCATGGGGAAGCAACTGGCCAAAAATACGAATTTCCTGGTGACAATTGCCATTCCAACAGGCCCTGATTGATTGCTTCGTCCCGCTGTTTTTTTCTCTGCTGTTAAGAGGCACATGTGTGCCCACCAGGAGAGGGATTTTGAAATATCGAGGAGATGTTGACTTTCACCGGAACCTCGTCTGTTTATCCAGCTTTAATGTGAGCTATTAAAAACGCCTGCATGCGAAATGGCACACAAAGAATGCAGCAGTGTTTGCCTATGCATTAGATCAGATGTGTAGTCCCTGGTAAAACTGAACTGTCATGCCTCTTCGAGAGTTGCAAACAGGAAGCAATTACCAAATCCAGGCAGCTCGAAATTCGATTTTGCAAAATCGGCCCTTTGACGATGTCATTTTGAGTTGAATGCAGATCAACAAGTTGCAAAGCAAACAGCAAAGTTCTGCAGATAAATTCTGTGTGTTCGGAGCAGAATATGGTGGAAAAACAGCCTGCCACCATTCTTTGAACATTCAAGAACATTTTGTTGGCTGCAGAACCCAAAACAAGCAGGCCTCGAGCTTCACGACATCATGTTTTTGCAAAAAGGAACAGAAGAAAGACGCAAGAAAGGAGTGTTGTCATCCTGGATCGGATGGCATCTTGGGGATATTTTTACATTCCGATTGAAATTCCATGTGGCAGCATTTCAAACTGACACAACAGCTTTGCCTCTTGAGAACCCTCCATTAGACTTTGTCGTGGTCACAAAACGACTTTGAAGGAGCTGGAGCTTTCTCACAGAACCATGCTAATACTTTACCACCTCAGAATCTTCCGTGGGACGTGAAGAAAAATGCGGCTGGAAAGATAAACTTTCTGCGACGAAACCCTAATGGTGCAAGACAACTACAAATGTGCTCTTCATGTAAACTGCCACCGTGCACTTGATGTATGTCTGCGACCCACAGCCGATGCCCATTCAAGCTCGAAATTCTTGGCACATTTCATCTCTTGAAGCTGCGTCCAGGTTCGTATTGAATCTCTGCGTGAATCACTGTTCACGCAACTTTGTTCTTGAGTCGCGCTGAGTCGCCTGTTTGAAAACCACTACTCCCTTCTAAAGTAAGCGCCAGGCTGATACCTCACCTGATTGATGGCCTAATTTGTTTAAGGTCAGTGCCACATTAGAGCACGACTGATTACCTTTCGGGCTTCTCACTATCTTGAGGCCAAACAGTTTAGTGTCTGACTGCGGATTAATTATGCAAAGCATGATCATCATCACTTCACTTTGATTTGGTGACCGCGACTAAGCAAGCCTGACCTTGAGTGCGACACATGAACAGCTGCGCGTGTCCAAAGGCACGAAACACTTTGTTGGCCCCAAATGCATCTCCTTGCTACACCAGTACAAGCAATGGCTGGAGCAAATGTGTGTCGATTTTTCAAGCTTGAATTTTGGTGCACCCTGAAAAGGGACATTTGAGAATGATCTTTAGATCCAGACGCCTGCAGCGCTCTGGTCTGAAGAGCTGATGTCTGCTCGGAGGATATCGCCTCTCTCGCTGTCATGGAGAGTATCAGTGTGTTAAAGAGTCCAGCACAACAGGCCCTGGGTGTTATCGCAGAAGAGATTGTATTGATTTAACATGAAACGGTGTCCAGAAAAGCGTTGCATCCGGAGCTACGTCCAGCTTCCTGCGATATAGATCTCTCGCCACTGCAAGCACTGGACATCACATCTAAGTACACCAACCGGATATATTGACGTGTCTCCGAATATGTGCAAAGTCCATTTGCGTTCAACTCTAATCGCCTTTTTTGCTGCCTTCACCTCAGCCAGGCCAGCATTAAGGGCAGAGGCAATCCTGAAAGGCAGCCGCAGAAGGCGAAGACTGCTGGTCGGTGTGTTGTCCCAATGGAACCCGAAGCCAGATTCAACAACAATCCATTTCAATTTGCATACTCCTCCACTGCGCTAAAACAAGGAGCAAGCACACGCCAAGTATCTCCTTCGTCGTGTGGCTTGGTTTCAGACCAAATTTGCAGAGAAGCTCCTTGCAAGTTCTTCCTGGTAGGAATGGAACACGAACATGCAGGAGTTTTCAAGATACAGCACCGAGGTGTTTTCAGCAGAATTGCTGCTGTGTTCGAAAAAAAGTGGAGCTCCAAAGGGAAAAGAACAGAAGCAAGAAAAACGGCTTGGCGGAATGTGTGATTGGTACCACAAAGCCCATTCCGTAATTTGGTTAATATTCAAGTGACGAGGAAATAATTATCTCAGACACTGAGAATTTTCTGACGCCTTGCGGCGCTCCCAATCGCGTCTTTCAATCCGGGGCATCAGATGCAAATACATCAGCATAAATTCTCGCTCGACGAAATTGTGCGAAGCGTAAAAGGGTGCAGTGAATTTGACTAACTATTGATGTACAATTCCCGATGGACGCACTCGGTGGTGAATTACATTTCCTTTCCTGCATCCAAACTGCGCCCACCATCTCCCCGCGCCGAGCCTCTCTATGCCACAAGATAGCTAATCTCGCTCGGGAGAAAAAACGCTCTCCACTTCTGCCTTGGCCAGGTTGAGGTCACAGACAAAAAGGTAAAGCAATCTATGCAGCGTCAAAATCTGTCTGATACCAGCTATTCAGCAGTTCGCTCACATTGATGTGATTGGGTTTATTGTCAACCAGTTTGGCTACATTTGATCTCAGACCAATAAATAGCGCTTGGTAGTTTTCCTGGCTGCAGAGAAACCCAGGGACCGTCCAGAGTGCACTCTGTTTTCCAAGTAGTTGCCTGAACAAACCTGGAGCTTTGAGTCGAACCTTGAACGCGTTACTTTTCTTGAACAAGCCTCTTCAGTTCCTTTGATTTCCTTTCTTTCACTTTCTATCCAGATGCTCCCCAAACAAACGGAGCAGCAGTTATTCTGAGAACATCCGAAAACATAAAATTGTTGACAAGATCCAGTGAGGCTCACAAATATATAGTTGAAACGCATTGCACAATGGTCGGTTTTCAAAAGCTGTCCAAAGTGCAACTCTTTGAGGAAAAACAACCATCATGCATCACGCAAAAACAAAACACCGGGAAAATGTGGTGTTCTTCAGCGAAATGTTGCGTCACGAGTTGTTGACCCCCAAAAAACTTTCAAACCAAGAACAACAATACTCTTGTGGGATTTTTTTGTCAAATCTTTCAGCACTCGCGAAGGACAGCCATTTGCACATAAAGCGTAAAAGCAAGTTATCTTTCCATGTCATTCCAAAAGCTGTGATCCTTTCTAAGATACTCGTTTGTACCAAAGATTTTGCTGTTTCTTTCCTGATGATTTTGAGATGATTGCATTAAAGCATCTTCCTTTCAGGCTTGGCATGTGTTTGCCTCAAATTGTTTCATTAGGAAAGCCTCATCCATTTTAATTACCTACATTATTTGAAAACTAATTTAAATACTTGATGCTCAAGAGAAAAAAAAGCTCTACGGCCACAGACGGAATGGCAGCAAATCGATGGTACAAATCTGAGTTTTCAATAGGCGCATGTTACACTGCTTCACCAAAACGATGCATAGTGTTTGTCTTCTGCACGGCCACAAAATATCAGTTGAATCCCTCTCTTTACCCTTTTCTCATGCGCAATTTTTGGCAGTTATTTTCCCAAGCATGTGTGTCTTTGTCATTCAAATTCAAAAGTTTTGGACCACTGCAGCTAAAAAACACAAAAGACGCATGCAAAAATTCTCGTTTCTATCTTTTTCTTCAGAGGCAATCGTTCAGAACAACCCAAAAGGCACCCATTTGTTTCTTTGTGTCACGATTGAGTACGCCACTCGTATCTTTTCAATTTAGTGACAAATTTTGTCTTCAGCTTCAGATCTGTGTGTGTCATGTTGGTCTTTGCTTCGTGTTGCTTTCACATCCTCAATATATTTTCATTACAACGGTAAACGATGATTTCTGCGGCATGAAGCTGTTGAAAGCAACATTCTAATTTTGACATCACAATGCAACTGAATTAGATGCTGTTCGAGAACTTAAATGCATGAAAGATCTGTATTTTAATCCAAAAAAATGGATGTCACATTAATTTCTGCATGACTTAACGAAATGAATGCCCAAACCAATGTACTTTTCTTGTTTGGAGCACCACAAAATCAAATGAAGCATAGTTTAGAAACATGTACCTGCTCGCTTTCTTTTCGAACGGTTCATATGATTTATTTCGCAAAAATTATTTGGAGATAGAGGTTACTTCTTTTCATGAAAAAGCATTCTTTTTGAAAGGTTGTTGTGTTAAAGTCGTATGAGTGTAATCAAGGAAAGTCCGTGACTGACAAGTCCGTGACTGACATGTCCCAACTGCAGTGTTGCCTTCCCAAAAACCAAACATCGTGTGTTTTTGTTTCCTGGTAGGTATTCTTGTTGTATCTCTAGGTTTTGGACAATTCGCAGCGAAAGTAGCGTTGTAGGTACTAATTTTACAAACCTGTACATAAATAGCCAAAAGTCACTAAAATCCCACAAAAGGACGCATGGAAACGTATCATAACTTAGAAATCAATGCACAGGTGAGTATGCACCTTTCTTACTTTGTCAAGGCACTCCCAAAACTAAACTGCTGTCTCAACATGCAACTAAGACTCGTTTCTTTCTCTCGCAGGACTGAAGGTGGAAGCGTCGGATAATGTGTTTCTTGAAAATTTGCACAGCACAAGAAATTTGGAAACGACGTATTACGTGACTGACATGACTCAAGCCTCAGACTTCTACTGGATACGAGAGTCGGGTCTGCAGGTGAACATTGGAATACTGAACGTGAATGTGATTCCCGAGTTCACAGACACGGACCACGACAGCGACAACAAGTACATGCTCGGCAATCCCAACAACAGTGAAGACAAGAACAAGTTCAACAAAATCGTCCAAAACTACTGCAGGTGGGTTCGTACTCTCATCAAGTCGTCTGGCGAAGCAAAAACTGCCCGCAAGCGAAATCCTCCATGGGTTGATGACCTACCGTTTCACGCGCATCGCTTGCACCAGAATCGTTCACTACCACCGAAAAAGGACACTTGCAAGTTGCAATCCCCATCAAACGGAAGTTTGTCCCCCAAACTGGGCTTTTTTCTGGACGTCATCAACACAGAGGTCGACAAGTCAGCAGGATGCGCTGAAGCTTTGAACTTGAGCCACTCCTTCAGCAGAGTTCTCCGTCCACACTGTTTTGCTCTGAGTGAGTTTTTGTTCAATTCGTGGACCTGGCAGGTGGTCGGTCCAGATTCTCACGTCCTTTATTGCAAGCTGGGAATCTTCCGGCAAACCATAATTTTTAGTGTCCAGGTCACATCTCGGGACTGGCAGGCCTCCCCAGGTTTGGCTCACTTGAACATGAAGCCCCGTGTGAGGTTCCCAATTTGTGCCTCCGCTGCAGCGCGGAGTACATGACAGGTGCGAGTAGCGAAAACGGATGGGTCTAGTGCATTGTTAGGTCGACAAGAGGCCCACTCGTGCCTGTGATGGATCGACTGGGGACGGTCACTTGCACATGTCTGAATTTCGAGTGCACCCGCAAAACTGTTCATTACGCTGCCCAATGCTGTTGCGAAATGTCTCAGACGATTGGATTAAGAAGGTAAATCGTGGAGGAGATGGCCACCCCAAAAGAAGCCAAGGTGTTCCTTGAGAGAGAAACGAGCAAGCTTGAACAGAGTTTTGGTTGCACGACGCACAATGCATCACAAGTGCGATTGGACAAGTTCGACAGAAATCAACGTGTTGACAATCAGTCACACACGCGCACGCACACACAACACAACAAGTTTCTCCATCCAAAGAGTCAGTAAGTTGAAAAGTCAATTGAAATCAGACACTGAAATGTTTTTGCTGTTCTATACACCCATGCACCGAGGTCACTTCGCTGGGCGTAATTGAATAGCTTCTTGGTCGCTCATAAAATATCTATATTCTGAGCAAAATATTTCATGGCGCTTTATAACTGTCATTTCCCGAGGGTGGAAGATAATACACCCTTCACGTGACCCTCATTGTGTGTCAGACAAAATACAATTAGATTCCGCAGTGTAGAATCGGCTCTTCTGGCCCTGAGTCGCTCCCAAGGCGAAGTTTGGAAATGAGTTTCACCATGCACAATTTATCAAAGATAGCTTTGCACTTGCTGGAATCAGAGTGAAGAAAATCTGTCCGAAAACAAGAGAAAGACTCTTCGACAGAGAGATTCAGACACCGACACACACATTCGTGTGACGAGCTGAACACCAGAATCAAGTTGAGTGTTGTACAGCCGAATTTCTGGACAGGGTCGTTGAAGCAGATGGTTTCCATACAAACTTTTAGAAATTGGGTGTGACTCCCCACACCGCCTCAGAAAATGATCTGTGGGTAGGGTTCCTCGAATTTCAACACGACAATGTTGTTTTCCTGTGTTGTGCTTTTTGCAAGCGTCATTCCATTCAAACGCACACACGTGTAAATTGCATTTTGTGTGTTGTTGCAGGCATCCCATTCCCGACTACTACAGCATCACGTTGGAGATCTCCAGAGATCGGATAACTTCTGCTTATCCCATAACGTGCGATTCCACTGACAGTAAGAAGCCCAAGTGCCCGTCCCAATACAACGATGGAGACGACTATCTCTTCCGAACACTCAACGAGGCTTGTCAGAAAATGGTAAGTTCTGTAATCCATAAGCATCCTGTGGCTCACAGGTCTGCAGGGAAAGAAAGTCAGCCTGAAGGAAAGTTAAACCCCAAGGGGTGACTTCTGTACCAAATGAATTTGAGGTTCAGAGTCCAGATGAATGTGGATGTCTCCAAGTCTTTCCTTCACTGCTCAATCACTGCAAGAAAATCACATTTCACTGAAATCAAACTGTGCCACGAACAGCATCTTTGTCACCTGTGGATCTACCAACCAAAAGATCCCATCGTTTCCTTCATCACTTTTCTTCTGCATAAATCACAATGTGCATTCATGATTTGTCACAAAAGCTGTGGTCGAACAAGGCAAATCTCGTCTCCGTCAAAAGTCCAGAAGTTGTTGCGAAATCAGGCCCCGTGAAGTGTGTCGTTCGGTGCTCGTAACCAAACCATGACACAAGTTGCAAAAGCAAGGAACAAACAAATGATAAACAAATATTCTTTTGAGATATTCGTGTAAGTGCATGAAAATTTGGGTTTGGGTTTGTATTTTTTCCTTGCTGTAAATACATTGCCCTGCATTCAAGTGCAAATTTTGTCTCGAGTCGAATGGGCATGCGACTGAGTTGTACCGCTTCTCTGCCATCGAGACATCTGGAGCTGTGCATTTCCCGAATGAGACTAAAACATCAGTTGGTCATTTGTAGCAATTCCAGTTTCTTCCGTCAATGTGCCGAATCAATTCGTACTCTTCAGTTGTACAACCCCACACGTACAGACCTCAATCGTTTCTCCCGGAGGTAGTCTGCCGTGTTGTCATTCTTCATTGAACAAGTCTGTTGAGTTGTTCACAGAGAATGTGAATGGAATTTTGCAGTTTCCGCAACTCCAGTTAGACCCATTTGTGTGTAGTGGATCAAATGGAGCATTCATAAATATGTGATTTTGACGTGAATTTCACGACATATGGTTTGATTCAATTTCAATTTTCAAAGGCCTTGATTGGATTTTTCAAATCTACATAAATTTTGTTGCTTTGTTTTCCTGGATGTTTAGCTTGTTCAACGCGGGAGCTATTGACCACAGGAGACACTTGTGAACACCGACCTGTTTACGAAATAACGTTTCATATCGTTTGGTTTTGTTTCCTTTTCGTGCCTCACAAATAATACTTCTGCAACAAACAAAGGCGAAGGTATAGTAATTGTCAGTATGTGCCAGACGGGGATATACCAGCAATAATCAGTTTTAAAAAGGATCTTTAAACAGTTGTACTTTGAGAATGCAATTACACATTCTGCCACAGTTCTGTGCGAAGAGCAACTGTGTAGTGTTCGATGTAGAATAGCACAGTACCATGGGGTGTGATTTTTGGATTGTACAGACTGCAATGCATCTTGAGTTTGGCTCTGTGTGTGTACCCCTCGACATGATCCGCCTGCAGGAATGCTATGTCCCAGGCATGCACTTGATTGCGGTTTGTCCACACAACAAATGGAAATGGCTTCTCGTTTTGTCCTTGATCTGCATGTTGCATGTTCCTGTTGTGTACTTCCCACTCATTTGTCACGAAATCACTGCATCTTGAACTCCGCACGATCCAGTGCACGCACTCTGCATGATATTTGCATCTTCCAAGCATAAAGGACTTTGCAACGTTGCACTTTCATTTCACAAGATTTTTGTCTTGCCTTTTGCAGCATGTTCTTCAGCATGTCTGTCTATCACAAACGCATGATTCCTCTTTCATTTTGCTCATGTGCTGATGAATCTTTTGCGAACGTGAAATGAACTTGATCAATTGCATGTGCCTGCGAGAAGTGCTCAGATTGCGCTGCATTTCCAACTGCATTCGTAGCGAGGCATGAGGCAAGAATGGATACGTTCAACTGGATGGGTTATGCGTTCTCTCGGGTGGTGTCATTGCGCATGACAAATGGCATGGTTTGGGGGATTACGTTGCATCTCTGACTGCAAGAAAAGAATGGACTGCATGCAAAAACAGAAAGCCTGCAGAAGGGACTTTCAGGCGCATGTTGTGCATGATAACCTCTTTGCATGGTCTGAACTTGCTGCTCCTTCCCTCCTGCCCTGACAAGTTTTGACGGTTTGCAGGCCTTCAGAAAAAAGCCATTCAAACAAAACGTCCACTCAGTTGCCATTGAGGTGGCAATTATGGCAACAATGATGTTCTCACTGTGCTCCAAAACAGCAACATTCACGCCACTATCCCCTCTGGTCCGTCGACTGCAATTCTATGTGTGAAGCTACGTTCCACAGGTTTTTTGCAGCAGCGCAGATAGGGCAGATTCTCGCGCGGCTGTCTTTTAAACAATATGGTTTGCGTACGTTTCAGGTTCGGGATCTCTCCCTGTCACATAACGCACATTTGCGAATTTCAGACGTCAGTGATGACCAGCACCACACATGTCTCAAGCACAACGATGGGCGCACTTGCGGGGAACCGGTTTTGACTTTCACACAGAGGGGAGGGCAAAATTCATTTTGAGGAAATTTTTCCCCTGGAAATTTGAGGTGTCCAAAACCATACCTCCAACAAGAACGTTTTACTGGTCGTGTTGTTCTACGTGATGCAAAGCTTTTTTTCTTCAGTTGATTCGTTTTCTTCTTTCATGATCTGATAATTAAAAGCATACATCTATCCAGACACAATGTTGGCCCAATGCAGCTTGCGACCCTCCAGGAAATGTTTCGAGTTCAGCTGGAGGCGCGACCTGGAGATAACCTTTCGCGTTATCAGCTGATTCACAAGACAGCTCATTTCCATATCGAGTTCACTCGCAGCTTTGGCAAATGCCCCCCCAAATGCCCAAAAAGATGTGAATCGGGTAGATGTATGACCATTATCACCTTCGTATGCTTTTTGCCTCAGTTGTTACACGCACTCCAAACTCAACACTTCGATTTCTGTCCATTTTGCGTTACTTTTCTCGTCTGAAAAAAAAAAAAAACAAGAACAACAACCTGACGCGAGTTGATGTGCATGTGCAAGTGTTGATGAAAAACTGCTTCCCTCGACGTAAAACAATCTTCCTTTCGTTTTGCCATGGCATCAAAACTGAATGTCGATCTGAATGCAACAAGCATGAGATAGATGAACGCAACTTTCTGCATGACACGAAGTGAAATCTTGAGCATGAAAATGCATCAGCATTGCAAGGCATGGCATGATCCACCCTGAACGAGACGCCCATTGCATGAACATGATCTCAAAAATTCTGTTCTTGAGTAAATGAAATCTATGGCCCACTGTTGACAACTGTGCAATCAACTTTTGCAAGGGAAACATGCAGTTAGCTGTAAATTTTGAATTTTTATTCTTTAAGTTGTAAGGAATCAACCTTGAAGTTTTGCATTGTCAGTTTCCAAAAAAAAAAGGAAATCCAAAACAATTTTGGTTTCGGCATCCTATTGGGCTGGCAACTCGTCGTTCCTCGTCTGCAGTAACGCTCGAAGAGGGAGGGCTGCTTCCGTGTCAACTAATTCCACTTTGCTTTGCCACAGGTACTCTTCTACTTTTCACGTTGTTTTAGCTTACGCACTGTGTATGGATTACAGGGCACTTTCCCGGAGAGGCTGAGTCCAGCTGCCAACAGCATTGTGTGCACAGCCAACACGGCTCTTCTTCGCGAGATCTTCAACCAGACGTACACCTCGGAGCGACCCATCAAGTTCCCCCCGCGGAGGTGCCGCAGCGCCGAGTCCAGATGCGACCAGTGTCTCCGACAGCAGCGCTGTGACATGAGTGGTACACAGATTCAAAAATCTTGGCATTGGCGTGAGGTGTTGTGAGACAGTCTCAAGGAGTTCTCTGTGAAACAGAAATCCTCACTCAGGTTCAGCAGCACAAACAAGTTGGTGTCACTTCCTTTTTCAAATCTCCGCAGCACTGAACTGATTGCCAGACGCATTCTGAGAAAAGGTTCCAGTGGATAGCTATGAAAACTGACTGACCTCTCTCGGACAGTTCTTTCTCAGGATCGAAAACAAAAAGGTCCTTCCCCCACGAAAAGCAAGTCCAGAAGCAGAATTTTTTCATGAATCTCACCAGCAACAAGATCAAGCTCCTTGAGACTTGCCTCTCTTCACCTTAGCACCTGTGGAGGCCAGGGCACTCAGACCGGCTTGGCACATTCATTGTGGACACAGGTGTTTTATCCGCCACCAAGGTTCACGCGACAGATACGGTGTTTCACCTGCAGCAAAAGGACCTCTCAACAGAGAACTGAGAACCCCGCAAGCACTTGTACTCGCACAACGTCTTCCGTATCGTCTTACAAAGGCGTGTTTGGCATTCGCTGATACAGAATTCCCTTTTGTCTCCAACTCATTTCCTCATCAATTGCTGTGTGCGTGCATAATGCAAGAAACAATCATGGCAAAATGCGCCACGCGGGGACGTGAAATCACTGGTGAATGACTGAAAACTAGTTGTGTCATTCACTCGCCTATTCCAAGACAGACGCCCGCAACACCGCTTTGTTCTTCACAGATATTTTCGAGCAGAAATGCTGCCAAATAGACTGCTTCACGCTGAAGGACTGCAAGCAAAATGTCAGCGCACATTGCTCCAGTTCACCCATAGAATGCGCCATGGGTAAGTTGAACACAAGCATTGCGAGATAACCACGATTTTCTAGACACAGAACCAGCAAAGAAGTTTGTTCAGAATATCGACGCAACCAAAAGTAGGAAACGAGGTTCCCCAGCAACACACAAGACCACAGAATCACTCTCCATATGCTCTTTTCTTTCATTTAAAGTTGATTTGTACAGTGCGAGTAATGGCCAAAAATGGTTTTGCCAAACACGCATCCACCCAGGGTGCAGCTGAATCACGACAATCAGCTTCTTTCATTCGGCAATGCAATTGTGATCGTGGTATCGGTGGCCCACGGAGCAAATGCAAAGTGTCGAGGGTTCCTGTTGTTAAAAATCACAGGGTTCTCGTTTGATTTATTCTCGCTTGTGAAAGGCACTCATCATAACACAATATCTCTCGCAGGGGACGCATACCGCTACACAATACAGCCTGTCTTCCAAAACATCAAAGAGGAGTTCCAGTGTCATCTGAGACATCGCGAGCCCAAAATCCTCTACCAGATGTTTTACTACATCATGCTGCCAGGCCGCAAGTTTGAGACTCCCAGGGTCTACAAAACGGTGTACGCCCACGATCTGCCCTACCAGAGCCACGGGGAGTTCCAGGCCGACTACATCACTGTCGAACACAACACCGGACTCAAATTACACGTAAAAAAGCTTCAACAATTTGTTATTTCACACGGAAGACACCCACCATTCATTTAGCGCGCCTCAGCAGAGATTTTATTTGAACAAAGTAATTAAATTTTCCAGTCAAGTTTTCATTGCGTTAATTGAATATGACAAGAGTATTCCGAGAACGTCGACGCGCAATGAACGATGCTTTACGATAAGTTTCATCGCAAAATTTAATTTTAATATTCATAGTCCAATTAGGATTTTGCCATCCAAACGAAACAAACTACAGCACGCTCCTGGTGTGTCATTCCAGGATGAAGTCATCATGGTTGGTCGGGAGCAGATGGGAGGTCGGCTCAACTACAGCGTGCATTCCCTCAAAGGCGAAGGAGACTTCCGCAAGAAGAGAGCCACAGTGCACGAGATCTCCAACAACATTCACATAGGTAACAAACGTGGCGTCCGGAGGAGGTGTACACTGGGTGTTGATGCCAGCACAAACAAATCGAATCCACTCAGAATTCAATCGTCTGGGTTGAATCCTGCTGCATTACTTTTCGTATTTTGCGTGTTTGGTGGCAGTTGTCTCGGGAAGAGAACATAAACTTCTCCCAACAGCACTCTCGAGGCCTTGCCTCCTTGCTGCATGAACTGTTAAATACTCTGAAAAGGAAAGCAGGTTGATGTATTGGACACCATTAACAGATGCGTTTGTTCTGTGAATTTTGTCTGCCGGAGTCTGCGGGGAAACCAATGTTTACCGCAGCAGACAAAAAATACAACCTCTTTAAATTGTAAAAAAGGAAATCCCGAGCAAGAATAAATCTAATTTCCATTGTAACGATTTTATTGCTTGCTGTCTGCGGAATAAGTGATCACTTGGAAGCAGGGAGGGTTTCACTACCATCCGCTGTGTCTTCCATTTCACATTTGTTTCGCTGCTCATTTCCATTCATCGCTTTCATCATTATTTCATGGCAGCGTCGGTGCAATTCAAGCGACCATTTGACTACAGTACATCCAGCTGGGTGAACAACAACGAGTGCGACAAAGATGTCACCAAATTCAAAAGTGTTCAGGTATGCGAACGACAACGATCCGCTTTGCTTTTTATTTTTGTTCTCCTGCAGTCGTATCTGTCGGCAGTTGCAGCAAAAGTAAACTGGCAGATCTCAGCGAAGGCGAGGAGCTCGTATCGTGTAGGGTTGTCAGTCAACTTGTGCAGCTTGTATGCACTTTCTTCTGGATTCCGTGCGTGGAGACAACAGCCTCCTCCTTGAAATGTCCCCACACAAGCATCTGTTCGTACATTTTTCATTTCCTGCTCAAGACAATGAGCAACATGCACAAAGAAGAACAAGCGAACCAGGTCACTCCTGCGAGTCTCGCGCGATGCCAAAGAAAATGAGGTCAAAGCTGCGGAAATAAAACCAGTCCGTAAACAGACCATCAATCCTGCCTTGCCATCTGCGAATGTTGATCCCATAATCATGGAGATATGATGGATAAGCGTCATCCCCAAATCCCGTGTCACGCAGGTACGGGAGGATTACGCCACTCATTTTTTTTCAGAAACATTACAACAGTGACACCCAGAACGTCAATGTGATGCTGGATAATCAGGGAGAACCGTTCACGTACTGGCTCAAGTCAGTGGAGAACCCTCCTTACATCAGGTTCCTCGCGCCAGGTAACACAACATGACAAGCTTTGTGTTGAAGAGAATATGATTCACGAGAACAGTGCTAGGAAATGGCCAAGAGACACGGCGAGGTGTTATCCAATTTGGGGGCTGAAGGGGCACCTGGTCATTTGAGGTCACAACTCAAATTGACCAGGCCGTGTCTGGAAAACTTCGTGTGTCATTCAGTTCCACCCGAACCAACCAGAGAAAGCACCAAAGCCAAGTTTTATGTGAGAAAGTGTTTTGTTGTTTCAGGAAACACTTCGGTGCTGCCGTGGTACTTCAGAGACAGAGGTCCCACGTTGGTAACTAACAACAGCCTGCGAGCCACGCTTTCCTTGCATCCTTCTGGGAAAGTCTGGACCATCACTCTCACCGGTACGAGAACAGACTCTGACGAGTAATTCGTCACAGCGTCTGCTGAACAACAGACACAAATTTCGCGAACACTTCTGGGGCAATAAAGAGTGGCTTGCAATTGAAGGCGTTATTGCAATTGTTACTGCAGGCAACCTCACGGGATGTCCAGGCTACCTCGGTATCGTCATCAATAACAGACTCGACTTGGAGGAGTTATTCCGTTACGATGCTCTCATTTTCTGCCCTGCTGGCTTCAACATCTCGTTCAAGGTGACATTTGCTTGTTGCCATCTTCCAATTTACATCAAAGACCGAATAATGCCGTCTTTTACATTCCGGAATCGCCAAGCTCCTGTCAAGATGTTCGTTGAAAATATTTATCTGTGAAACTGGACCCAACGTTCGCACTGTGGAATGCAATCATTCTTCTCCAAGGTGCCAAACTGGGGAGGAGATCCAGACAAAACGTTCGATATTCATCTGGAAGACTCCAAGAAAAGCTACGACATCTACTTGACTCACATGCTATTCGAACAATCAGGAATAGAGAAGAAACAAGAGGTAGCTTCACAACGACAAAGTCAGAGAATGCATTGAATGAAAAAAAATTCGGAACAAAAAGTTTCGAGCACCTGCAGACACAAGGAAGAAAGCATCCCAATTTCGTAATCAAACAAACGACAACACAATGTTTCAGATCTTCGCGCCCGAGAAGCACGACGTGAACGTGTGGGCGGTGTACGTGGTCATCCTGCTTATCTCCTCCGTCACGGTGGTCCTACTGCTGATCCTCTATGCATATCTTGAATGTACCAAAGCCAAGCTCTTCAAATCCAGGTACGTTCACTGTCCGTGACGGACCTCGTACAAAATTTCCCGCATTGCGGGGAGAGCAGTCCTACACTTTTCACTGGAGTTCACCGCCAACTGAGACCGGAAAATTTATGGCGCGTAGGAGACAAACCTCCACAACCACCATGCATTTTTAACTCAAATGCCCCTCTGGATTTGCAGTGCTAGCATCAACGTGTATCACGCAGCCAATGGCGGAACTGGAAAGTCTTCTGATGACTATTGTGTGGCAGCAAAGAACCTCAGTCAGGGACAACTTATCTTCATCATTTGCTATACCGTACTGCGATTCCTGTACAGCATCGTCTTCACGTTCACCGTCTTCTTCGCTGTGCTCACGCTGTTCATCAAAACTGACTTCAATGGTGAGCAGAGTCCGTTTCTGCAGGAATTTAAAATTTGTAAACAAAGCTATGTTCCACACAACCAGCCAAGAAGCAGAGACAAAACACTGACCACAGATATTTTTGTTCACATTCTCTTCAGTCTTCGTGACATCAATTAAAGTTTCCAAACCTCTTTCAGAGCTGTACAAAGTCTCGACGTACCAGTCAGACAAACACAACATCACCAAGAAGCTGTCGAACCAGATCACGCAGTATGGGCAGAACGAGCTGCTGCGGCAGGCGAAGCTGGTGACAGGGATGCAGGGCGCCTGCAGCCACTACATCGAGGAACTCTTCGAGAGCATGCGCAACCAGATGGACAACGTCACCAGCAACGTGCACAGACTCGACATGTACAGGTGCCTGGACTGTTTACGAGAAGAATATTGAATTCGACACAATCATATCCATTTGCAACTTGACCGCACACCAGGATAGCATAGAAAATAGTGTTTGTCACCAAACAAAACACACTGGAAGGTCAAAGAAAGACACACACACACACACACACACACACACACACACACGTGGTTCATTTGCTTGGATCTTCCCTGCCCCTTGTCCAAACATAGATCACGAGGAAGAAAGGTTGCAGCACCACACACTCGTACTCGTAAAGCTACAGAAAAAGAAACGTAAAACTTTTCCTTTCGCGTGCTTTACAGCGACCACTCTTCGCTGAGCTACCAAATGAGAGACCACGTCCGTAGGGAGGCGAGGCAGTACAGAAAGCACATTGACACCTTCACACACTCTTACGAGTTCGCCTTCAACAGAACTCTCGCCCCGAAGTTCACCAAGTACAGGTAATGCTTTTGAGATATTTGTCACAAAGCTCTGTACATTAAAAGGCAAAAAGCAATGACTTTGGCGAATTTTCATCGCATGCATCTGGTGGGTTTTCCCACGACAGGAGATACCTCCAAAACCTGTACAACAACGGCTGGTTCCAGTTCCCGCAACTGTTGTACAATGACTCGAAGAAATCCGGGTTCTATGATGTCCAACTTCCACACAACGCAAACCTCACAGGTACTCTCACTTGAGAAACTTGAGCATAATTGAAAATGATGGACATTCCTTTTCGCCAGTGTGCTGTTCTCCACAAGTGACGCTCGATGCTCTTTTGCACAGGCGTTCCCGTGGACTTTGCACGGTTTCTGGAGGTGGAGGAGGTGAAGGAAGTCATGCTGATGCCCACCCAGTTCTGGGAAAGGTACAGAAATGTGAACACATGTCTGTGCCTGTTTCTTGAAGAAAAGCAAGTTCTTCTTTTCAAAAGATGATTGTGCATTGCCACGGTTTCAGGTACGCAAGGATGCAGCCTCCCATGCCACAGCTGCCACAGCCTCGGATCAGCCTCCAGAACCTTAAGTGTGACATTGCTCAGTCAGAAACACAGCGCAACATCACAACACAAGCACCTCACCACAAACTCGACTCCAGCAAGTTCTTCGCCCCTCATCTGCCTGGGCGATCAGTCAGGGGACCCACATACAAGGTAGGTTTTCAATGCTGTACCGAATTCTCGAGTCCTGCACAAAGCAGACGCTGTCAACAATCGTTTTATCTCTTCCATGGAACATTTTGTTCCACTAAATAATCGAATTAGGTACATGCATAAAAGCCAGACAACTGCTCAAAACACACAGGAAAAAATCCACCTGGTAAAATTCGAAAATGACATCTCCACTTGCCACCACAACGTTTATGCTCCTCCGGTTTTGTTCGCAGTCATCGCACTGGGAGGAAGAATACCGCTACCTCACCGCCATCGAGTACGAGGCGAGCGGAGACTACAAGTTCTCGATGCACAGCTTCCTTCAGACGATCGACACGCACCTGCTCAAAATCATCTTCCTCGTGCTCGACGCCATCATCGTCATCTACCGCTGCAGCCGCATCTACATGACGGCCGGCACCCTGTGCAGGGGCTTCGAGGAGAGTATCAACCTCAAACGCCTCAGGAAATCGCGCAGACAACACCACAGTGACATGAAGGAGTCAGAGCTGCAGAACTTCCGCAATCAAGTGCGCCACATGCCTCCCGACGACAGAGGAGGAGACCAGACCTATCTCAAAGACGACCAGGGTTTAGTGGACCCCTCCATGATGGTTGAATACTCAGCTGGAATCCCACTGGACGGGCCCCTCCAGCCCAAAGCCAACAGCGCAATGATGTCCGCCATTGTCCGAAATGACATCGGTGCTGTGAAACACACATTAGACGATGATGACAGTGATAACCCAAAGTGGACCCAAAAGAAATCAGACTCCTGTAAACATTCTATAGGAAAGCTACTGCAAAGCACGTTGATCCCCAAACTCCTCATATCATTTGTCATATTATTAGGATTTTATATTGCGCTGAGCGCGGCCTGTGTCGTGCTGGACATTCAGACTTTGGCAGACTTTGGAGTGTTCCGCGTGTTTCTCGCGGGACTGGAAGCTCAGGTGAACCAGACGAACTGGTACCTCAATGACCAAGCCAAACATTTCAATGAAGTCACCATGAACATCTACGAGTCTCAAATGCGGTCAGAGCTGTTGCACTTGCAGAGCATGCTGGAGTTCTTCAATAACGGTAGGTTGAAACAAATCGCATTCCGAAAGGGAAACACACGTTGGATTGGGAAATACGGTTCCTCAGTCATGCCATTCTTCAGAAATGTTTGCTGCGAAATTTCAGAACAGAAATATCAGACATGCCCACGATCTGAAATTTTTGGTGGTGTTGATTTGCGCTCGTCAAGAACAGATGTTGGGCAGTGAAACAAATATTGAGATCGTACTCACCTTGTTGCAGAACAAAAGCGCTTGGTGTCCAACTACATAGAAGAGGCGTGCGTGGTGCGGCGAGGCTTGCTCATCAACCGGCCGTGCGACATCTCCATCTCGGCCATGACGCTGCTCATACCCATGTTGCCATGTAACTTCGTTCCCATCCAACCTCAGCTGTATTCAGGTACATCAAACAACTGACAAGAATTTGAATATTTATCAGACAGGCAAATTCGTCACGGGTAGCGAAACCAAAAACTTGCGTTCGAAACAAAATGCGAATCACTCGTGACGCCTTGTGCACCCGATTTCAAAACAGAAACTCACCGGCGGCGACGCCTGTTTGCAGGTTACCAATCCGGCGTGTTCGAGAGCCGCATGTCGGAGGACCTGGAGCCGGTGCTGGCCGCCGCCACGTCGCTGCTCGTCAAGACGGGCTACGCGCTGCTCGGCGTCGTGCTCGCCATGCTGCTCGTGCACGTGCTCGGCGCAACGCTGTTCCACTTCCTGCGCACGCGTCACAGGTTCCCCGTCCACCGCGTCTTCATCTCGACGACGCCGCCCTGCCACGTCCCGCAGAACCTGCCGCCGCCCAAGGACTCCGACTCCGACTCGGACGACAACGACGGGTTCAAGACGTACACGTCTCAGCGCGGGGGTGGCGGCGGCACCCTGACGCACCACCACCATCACCACCACCAGGGTCCTCCCCCTGCAGAAACGCTGCTGTCTCCGAGCGAGTTCCAGTATTCAGAGACCAAAGTATAGCAATGACTCCCGCTGGCGTGCTTGTGCTCGTGCGTGCAACTGTTCCCGTGTATGTGCTTACCTTTTGCAAGCTGAGTGTGATGGATGGTGGATTCCTGAAAGTTTAATTGTTGAACTTTGAATGTTTGAATGTAACGTGAAATTGTAAGTGTTGAATTTTTGTCCATTCACGGGAAGAGTGGAAGTGGCTGATGATACAATTCTTGCCTTTCGATATTTTTGTATGAAAATATCAAGAACCACGGGTTGCAAGCAAAATACAGAACACAGCTGTAAGAACCCCTTTTCCAGCACGCCAGATGCGATCTCAACACAAAAAGCAACTCACCTCGTTTGCTTCTGCAATGTAAATGCATTGTTTCGTGCCAAAATTCGACGAGTGCATTCAAAGCCGTTTTCTGATGGAAGGCACAGTTAACCTACGTTTTCAAACACATTCTAGTCGACAGCGCAAAAGTTTGAGTAGGCATGCAACTGAGCCACGGAACTAAGCCTTTTCAATTTTGCGGTTCAGTCACAAGATACAGAGATTTGTGTCACACAAAACATTCATTGGTCAGATTATTTCCATGTGCGGTATCTGAAAAGTTTAGAAGCCTAGTTTGGGTGTAGTTATGTTCGCACAAGTGCCGTAAAGGTATCGTCCCGTTTGTATGATTTGAGACTTGTATACAGTCATGGTGCTGTTCAAACGAAACGCTAAAAACAAGCCAGGAATTATTGCTATATTGTCATTCCAGTGTTAACTCCAGTCTTGTAAATACGACAAATCAACGTGTAACACAAGTCGGCTGGCTGCGTGAGGTCTGAATTGTCAACAAGATTTCCGTGAACCCCAAGTCGGACAATACTCTGTGACACATGGTCTGTCCTTACAAACTAGTTTCATAAGGTATCGACAGTTCCATGTTGAGAACTGCGAGTATTATTCAACATGAATGTTTTGTATGTTACTTCAAGCTGAGTTGATTGGCTATGGTTTTTCAATAAAACTGAAAACAGTTTGAACTTGGTCCATTCTCATATATTTTTGAACGTGGACACACTGGGCAAGTTTTATGTTCAATATAAAATCGCTTTCACCTGCACAAGTGCTAATCTTTCTGAGGATTCGAAGATATTCAGCAACAGACGAACACTAACAACTAACAACTGGTTTTACTGTCTCACACATTTCATGTATGGCTCCACAACAACAACCAATTTCTCATCCACGGCAAAAAGACAAAAGTTCACTGCATAGCTTGCCATCAATGCCCACAGAATACATTGTTTATCGGCCTTTGTGTTGAACATCAGACACCATAAATTCACCCACTTTGATCACAGTAAATAATATTCAAAATCGTTGCTCTCTGAGTGTCTGAATCGTCACAGAGCAGAAACCAGAAACCAGAAACGCAAACAGGAAATAGAGCCTGAGCAAAAGATACGCGTATCTTGATGACCACTCCCACGAGGGACGCACACAATTTTCACAAGCATGACTGCTTTGCATTTGTGCAACCAAAAGACAAGCCCCAAAATCTAAATTTCCACATTGCATTCAGCATGCCGACTTTTGTGGGAGTATCTCTACCTGCAAGTGGATACTTCAGGTGAACATCCCACCTGCAGAAGCCGAACTTCTATTTCTACGCACCATCGTCAGAGATGCTTGAAAGAACAAATTTGAAGCACAACTTCAACACCAGAAAACGTGTGGAGAATTCAAATGGCTGACAAAGAGCAAGTGACACCGCCCAATGTCTCAAGACAAATCTCTTCAGCCAAGCAGTTTGCGGTGACTGACTTTTGCGTTTCTGTTCGTTCAACTGGGTTCACACATCTGTACATCAACTTCTGGAAACATTCAACTTCATTTCACCGTCTTGTCTGCCAGATGATCTGACATCACTACAAATTGCTGACGTTCGTTTCCTCCTTTTGGTTGCGCAAACTACATGTCCAACCAGTTGAAATAGTGGTACTGCCGCCAGTCCTTTTGCATCCTCACAAGGTAAGAACATCAGTTCCACTCTTGCACATCCTGCTCAAATACTTCTTCGTTTTATCACAATTTGTCACTTGCAAAATTGAGTGCATTCTGTTCACGTTATGTTTTGCGAAAGAGAAATTTTGCTCAGCTGTGCTGGTTTGTCCGCACTTTCCTTGTACGCCCAGCAAAGACAGTAGTGTTCGAACAGCTGTTCCAGCAACTCACGCTCATCCAAAAACTCCAGTTTTTCTATCCTGAAAGACAGGACAAGCCAATGCAACACAAGCACTTCACCTCAGGACAGAATGTTCAACGTATACACACAACCAAGCAATGAAAAGCGTCGTTCGCATTGTCCAACATGTTTCGACAAAACAGGCTTTGAAGTGCCAACATGTCACTGAGTGCCTGAGCAACTCCCAACAACACATTAGTCAGCCGCCTGAATTTCTTTCAGAGTGCCGCACGTGAAACAAAGTAGAGCTTTGAACAGGCGCGTCGCAAGCGCAATCGCCAGTGGCGATCACCCCTCATCACCATTGCAAAAACTTCCATGGTGGTCACCAGTGATCACTGACGAGCAATACTGAAGAATTCTAAACTGGCAGTGGTGACCCCTGATCACTACTGAAAATGTTTTGGAAGTGGCCACCCTCTATGCCTGTTGAAAATTTTCTCAGTTGTGGTGAGGTGATCACCAATGCGAATTTGTCACTGACAATCACTGAAAATTCTTGGTTGTGATGACATGTGATCTGGGTCCATTGGAAAGCCTTTTGTTTTGCGGGACCCCGTTGTAGTTCAAGAAAATCTCCATCCTTGTGTCGGCAGAACAAACGTGAACGAAACTTACCTCTGAACTTCAGCCTGAGGTAAATACTGATAGACTTGGGACATGAGCCATGTTTCAGCAAACTGCCACCCGGTCACCCTGAATCTGCAAAGGTTGCAACATGTCAGATCAGCAGTTTACCTTCACTGGCCCAGAACAGACAAGCGGTAATCCCAGCCCTGATGTATGAAGAAACTACACCGTGCTCGGCAAAACTTCAGTGTAATGATGGTCAGGCGCTACCTTTGCGACTGAGTGTCCACGGACGCGCAGTGCTCCACACCCTGAAGCAAACAGTGCCTGGACCGCAGGTTCTCTATCATCACCTGGCCAAATCGGTCACCCATGTTCACCTGCAAAGTGAGACACCATTGATCAGGTCTTTATTTTTCGTTTTCAACAAAAGGATGTGCGATGTACCAACCAGTTCAATAGCCTTTCGGTGGAGCGTTATCCTCAAGTTGGAAAACAGGGTTCGAACTTTTCTTGTCTTGCTTTTGGAAGTGCAGGAAAGCCAGACTGTTTGGGTCGTACCTGTTCATAATTTATGAACCCGCAAACAGGAATGTTGTCGGAGAACCACTGCAACAGCGCAGCCGACTTGGCACTTTCCATGTAGACTAGCACACACTCTGCGATGACGACTGTGGGTAGATTCCTGTTCCCAAAAGAAAAACACGATGAACAAGCCCAGTTTTGACAGCAGGCAATTTTGGATGTTTTTTGTTTGGATGTTCTGTCTCGTCCTTGTGCAGATTTCTTCAACCAACAGTTTCAACTCTGTCAATAACCAAGTGAAACAAAACGGAAAGATTGCTTCGACCTGCAGTAAATGTCAGAAAAGACACAATTCCAACTCTTCGGGCTCCACCCGATACGCACTTGTTGAAGTGAGACTCTTCCAGCTTCTTCTGCACCTCTGTCAGATTTCTCAGGTCAGCAGCGACGAGATGGTAGTCAGCGGCGTGGAGGTCAAACTTACTCAACTGAACTTCACCGTCTGAAGGAAGATGCATGAATGATGTAGGTCCATCTTGAGAACAACTTTCGACCAGCAGCCTTGCACACAAAGAACAAATATACGTATTTGCCACTCAAATGTCAGCAATATAACATTCAAAGTGGGGATGCAAAACAGTCTGACTCTTTGTGCTGTCTTTCGCAAAAGAAAAAAAGATGACTCGCGAGTGGCCCAACCATCATCAACATCCATCGACGGATGAAAAACACGAAAAGTCATCAAAATCCAAAAACTTACCTTCCGAATGTACAACCTCCAAGAGTGGCTGTTTGCTTTTTATAACATGGCACTTCTTCATCGTGACATCAGGGAAGTCCACTTCGATGAAACTGGCTGGTGCAAGGCCTTCATTTTTGAGGTTCCAGTAGAGAGTGTCGAACCCGGCTCCAACGTTCACGACCTGACACTTGCACCTTGTGATCTGCGGACGAAGAGAAAGCAACGTGAACGACTCAAAACTACTTTCTTCCGTCACACATGCATGATACGTTGATTGCCTTTGAGCGCACCAGTGGAAAGGAAACTTGTTCAACGAAAGGACAAAAAATTGCACTTTTACGCGTTGCCTTGCTTGAATGACAAAAACTAGAGTCTACCATTTGCAAGTTTTGACTTCAACTTGTAGTCTCTAAAACTTCAAGAAACTTCGTGAATACCAGCACAACAGATCTCACGAAGCCTATTTCATGAGTTTTTTTCTATGGAGGCATGTCCTACAGGGTGATCACGAACTGAAGATTCTTTGAGTTGGACGACTTCACACGAGTTTCAGCGGTACACGGGATATGGCGTGTTGTCTGCGAAAGCAGACAGTTTCAGCTGTAGGCAATGTCTCTGTATGCTCCTGCAGAATCAACCTGAAAAGTGGCTGCAATGTTCCCTTTGTGCTCGTAACAACACCCACCCCACACCATGACAGTGCTTTTCATGCGTTTGACAGTCCTACAAATGAAGGCACAATTCAAATGAATTGCCATGGTTATTTGAAGTTGAAAAATGAGGAAGGTTTGTCTCGGAAACACACAAACACACACACACACACACACACACACACACACACACACACACACAACTCGTGAATCGGCTTCCAGACAATCAAAATCTAAACTTGACATCTGTACTCTGAACAAGAGCGGACTCTCCACACAACGGTCATCACGGGTGACTACTGTTCCCTGTTTTCCTCAAGGGATTATGACCGTGTGGTCGTATTTCCCTGAAAACCTCAGCTACTGCCAGTGCATAACACAGACCAGCACACGTCGTGATGCGCCTGTGCAGATACTATGGTGAAAAGATCCCAAGAAAAACTTCTGGCGAGATGGACATGTCAGACATCCAGAAGCCATCTGTATGAACGCACAACGAAATCTATTCTGAAGTCAATCGCCGTCAACTGGTCTTGAATATGAAGACAGAGATCAGCGTAAGGAAATGTGAGTCACTGACATCACATTCTTACCTCAATGAATTGTTTCAGCAAAATTTTGATGGCTGTCACCCTCGCAAAGTAGCCTCTGTTGATCTCGGGGGCTTTCCTCTCTGCTGTCCGCACGAAGTGTTGAATGTACGGGTCCGCCCAGTAACCTTGCTGAACGGCAAATTTCTTACACGAGGCTGCATCATCATTGGTGGCTCTTATGGCATCATCTTCAGACATTTTGTCCGATTGGAATGAGTTCATAACATCGTTTTCCGTTCGAAGCCTTTTCCTGCAGCCTTTCAGTTGAACCTTCTATTATCGCTCAGCTCCTTGCCTCGTAAATCGGATGTGGGAAAGTTTACATGTTTTACAGTCACAGATTGTTTCTTTCAGCCGATAGATAGCAATCAATTTTCAAATGATTTGTTGCAATTCTGTTCTCTGCCTTTAACAGACGAGGCAACTGTTGGTTTGCATGTCAAGTGAAGCAATCGCTTTTGTTATTGTAGGTTGGTGTCTTTGGGAGACGAAGAAAAGACTTGGGGACTGGGAAATTTGTTTTTGTGCGGTGTGTTATCAGTTGTGCAGTGTCAAATATTTTGTGATTTGAAGCATAGTCCACTGTGATTGATGATACATACGAACAAATCATGGCTGATCGCTAGGGCAGTGAAGGTGAGGAACTTCCCTTGATCAGGAACCGAAGAGTCTATGGATCCAGAGGGTCGCAAGGCTTGATATGCACGGGTTGAATCGGCTCAAAATTGGAAGAACTGCCACTGTTCTTGTTGGAAATTGGACGCTCGTATTGCCGTCAAATTGGAGTCGAATCGACACATCACATATCATTTGGGTTGTGAGGGACAAAGCAGATCACGAGCCGCGCAGGGGAGCAGATCAAAGTGATTTTGATCAAAACGTGAACACGCTGCTGGCCAAGTCGTGTGATGCGACTGCGATTTTGTAGTTGTGCGAAGTCCCTTCAGGGTAAAGCACCATGTGGTAGTGCAGTATATGGCATGGTGGATAAAATGTCCCCTGCCCCCTCCCCCCTTGCCCCCTCTCCCCCCTTGACCCCTCCCAAACCCCCTCCCCCACCCCTGGATGGTGGACCCCCCCCTGCCCCTGGACCCCCACCCCCATGGACAGTATGACTTGTGGAAAACAAGGAGGACAAGGAAGAATTGATGACATTACCGGCAAGGGACTTCGCACTGCAGTTGCCTTGAGCACTGCTTCTTGTTGTGCGAGTAGTGAGTGCACGAGAGGCGTGTGGTGTGTTCATTGTGAACAAAGAAATTTGTCATCTTGAACCTGAGACGTCAAAACAGTTTATCGCCGAGTTCCGTGCGACGGCGCAACCGCTGGGTACAAACTCTTGTCTTTGTGAGCAGCTCTTCGCACGAAAACAGAGACAGGCCAAACAACGTTGCACCCAATCGGGTCGACTGGGTGAGAACATCATGGTCATTGTTGTTTGTTTCCAGAGAGGCCATCAGTTGACATCGACCATCACTGAAAGCGGTTTGAGATGGCATCGACAAGTACAAGCGGAGAAGAGTGTTACACATCTACCCAGCACGGCACCAAAGTCGTTGGAGGGTTCGAGCGACTTTGGCGAGAAAGTCTGATGTGTGACACGACTCTGGTGGCTGAGAGTAAATCCTTCAAGGTGCACAGAAGTTACCTGGCAGCATGTAGTCACTACTTTCACGCCATGTTCACGGAAGGATTCAGGGAGAGTGAGCAAAACCAGGTATTCGATTGGTTTGTTCGTTTCACACAGCAGGTCTCGTGCGTTGGGGTTGTGGTCACACCCTACCGCGGCACAGTGTACGGCACCGAACACTCGGAAACGCTTTGGCGAACCAGTGCGAAAGATCTGGTGACGACCACAATTGAAAGTACGCGATTTGTAATTTCAGGTCGTCTTGGAAGGTGTCAGTGCTGCGGGGTTGCAAACTCTTCTTCAGTATGCATACACTGGACAAGTTGGAATCAGCCAAACAAATCTACAGAACGTTTTGGAAGCAGCAGCACACTTGCAGTTTCACGAGGTGATTTTGTGAACCTCCAAAATGCATCAGTGAACCTTTGTGGTGGTTAGCCACAGCCTGACATGTCTTGCATTTTCGATCACTTCAGCTGATCTTTGGTATCCTTTCTCTGCTTTTCGTGACATTGTGGTGTGTTCAGGACCAACAATGGTCACTCGTCTGATTGTTAGCGAGTGAGAACAAGAGCGAACCGTTTGAAAATATCAACAAATTGTCCCGAGTATTTTGGGGTGACCTGAAGCCTCTTTACAACTCTACCACTACACACCCCTGTTCGACCCAAACCACCTCTGTGTTCGGAAAGCTGCAAGAAAAAGCCAAAGATCACAAGCAACGACAGACAAGGTCTTGAATCTGAGTTTTGCCCTGTCGTGTTTTGTAGGTTCTTGAGTTTTGTGCCGAATACGTTCGCGACCGTTTGACGATCGACAACTGTCTCCACTTTCTCGAGATGGCCGAAATGTACGAGCTGTCAAGCTGCAAAACAGACACGAAAAGATTCATCCTTGAGAATTTCGTCTCTGTTGCCCAAAACGATGCCTTTCTGGTACGCATTGACCATTTTCATTTCTGTCTGATCGTCTGTTTTCCTGAGAAGTTGAAGAACTACACAACGACACACATCAATCAGTTTCTTTTGTTCGTTTTGTGCCTTGCAGGACATATCATTTGAGTTGCTGTGCGAATTTTTGAAAGATGATCGGCTGAGAGCAGATTCTGAACTGGATGTCTTCAATGTGGCTGTCAAATGGCTGGAAAACTACAATCAACCAGAAGCCAAGGCCAAAGAGGTGATTACAGTCTGAACGTTGCTGTGAAGCATCAACTCCAATTGAAGTATTGTCCTGCTGAGCTCACATTCGGCTTTCCGGCTTGAACCATGTTGCTTTCATTTGAAGGTGTTGGAGTTGATAAGATACGGTTTGATGTCTGCTGAAGAAATGGAGACGGTTTACGGCAACACTCGGCTGCTGTCGGAAAATTGTAGACCAGTGCTCCAGGTCAGCGAGTACCACAAACTTTATAGCCTTTCTTGTATGCGAAAAAGAGTGTTGTCGCTTTCCGAAGTTCACAGTTGAAATCATGAAAGAAAACCCTTTTTTGTTTTCAGCAAGCGCTGAACTACCATCTCAGGTTGTTCACTCAGCCCATCAACAAAACCGCGATAGCGCGAATGAGAGCGTCCATAGACAGCATGGTTGTTCTCGGGGCAGGGAAAACAGACAACACACTTTGCAGAAACTTGATGGCCGCAAAATTTTCCTCTGATTCCAAGGTGTGTATTTCCGTTGTCCTTTTGAAACTGTTTCTCGAGTCCGTTTGCAGGCAAAACTGAATGAGTTTGTTTTTATGCAAAAACCTCCCAACCGTCTGCAGTTTGTTCACTCCATTTTGTGTGTCTGTGTCTGTGTGTGTTTCACTCCATTTTGTGTGTCTGTGTCTGTGTGTGTTTCACTCCATTGTGTGTGTCTGTGTCTGTGTGTTTCACTCCATTGTGTGTGTGTGTGTGTGTGTGTGTGTGTTAGCAAGTGCGAGTTTGTGTGTGTGACAGCTTGTGTGTGAGTGTGTTGGCACGTGTGAGAGCAGTGTGCCTGTTCCTTTCTATGTTTTTGCAAGTGTTCTCGTGTTAGCGTGGGGACGTTTGTTCAGACATTGTGCTGTGTGAGTTCGAATTTGTCAAGGGTATTTTTGTTTCAGATCGAAGAGTTCCAACAGTTGTCACCTCTGAAACACCCTCGCTACTTCTCTGCAGTTGTTGTGTTGAACAACTTCGTGTTTGTGGTTGGAGGACAGACTGCGATGGCTGGTGATGGGACCCACGCGACAAACACTGCCTTCCGGTACTTGACACTGTCCCCACCAACTTCCTGTCAACGGTTTGTCGGTGTGTGCGTGTGCACAACGTTCAGTCGTGTTTGTTGATTGCAGGTACAATGCTCGAGATGGAAAGTGGCTTCAGATATCATCTATGAACGTTCCAAGGACTTATTTCTCCCTCGTCGCACTGGAGGACTGTCTTCTCGCTGTGGGTGGAAAGCACAATCGCGTCGCAGTCAGCTCTGCCGAGAAATACACTTTCAGTACAAACGAGTGGACCAGTGTCGCCTCTCTGCCAAACACACTCTTCAGCCATGCAGGTAGTGGCCAGTGGACGGTGCACACACCATTGAGCTGTCGCGATTGATTCGATGCGGGTTTGGCAACGTGTCTACAGTCGTCTTTTGCGTTTTTCATATTGCACTGACCCGACGTTTTCATTTTTGTTTCACAGGCACGTCTCACAACAACCTGATGTACGTGTCCGGAGGCTGCCCTGGAGAGAATTTTACCAATCACGTTCACTGCTACGATCCTGTGCGAGAAGCTTGGCAACGCTGCAGCCCAATGAACGTGAGTCGCGGTTATCACACCATGATCAGCCACAACGACAAGATCTACGTGTGTGCAGGGAATACCAATGCTGGGCACAGGGCCGACGTGCTGCATGTGGAGATCTACTGCCCAGAGACGGACCAGTGGACCATGTTGATGTCAATCAGTCAAGGACAGAGTGAAGCACCGGCGGTGTTCAGACGGGACCGCGTCTACATCCTGGGTGGCTACAGCTGGAATGGACACAGCTTTCAAGACATTGTGCAGTGCTACAACATTGAAGACGACGAGTGGTCTGTGCTGGAGCTGCGGCTGCCTGAGTCCATGACAGGAGCTCTGGCGTGCTGCGTGCAGCTGCCACTGAAACTCTACGACAAATACTCGACGGCTGCGCCGAACGAGACGTAACTGGCTCTTTGATTTCACGCGCGATATACCAATGATAGCACTGACCAAATCGCGCCTCAGTCTGCACCTCTCTGTCGTGTCTGATGCTAAAATTCAATGTTTTTGTGCGTGGTATTTCTCGTGGCATTGATTGCTTTTAAAAGTACGAATAGTGAACCAATTTATCAGTCCAGTGCTGTGATGGTCAGGTGGTTTCTACAGTGAAGGGTTGGTGCGTCTTCTGTAAACTTACGGATCGAGTGAACTCGAGATGAGCATCATTTCATAGATGTTGGTAGAGTCTAATTCGATGCTCCTGTTCACAAGCGGGGAGTTCCACGAAGTGGATTCAGATAGGTCTAACTTTCGAATTGTGTGATTGGTGGATTCTTTCGTCGGTGAGTGTGCGGAAACATTCCACGACTTGTGCAGATTCTTGTTGTGTTTGCGACTGACGAAAAGTCGCTTGGACGTCGTTTGTTCGGAACTTGCGTTCGTTTCCCTTCGTTGTTGTCAGAAGTGGATTTCATCTTCGAAACGGTTTCAGTGCCATTGTTTTCCCTTCTCAATTTCTGTTTGACAGTGAAAATCGAAGTTCGACACAGTAGATCTTTCTGTTGCTTTGTTCACTTGTTCCTGTTTTTCGACGAACTGTTTCAGCGATATCTTGTGAAATAATATATTTCTTGTATGTTCGCAGAACGTTGACTTGTTGTGAAAGAACGCTGAGAGTCTGAACCAACCAGGATTCGGATTCATCCGATTGTGCACTCGACAAAGTTTTATTCACGTGAAGAACTTCCAATGGCATGAGAGAACCGTGGTGACAATATTCCACAATCCACGGTGAACAAGGCGCTTTGTGAAGAAAACGAAAAAACTGCTTGTCCCCGACGTAGCGAGTTTTCACGTCCACTTCTACTTGCTGGCAAGATTCTGTTCGTATTCTTCACAATACTTCGCTTTTCCGACTGAAATGTGAGGTAAACGTGCTCAAATTGATACATTTGCCGGAATTTTGTTCACTTGAATCGAGTGAAGACTGAGTCTTTACCCCATTCCTCTTTTCCTGTACAAATGTCTGGCATCCCGTCCTCTTCGCCGACCAATTCCTGCAGATGAGAAGCAAAGTTTTATTGCATTTTGCTCCAATATCTTTGCAGTTTCTTTCACTGAATTCAGAAAGTTACACACGGTAACTGGAGTTTGTTCGCTTACCGCATGAAATCTCATGTTGTAGTTCATAGCGGCTGTCAGGCAGTCATCTGGAACACAGATCGTGGGAAGAAGTATCAAAATGACACCAGTGCTTGCGTAGATCTACGAAGCAATCTCATGTCCTGTGCGGAACATAAGGGTGAATTTCCTCACCTGAAGCGTAATTCAGTGGAGGCAGCTTGTCCATGTACTTGAAGACATAGTCGTTTGCCAGTGCTTGTGCCTCGATGTACTCGTGACTGTCGCTCTTTCCACATTTTTCTGCCATCTGTCAAAACATCTTGCTAGAGTCTACTTGCGTGCCATTCCAGGGAAATTCTTCCCCACAAGCAACAATCAACCCAGACATACAGCAACTCAGTGATTCATTTCAAGTTTGGTCCATTTCCAACAATGAACGAGTGGGTTGTTCTGACCAACTTCGTCGGTGTCTGTTCGCCTCATGAGTTGGGATGCATGGGGGCTTCAGCCTGAATGGCCAGTCCGGGATTGGCGATCAGTCTGGTCCGAGGAGTGGGTACAGCCTGAGAACCGACCATGCATGCAGTTTGGCTGACACTCTGCATGTCTACAGACTGAGCAGACTGACTGTCAGACTGACTGTCAGAATTAGCAGCGCCGGCAAACTGATTTTCTCACCTTTGCTTGGAACTGAGACTTGGTAAGTTTTCTTGCAGTTCTGAGCACGAATCCAGCAAACTCTGGATCCAGATTCCCACCCATTTTCTGCAACGTGTATTGAAGTCGACAGTTTTGAAGCAAACCCACCACGCATGTCGCCTCTGCCAAACTGCGTGGAAGGTTCAACCATGTACGAATGTCCTTGTACGAAGCAACGGTAGTTATTCTGCTCATGAACTCACCTGCTGCATGCGAAAGAGCGCGAGTCATCAATTCGCGCACGGCAGCCTTCAAATCTCCCGCCTGCAGACGACACAAAACGTTTTGAAACTGCAGGAAAGTGGCGTTGTGCGGGATGCATTTCATCTTGAAAGGAATTGTTATTTGAATGTCCAAGACTATAGCGGACAGCAATGTGTTTACATGGAACTCACCACGTCAGGTTTTGTCTCCCTCATCTCAAGCCGACCGAGATCCAACACCAGTCTCTTGACATTGAATCCGTAACTGACCGCAAACATACACGAAAGTACAACAATCGCACGCATTTTCGCTTCTTGGGCTCGGATGTTTCTTTTCGAAAATAGCTTCTGCAAACTTTCGGACATTTCCGTGCATTTTATGCCTTCTTGCTGAGGCACTGGAGTTCAAAACATGGTTTCGATTCGTTGACAAAATCTGGTTTCTGGATTCAAATTTGGTCCGTTCCTCAAAGTTCTGAAATTCACAAACAATTCATCCAACTGGCCTGACTGAAAATCGCCAAATTTTAACTATTTCTGTTGACCAAGCGTGAACACGTGCAAAAAAAACCCCACCAAAATTCACCACTTGTGTCACAAGGCGAAGAAAATCGAATTCACCCAACATCGGCTCAGTTGTCACAACCTTATTTTCCTGATTACCAATCCACGGGAATTGTGTCAAAACAGACCTTTTGCAAACAAATTTACTCTTTCGACCTTTCCGCTGTGAACATTTTTGAGCAACAAACCGAGCTTTGCCAGGAATTTAATTATTGTGCTCAATGTTGAGATTCGAATTTCCATGAACAATGAAGCATATCATTCGCGGAAACTGAAGACCTAACACGGTGTGACCCTGTCACACAGTGCTTGTTGTTTCCAACTTTCAACTGTCTGTTTTTAAAAATATTTATTGCAGTCTAACAGTCACGGGCAAACATTGAAGACAATCTGAACTGTCCTTTGGACTTGCGCAGAGTGTCGGTTCAACCCAATGCTTCATATCATTTTGGTTTTGATTCGCGTCAAAAGCGTCCGCACAGACAGACATTGAAGACACATTCGATCACTCGAAAAGTCTCTTTGAAGGTTGACCACAAACTTCCGCAAAAACACACGCGAGAAGTCTGAACCCCCAAGAATTCGCACAAAGCAAACGTTTCCGAGCAGCTCTCAAGCGAATCGACAAACACAGACCGCTGACGCGGCGTTGCCAAACAGCCAATTTGCTATTGTCACGGCTGTTCGGTTTGCCCTCCTGTTGGGCCCCACGTCCATTTCACTGCCGTTGTATTTCCATACCCACGTGTTTTCTTGCTCTGAAAAAAGACACTGCTGCAGTGGCAAGACACACACACAGACACAGATGAGCATGGTGCTTGTCTGGTGACTCAAAGGCAGAACCCATGTGTTTCTCCAGAACCAGAAACAACTCAAACAAAAGCCGTGACAACGGCAGCAAATTTCAACGGTATCAGAGTAATTTCAGCTACGACAAATCCAGCTGCCCGCAAAATAGTGGCTTCACAACTCTTTTCTGCGACGAGCCATGAACACAAACAGCGGGTAAAATTGGACAACGCTCCATTCAACACAAGATTCGGAAGAAGGGCCTCGTGCTTTGTGCCTCTGCGAAATGATCACAGATTTGTTCACAAACCCAAGACACAAAGCGTGCTTCAAAAATCCGAACTATTCGGATCTTATCTCGTTCACCGGTACAGGGCGATGTGGCTCTGCTAGAACAGGACACATCGGAGACGACATCGTTGGACAAAATGTAAATGTCTGAAATTTGCAAACCGAGGCTTGCATGATGCTCTGCAGAAAGTTTTGACAAGACCATCCATCCGAATTGCTTGGCGTTCACTCTCGCTGGCAGGTTGTCAAAAGTTCGTTTCCGAAACAAACGTTTTGAAGGTAAAAAGGTCACTCTTTCCGGTATTTGCAAGTCAAGTTGTTCTTCCATCACAATCTCGGACCCGCTCTTGAGGGTCTTCTCAATTGGCAATGCACACGTTGGGCAGTAGCCTCTCAAACTTCAGACTTTGTTTGCAGCCCAGGATTTGGTTTGGTCTCACCAAGCACAAACAACAGTGCTCACACAAACGAGCACAGCTGTGGTCCTGGCTTCAGGTTGAGTCTTTCAGTTCATGTCCAAATCAACCTCTAACGACGTTGGGAAAAATGTCTACGACACATGTAGAGGTTGTTTTCGCGCCCGGTAACAGGGCTGTTTTCAGGTGGCGTACGCACGGATAGGACCAAACACAGTGAACCTTGCAAGATAATATGATCAAATATCCTAAGAAGAGTTTTCGTCACGTCGATGAGTACAAAATCTTCTTTGGCGGCATTTTGATGGACTGAGGACCATGCAGTTTGTGAGCTCTTTTCAGGAATGCTTTGACCTGCAATAAAGTCGGAAATTAGAAAACTCAAACAAGAAGGCAAACAAGTCATTGGAGCGATGTCACAAAGCACTATTTCCAGATTATTTGAGTGCAAAATAGTAGCAACTATCCCACTGAACAATTTCCGGCATACGCACCATTTGCTTGACAACTTCATCAAAGAAGAGTGTAGCGATCTGAGAGTGCAGCATGGATCTGAACTCGAACGACACCTGCAATGGAAAAAAAGAACATCTCACACTGGTACACAAGGCGCGGATGCAAAGACATTCGTCCAAGATTACAACATCGCTGAAATTCAGGAAGCTACCAAGCCGAAAACGAAACAACTCACGGAGAAATCCAGCGTGCAAGTGTCATCTTGGTCGGCGTATCCGGGTCCAAATCTCCAGATGGTCAACATGTGGTTGAACATGATCCCCTCAGTGCATTCGGACTGCAAAGTCGTGAAAAGTCAGAGTAGCAATTGTGGCAAACTGACAGCATTGTCAACGCCCGGCAAAAATAACCACCCAGCAGATGTCCGCATCAAGTCTGCAAGCTAACTTCACAACACGACAGAACTTACTTTGACTAGATGAGGTCTGGCGTAGGTGACAACCGATGTGTAACGTTCCAGGATCGGTGGGAAGCCCACTGTAATTGCACACTTGAAATGACCAGGTCTTCTCTTGAACACCCGCGTTTCCTTGCAATATGGAACAAACTGTGGATAATGTTCCACTTCTTTCACGATGTCGAACATTTGCTCCATGGTGTACCTGTGTTGAAACAACGCACAAACGTCAGTGACAACACTTCCGATGTAATGTCAGCAATAATGCTGGATTACGATGGAAGAAACATGAAGGAGAATGCTATTTTCACCAGCAAGAACAGCAGAAAGCCATTGAAGAGCGTGAACAGAGAGCCGTGACTGTGTCTTCTCATGGGGTGTTCGTAAAGTTTGAACTGAACGATTCGGTTTCTGTTTGTACTGGAGCGTTGTACTTGTAGTTCTCGGTTGTGGTGACTCACCCCAAAATTCTTCTCTCCGAGTACTCCAGCCTTCGAGATTTGCCCCCGAAAGGCGTCGGAAGCGATCCAGGCAGTTTGGGAAGAAACTCTCTTCTCTGCTCGTGGACAGATGCACATTTGTGCGGTTGTTGAAGCACGTGTTTGCGACTGAGGGCGTGCAAGCATCTGAAATGACAAGCGTGGCGTCAAATGGTTGGGGGTCTCCCAGTGCAGGGTGACACATCTACGTCTCGCCTCCGCGGATGGCCCCAACAAACTGGACGCGCAAATTTGCACACACAAAAGTACCGGTAAGCATACGAGGGTCCAACCAATGCTTCCCTTTGTTTTCAGTAACAGTTCTGGAAAAAGTCACTTTTGGGTGCCCAGTGGTCGCGATTCATCTTGTCTTCCTTGCTGTCATGGCCCAAGGGGTGGGTGGGGGTGGTGGATTTTGGTCTGAGGGGAATGGCCTGAGGGTATGGCCTGGGGGGGGGGGAAGGCCCAGGTGGTGGAGTTTGGGCTTTGGGCGGTTATGACCTGGGTATAGGGGGTAATCGCCTTGGTAAGAGGGTTATGGCCAAGACAGGTGGGTGGGGGAATTGCCTTTGGTGGGGTGAGGGCGGTAAAATTATGAATGCTTGTGGTTTTCAGCCATTTGCTTCACCCAGATGGCCGGATATCACGACCATCAATCATTTGTTCTGCTCAGGAACACATGGAAACTTCTGGAAGTGCAAAAGATGTACGAGGATGTGTCCAGCCAAAGTGAGAATTTGCGTATTCACGATCGAGCTGTTTCACAAGGGTGTTTGAATCGAGAAAACAGACCAGCCGAGTTTGTGGTCCTTTGTGGAATTGGAAAAGCACGCAAATTCTCAGTGTGGTTGGACACGAGCGTGCTCTCGTACATCCCCAAAAAGTGAAGTCATTGAAGATCAGCCTGGAGGGAGGAGTCTTGCAACCAAAATTTCAGTCTTGGCTCGCCACTTCTACGCCATTTTCGTTGCTGTCATCACTGCTTCTCCACCTGTCAGCTCAAGAATACCGGTAGATCTAGAGGGTGGAGAATCTGGACCGTTTTTGCAAAGTCAAAGTCAAGCTGAGTCTCAACAACTTTCGCAGGCCATCAGGAAACAGGAGCAAGACACAAACCTGTTGCCAACAAACACCACACGCAATCGCTTTGAGTGGACTCCAAAGTCCCGTCAAATGGACTTTCGGGCGACAAGGTCAGTCCACCAGTCATTTTTGCATGAGCAAGCCAGCTCCAGACTGGAAATGCTGAGAACACGAGTGTCAGAGTGAAAACTTCATAGACTAAGCTGGGTCTTTCCTTTCTGGCAGGAATACGGTTTGCACTTGCGGGGTGCTAAACACACTGACCTGGTTGCACTTTCTAGAGACAATGGAATGTTTTGTCAATACGGTGAACAGGCATAACAACAACAATGAGCACAACTGTTGTCAGAGATCGTAGATCGACAGTGCAGAGCGACCAAAAGTGAACCATGTCATTCCTCGCAGAAAGGAAAGACCCCTCGTCGTTCACTCTGGTTTCATTTTTCTGGCCCAATCACGTTCAAAATCTGCTCCAAAGACCATCAAAAGAACGACAAATTTTGAACAATGGCTTCAATATTTTCTCTCGAAGTCGTGTGTCGTTTGAGATGGACTCACGTGCCATTTCCCTTCAACCCAGATCCCAACTTTCACACTGACTCACCGACACCGTTCAATCTGATGTATGACCACTCTACACTCGAACATTTTCAATGATGACAACCTCGTCTCAACCTGGATTCAGCACTCTCAGGCACATACGGAAACAGCTCATGCCGAAGATCGAAATGTACCAACATCATATCCTCAAACGAACGTGGTCTCACCTCGAGTAGTTTTGTTTCTGACAATAGAAACGCCCAAAACAAGTTATTTTCCGAAAAGGAACAGCCATCACCTTAACCTTGACCTTTCCCTGCAGGTGGACCGCCCAGTTCGCATTTGCAATTTGACAACACCACTTTTGAAACAGAAAGAAAAATCAAAATCTAAAAAAGGTTTGATCTAACATAAATTATGTGATACAAAATCGTTGACATTTCTTGCATGAGGAAAACTAAATCACTCAACGTTGGCGTTTTCGGAGTAAACACACCAGACCTCCACACCCGGCGGTCTGCTCAGGCGAAAACGTACTGCAGACGATCACAAGATGGCGCAGCCGACGACGCACGAAGGTAACGTAACTCATTTGCTGACTTTTTATCGTTTCTGCACGGATTCAAATCGATATAAGAACCAATTTTATTGAAAATTGTAGAGTGTAGCTTCCAAAAACCATGCAGTGGTGACGAGATTTGACGTGAAAACATGAAAAATTTGCCGTTGAAAATTGTCATTTTGACCAAAATGGCGGCCACACATGAAAATGTGTTTTGGACACGCCACACATGAAGTGTTCAACTGTTGTTTCGAGATGGACATCACTGATCATTAACCTTGCACCCAAATGAGTAGACACGGTTTTCTGTGCATTTCTTTCTTCATTTATGCTTAGAAAATTTCAAAAGGCAGCCACATTTTCCAAGAAGATGCCAGCTGCGAGAATGCAATGTTCCAGTTCGACCGTTCTCAAAAGTTGATTCCTCGTTTTTCAGAAATCGAGGCACAGGTCCGAGCCATCCAGGACAGGAAGGCCGGGCTGGCTGAGCGTGCAGCATCTGGGGACGGTGAACAGACTGAAGACGCCAGGGTGAAGCTGGGAGAGGGCGGCTTCTACGACACCGAAATCTACGATGGATCAAAAGGAAAATTTGAAGGTTACGTCACCTCGATTGCGGCGACAGATGAACAAGACGTAAGTTGAAGCATTGGTCTGTCTAACATTGACTTTGAATAATTTATTTCATGAAATGTACCACATGAGCTTTCTCGCCAGGATGGCAACGATTGAGAGTGGTCTTTGTGGCATCAGGGATTGTGTGCATGGTCCGCCGACTGTTTGGTGATATGTGATGTGTTGCAGGATGAAGACGATTATTCCTCGACAATGCAGCTGGGTCGCAAGGGACAGTACACAGCACCACTCAACATCCTCAATGATATCGCGAGAGAAGATAAGGTGAACAATGCAGCCAGTTTTTGTATCTTAATAAACCTGTGCAGTTTCGTTCTCCTTGTGCTCACGTGCAAAATGTCAGTGTATCAAGACGATTGTTTGTTGCAGGATTACGACCCGCTCGCAGATCACCGCAGACCAACTGTAGCACAGAACGAGAATGAGTACAGACAAAATCACAGGCGCAAGATGATCTTGTCCCCAACAAGACACGACCCGTTCGCTATCGGTGAGTACCTCTGCACCATACTTTCCGTTGTGTCGATATCGGAACGTCTTTCAACTGCGAATTACATGTGGCAGCGAAAATTTTTCGTTTGTTGTATTTTCCACGTGTTTTGAACAAAGTGGTAACAAATTGAATGAAGTGTTTCAGACCAACGCATTGCTTGAACATTGATGTGAAAGTTAACTTGTTGAAATGTTTGGAGAATTTTGTGAGAAACGCGTGGAAGTAAATCTTGGATATGCGCAAATTTCGAGCATCATTGCTGCTTGATAGCTGACCGAAAAGTTCAGTACATGGCAAAATTGGTCTCGCGAACCCGGCCGAAGCGGGACAAATTTTTGGGTTCCATGGGGCTGTCAAACTTTGTTGTCAGCTGATCAATTGGCAACGGTTATTCATGCTGCCTTGATCCGAGGTTGAATGAATGGTCTTGAGAACAGTTCAAAAAGTACAGTGCAGTTCGTAGAGGATGCAGCGAGATGAAAAGGTAAGTTGCAAGACTGAATACCAACAATTGCTCACTGTTCATCACGTCAGAATGTGTTTGGAACTCTGCTGGAAGTGATTTGGTCTTCACAACATCTTGACAGGAAAATTTTGTACAGTGAAAACTTGGCGGTGATATTTGTCCCGCAAAATGTATATCTTCCAGGAGAGTGATAGGGACTCATCCAGCTCATTTCATCTTCGCTATTGAACTGTTTTGAAACGCACACACACCAAGTTACAGCCAAGATACTAATAGTGTACAATCTTTCCCATTCAGCTCAACATGGCTTCGCCACGAGATGCTAGCTAAAGCAACCGAAGGCCAATGATGTAAAGCTCATAGGTTTCTTAGTCACTTGGATGATGGAGAAGTGGGAAAGAGACATAAAGTAGTCAGGAGGAATTCGTTACAAATTGGCAGAAATATTTGTTGCTCGAAGTAGTTCTCCGGATTGGCAATCAGTCTCACGTTCTTGAAATTTGAAGCTCTGTGTAAACAGTCATGTCCAGACTGTCAGTTTGTACATTTGCTTCACTCCCACAAGGGATCGTCAGCAAGCTTGTTTGAACCCAACAGATTTTGGCAGCGAGAAATCCAAATTGATAGTGCGCAAACGGCTGTTGTGTGTATCAAAATCAAACTACACTCATCTCAGATTAACTTTTTAGGTCCAAACGCAATGACCAGTGTATTTCCAGATTATTAGGTGTGATGACTTTCTACAAGATGACACAGTACGTATGGAAAGTGTAAGGATTGTCACCTTCTTACATCTTGACCGCGTTCTCAAGAGCAACTCAGTGCACAAACTTGCAGTTGTTCATTTTGCAACACAGGCTTTGTATTTGTGTGGGTTTCAAACTTGACAACTTTCAAAATCGCCCACTTCATCGTTTTTGTGTCAGAAGAGGGTGTGGGGGCTTGGCTCGTTCCGTGCTACTTCTGTAAAGTTGGAGCATCTGTCATACAGTGGCATTACAAGAAACTTGAATGCTGAACACAAATTGACGATGCTGCAATCCACGAAGTATCACGGCGCCGCAAAAGCCTGTGTTGTATCGCGAATTTACAAAGCAGCTCGTCTGAAGGTTGCTCGAAGCAGAAAGTACCTTCCTGGTAACGCGAGGCTGAGACCGAAACTTGAACACTTTGTAAATAATTGTCTTGTCACGGCCGCGTGTCGTGACATCTACCTTTGCTTTTGCAGGCGAGAAGACGCCCGATGTGAAGTCGCAGAGAAGAACGTACGCCGACGTGATGAAAGAAGCGAATCTGGCGGCGCAGGAGGTAAGACCTATCTTCCACAATGTCGTGCAAGAATGGTTCTTCCATCCCAAATTTGTCACTGGCTGTCGTTCGGTTGATCCTGATGAAATGGGTCAAATTTCAGAAAGCGTACCGTGGTCAGATGGCGGAGAAAGCGAAGGAGGGCACACTGAAAGCGATGAACGGCGCAGCCGAGTCTGGAGCATCACAAGCCAAGAAGCGCAGGAGGTGGGATCAGACCACGGATGACACCCCCGCGCAGAAGAAGAAAGCGACATGGGACGACTCCGAAGCAGCAGCTACTCCGTCAGGTTCGCGTTGGGATGCAACTCCGGGCCGCAAAGGCGCAGAAACCCCAGGAGGCATGGCCACCCCGAGTGCAAGTACCCGCCACTGGGCGGAAACTCCTGGGCACGCGACGCCCGGTGCAGCGACGCCAGGACGCGACACTCCCGGCCACATGACTCCTGGTCACCAGGCAACACCCAGCGCGAGGAAGAACAGATGGGACGAAACACCCAAAACCGAGCGGGAAACACCTGGACACGGAAGCGGCTGGGCAGAGACGCCCAGGACGGACAGAGGCGGCGGAGACCTCATTCAAGAGACGCCAACCCCATCGGCCAGCAAGCGCAAGTCGCGTTGGGACGAAACACCCGGGGCGTCCACACCTGGTGGCATGCAGACACCTGGAGCGTCCACCCCTGGAGGTAAGTGTGGCGCAGACTTTGAGCATCGATGCGTTTCAGTCCGTTCTGAAAGTGGTCAAGTGACCCCCCACAAAAGGGATAATTTTCCAGGTCGTTTACCATCACGCTTGCCTGATTTGTAACACCTGAGAAACATTCGTTGCGTGGAATGCAGTCCCGGACGAGTGTGTCGCGTGAAATCTTGTGATATGCAGGTTTTTCAAAGCCAAGATCATATCACACGCGAATGGCTGTTCTTACTTTAACATTTTGATTGCACTGGACGTTTTCTCTGCAGGAGCGACACCGAGCATGACCCCAGGAGGTCACACGCCTGGTGGAATGACGCCGAGCGGTTTCACACCCGGAGGGTCGACGCCTGTGGGTTTCACACCAAGCGGCACAACACCAACTGGTCAGAAGGCCATGGCGATGGCCACACCCACGCCAGGTAAGCTCCGTGGACAAGTAGTCTGGTGAATGATCAAGGCACCAAACATCTTTGCAAAGCGAGAGCGTCAATAAAATGGAGTCTTGTCTCGTGCAGGTCACCTGATGTCGATGACGCCGGAACAGCTGCAGGCTTACACGTGGCAGCGAGAGATCGACGAGAGGAACCGACCGCTGTCGGATGAAGAACTCGAAGCTCTCTTTCCCGATGGCTACAAAGTACTTCAACCTCCAGCAGGTTTGTTTTGCCAGAAAAGCGCTCCAATAATTACCTGTTGATCATTTTACCGTCTTGGTAAATGGAAAGAGACGTTTGGAAGATTGCAGTGGACAGGGACGGTGTTGGTTAGCTTTCGTGCACCGTTCCTTCAGAATCTTCCAAGAGCAAACGGAGGGAATTCTGGGATCCTGACACAGTAGTTGTTTGCGGTCTTCGTTCCACCCTCAACAACTGCGCACGCACGTAGATCTATCTTGTCAGAGAACCGGGCTTCAAATGAGAGCTGATCATGTTTCGTTTTCTTTTGTAGGCTACGTTCCAATCAGAACCCCTGCCAGGAAACTGACTGCAACTCCGACCCCGATGGTGGGAGGGGTGGCAGGAACTCCGATGGGCTTCAGAATGCAAACACCCGACAGCAAAGTGTCCGTCGTTGACATGCAACCGAAAGGAAACCTGCCGTTGCTGAAACCTGACGACATGCAGTACTTTGACAAGTTGCTGGTGAGCTACTTCACGGACAAGAGTTTTGTCAGTTGCGTGTCCCTGCCTTGCCCGTTTGAGTGAAGTTGTTCGTGTATTGAGACTGATGCTGAAATTCCGATCGTTTCAGGTCGATGTTGATGAAGAGACTCTTCCACCAGAAGAACAGAAAGAAAGGAAGATCATGAAGTTGTTACTGAAGATAAAGAACGGGACACCCCCGATGAGGAAAGCGGCTTTGAGGCAGATCACTGACAAATCGAGAGAATTCGGAGCTGGTCCTCTCTTCAACCAGATTTTGCCGCTTCTGATGTCGCCCACTTTGGAAGATCAGGTGAAAATGACTTCCAAGACTGGAGTCGCATTCTGTCTTTCGAAGAGTCTTTGATTTCACCAAATGAACTGTATTTGTTCTCGTCACAGGAGCGTCATCTGTTGGTGAAAGTCATCGACCGAATTCTGTACAAGCTGGACGACTTGGTGCGACCGTACGTGCACAAGATCCTCGTGGTTATCGAACCCCTGCTCATCGACGAGGATTATTATGCTCGTGTGGAGGGGCGTGAAATCATCTCAAACTTGGCCAAGGTACACAAACATTTTGCAAGTTCACTGAACGTGCTACGTGTTTGCTCGTGAGAACTTTTTGTGACTGATGCGTGTCTCTTGTGAATTGTAGGCTGCAGGTTTGGCCACCATGATCTCCACGATGCGACCTGATATTGACAACATGGACGAGTACGTGCGCAACACCACGGCGCGTGCGTTCGCTGTCGTGGCTTCGGCTCTGGGCATTCCGTCGCTCCTGCCGTTTTTGAAGGCTGTGTGCCGCAGCAAGAAGTCGTGGCAGGCTCGCCACACGGGAATCAAGATCGTACAACAGATTGCGATTCTCATGGGCTGTGCCATTTTGCCGCATCTGAAGAATTTGGTGGAAATCATCGAACATGGTGTGTGGCTCTGCTTTCTCGATCCTTTGACCTCCACTGAAGGACAACACAATTATTTTCATGCAACAAAACATCCGTTGTGTCTGAAAATATTTGCACAATTTGACTTTGCTCGTTGCAGGACTTGTGGATGAACAGCAGAAAGTGCGAACCATCACTGCTTTGGCTCTCGCTGCTTTGGCCGAAGCTGCAACCCCGTATGGTATCGAGTCCTTTGATAGTGTCCTCAAACCTCTGTGGAGAGGTATCCGACAGCACAGAGGAAAGGTAATTGACTTTCTGGTGAAATTCGCACACGTATCTAAAATTGCACTTGTCTTGACTTTGCATCTTGCGCGAAATCACACCAAGTGACTGGAAACGTTTGCATTCCAGGGTCTGGCCGCTTTTCTCAAGGCAATTGGTTATTTGATTCCGCTAATGGACGCCGAGTACGCAAACTACTACACACGAGAAGTGATGTTGATTCTGGTCCGAGAGTTTCAGTCGCCCGACGAAGAAATGAAGAAGATTGTGTTGAAGGTGAGAGCATTTTCTGCATTCAGGAGCAACAGACAAGGCTGCAAGCGTTGAACATGCTTGTTCAGAATTTTCCATCTCAAACTTGTGCTTCTATTTCCAGGTGGTGAAGCAGTGTTGCGCCACGGACGGTGTGGAGCCGCAGTACATCAAGGAGGAGATTCTGCCTCCGTTCTTTAAACACTTTTGGAATCAGAGAATGGCGATGGACCGCAGAAATTACAGACAGGTAAGACAACTCACTGACCAGCAGCTTTTGGAAAAGGTTGAAAACGGTCAACATTCATTCATGAGATACATGTCATGAAACTTTTCATTCTGGTATCTTCAGCTGGTGGACACGACGGTTGAAATCGCGAACAAGGTCGGGGCTGCGGAGATCATCAGTCGCGTTGTGGACGACCTGAAGGACGAGGCGGAGCAGTACCGCAAGATGGTGATGGAGTCGATCGAGAAGATCATGGGCAACTTGGGCTCTGCGGACATCGACTCGCGACTCGAGGAGCAGCTCATCGACGGCATCCTGTACGCCTTCCAGGAGCAGACGAACGAGGTGAGTATTGCTTCTAAGGCTAATACTAGGGACGGAGTTGATGCCAGTCGTCGAATGGAAGCAAGTACGATGAGGTGGGTTTGACCTGACCACATATTGTTGTTGCAAACAGTTGGTCAGATGAATTTTGTGCAAATTGACTGAGGTTTGTGTTTGCTTTCAGGACGTGGTGATGTTGAATGGTTTTGGAACCGTGGTGAATGCGCTTGGCAAGCGTGTCAAGCCTTACCTGCCTCAGATCTGCGGTACCATTCTTTGGCGTCTCAACAACAAGTCAGCAAAGGTGCGACAGCAAGCCGCTGATCTCATCTCCAGGATCGCAGTGGTCATGAAAACCTGCCAAGAGGTGCGTGGCGACAAATTGTTTCTCTCTTTGCGTGGGGTCGTGTGACCCAGTTTTGTCACAATTTCGAGCACGTACGTGCCCTGTCTCGTCCCTTGTTAAAGTTCTCGTTTTGTTCGTCTATAGGAAAAACTGATGGGACATCTTGGTGTTGTGTTGTACGAATACCTCGGAGAAGAGTATCCGGAAGTTTTGGGTAGCATTCTGGGCGCGCTGAAGGCGATCGTCAATGTGATCGGAATGACCAAGATGACGCCGCCCATCAAGGACTTGTTGCCGAGGCTGACGCCCATCCTCAAGAACAGGTGCGCTTTTCCATGCAAAACTCTTGTGAAACCCATTCCACAGGCCGCTTGCATTTTGGATTATCTTTTCAATTTTGAAACACGTTTGTGTTTTTTCTGGTGAACACGTCTGTCATTGTTTTGGTAGGCATGAGAAAGTACAGGAGAACTGCATCGATCTGGTCGGACGAATTGCCGATCGAGGCGCCGAGTTCGTGTCTGCGCGAGAATGGATGAGAATTTGTTTCGAGCTGCTGGAGCTGCTCAAAGCGCACAAAAAGGCGATCAGGAGAGCGACGGTCAACACGTTTGGCTACATCGCAAAAGCGATTGGGTACGTCCTTGTCCTTTTGTGACCAGCAGTTCCGTGTTTTGGTGCAGGTATATTTCCACCCGCAGGAAATTTTCATGTGAAGATCACACGAGAATGCCGCGTGTACTAACTGCAAGTTGTGCTTGTTAATTTCAGGCCACATGATGTTTTGGCCACCCTGCTCAACAACCTCAAGGTTCAGGAGCGTCAGAACCGCGTGTGTACCACTGTCGCCATCGCCATTGTGGCGGAAACGTGCTCGCCGTTCACTGTGCTGCCTGCGCTGATGAACGAATACAGAGTTCCTGAGTTGAACGTGCAGAACGGTGTGCTCAAGTCGCTTTCATTCATGTTCGAGTACATCGGCGAGATGGGCAAGGACTACATCTACGCGGTCACTCCCCTGTTCGAGGATGCCCTGATGGACAGGTACGTGCCTTATTGCTTGAACATCTCTGCAATTGGGGGTGCAAAATTTACCGAACTGGAGTGTTGAACTTACTTTTGTACATTTTCTTTTTGCCAGGGACCTTGTGCACCGGCAGACGTCCATGTCCGCGATTCAGCACATGGCGCTTGGTGTTTACGGGTTTGGCTGCGAAGATGCCCTCAACCACCTGTTGAACCACGTTTGGCCCAATATATTCGAGTCATCACCTCACGTTGTCCAGGCTTTCATGGGCGCTGTGGAGGGCATGAGAGTCGGTATCGGCCCGTCAAAGATTCTTCAATACACCTTGCAGGTAAATATTGTGATCCTTTTTCAGCTAACGCGGTTTCGTTTGCTTGATTCTCGTTCATTCTTTTGGGCTCATGGTCTTCTCTGTGTTCGCAGGGCCTGTTCCACCCCGCGCGGAAAGTACGAGACGTTTACTGGAAGGTGTACAACACGTGTTACATCGGCGCGCAGGACGCCATGGTTCCAGCCTACCCGCGGATACAGAATGACGACAAAAACAAATACATTCGCAGTGAACTCGATTATGTATTGTAGTCTCGACATTTCACGACCCCTTGCAATTTTCTTTGTCCGGTTGCTTTTTGTTGGAACCTGTACATGTGATATGTGGTGTGTGAACACTAAGTTCGAGCAGGACTGTGAATACCGGCAGCTTACACATGCCAATTACATGTTGGGCGCTTTCGGTGTGTGAAAGCCCGCCCTTTGTGTGCGACTGCTCAGAGTAGAACCGCTGTCTCCTTCCTTGAGGGTGTGGGATCGAATGGGAATGATACCGAGGCACACCCGTGTGAAAGAATGCATTTGCATCCTTTCTGAGTGCGGACTGACCTTGGACCCACCAGTCGCCGACAGACTTTCAGATAAGAAAACTTTCAAGAAACTTGTGGACTGCGTACAAATTGCAGGAACCTGAAATGTTGCTGGAAAATGTGATTCAATGGGATTTCGTTTTTGGACAGCGGTCCGATTTCATTCACTTTATGTTCAAGACCTGTATCGCACGATCTGTGGGAAACAAAGCACCAATGTTTGAAAATAAACCACTCAAAAAGAAAAGCGTGTTGAACCTTGAGTTGAGCAGTGAACAACGAATTCGTTCCTTTGTCAGACTGAAACAACACCAGAAGAAGTGTACGGATCCTGTGCACGAATGAGAAGAGAGAAGAAAAGTCACGTGGGGCCGAAAGGCCATGTGCAAGCCATGTGCTTTTGTATATATGTATCAAATACAAATAGAAATATCTCCTACTGTTTCTGTCTCTACTGTTGCACTCAAGAAGTTTCCCTGCACCAAAATGTACCAATTTGAGATGGAGTACATACTGCAAGCAATTGAAATGAAAGAAATTGTTGAAATGTTGAGAAAGTTGTACATTTTTGCATTTCTACACATGAATTTTTTGACC
>JAAUXT010118346.1_pt1 | contig 87115 bp, 76 predicted proteins | sample 7278171 | NCBI WGS metagenome assembly JAAUXT01 (sample SAMN14350112, study PRJNA611818) | marine sediment metagenome | isolation source: surface marine sediment (1.8m) | place: French Polynesia: Moorea | collected 2018-08
GGACCGAGTCACTTTTGTGACCGGTGAACAACTTGATCATCTGTTCATCATGACCACATTGATACAGTCGAGTTGCCGCACTCACCCGAAGACTATGGTTCATAAATCTGCCAGTCAAGCCGACCTTTGCGCACATATTCTTTATGATATTTCTGAGGCCATTTATCCCGATCGGTTTGTCGATGTACCATTGCTTAGGCGATTGATGCCGCTCGCAAATTTCCTTTTTGTACAAGGCATTGGTTTTGCTTTCTCTTAGCAAGAGACCTACATATTTCTCGAACAGTCTGACTGCACAGCGGTCGACATTGTCACTCTCAAAGATCTTTGCAGTCTGACCAGCAAATTTGCGTCCTTTAATTCCACCTTGGTTTGTCTTGGACTTGGTGTCCTCTTGATAAAACAGGTATCTCTTCCCGGAAACAGCATGTTTGTGAAAGCTCAATTGAGAGTCAAAACCAGGTGCCCGAAGACGTCGATGTTCCTCGCCACCGCGCAAAGCAAAACCAAGACCAAGTAGGTACAGCACCGTCTCACGCAACTGAACAGGCCTCTCCTCCCCCAAAATTCTGGCCACCCACAAACTTTCCTCATCTTGAAATGAAATTGGATCAGCAGATTTCCGGTCACTGTTCCCTGTCTCGACCCTCTTTTTCATCACATTGTCCAATGTGAACCTCACGCGGGTGAATGCTTCACTGTCGACAAGTTTCCACATGACCCCCTTCTTTTCCATGTGGAATTGAATCAAAAGAACAATTTCATACAAACTCTTGGCTGGAAACTTGCCACCGTCTTTCCTCCGGATCTCATTAATGAACGAGCACAAACAAAAACTCAAGTCGGCCTCTGTCAAGTTGCCGTTCAACAAACTACCCCACAAAATCTCGTGACGCTCTGACATGTCAGTGCGCAAACGATGCTGCCTCCATTCCTCAAACAAACTAATAGCCCATGCAATTTTCCTGTCTGTACTAGGCGCGAAACTCTTGTGAGAGAGTTCTTCCAGTGTCTCAAAGTCAGTTGCCTTTTTGAATCGAAAAGACTGCTGGTTTTCAAGGGGTCGACTCATGGCTCTGCCTGAGGCGTCGTCATCTTCAGAGGTCACGTAGTCCATGAGTGGCTTCATCTCGAGTGGCACGTTTTCTTCGCCCAAAAACTGGATGGAGTCATCAGATCTCTCGTCCAAACCAAGAAGTCGATCACCCGCACACTCATCGATGACCACGTTCTGCGTGGATTGCGCACCCGGACTGATAAATAAAGTTTCAAATGTCAAAAACATGTTGACCTTGCCAAAGCAACCATGACACTGATGTCATGGGGAAGCCCCTCAACTTGGTTTTTTTTTCAAAAAACTAAGTCCAAACCGATAAGATGCAAAAAAAAAACAATCCACAACTACTTCCAACAAAAATTAGAATGTTTAAAACTAGTCTCAACTTAACTCATAACAATTTTTTTCGTGAAACGTCATTTCGAACAGGGAATTCCATTTTCAATGTAAACATGTCGCTCGCGCCAGAAAAGATGTCAACAACAGCAAAAAACCAACTCACCGTCCACTAGGCTCGAATTCGATGTTGAACATGGTTGTGTCATGCTGGGATGACTGTACAGAACCGTGTCCAAGCAAAAAGTTCGACTCTTCTTCTGTGTCGTCGTCAGAACTCGAATAATCATACACAACTTGAGCGATTTGTGGCAACTCCGACATGATTGCGACAAACAGGAAACAAAACAAAAAAAAGAGAGAGAGACTTTGCGTGTTGCCAGCTCAACATCACCGGCAAGAATGGCTAAAGAACCTTCACAACTCTACTCAGAAAACCACAAGTAGGTTGACGTTCGCGACCACTCGCCTACATTGTAGAAAAAAGATCGCACACAAGTCATCGTAAGCGACGCGCATTTCGCACAAAAACATTAGAATGGTCGTTCAAACGACGTTTTCATTGCCTCATTCTCAACCATGTCCTCGATCGCTGTGCTATCTCGTCCATGTTCTTGATTGACCCAATGAAAACGTCTTTTTTTCACGACCATTCGCACCCAGTTGTGCGAAATGCGCTTCCCAAACTCGACAAGTGTGCGATCCCTGTCTTCCGCAATCACTGCGTGACACCAATGGAATCGGTGACGAGGGTTTGTGTCTTCCTTCGTTTGCAGCATAGCGGACGTATTGGAGTACAGGCCGCGCAGAGGGGACACGGACCTGAACACAGCGCTGCAGCACATCTCCCGTCTTCTCAACAATGACCATGCGAAGCAGGTGCGTTTCACAGGCTTTCATTTACTGTTCTCAGCTCCAAGATAATTCTGTGCCACAAAACCTCCTTTGATCACAAATGCAACGAGCGAACAATGAAAATTGACACGAAGAGTTCGTGTTTCAATGTCTAGTTTTGATTCATCATGCCCATCATGTCAATCCATCATGTAGACATCGTGACATCGGACCCTTCATCCTAACGGGGAGAACAAACACCAAAATTGCGCCACAGATTGATCTCAGCCCAGAAAAAAATCACTGACTATTCACCGTGCTGTTTGCAGACACCGATGGCAAAGCGGAAGACCAGCGGTGACGATTCAGCAAGTTTATCACGCACGAAACGGGGGTGAGCTGTGTGAAAAAGGGCCCCCTCCCCCTGAGGATTTTGAAGTAGAAAAATGTTTTGGTACACAAGTTTCTTCAGTTAAGAACTGTGTGAATTTTACGGGCACGGCAGCCGTGTGCGTGTTTCGAACCCAGCACCCAGGATGGTACGAGTACACACAGATCGAGCGCCATATCTCAATCTTTTTCTTATTTCACAACAAAGCTATTTTCTCGATTGTGTTCTTCGTGTCACTCCAGGTCACGAAACTGAACCATAAATCTGTGGAGTGTACGTATCTGGTCCAACAATCTGCACTCACGACTTCATTTACAATTTCCTTCAACCTTTGGATTGCAGCCAGGCGATGGAGCAGGCGATCGTGTTGTGCACGGGCATGTGCCTCTTCCATGACGAGAACCTCTTCTACTCTGACTGCTTCGACAAATGCAACAGATACTGATGAGATCGTCTCCACGAAGCAGGTGCGCCAACTCTGAGGTCACGGAGGCTCTCATATTTTAATGATTCGGAATTTGAGTTCATGTCCAACATATCCGATTCAGAACACTCTGGCTCGGACAAACAGCTCAAACTCTGTGCTCTGTTCAGACTCGCTCAGGTCATCTGAAAACTTCTTGGTGGAAACTCACGTCGTTTCAGGGAGGTGGGATCTGAAAGGGGTTTCACTGAGGGGAGAAACATACAAGTAGCACAGATAAAGTCACAAAAGTCTAGTCTTGTCTTCTACAACATGTTACTGAGCGACATTTTGGAAGGGTTTTTTTCACGAAAACAGTAGTGCATTGGAAAGAAAAAGTTTTTGAATCACATTTTGCTTACCTTCGAGTGAGTTGTGTGAGTGTGCGCTCCTTTTGCGTTCACATGGAAGCCGCCAAGACAAACATTTCATTCTGTCAAGACAGAAGCTTGAGTCTGGTCTCTTTTCAGGTGCCGAATAAAATACATGGGACACTCCTGTAGATACTCGTACCATACTGTACAGCTCTTACGTCGTGCGCGTGCGGATGTTTGAGAGCTTCTCTTCATGCACCAGGGGAATGTCTTGGTTTGTCAAGTCCCAGTGTGGTATCAACGCCAGATAATGTCAAATGTGAAAGAAACTCATGTCGTTGGTGGTTGCGTGCTGAAAGCCCAAGATATCACAGCAAACAGTGGAAATGAATAAAACACAGGACATCTATTTCCACACACACAAAATTTACTCGTGCCAAAAACACACACGTACTGCTTTGGGAGAGAAGGTGCACGCAAAAAATCAGAATCATTCAAAGATGTCCGGAGATGCCCGCCACAAATCGCGAATCGAGGAACAACACTTGTACTGTGGGAAAACAATTTTTGTTCGTCAGAAAGGAAATCAAAATATTCAAAAGAATTCAGTTCGCTCAGGAAAACTGATGCCTGTCAAATAACAATACCTCTGAGGAATGTTGAGAACGTTTTGTTTTCTTGTGACTTCCCGAGCGGATTCAGGGAACCCTGGGGACATTATAGGTTTTTGGTCCCCCATTTTCCTGATGGCGCATGTCAGGCGCAGTGCTAATCACACTCACCACAGTGGGACAAGTTTACAAAACCAAAACTGAACTTGCCCCTTCACGGTCACACCCCCGTCGATTCCACCAACCCTTTCCGACACCCTGAGTTCACTGGAGGACCGAGTTCTCTGAGCGTAGTTGTATCGTCAGCACACCTGGCGACCTTTTTCCTGATGAAGATAACGAACAGCAAATGACTGGTCACAGGCAGTGTCAAAGAACCGAAACTGTAGCAGAATGTTGATAGTTCCCACCAAATCCAAGCTGAGGCTGGCCGTTGCATGCACTGTTGCTGTCGTCTGACGATCTCAAAACAATTCGTGCAAGAAACAATTCAAGGCAAGCATACTCAAACGCATGACATGGATGACCTTCCAGAAATGTGAGATATTTCATCATAACGATCATGCTGATTTCTGAGGATGTTTCATGCAATACTGCCCGCAGTTGTGTCAACTGATTCGTGCCTGAACATTTCAAGGTAATGTTTTTGGTGGACATTTTTTTGGTGATTCTTGATCAAACACGGCAGCTTTGTGAGCTTTCACGTATGGTCGTGATGGAAACTGAAAGATTCTCATCGAGACGCTTCTTTACTTGTGCGTAGTGATGAGTCTTCATTTCACTTCCACACCATAAAAAGCAAATCGTGTGTTCATTCCTGGTCACTGTCATCGTGACCTGGATGAAGCAGATGGAAGATTCAAATCTCCATCTGATGTCACCTGAAAGTGCCACGAAACACCTTTTCCAAATCTGACTTGATGAGTCATTTTCCGACAAAACGTTGACCGTGAGAGCTTCGCCGTTGTTTGGAAACCTGTGCCACGAATCTGATGGTGACTCGACCACCGTTCATTGGTGGACATCACATATCATCATCACCACCCAATAACCATCACCATAACTATCATCAACATAACCACACATCACACACACATCCCCTGTGGGCACCTCCCCTGTAGGAGGGTGTGGTGGTTCTTCGGGTAGTCTCAGACTAATTTCAACTTTATTCAAAACCCTCTGCAAAAATTATGTCTTCATTCGGGCCAGAAAATAACAGCAACTCCCATCCACCAAAGCAGTTCAATGACGACCAACTCGGGAAGAATATGCCTTCTTCGTCAACTACCAAAACTGATTTCACACACAACCAAGACGGCAATGCGAAGGATCTGTCATTGTCAGGCGACCTTTTCTTGGCACAGAGTCAGAGCAGGAAAAGACACTTTTGACGGCACGCAGCACCACGTAAAAAGACGCATTTCGTGGAGCAAAACGTGCAGCCTGAACAAACCGTGTCAACAAGTTGTCGGATAATGACAAACAACAGACGCCTCCGCGAATACGACGCATGCCAAAGTTTTGAAAACACGACCGGCAACTTTTTTTTTTAGAGCCACAAGTGTTTGTGTGTACATGTTCAGATGTTGCTGTGCGCACATTCATGACTGAAGTCTCCAAAAGTCGAACTCATGTCCAACCCTGGCTATTTCCCATACCCCAATCCTGGGATCTGGACAAAGACTGTTTCCAGCCAAAAGACGCACGTCTGCTGGAGATTTTGAAAAATTTTGTTGAAACCTGCATCTTCTCACTTTGGGGCTTTGCAATTAGGGTCGGTGGTCGTCAACCACGGCGCCACAGACCATCAACCTGTGTAGGAACATCACGAAACAACTCAGGCATACAAGTAGAAACAAGGACTGAATGCACCCGTGCATTTACCACCATTTACGGATGATAGGGATTTCCAGAAAGATCGATGTGCGCAGACTGTGATGATTGTTGGCTTTGCTGATTGATGCACGGCGAAAGGGATCTGTCTGTCTGAAACAGCACTGTGGCAGGTAACTTTGTCGCTGAGATTTGGGACACCCGTTGACTTGCACAAAGGGCAGATTCTTCGTGCACGGCCTGCAACCAGTGTCCAAAATTGCCAGCCGACGCACCCAATCGACTGGCAGTGGCACGTATGAACAGGTCTGTCGCCCTTCTGAGATGTGTACAAGAAGAGAAAACTCCAGAGAAATCCAGAAGATGTTTGTCTTCTTCAAGTTGGTTTTTGTGCGAATTTGACTCGAAAACAGACAATCCCGTCATCTAGTTTTGTTTCAAAGGACAAAGCTGGAACCCTTTTGTGGTTCCACAAAAGAAAAACCAGACGAAACTCATTTTGGACATGATAACACACAAAAACCCTTTTACATTGCTCACACAGTGGCTAAAATGGCCAATTCAGCCATTTGTGTTTGCAGAATCTGACTAACAAACAACCGGAAAATGTTCCCGAAAATCAATGTCACACAAAAGTTCTCCGATAATACATCTATTTAGACAATAAATTGATACGGGAGATGTAATGCTTCGCACACAGAATAATAATTGAATGTATACAACCGAAGCTGTTTGTGACAAGAAGACTCAAGGCTTGTTTGGTAGAGACTTTGTGCAAAGCTCAATCCACGGAACTGAAAAAGTGAAGTGACTGCAATGCAACATCTGGTCATTGCTATCATTGTTCCAGTGCTTCTGGGTGAGTACAAGTCGGTTTGTTTTGTCCACCTAAAAACCGTACCTTTCTTGCAATGTAGTGTTGTTCAGAAAATTATGTTGTTCTGGTACTTTCAATCTGGCAATCTTGCGCAGGAAGCGTGCCAGGATGCCAACCTCAATGTTTGGTAAGAAAGTACCCTGCATGGTCTTGGTGTGTTACAAAAGCAGGATTGAGCATGTGGCAGCACTTCAAAATTGAACAAAAATACGTTAAACGTTACGTTTGTTCCCCACTCAAGGAGGAAACAGACAAGGAGCAAAAAAGAGAAACCCACTTCCCCCTTTCCCTCTTCCCCCAGCAGGGGAGAAGTAACTTTCAAAAAAGAGGTCAGACCCCCACAACAACCTCAACTGATTCACTGCACCATGACACAACACCACGCAGTGCAGTTTGCAGAGAAGTCAGAAGAAACTGTCTGATAACCATTATTTGAGTCAAAATATCCCCTTTTGTTGTAAATGTTCGCAAAAATAACTGCGTGCTTGTAACAAGCATTTAGCCCCGGGATCTGGTCAATGGGACGACCTTCACCACAAAAAACAGTCCACGGTTTGCTCGTTTGTGGTCACTGACCCCTTCCGAGAGAGGCTCAGTTGTCTGCGTCTTCAGGTTGGAGCTCCAGCCGTGAGAAGCAGCAGGCCGCGGGGAGCCCCACGCCTCCGACCCCGGCTCCACCGACCGAACATCCCGTGTCGGTCGCGCCCGATGGGGAGGACACGCCGGCGTGTCTCGACGCGTCCAGCGCAGGTAGCAATGCGAGGTGTCGCACTCTGACCTACGTGATCCGAAACCGGTGCGTGAATAACAACACACGTCTTGTGATCACGGTGCGTGCAGGGCGTGACCACACGTACACCGAGCCGTGTTTCACGAGGGCCGAGCTGCTCCAGTTCGTCAACTCCAGCTTCCCGTGCTTCGTGACGTTGACTGCGGATTCTCTCGGACTCCCGCCGACTATCAGCTGCGCACAGCAGGAAACTGTCTCGACTGTGCAGCCATGTTCGTCGAACAACACCGTGCATGGAATTGCCAATCAAACTGCAAACATTACTCTGATAGACACCTTCAATCACACTTCGAACGGAAGCCTCGGCTGTACAAATGCGACAAAGTCTGCATCAGAAGCAAAGAACGGGCCACTGCATAGTATCCTTTCCGTATTCCTCAATTTCAGTAAGCCAACTATAGGTTTGTGTCCAAACTTAGAGGACACGGTGCAATGTAAGCATGTCAAATTGGAACTCAGTGGGGTAAATTTGGAAAGGTGGAATGTGTATTCGGATGGAGGTGCAATTGGCCACAGAATCACCGCGAGAAACGTAAATTTTGTTGATGTTTTTTGGTTTGTCGACGCAAACTTTTCTTTTCCGTGTTTCTTCTTCTGTGAGTCTTGCAATTTCTCTCAGTCTCTCCCAGTCACTGATTCCAGGTTCACGCTCAACTTCGCCAGGTGTTCTAATTTGTACTTTCGTGTCAGGGACACTGTCTTCTTGTCCGCCAGGGTTTACACAGCCTTCCACCACTTTGCGGTCGTGGACCTGAGCCTGATCCAGCTGGTGGGGGAGACGGGGAATCCATCGATGGGGTCTCAACTCGTCTTTGATCAGACTTGCGACCCCAACATCAAAAAAGAAACAGCACAATCTGTTCCCGATCCGACTTCATTCACAATTACATATTCAAAAATATCTGACAACGACCTGACGGTCAATTTGACAGAATCAAACGCAGCGATTGTGATCCATCTGAACAACACTCTCAATGACGTGTCAAGAGTTGTTGTGGCCAACAGCATCTTTGAGGAAAGCGCATCCCTGATCGACTACTCGGTTCAACAAGAGAACCACACTTTCTATACAGACGAGTCGTCAAATCATGCTGTAGAATTTGAAAACGTGCACGTCGTCAGAAACTTGGGGTACCTGGACACAATCAGAATTGTAAATTACGTCACACTTACCCTTCAAATCAACAATTGTTCCTTTGAGGAGAACACAATTTCGGGGATTGATGTTGGCAACTTCTCTCAAGATTTTGCAGGCACACCGCGGTTCCGAACCGCGCCATTGTCTGTTGTTCTGTTTGGTGGAAGTGTTCTGGTGAATGATTGCACTTTCACCAAAAACACAGCGAGGTTGGGCGGTGGCTTGTACCTGGCCACATTGGATTACCAGACTGTGTCTCTGAACATTTCGGCCACCAGATTCATCCAGAATTCAGCAGAAAGTTTGACAGACGAATGGTCGGGCTACGGAGGAGCAGTTTATGTGGAGTCTAACTTTGTAAATATCTCGATTCAGAATTGTACTTTTGTCAAGAACGTCGCTGTTCGCTCAGGTGGAGCAATGTTCTTGCAACCCACGACAGATTTAGATTACTCCTTGGAACCCAGACCTGATATTCTTCTTCATGTCTTCACGCCTTCACCCACCACAACTGTTGCGACGACCACGACCACCCCGGGCAACACAACTGAAGACGTAACAACACCAGCAATCGCACCCACAAGTCATCCCGGTGGCGGTTGCCCTGCGAATCTGTCCAATTGGGAAATAGTGTGTATTCCGGGTCCTCCTGGAGATGAAGGAATGGATGGACCTCCGGGAGCAACTGGTGCGACTGGCTTTCCCGGTCCGCCAGGACCTGCTGGACCTCAGGGTGAACCGGGCCTGCCGGGAGCGCCAGGACCACCAGGTCAAGTGGTCAGAGCAACTCCTGCCCCCAGCCGCAAGAGACGGAGTGCGACACTGTCGTTCTCTCCGTGTCCCGCAAAGCCTGAATACAACTGCAAGTTGTGTGTGCAGGGCCCAAAGGGGCCTCAGGGATCGACAGGATATGCTGGATCCACAGGGTCTGCGGGTTTCAGAGGAGTACCAGGTGCACCGGGATCTTTCGGGCCCAGAGGTCCCATAGGTGCTCCTGGGCCTGTTGGCCAAATTTCGTACGCACGAAAGAAGCGTAGTGCTGCATATTTGAACAATCAAGAAGTCGTGAATGACCTCCGAGACTTCAGATATGTCACAGTATCTCGGTTAAAACGAAGTACTGCGGTGATCACTTCCAACGATGACTGCGCTGATCACTTGTTTGTTGGGCCGCCCGGACCGACAGGTCCCGCAGGTCGGACAGGAGTTCAAGGGGCCACTGGATATGCCGGAGGACCAGGTCCTCAAGGCCCTCCAGGACCTGTGGGTCCACAAGGGCTCCCCGGCCCTCCTGGTTTGGGAGGGGGAAGTTCTGCGATGTCTGACACGAGCAATTCCGTTGGTTCGTCCAGCGAGGAAACCATGTCCTCAACCAGCAGAAATGTCGTTGTGCTGAACGTCCGTGCTGCTCACTTTGAGAAGAATAAAGCGATTTATGGTGGCGCTTTTATGTTCAGGCGTACGCTGGGAAAGTTAGGGTTCCACCAAGAGTCAGTTGCGTACGACAGCAATGAGGCTTCGGTTTCCGGAGGGGCGATACAAATTGAAGGCTCTGGTCTCACTGAGGCAGTTTGGGACGACTGTGCGTTTGTTGGAAACAAGGTCAACAGTTCGAGATTTGTGACAGGCAGCTCCGTACTGAAGGCCGAGCAAGACTTTGAAAAGCTCGAGATCACAAACTCAGTTGTGAAAGAAAACAAATTCATTGGTGAACATGGTTCTGGCTCCACCATGTTTATCCGTGCAGCTCAGGTTCAGAATCTCCTTCTGGGAAGTACAGTCATCGCTGAAAATGGTCTGACAGATGACAGTTCTCACGGAACGGGTGTTCTGGAGATTCATGACTCACAGTCCAACAGCAAAGCTTTTGTCCTGTCTCTGCGAGTACTTGACTGTACAATATCTCACAACGCAGGGAATGGTCAAGCAGGATTTCTGAAAATACACTCGAGCCCAATGGCACAAGAGAGTTCGTTTATCCGTGTGGTCGTTGAAAACAGTTTGATACAAAATAACAAATGCAGCACAGGAAACAAGCGAAACAACCAGGGGAATAGTCGTGGAGTGATAGACATTTATTTACACAGACGTGGAAGTCACAGGTACCCATCGAACTTTCGAGTTGAGGTGAAAAACACTGAGTTTGTTGAAAATTTAGGACTAGACGGTGCGGCTTTTCACGTTCAGGCCGTGAATGATCCAGTGAGCGTTTCTCTGGTTCGGTGTCGATTCCGACGCAACCAAGCCTCTCACGCTGGCGGAGCGGTGGCGATCCACGTTCGCAACAACTTCAACGGTGGAAGCACACAGACAGAACCAATCAGACACTGGTTCAATGTGACGCTGGATGATGTGCATTTTGAAGAGAACCTGGCGAAGTCCAACTCTGACAGGAAAGGAACCGGTGGAGCACTCCATTTCGAGGCTGCTTCAACTTACAGGCTCTCTCTTGTCTTAACCAACTTACGCTTCGTGAACAACACGTCAGATGGACACGGAGGGGCTCTGGGTATGTCGCTGTCTTCCTCTGAAGTTGACATGAGGGTGACAAACAGCACGTTTTTGCTCAATCAGGGAGGAAAAATTCACCAAGGTGGAGCAGTGTACATCTTTTTCACAGTTGAATCAAAAAGCGCAGAGGAAGACACTGACAATAAAACCCAGATTGAAAACGATCCGAACCATCCAACGATTAAATTCACAGACTGCAGTTTCACAGAAAATGTCGCAGCTCAGGGAGGCTCTGTCTATCAGGCGTCTTCATCTGCCTTGAGCGGAACTCTCTCCGTTACCAATTCTTTCTTCAAATGCTGCGAGGTTCTTGATACTGAAGCCAAGGCTTTCATCCAAAATGGCTCCTTCCTGTTTGCCAGCCTCTCCACAATTCTGGACGGAGTTGACTTTAACGAAGCTCTGAGCCATGATAAGTCGGTCTGTGCTGTAGCTGGTTTGATCCTGGACAATCCAGGGGATCCTCATAACATCATCAACGCCGGTTACTACTGCAATAACACAAAAGTTTTTTTGCAGGCAGGGAAATTTGGGGATTATGGCCCGCCAGAGAACCACACCCACAAGTTGGATTCATTGATGGTGTTCTGCACCAAATGTCAGTTTCTGCCGTACACTGTTGGCAATGGGTCAGTTCGGATCACAGACAGTCGCGCCGAGGGAAGCCTTCCGAACACAAAAAAGCACAAATGTGTTCTCCACAACCTGGACAATGAACCGTGTCGTATGTATGAGCATTACGTGCAAGCAGAAAATCCGTGCTTTCCTTGTCCTTTTGGTGGGGACTGCTCTACTGGGAAACTCAAGTCTCGCCCCAACTACTGGGGATTTGAGTACAAGGGCCACACCATGTTTCAAACCTGTCCGCTGGGTTATTGCTGCAATGATGTGGATGTGATGTGCGACACAAGTAGCACGTGTGCACTTCACAGGAATGGGAAACTTTGTGGAGAATGTGCCGAAGGGTACACCGAGTCTCTGATGTCCAGAACGTGTGTTCCAAATGAGAAATGCAAAGACCAGTGGATCTGGCCCGCAGCCCTGGTTCTAGCTCTGAGTTATCTCGTCTGGTACATGTACAAAGGAGACGTGATGCCCGGATTTGCGTTTCTGCTGTTCAAGATGCACTCGTACAGAGCAGTGAATGCTTCTACCGGCAACATCGTCCAGGTCAAAGAAGCTCCAGATGTGGCAAAATCGGGCTTTGTCTTTTCAAGTGAAAAGGAGAAGGAGTCTGAGGCGTTGAAAAGCACGACAGTCAAAGACAGACGTATTGACAAAGGATACTTCGACATCATTGTGTATTTTGTGAATATCCTCAGTCTTTTGAAAGTAAAAGTTGAGTTTCAGACCGGAAGCACGGGAGATGGGGTGTTGTACAGTCTGGAGAAGTACTTTATCCGCTACTTGGATGTAGACATGCAACAAGTGGCCAACGTCACTGTGTGTCCTTTCCCCGGAGTCAATGCGATGACAAAGTCCCTGACCAAACCCATCTTTGTCCTCATGATTCTCGTGATATGGATCAGTTTATACTCCTTGATCACCCTCCTGACCAAGACGTCCATTTCGAAGAGAACCTCGTGGTCCAAGACCCTGAAATATTTCAAACTGAAGCTGATTGAAGGGTACGTTGAGACAATCAAGTACAGCTACAGCGGGTTGGCAGGTGTGACGTTTATTTATCTGACGTGTGTGGAAGTTGGTGAGTTCTATCGATGGAAATATAATGCAGAGATTGTGTGCTTTTCCGGTTGGCAAATCGGAGTGATCATCTTTGCTGCAATCTATACAGTGCCGTTTTCAATAACCACTATACTGGGGGGCAAACTTCTTCAAAAAGGCCACATCGGGCACGTCCAGTTCATGGTGGCATGTTTTGTGCCATTACCGTTTCTTGCGTACTGGTTGGTTGCATTTGTGTTGTTGAAGAACCATTTTGGAAAAGAGCGCTTTTCCATAAAGTCGTTTGCAAAATCCACCAAGCATCTGTTGATTGGCCACACCAAGCTAACGGCTCCAATGACCGACAACAAAGTGTCCGAAAAGGCTCAAGTTGTTTTGGATACGTACCAAGGTCCGTACAAGGATGAAAACTCATCATGGGAGGGGGTCATTGAGCTGAGAAAACTCCTCTTCAACACTTACTACCTGATCAACAACAACATCTACAGACTGACTCTGTGTACCCTCACGGCTGTTGGGGTTCTGGTCCATCACAACCTTGTGACTCCCTTCAAGAATCCCAACAGCAACCGAACTGAAACTCTGTCTCTGGCTCTACTCTGCGTCGCTTGTGTGACTAACAGCATCAAAACTGTCTTCACTGAATCTGGAATTCTCGTTCAGCCCAACACCCCCACCGAGGAACTTCTGTACCTCATGAACAGACTGGATCGGCTTCTCATCATTGTCTTGCTTGCTTACGTCGTCATCAGTGAGCTCTTCTATCTGGTAAAGAACTACAAAGCAAAGAAATTTCGATGAATGTTTTCGTTGAGACAGAGGTGCGCCAAGGGACGAACAACGATAACGAATGCAGAGTTCGTCTGGTGGTTTCAAGAACGAGAGATGTAATTTCATACTTGGCTCAAAAAAATAAATTCTTCAGCCTCTGATTATACGCTCTTTGGCTTTTTGAATTTTGTTGGTACACACCGGCATAAATTGCGACAAGCGGCATCGTGTTGAGCACACCAACATGGTGGTCTGTGTGCAAAAGATAGCCAACACTCAAATCTTCAAGCCTCCAGCACCTGATTGGGTGGTCATCAACACAATTGTGCACGTTCGTGCACCCCACTTTCGAAGTTCCAAAGTTGAAATCTCAGAACACGATGTGTTGACAGAAAGTGTTTTGAACAGGCAAACAGAACGACTTCCATCGACAAATTGTCTTTGTTCATGCATTACCGAAAGGCAGTTTGGCATTCGTATGCAAACAGACCCTGGCAAGCTTCTTTTTGTTTCGAGATGGGACGCAAAGTGTGCAGTGCCTGCCTGTTGTTTGCCCTGCGGAATGAAAGTGCAGGTGTGAACCATAGCGAGACCGCAGTGTGTTCACACCACAAAATTGAAACTGTCAGACTCATTTGTGCGAGTGGCGCAGAGAAAGGAAAGGGACGTGCGTGGATGCTGGTTTTGGTTCTCCAGCGGGGAAGAATACGAGCACAATGAACGCAAATCCAAATTTGACATTGTTGATGTTGGTGCTGCTGGCAGGTAAGCTGAGTTTTGTTCATAAACTGTGACGGAACCAGGCGTGAAAGTTTGAAAAACAATCTTGCTCTTTTTCTCTAGGATTCCTTTCTTTCTCAAAAATGTCAAATTGCCAGGTTCTTTTGGAAGGCGGTTGTTTTCTGGGGGAATCGGCTTTTTGTCAACATTGTCTCTTTTTCTCTAGATGAGGTTTGAAATTTTTGTGGAGAGCACAAAACATGCAATACCTGGAAAGTAGCAACGGAAAGAACAAATCTTGGGTTGGATGCTTTTGCTCAAAGAACAGTTTCATTCCGCTGTTGTCCTTTTTGAGCTGCTGTTTGTAACTTTTATAGATTTTGTTGAAGCAGTGAAAGTGAATTCATGTTGTTGAACACGGAATGTCTTGCTTTCGTCTGGGTGTGTGAAACCCTGGGGAGCAGAGCCAAGCAGAAGAAAATACGATTGTGGTGACGTGTTGATCTGACGGAAGAGTCGCACTCACAGTATCAAACGCAGATCATTGCGAGAAGTTTGCACATCATGTGGTTCGACGTCATACAGATGTGCCTTGGAGAAGCGTCAGTATTTACACGACACCTGGTGAGTGTCCGGAGAAAATTATAGTTCTTTCTTTTGCACTGTTTACAGGAATAATTGTCACTCAGAAGTTGCAGCCTGCAGAATACCGAGTTGCACCACAAGGCGAGGACTCTTCACGTTGTCTGGATCAGACTCTTACGCACGCTTGTAAATCCATCACATACATCTTGCAAGAAGAATGTTCCAAAACGCAACATATAGTTGTTCACGTGGAACCAGGTGGTGACAACTGGGTGTATGACGAATCCAGCACAGTGGACGAAACTTCCTCATCTGAATATTCCTGCTACTTGACAGTGTCTGGAGCATCGGAGCAGAAAAAAGCAACTCTGGAGATGGCACAAACTTCTGGGTCTAGCCAGTCCAACATTTTTTCCCGACTTTTACATTCATCTAATTCTTTGGAAACGCAAAGTACACATGTGGAAAAGCTGTTCCCTTGGAGTGTGCACGTCGCTCCTAAGTTGAAGATGCACAATTTGGAATTGAGAAATTGGGAAATGGAAAGTGCAAGCAATTTCATAGTCTTTGACCAGATCGCCTTTGTCAATGCCAAAATATCCATGTTGGACAAAAGCGCTCACGTCTGCAGACTCCATTGTTTTGGGTGTGATTTTCTGCCTTCAACTGACATGATCACCGACGCGGGCCACGAGGTGGATGTTCAGTGCGGCGCCGTCTCTCTGGCCTTGATCGGGTCGCGCGTCCAGGCAGCTTCAATCAGGGTGAACTTCGCTGAGGAGACCAATGTGTTTGTTGAGAATTCCACGATGAATGGTAGTTCTCAGATGATCTTCACGCAGGACAACTTGCTGTTCGATCAACATGAGTTGACTGAACCTATCAAAACATTCAAATTTTCCTTCACGAAGTTCGCGGTTGTTGGCAATGTGCTCACCGGAAAGACAAATGAGACAAACGATCAGGCAAGTGTGGTGATTCACCTTGTACACAAAAGCAACACTAGTTCCACGGTAATTTTTGACGATTCGGAAATCACAAGTGGTGGAAAGTTTCTGGCATACAAAGTTATTGACAGTTATGTGACATCACATGATCCACAGCACGAAATTTCCCTGAAAAGGCTGATTCTGAAGGAAAACACTGCAGAATCTAGTGTGATAGACATTGAACAAAACACACAAGGAACCGTGTTGATCCAGAATGTGTCTATTGTGGGCAACCAGATCTCGATCAACACCTCCAACAATGCTACTGCAGTCCACAAAGCAATTCTGCACATAAGTGTGTCTCAGGGTGTCGTCTTCTGCCACCAGGCCGTGTTTGAAAATAATGTAGGAGTCTTGGGCGGAGCCGTCTTCATCCGTGGAATTATGTCGAACATGAAAGGCTTGGTAACTATCAGCGACAGCTATTTTCTGAACAACTCTGCAGAGGACTACCCTGGCCAAACCCAAAATGGTTTTGGAGGTGCAATTTACTTGCAGGCGAATCGTATCTCTGTGAATATCAACAACAGCATTTTTCGAGATAATCTTTCCAAAAAGTCTGGAGGAGCAATTTACATACGATCTGAAGTGCAGCTGAAGGTCGTTCCTTTCCTTTTTGAGACGTCTGCAATTAGAGACGAAGAAGAAGAAGACAGAGCTGTTGAAGAAGAAACCAGAGACCCTTCTGGTGCGCCAGGACCGGCCTCCGGTTCCGACGTTTGTGCCGAGTCTGAGGTCGTGCTTGTGTGCATCAAAGGAGAACAAGGTGCACGAGGTGATCCTGGAGCAAAAGGAGACCCGGGTTCCCGTGGACTGGCTGGGCGGAGCGGTGCGACCGGACCCAGTGGCCCACGTGGTGCCCAAGGCCCCCCGGGGCCTTCGGGAGCCACCGGCCCTCCTGCCATTTCCCGAGTTCAGCCACCGGTCCGGAAGAAAAGAGCAGCGGATGACAACACGTATCACCCATGTCCAGATTACCTACAAGGAAACATGCCGTGTCGAAGATGCGTGCGAGGACCCAAAGGTGAAAAAGGTATCTCAGGTGATGTGGGGCAACGGGGGGAAGAGGGTGATAATGGAAGGGTCGGGGCTCAAGGAGCTCCGGGACTTTCCGGTGAACGGGGACCACCTGGACCATCTGGACTTCAGGGTCCTCCAGGGTTTATCATTGAAAGCAGAAAAAAGCGTAGCGCTGTTCACGACTACGAAACTGTTTCTTCTGTTGACGACTGTACGCTGCAGGGTAAGCGTGGACCAAAGGGGTATAAAGGTTTGAAGGGTGAAAAGGGAGCGGTTGGGTATGTCGGAACACCCGGGAGGCAAGGACCCAAAGGAGAACAAGGTCATCCAGGACCTCTTGGGATTCCAGGCCCAATGGGAGAGAATTTTACAATCAATGAATCATATTCCTTGACGCCACAACCAGAACGTGGTGGCTCTCAACACAACAGCCATTTCGAACCCACAGTCCTGCCCATGTCGATACCCATATTTGCACTTACTGTGATGAACAGCAGGTTCTTTGACAACACAGCTGGAATTTACGGTGGTGGGATCATGTTTGAGGAACTCACTGGCACGCTCAATCTGCGTCTGTACCATGTTGACTTCTTTCAAAATCAGGCGGACTCTGCCGGAGGTTGTGTGTGTGTTCTCGGTGATGCAAGCACTGATGTGCGCTTTTCTGACGTCGTGTTTGACGCGAACAAGGTCAATAGTTCTCAGTCAGAGCTCAGTTTCTTTGGGGGTTCAGCATTTTACACAAACCAGCCTGTTGACACGTTATCTGTTCAAAACACCTCAGCAACGAACAACTCAGCAGCACACACGTTCACTTTTGGAATCTCAATTGGAAGCGTAATTTTTGTGAACAATTACAATTTGCGAAGCGTCAGTCTGCGCGGGTCGAATTTCACCAACAATCTCATTCATAAACTCAGTGTCCGCCCAGGTTACTTTGGTGGCGATAATTATATTGAACCCACAATTGAGATTTTCGTTGCAAGGTGCCTCGTCAGCAACAACAACGCAGGATACTTGGCAGCTTTCGTCATGATTATGATCATGCCTGAAAAGGGCATTGTCAATTTGACCATCACTGACAGTGGCTTCCACGGCAACAAGGCAGAAAACTCCGGATCAGTTGTATCGATTTCAGTTCATCCCAAGTACTTGGATGAAAATCTGTTGACCCTCATATTCTTGATTGAGTCCTCAGAATTTACAGGAAACGAAGCGAACACCGGGGGCGCTGTTGCTTTGCAATTTTTCTTGACATCTTGTGAATTCAGAATTCACAGGGTGATGTTCAAAGGAAATCACGCCGGTTGGTCAGGCGGTGCCGTCCTGCTGCAGGTCTACAACTACTTTGAACTGAAGGACAGTAAACCCCACGTCAACGTGAACGTGACGGATTCAAAGTTTCTTTCCAATTTTGCAGTGTCAAATCAAAGGAGACAAGGCAACGGGGGTGCCTTGGCGCTGGATATTCAAAGCCAGTACTACACTTGCAACGTTCTTTTCAACAATGTTCTCTTTGAAAATAATACGTGCGAAGGTCATGGAGGAGGGATGGCTGTAACTGTTCCTGAAAACAAGTTTGTTTTGTCCCTGACAGATTCAGACATTTTCCACAATGAGGTTAAAGGAGGGTCTGCTGGTGGAGGTGTGTACATTTCCCTGATTTCCATGTCCAAATCTGACGAAAGTGAGGAAGAAGTGACACCTCCAGGATTGTCGGTGCAGAAAGTTCGATTTCTTGACAATGCTGCTGGGGAAGGAGGTTCTTTCTTCTTGACCGCAGCCCATTCGAGCAAGGGGAGCTTGTCAGTTGATGATTGTGAATTTTCCTGTTGCAACAGCACTGTTGATTTCTCCTTCGAGCCGTCACCAAGAACAGGCTCCCTCATGTTTTCTACTCTTCCTGTGACCGTGCAGAACGTCCAATATTCAGAAACGCCGCTCAATTCCGACTCCATGTGCTACGCTTCTGGGTTGGTTCTGGAGAGGAGTTGGCGGAGCCATGTGTTGAAAAATGTCACTTATCAATGTGACGAGATGAAAATCAGGGCCAAGCTTGAACGAAATGATACAGCAGAACATCCAAGTATGGTTACCATTTACTGTGAAAACTGCACGTTTTTGCCATATGTGGCAGGGAGTGGTTTTGTGAGGATAGATGCAGAAACAGACGACACAGAGAACACCGCTATCGTGGAGCAGAAAAATCCGTGCAGACATTGCCCGTTTGGAGGCGACTGTTCAGACGGAGAACCCAAGGCCAGACCGAACTATTGGGGATACAAACACGAAGGAATCATGAAGTTTCAGTCCTGTCCCCAAGGCTATTGTTGCAATGACATCACAGTAGCTTGTCTGTCCCACGATACTTGTTCTATCTCCAGAACAGGCAGGTTGTGTGGAATGTGCAAACCTGGCTTTAGTGAATCTCTGATGTCCAAAGATTGTGTAGCCAACAACAAATGTACTGATTGGTGGATCTGGCCAGCGAGCATTCTCATGGCCGTCATATACTTGATATGGTACATGTACAAGGGAGAAATAGGAGCCGGCGTTGGTTTCTTGTTCACCAGTATTCCATCATTAAAACTGCCCAGGTTGGGCACAACTTCCAGCAAAGTGCAACATGTCAAGGTCAATCCTTACAAACCTGGAACTAAATCGCAAGACAATCCACAACGACCTGAAGATGCAAGCAAAGAGAAAGCGGATAAAGCCTATTTTGACATCTTGGTTTATTTTGTTAACATTGTAAGTTTGTTGAAAGTGAAAGTGGAGTTTCAATCCACCCAAGTCAGAAGTGGCTTTCTGTATGACATGGAGAAGTATTTCATCCGGTACGTAGACCTTGACATGCAGCAAGTGGCCAATGTGTCTCTATGTCCCTTCCCCGGCATCGATGCTGTTGGAAAGTTCTTGGCGAGACCCGGGTTTGTGCTCGTAATCCTCCTCGTGTGGCTCGCTCTGTTCACACTGACTTCCATAGTGGTCCCAGCTCTCCTGTTCAAAGTCAGAAAGTCTGATTCCCTGTCTTGGTGCAAAACGTTCAAATTCAAACTGATCGAAGGTTTTGTGGAAACGGTGAAGTACAGTTACAGTGGATTGGCTGGAGTCACCTTTGTGTTTTTAACTTGCATAGAGATTGGTGGACGTCAGTACTGGAAGTACAATGCAGATGTTGAGTGCTTCTCTGCCTGGCAACGTGCGGTCATTTCTGTTGCGGTGATGTACACCATTCCGTTCTCAGTGACGACTATAGTCGGAGCCAACCTGTTGAAGAGAGGAGACATTGGATTTGCTCAGTTCATGATTGCCTGCGTTGTTCCATTACCTTTTCTCCTCTACTGGTTTGCAGTGTTCGTGTTTTTAAAAACTGCCGTTGAAACAAAGTCTTTGTCCCTGAAAAATTTAACATCGTCAACAAAAGATCTTCTGCAGATCTCTCGCACTGAAAAAATATCAGAAGAGAGTCTCATCATACTGAACACTTTTCAAGGTCCTTACAAGGATCGGAATGCTTGGTGGGAGGGAGTGATTGAACTTCGGAAACTATTCTTCAATGCATATTATCTGATTCCCAACAACATTTACAGATTGGTTTGTTGCACTGTAACAGCTGTTGTTGTTTTGGTGCATCATAACTCCACAAAACCTTTCAAGAACCCGAACAGCAACAAAGCCGAGTCTCTCTCGCTCTCCCTGCTTTGCATCGCCTGTGTCACCAACAGCATCAAGACAGTTTTCACAGAGTCTGGAATTTTGGTTGAGGCCAACACTCCCACGGAAGAGTTGCTCCATCTGATGAACAGGTTAGACAGGATAATGATGATAACCTTAATGGCCTTCATGGTGCTTTCTGAGCTGTACTTCTTGATAAGAAGTGCATACATGACAAAAAAGGCGAAACTTCATGGAAAACTTTGAAAAAAGAACTTGGAAGCTTCGTGGTGTCCGCTTTTGTCCATTCAATCGACGGATGATTATCAGGGGGTAACTTCTATTTTTCATGCGAAACGTTGATTGTGAGCTATTCTGGTTTGGAAATAAACACGACATGTACTCTCGCCTCAGCAGTTCAGTTTCTCTACATTTGTTCGGGTGTCGTTGCTCAACACACCCAGCCGAACAAATATCGGGTGTTTTTGTCGGTCTGTTTCCGAACGTTTTGGAACTCTTACACAAATGGCAAGCGGGCGATGGAAAAAAGGGATTGTCGTTGCCTGTGGTGGCTGAACATTTGGAGCTGTATGTCGTCGTCGTTTCCTCCCAACATCCTGCATTCTGTCACGCAAGCTGCTCGGGGTGAAAGTTGGAGCAGACTGTCGAGGTTGAAGATCTCTCGATGTCATCCTCCGATCGTCCGAAGGAGCACGGTGCATTCATTCTGGTTCCAACATGCCCTCTTTGTGACGCGTACGAGCTGCACGATTGGGACAGCAGACGTTCACATCGAGCTGCAGGTGCGCGCATGCAAGGCACGAAACTACATTTGGCTTGTCTGACCTGTCACAAACGCGAAAACTACGAGCAAACAAATGGACAGCTGCTTTCTGATGCAAACACTCACCGGGAGGTTGCTTGCGACGGTGACGCTCTTGATGGAGAAACAATTGCACTTGAATCGGCAAGGACAGACGGACGTCATGAAAATCTCGTTTCAGGAGAGCAGAGAATAAAAAAAGGTCCAAAATTTCACCAAGTCGATGCCATTGAGCGGTAAATTAACAAAAAGAAAACATGTTTTTGTGCTGAAAACAGCCGCTCGTTACAAACAGCTGAGAAACTCAAATGGTTTTCTTGCACACTGCGCCACATTCATGCACAAAACAATGGGTGGAAAATTGTCATCGTTGCCGTATTTTGTGTCGAAAAGCGAAGATAGCGTGTGCTTCTGTGCAAACGTCTTTCGTGACACCACCCATCGGCAAAGAAAACTGAGTAAACTCTGCCCCTGTTAGATTTCAACCAAAGTGGTGAGCACAGCCAGATCATCGCAAAAAGTTCTTGGGGATTTCTGATCAGGCAACAATAAAAAAGTGTCGAACACAGTTCAACAGTTTGTAATTTTGTCAGGAGCTCACGCTTGACCACTTGCGCCTTGGGTCGATTACGTCCAACTATACGTCTCGGGAGCCACCATTTGTCCTCTGAAAACAAAGACAGAAGGAAAAAGTAAGGCAATACAAGAAACATATTCGTAAATAATGGATCAGAGGAGCAGCAAACGAGGAAGAAACAGCTGTGATTTGAGTGAAAAAGAACTGAGTCTCAGATTGTTTTAACAAAAACCGAACTCAGGTAGGGCGTTGTTGCAAAACGAGACTGCACTGTGGATCTGTAAGAGCTCGTACAATAACCACTGTCAAACCGATTTGAAAAAAAAATACACAAAAGGTGCGTGTGTCCGTGGTCGCGTGCAAAAAACAGAAGGCCATTGTTGGGTACGCTATTATGTTGAGCGATTTTTCTCTTTCACTTTTTATTCAAAGCCAATCAATGCTCATTGGTGCCTTGACAGCTGAACGCTGAAACGCATTACGTGTGGTGATGCTGTTGAAACGATGATTGAGGAGCTGAAGCACAGGGTTTGGTTGGATTGACTTCACTTTGTCTGGGAAAACTTACAAAAGCGCAAATCAACAGAGAGTCAACCGGAGTTCTCCTCGCGGATACAGTTCGCACGCACATTCAGCTGTAGCCGCACACGTTTGTGGAAAACGAACTGCGCCCTTGGACGTTCTGGTCCAAGCAATTTCAAATGCAAAAACTAAGCACTTCTTTCTTTTCGTACAAGCGAAAGAGCTTGTTGCTGGTACTATTTCTTTCTTGATTACTTTCGAGAAAACTCCGAAAGTCCAAACGACCTACATCGCGACATACACACTCAATGCAATGCAAAACCATCTCGAACAGAAAAGAAAGTTCTCTGGGATCCTGTTTGTACTCGTATACTCACACACAAACACACACACTCACAAACACACACACGCACGCACATTCTCGGGCAGAGGGCTGCATGTTGCAGGGAGGTTCGAACCACTGCATGAACGGCAGCTTCCCGTTGCGGTGAGAGCCGTCGCCTGAAAAGCGTCGGGACGGCGCGAAGCTGCAGCAGAGACGATGTAGCGTCGGCCGCGAGGATAGCACCGGACACGGCAGTTCATCACGCACCTGCAACCTGAACAGGTACGTACCTCCGGCTCGTCGGGTGCACCAACAGATGCTACTTCCTTTGGAGGCACAACACTGCCCTTCGCAAGTAATTTGTTTTCTGTGTGATCGCGGGTATTGTCACACTTTCCAATGTTTTTCAGAAGAGATGACATCACAACTTTCTGTGCACCTCGATCTCTCATGCCCTCCTGGTTGTTTGTGTCAGTGCGAAGGACAGTGGCTTCCTCAATGTTCTTGAGTAGCAAAGAAGAGTGCGTGGCGTTGTTGACATTGTGTGTTTCCTGCAGGGAAACGAGCAGTGGATCGATTGCAACAACCAAAACTGAACGCTGTTGTGATTTCCGCAAAACAAATGACCCCTCCCTGTTTTGCCAAACAAAACACACAGGACATTATATTTTCAGCTTTCTGAGCTGGGCAGCAGGATCGACGGTGAAAACTGAAGAATTCTTGGGAGCAAAAAGCCTCTTGCAGCGAATGTGAAAGATGAGCAACAGTTAGTCATTGTGATTGGTGTTGTCATAAAACGTATCAGTAAGTCTGAACCGACACGCGTCATACTGCTGACCACCGAATGATTGGATCATCATGTCTGAGACTGTGTGCATGATCTCTGCAACCAAGTTATGATATGAATCACATGTCAAGTCAGGCAGAGGCCCAACTGCAGACAGGGTAGCAACACATTTCTCTTTTGTGCATAAAACTGGTTTTTGTGACCAGATACCTGCCACACCTGACTTTCGAGTATTGGGGTGTCATTTGGTATGCACGGGTGTGTGCCAGTGAAAATGGTTTGCTCAAAAGATGTAATTCCTGAAATATCATTTTTTCTGAAGAGTTGCGGTGGTGGGTTTCAATGATCATCACCATTGTGATGTCACACCTTGAAAATTTGTTGGATATTACATACACAGTGCCAATTGGTCGACAGCAAGAACCACCTTTGCGGCATCACATCAAGCCAACAGAAAAAGGCCTGCACCCCCCCCCCCAAAAAAAAAAAAAAAATCCAACAAGAAGCAGTGCTCAAGGCAACTGCAGTGCGAAGTCCTGAGCAGCGTTTGTTTTATTTCAAGACAAAAAAAAGAAACCTTTCATTGCCTGCGGGAATGTAGCTTCATTCTAACATATCCTGAATTTATATTGTTGTGGAAGTGTAAGTCTGGTAGCCAACTGGCCTGCCAGGCTCTTGGTGCTCTGCCTTAAATAGATACCATACACAATAGGGGGGAACAAACCTGCAGGGGGTAGACAAACCCATGGGGGTGGACAAACCCATGGGGGTGGACAAACCCACAGGGGGTGGACAAACCCACAGGGGTGGACAAACCTGGGGGGGTGGATAAACACACAGGGGGTGGACAAAGTGTGACAGGGACATCTGGCCCAGGCTGCCTATACCGCACTACCACTAGGTGCTTGCCCTAAAGGGACTTTGCACAACAACACCCTGACACCCACAATGGGAGAAAACGAAGCGATCATATTTTTCTGTGTTTGCACGTTTGAATTTGATGGAGAAACCTGTGTCGATGCAAGGTCCACGGTCAGAAGGAACTGTTTGCTGTCTGGATCAGTACTTGACGCTGGGTAATTAACTGGGGGATTGCTTTCGTTGCTGTGTTAACCTTGCCATATTCGGGTTGACGTGAGGCAGGACGTTCTCAGACGGGAATGTCAGAATCGCATTGGCCTCAATCTGTGACTCATTGTGTGAGTTTCATTTGACGTGTTGGTGATCACAAACGCAATGGAGCCTTTTGGTGTGAGATAAAAAGTCATGAAGTTTCACAGAAACTCAAAGAAAAGAAAAATGCACTGTACGTGACCTCCAACGAAAGAAATTACAAGGAACACGCAAAAGTTTTCCACCCGTTTCCGCCAACACCTGTTCAAAGGAAGTGAATCTGGCCATTCACGGTGGAGTCAATGTCGTGATGGCATGCGGTGGATGTGCTGAGTGGATTCCGTGTCTTGCCGCTGTCACAAGGGTTTCACTTGCTCAATTTACAGGTACATTCTACAGGCATGTCTATTTTTGGCTGGGAGGAAAATTGCGCTTCAGAGTCTGGGACATTGTGATTTGTCAACCAACTGCAGATTTGCGGGCAGGATTGTTGGGTCCGGCGCGACAGTTTTGGTTGCCACTGTTCTTCTGGCCATGGGGCTCTGAAACATGGTGTTTGTCAACGGCCAGGGGACACAGAAGCCATCTACGGGTTTCTTTTCGTGTATTACTAATCAAAGTTCGAAACGGACACCCTGGAATTGTACGAGGATCTTCCACCTCACACCGGACATTCGCTTTGTGTACTTCAGTTGATCCAAGAGGCAACCACACGCATTGTTTACAATTTGAGAAATGGCCCAAAATGTCTTTCTGTCCTCACCACTGTATTCTCAATGTCGTCTCTACACGAACCATGAAATTGAAACACTCGTACGTACTTGTACGTTTTCCTCAAAACTGCAGACAAGTTCTTCCGTTTTCAATTTTGAGGGATGGTCCCTGGAACAAAGGTTTGGACAGCAGCTCATCAGGTAAAGGACACTGCCATTGCAGAGGCCTTTCATGTCGGCTCACATGACACGAACAGTATGCAGGCGAGGATTGCATTTACAGAGCCAATTGAGTGAACTTGGCTCCGCCAAAGGAAAGAGGAAAATTCGATTCATTTTGCATGACTTTAAAAGTAATTACATCAGGTGCGTGGCCCCTCGCAACGTACGCTGTGAAATGTGAATGATGTGTTCCGCAAACAGATGCACGCATCGTTAGTGTTGGTGTTTGCAGACTATCGGTGCAAGATACATGTGGCGAGCCAGTTGGGCCAGTTGAGGCGTGATGTGAACGAGTGCATTTGAAGTTGCTGTGAGAAAGTGTTTTGTGTTTGGGAAAGCCTGAGATGACTGGAGAGTCTTGCAAAGGACTGACTCCCTCCGTGATGGCAACACATATCAAAGTAGGGGGTGGCTCGGGGGGTGACATGAGGTTCGCGTGCAAATGTGTGTGTGTGTGTGTGTGTGTGTGTGTGTGTCTGTGTGTGTGATGACAGTTCACCATGGTCACCAAGTCATGACAACACAGGTTCAGACCCACCCTTCTCAGCTTGGAACTGCAATACAGATGGTGCATTTGGTCACCATGTGGTAACATGCAGACATTAGCTGTATCTGGGCTGGATTACACCATTTGGGTCAAATCCTTGTGTATTATCATGCAAAGTCACATCAATCACCTGGTCACTCAGCTGTATGCACCCAGATATAGACTCAAGGTCAGCAAGGCTTGGGATAGGATTGACTGGGTCACATCTACGTACGTTTGGTTTTGCCCATGTTTCAGCTGCATGATCACTGCCAGGATAATAGTCATGATGATGGTGCAAGTAGTTTCATTTGGGGAGGCCCAAGGGTAGCACTGCTAAGGTGTACACATGTAACCTGATATCATTCCTGGGTGCACAGGTAGACTGGCTGAATAGGTTGACACCCTTGTCATCCAAGTCTCCACCAACACAAGTTACATCCTCATGAACCTGAACTTACCACCCCCATCAAAATATGGGCCACCCCCAGAAATATTATCAACCACAGGTGCCTCACCACCTGGTCAGTATATACCTTGACCCCTTGGTCCCCCCTAGGGCTGACCTGGATCATCCCCATACAACCCCCAGAGCCTATCCCCCTCAGGGGATGGGCCACAAAAGCTCACTGGTGCACAAAATCAGTTTTACCCAAACTTTGCAATTTTCCTTCCACCTCTCAGCTGCACGGGGCAGCACTTCCCATCTGTTACTGGCACACACCATGCACACACACACGCACGCGCAGGCGCTTGTCTTGAAGGCCAATATGAATGATAAATTTCACGGAGGAATAACAACACAGTCCAGAGTCTTGTTGGCGTGTCAGAAAGTAACATTCAGGTGCTGTTGTGATCTTTCTCTGATGTCTCACAGTTCCTGTTCCCTATCTGTATCAATATGATGGCTCCCTTTTGGTCAGCACCAGGACTGAAGTGCCCATTTACTTAGTTCACTTGAGCATGTGATGTGCGGATCATCCATGCCAGTCCGCCAAGCGCAAATGCGCTGTGTTCATGTTGACTGAGCCTTTCATCACCATCCATGAGTTTGCTTCCTCCGCGAATTTTGATGAGGCAATCTCCGATGAGAGTTTTCTTTGGCAGGTGTTTGGTCTCATCATTGCCATTTGTTCATCTTTGTTCACTGGAGGTTCGCTTGTGTGGTCAAAGGGAATCTTGCTCAGGTTGCGCTTCTGGCTTCTACCAAAACGTTTCATTATTGTGGCCGTTTCCTTGCAAAATTCTGAAATTGACAGGCGTGATTCTCAACTGGAATACACCTCTCCGCCATGCCGTTGAAACTCGCTGACCGCTGGCATCGGGCAGGACACTTGCACAACTTCACACAAGACTGAATACATGTAGCAGAGCGTATCTTTGGCTGCAATTCAGAACACGTCGCTTCAAGGACCCAAGGGACTCCATGCCCTTGTTCGAACCTGGCAGCCTGGGCCGTTCGCCCCAAAGCTCAAAATGTGAAGCTGCCGTTGGCGCTAAGTTATGAATATGGTCAGAGGTCCTTACACACACAAGCCAGATGTAATCCAGGCTCACCTCCGCAGTATGCATATTTTATTCACCTCGACCCGTGTACCTTTGCTGCTTTGTCCATTTTTGTGGTTTGTTTGAACAGCTGAATTGAATTACTTCTGAAGCACTCGGCCTTTCCTCGAGGGAGTCTGGGCTCCCTGACTCTATCAGATCATATCTGATTCAGGTCAACAAGGAATTTTTGGTAGAAAAGTGAAGGCAATGATGGCAATGCTGTTTCCATGTTACATTTCCCCGCTGGGTTGCATTTTCCATGCAAGAAACGAGTGTTTTGGCAAGATGATTTCTGGCCGTTCGCCACAAACGGTTAATATTTCATGTGAAAATGAATTCAAGCGCGACAAAGTGCACGGATACTGTTCGTTGTCGGAAGCTTCAACGTCGTGAAATGCAAGCAATTGATGGGATTTTCAAAGATCCCCATACTACGTGCGAGGTGATTCAGCCTTTTCTGCGGAAATCCCACAATTTGAACAAGAGGACTGTTTTCCGAGGCTTCGGACAAGACCTGAAGCCAAGTTCCAGACACGAAACTGTGGTGCAAATGGCGTAGAAAAGCACAGTTCATCACACAGCTTCAAATTTGACTTACCTGCAGAAACTGAACCTTGAAATGGTTTAGTGCCGCTTGATTACCGTCGTCGTCCACGCAGCGAAACCAGCTGAAAGCTGCAGTCAATTCTCATTGATCTCGCACAACACAGGCATTGACAATTGACACAAGTGTTCAAGGGCTGGTCGCAGGAGAGTGCTCGATGCACGACGGTGGAGCAGGCGTCCTGTCCTAGTGGGGACGAACGAGCGGGACGAGCCAAGCACGGAATCACGAAACTGAAAATGCAAGGAAAACGCATGTCACCTGGACTGTTCACCAAAAGGGAGTTCCGTTTGTCAACAGGAGAGTGGCCCGGATACTCAGTTTGTCCGGTTCTTGTGCTGTGTAGCGTCAGAACGTTGTGATTTTTGCCGTCAACTTGAGTTACGAGGTCTGAAGAAGTTTGTCTCACAGAGTGCTCGAGAGCCTCCAGCGGAATAAGTCAAATTGACAGATCCAGGTCCAGTTTGTCTTTAGAAGATGCCGACAATAATTTGCCCGTTATCCTCCTGTTTGTCGATTTGTGTTGAGCAAGGAAACAAGAGGTCATGTCGAAGAACCACCTCCACTGACTCGAGCTGCTTGGCCGGTCACGATGCAATACTGCTTCAGGTCCACAAGAAGTCTGCGTTTTGTTCACCTTTTAGGGACTTCTGACACAACCTTGAAACTCATTTCACTTGATTCTCAGAGGTGTGATCACCTTAACACCTTTTTGGGTTCTTGTTTGATTTGCAAGAGGAAAAGATGCATCTTTGTACTGGTTCAGAACATGGGGTCCACGCATATCGTGGTTCCAATGGTGATCGAGGTTGCTGTTTCAGAAGGTTTCAACGGTTTGCAAATGCTGAAAGTCGATTTACAGTAAATAGGCTCATTTTTATTCTCAAAAGACAAGGGGCTTTGCCATTTGGGGATGTGACAATCTCTGATGGAAATAATCACTTTACATTACATCTGCGGGCGCTTTTCATGACAAGTTGCCCAAATTGTCTGCAAGCCTCTCGGCGCTTTGTGGGTCACACAAGCCTTTCTAACAAATAACGCTGCAAACTTGCTGTGTCGTCTTTGACACATCAGTTGCTGCTTTTGAAGCCCCTAATGCAATTTGAATCATACATAATTTAAAGCCCAATCATTCCCTGCGTGGGTCCCTCAGGTCTGTGGGCCGAGAATTCAACGCAATGCATGGGAATCACGGGCGTTGTTCTACGAAGAGCAGTAAATATCAATTGATACACAAATGCAAAAGAGGCGTTCTCCGTGAATCAGAACAAAACAAGGATGTTCTTCAACGTAGTGCTCTCAAGTCAGTTGGAAAATGTATCCAAGCTGGCGGAGTTTACGTCTTCAGAAGAGCATTTGTTTTGTTGTTATTTTTCAGGATCAGACAAGAGACGAGAGATGTGATGCGATGGTAGAGTCCGCAGCCCCAGATGTATCAGCAGCTGTATGTAGTCTTCCTCCTGCTACTCTCCGTGGTTCCTGTTGGTGAGTAGATTCCAGACCCAACCGAACACCAGTCTCAAACTTTGTGTCAAGTTTGAACTTTCAACCATATGTTCTTGAGGACAAACAACACCGAACTGGTGCAAATGAGAATGGTCTCTGACAGTAACGTGCACACAGTAAAAAACGAAATGTGACAGAAAACAAGCTCTTCATCTGCTCACAAGAAAAAGTTCCTTGTTTGACATGGATTTCCAACAATGCAGACCCCGTGCTGGACCAACTTCTCAGATGCTTCAGCTGCGCGTGGAACCAGGACGACTCGTCGCGCATGCACGAGTGCAGGGCCGGTCTGGACTTGGAGGCCGGGTCCAAGTACCTCACCCTGGCGCAGTGCGCGCAGTGCGGGAAGCAGGAGCTCTACAAGAACGGTGAGCATCATCATTGGTGTGGGCCGCACTGGTCCTTTCCTCCTGATATTCGCCACAATTCGTGGCGGAGGTCTCAAGTTCATGTGTTTGTCTCGCCCACATTGCAGGTGAGTTGGTGTCGCTGGTTCGCTCTTGCACGTTGCACCACGACATGCTGAAGACAGACCTGCTCCCCGTGACCGGATGCACGACGCAGGAGCTGCGAGGCGCGAGTTCAGTCAACTGCGTCTGCGAGAAACACCTCTGTAACAGTGCCTTGTCTCCTTCAGTCTCCAACCACCTCGCCTTGCCTCTCTGCCTTTTGATATTTGTGGCTGTGCAGCGGAGGTGAATAGAGACATCGCCTGGTTTTGCCTTCCTCTCACCGTTTTGTACCAACTCTCTCTTCCACTTTCCCTGAGCCTCTCTGCTATCCTTGAGTCTGTTTTATGTTGCGCTCGAATGCTTCTGCCTCCGCATCTTACTCGCAGGAGGATCTTCTGTCTTTCCCTTTCGGGGGCTGGTGCCTTCAAATTACACAGTTGGTGCATATTGTGTTTGCCTCAAGTCAGGGTACCGACCGCTTGTGCGCGCCGTCCCATTCCCCTCGTCTGTGTCTGTTGGTCGAAGACTGAATAACACAACGCGACAAGTGACAATCTGACGCAGAAGGATCTCAAATGCAGACCCACAGACCCGTGCATCGACTCCTGACTTGTGCGACTGAAATCGCTGAAGTTCGTGCAGATAAAGTCCAGATCTTGTCATCTTCAGAGTCCGAACGGACTGAAAAGACGAACTTAGCCGAGCGAAAACGCCAGATTCCACTGTCTTCCATCGGACTCAGCTTTTGTCTGCAGGCCACATTTCCTTTCTCTTTTTTGAATTTCCTATTCACAAATGTTGTTGTTTGTAAAGAAAAAACAAACAACTGCAAGCAATTGTTGTTTTGACAACTTGCGTTCACAAGATCCAAGACGAGGAAATCAATAAGGAACAAACAAAGTTCGTCTCCGTTGTCCTTTTGCTCTGGTATCAAATATGAGAAAAATGCAGCACAGGAAAGTGACCAGTCACTGTGAGTGAGTTGATTTTTTTCATGCGACGCAAAATTATAGTTTTGACAGAACTGATGTAATTCGGTCTTTCCACCAATGAACATTCACGGCATCAATCGAGGCGCACACAGATTAATGGGAGCTGTGTTGTGGAGGTGCATTTGCATGAATTCACTCGGTTAATACGGATTCATAAAGACACGAACGTCAGACGATGTTCGTCTTCATTTTCTTTCCATTCGTGTACTTGCAACGTCAACATAAATTTTGTGTGAATAAAGAATCATGTGAAATATTCGGCACTCCGTTGTTCAATTTTAATGAAGTTGCCAACGAGACAGACCATTTTCAAAATGAAATGCAGATCCACAGCCTCACTGACGAAGCATCTAGAGATGGAGACACCGGAAGTTTAGCGGACTGTAGTCGTTGTGCCCCGCCTTTAGTGTAGTCTTCGCGGAGTGTGTGCCTTTCGCAGGCTCTGTGGCGAGGTTGATCTCCTGCACAACCAAAAGGTCCTTGAAGTCTTCGTTGCACTGGCGTTGAAAATTTGGACGGCAGGTCCACTCCTTCTTGACAAAGAGTTCATGGGGCCTTCGTCCACGAATTTCCCCTTTCTCTCGAAAATCACAAACGCGACTGCATGCGAGTCCACCACACCAACTGATGGGGCCAGGTCCATAATACAAACTGTTTTGTTGACTTATCTTTGAAAATGTGGCCAAGACCTTGTACATCCTGACAAGCTAGGAAGTCAACCAACCTCAGCACTTGGGACTTGAACATCGCAGAGAATGAAACAAATCCAGCCTGCACAAAATCGGAAGCCTTGCGCCCCATCTTGGTTCTCTTGTTCGTTCATTACAGATTCCATTTCCGCCTGTTCTCCCCACAGTAACCCGCGTCACGTTTTCTGATGGAACTTGGCTGGTGCAGCCTGACCGTGTGATTCGTCCGTGATGTGACACGCAACCCACTGGGACCCGATTAGTGAATGAAACTGGCGAGACATATGTGCTCTGTGTGTGAATCGACAATTGAATCCATAGCTTGTGCAGTTTTCCTGTTTCAAGTTCAATTTCCATGCTGTTGTCGTTCAACAATCCAGTGACAGGACGTCACTCACGCCAGCATCACCGGAGTAACTGCACTGCCCACAAGTGTCTCTGTCAATTTTCCTGCATTCGGACAAGGTAGAACTCAAACAGCATCTTTAGTGTTGATTCTGTGACCGTTTTACCCCATTGTTTCAAACACAACAAGCACGACTTAAAAAGCTCCTTCAATTTTACCTTTGAGAATGACAGATGCGGTGTTTGTTCCAAAGACATTCTGGTTGGTACACTGAACCAAAAAGGGAACATTTTGTTTCAGCAGACCAAGAAGTTTGTGCATCTTTACGAGACATTGAAGTGGCGGAGGCTCGAGTTCTTTTTGTGAACCTGTGGGTTCCACCTTGAAAATCTGATGAACCGAAAACATGCACTCGACTGTGGTCGGATCAGTTTGAAATAGGATTTTGACCTGAGATTGATTTTCTTGTGTGGGAAAAGCAGTCGTTCTCGGAGTTTTCCACACTGAATCGGCAGAACTTTGCAAGAACGTTGATAAACTCCGAGTGGTTGTGGGCCTTGTCGCCTGCAAAGAGCTCAAAAGAAATCTGCGCTGAACTGTCTTGTTCAAACAAAACTGGAGTCTATGCTTCTCCCATAAAAATGCACCGATACGAGCGTGTGACCGCTCATCTCCTCGAAAGTCTGCAACAAGCACTGTGACAACAGTGCCTGCAGTTTTACAATGCGGGCCGCCGTTGTCAATTCTCAATGAAACACTCCGTCAGCCAGTGATAAAGTGATAATCGCACGCGAATTGGCGATTTACAGCTGTGTTCAAGAGTCTATCGAAAACCGGGTGAATTTATTTCCGCATTAACACAGTGCTGTATGTCACACCAAATATCATCCGATCATTGTTGAGTTTTCGCGTAATATTTGTCCTGTACTCGAGTCGAGACACAGCAGCTCTGTTCCATTGAATTATCCACGTTTTGCGTGACGTTCCGACCCCATGTAGAGAACACACAGCAGATGTTCCCATGGCTCTGGAACCGCTCCAGCGGGGAATGTCGTCCTCCGTAGGAGTCCAATGTGCGGCAAATTGGACTTGTCCACGCAAACTGAAACTGAAATGTTCATCCTTGTCTGTCCAGTTTGGTCTCGTCCTTTCGGAGCAGTGAGCTGTGAAGGACTGCTCGGGATGTTGTGAAGGACACTCGCAAACAGTCATGTACAAGTCGGGTGCACGCAGCGACACAGAACATCAAAGCAGCGTCAGCGTCATTCAAAATTGTTTCAGCGCTGAGCTTCACAGCCCAAGTTTCAAAGTTTGTTTGATAACAAAGCTTTTATGCATCATGTGGGCTAGATGGCGCTGACACATCTGCCTGGAGTGGTGACTCAAGTTGGCCCAATCGGTCGAGGTGACTGAGAAGCCCCACAACGCAAAGCGACGTAATTTCTGACCTTGTCTGCAACGGTCCAGCTTCCAAGGCACCTTCCAAAATACAAAATGCATTTCTGTCTTTGGTGATTACCTTTCCATCTGCACTTTTGTACAATATTCCCATTTGTGTGTCTTGATGCATCAGACACTTCGTGTTCTGGTGTCTTGTGTGTCGGGATCATCCAATTATTTTATTTGTGCACACCACCAAAAGATTGCGTGAAAAACCAGAAATTGTTCCATGCAGACCATATTTTGCAGACTTGAACAGCTGTTGGGTTGTTGGACGAGAATTTGAAAACACACTGGGACAGGATCGACCTCATCACTTCTTCTTGGCAGAGCTTGTTGGCTGGAAACTGAAGCAGAATACAATTTTGTTGTGTCTCTTGCCAGAGAACAATCCAGTGCAGAAGCCAAATCCGCTGACCTCGCTTTGCGGAAGTGCAACATAACACCGATGGATTTCGAGCTCAGAGAAAAACCAAAGGTCCAATCCGATAAAGCTGACACGAAAATCGCGGCATTACACTTCAGTGCTGCATTGTTCGTGGACGTTTCTTCCAAGCATTGCTCAGGCAATGTGTTCAGTGTTTCTTCGAGCTGGACGAGCGTTGAATTTGTTGTGCTTGTGAACGTTTGCCTTTCGCAGATTTGTTTGCACGAGAGAGCGAGCGAGCGAGCGAGAGAGAGAGAGAGAGAGAGAGAGAGAGAGAGAGAGAGAGAGAGAGAGAAGGGAGAGGGACGGCCCGGAATCTACATGTTCAGTCCATGGCAGGTCCTGCAAGCAACAAGTAGCAATGCGCAGATGTTTGCTGCACGGAGTGGGTTCAGATGACAATCGCACATTCCAAATGTGTTCCTACGACACTGTGAACACATGGGTTCATCTGGCAGTGACATTCAGCTGGCCGGACACGCCAACAGAACTTATCGAGTACGTCCTGCGCTCAGTGAAGCCGCCAACTTTGATCTCACTCACAAGACGTTGTGTCCTCTGCGAGGACCCGAAGCAAGCAAAAGCAAACTCAAGCTTTTGTGTGCAAAGGTGTGCAACACAGAGGCAACAACTGTGCCGCTTGGAACAAGGCTTTTGAAACCAAAGCCAGTTCTTCATAATTTGATTCTACTTTCCCTCGGAGGTGTGGTACTTCAACTGTTGTCACATGTCAGTGGGAGCAGATCCAGTGTGCAAGAAAAGAATCTGAGTGGTTTTGCACGTGCCGATGGATTGCTTGGGCAGATTTCGAAGTGCATCATTGGGAGCTATTTCATTGACACCGACTGTCACAAAAAATGTATCCACAAGAAGTACCACCAAAAAGACCGTTCACACAGTTGTGCTTTCGAGAGTGTTCTGGCTGATACGGCTCTGATGTCAATGTAATCCGAGGATGCCGTGGGTCTGTGGAATGTCAATTGTTCACGTGAACGTGAACAGCGTTCGGGCGCCGTACAGACTGGATGAGCCCCACTATCTGCAGAATGCGATCAGAAGTCAGTTGAGATTGGGCGATGTGCCACTCATGATGGACTAGCAGGAGGCAACTGCGGGTGGGTGAGCCAACAAACATCCGTTTTCACCCAATCAGCGCAGAATGGCTGTTCCAGTGTTGTCCGTCCAGTCCAGTCGAACCTTGTTCATCAGGGGTTCCCGAGATTCGAGCAAAACATTACAAATTAAGACTTCATGACCTCCACAAGAAATCTGGCTGAACTTCAATGTTGTTTGACAATTTCCCTGTCAGTGTTGTCCGAGAGGTGAGTGGCACACAGACATCGGACAAGGCTATTTGCCGTCAACCACGGTACCGTCGACACAGCATGTTCATCCAGCAACTTCTACTGAAACAACGTTTCGAGTACAAAACGGCAACAATGCAGACAAACCAACCAGGTACCTGTGTCGTCTTTCGGTGAGCATTGGCAGAAAACGTTCGTTCTCTATCCGACGTCCACCAAAACCCCTTCTGCTGTGCAATTCCTTGCTTGTCTTGTTGATTCAGACCCTATGTGGTTCCACAAAAGCCGAATGCCAACAGATGCGAGAAAAACAGTTTGTACGGTATGATTGCGTGTTCCGCAGACAGTTTGCCAACACGCAGAAGAACACACCAAGTGACTGCACGTTTCTGACCAGGTCGGACAGAGTGATCTTCCATCAGTTGTTTGAAGTTTGCGTGAATATTTTTGGTGAGAGCATGCAGTGACAAATCTGCAGCAAAAAGAGGGAATGTGAAATCATCCAATTTAGGGCTTTCCTCCGAGGTACACAACGCCCACCACGACACTCGTTTGTTTCTCCGTTGTCGCGAACTCGCAAGATCAGAACTTATCCAGACCACATGCTAGTCAACCACAATACTGGTTTCAAAATTGTCTGTCCCCTCGGCATAACAAGTCAAGGTAGCTTCGTGATAAATGCACCACGTGAAGCCAAATGTATGCTCGTCACATGCAGCCTTTGTTATTTTCCACATACGCTTTTGTTAATGGCCATGAATTTTTAATAGGTCATGGATCATAAGTGTCTAATCGCAGTTATTCCGTCACCGCAGTCGCGCTGCAGGCGCTGCGGGACGATCCTGCCGGTTCAATGCTGAACAGAAATGATCGGGCGACGAACACGCATGCGTGGTTGTGCGATGGCAGGGAAACAAACGATTGGCAACATTTGTCAAAGACATTTGCGACAAAAACTCACCCCTGTTCAGATTGCCACAAGGAGCATGGAGTCACCTACGAACGTGCACAACTTAATTTTTGACCGACCCTTGTTCACTTCATCGAAGAGTGCGAATCACAATGAGCCACCCCAGAGTCTCACATCTTTGTATCTCCAGAATTTCACTTGCTGACCTGAACTTGAACAGTCTGCACCCAAATTATCTTGGATGTTTCTACATGATCCCAGGCATCGACTGGCTCCCATCATTTTGCCCACCCAATTCTGAATGTGGCCCCCGGAGTCCTGGATGGGCGTTACAGCCGAATGATTGTATGCACATTAAGGGACTCCACATAGGACTCTGCAGGCAAAACAGCTGCACACCAAATGAATCCAATTCACTATTTTCCATTGTGAAAACGCTGCAATGGTTCCCTGGTAGCTGATGGTAAACTTACAGCATCCTGTTGATCCGAATGAGATTGAATTTTTGTTTTCCATGAGGATGTTTTGACAGTTCTGAACTCAAGGGATCCAGTCTACATTTTGAAACGACACTTTTACGTCCGATGTATCTTGTGTGATCAATAACTTTGTTTGGTTTATGAAAGCAACAAAGAGCCTACTTGTTGTACGTTTGAGCTCAACCTCCTCAAACTTGGTTGTGAGGGAAATTTGCAAACTTGCTCAAGATTCTTTTGGTGTAAAACTGACGGGGATGCCGCACGGTCAACAGTAACGCTCCCAAACAGCAGGTCGGCTCCGTGGAACGAACCTGACTGCGTTCACGCTTCTTCACCGGATGGGATTCTCTATCCAGAACATGTTCGCAGACTGCCAAACTCTGCGGGTACATTGTTCGTTTTAGATGTTTGCAATGAGTCAAGTTCGTTGGCCGACTGTTAGCAGACGGGACAGAGTGTTGTGAAGCACAAACTTGCTTCAAGTGTCTGACGTGTGCAGACAGAACAACTCTGCACTGCAGAAATCTACAACTCATCTGCCTATTCCGATCAAAATTGTGTTTCTTGGACTTGTGCAGAAATTTTCGTTCAGTGCCTTGTCAGCTTGTCCAATTTTAACCTGCCCGTAGTTTGTGAAAAGACGCCTGCAGGCCACGAATCACAAAAAGAAATTCACGTCTGCAGTGAGAAAACGACGAACCACACAAATCTAAAGGATTGAGTAATGACCGGGATAAATAATTCCAGTTTGCATGCGGACGTCCAGTTCGATGTCTCGGTGACTCAGAGTGCAAACAGGACGCTCTGTGAACAACTGTTGTTTGGCTTGAGTCTTACAGACTCTGCAGATTCGCCAGTTAAAGGTTCTCGAGCGAGTATTCTTCTGCTCCTTGCACGCGCGTGCATTCAGCAGATTGCAAAGTATGCGCAGCTGTGTTTCAGCCAGGGAATTCACGGGACATGAGAGGCTCTTGTTCACACAGGGACACCTGTATGAAAAGGGTTTTGACAGTGTCTATGGGGTTTCAACGTGCCGTGTGTTGGGTGGTTCGTGCCACATCTGGGAGCGAGAACATCTGTCACAGACGGGCCTCGCTGGTGATGATGGCGCAATTTGTCCGTTGTTGGTTGCATGTCGCGGTGCCCTCATGGAATCGGGAAATGGGATGTTACACCAACCAGTATCGGCAGAGAACCTCGTTCCGGAGTGTTTATTCTGTATGTATGAATGCGAACACTGTGAAAAGTTTTGAGCTCCGTGAAACACAAAAGCGAATGTGGTTCAGGTAAGAAGATTTGTGTTCCGAGCTTAAAACCTGTTGGTCTCAACAAAGCAAACTGACCGGTTGTTGCAGGAACAAGGTGGCGAGACAACCCTGCCCTTGTCCCGACAGACATCACGGTGCCAAATTTCCATTACACGAAAGAGGTGTTCTGGACTCGGTGTGAGAAGCACGTCCACAGTGCAGCCGCGGCCCGGACATCCCACACTTCGCATCATCACTTGGCCCGTGGACGGTGTTTCCACCAGATGGATGACCTGCCACCTCCACTGTTCCCAGACATCTCTCATGTCCCGACTCTGCGAGTCCGAGTCACTTTGAAACACAGCAGCCAGGTTCCGTTTCGGTGATGATTACATCTGCCCACTCAGACAGGTTTCACGCGTTCAACAAATGTTTTCCACACCGGCGGCTGTGACGTGTCCCTGTCACATGCTGGTGTCAGGTCTCTGTTTGGAATGAAGGCTCCTGACTTGGTTGGCTTGGTACTCGCTAGCGGGACCGTGGAATACCTCGCGGACTGTGTTCTGTCACAATGTTTGGATTCATCACAGGAAGCTTCTGCTGCTGTGCCACACATGATTCAAGACAAGACTTCAACATCATACAAGCAGAAGCCCGTGGAACGACAATGTTAGGGGACTCAAGACTGTCTGATGCCCAGAGACTTCCACAAACCAGGCTGGTTTCGTCAACTCGTTTCAGGCCACAAGTCACGACGAATAAAATGTTCAGCAACTGATTTCAAGCTCATCAGCAGCACATGATCCTTCTGTCGTTTCAGCTGTTGCTTTCTGAGTTTATTCAATCTGAAAACAAACAGTTTGTAACGCTTTCCTTCAGCTTCAAATTTAGATTTCACACAAACGAGAGCAGATGTTAAAACAAAAACATCCGCTGATGAAAGGAACAAATCAATTTTCAGTTTTTCAATTTGAACAGGAACAAATCCTCAACCAAACAGAAGTTTCCACACTTCTGTTCTCGCACCCGTTTGGTGGATTCGTGAAGGTTGTCTTTTTGCAAAGGATGTCACGAAGGTTCAGCAAGCACGTGCGTTCCTTTTCCATTTGGTCCCTTGCCACTGGCTCTCGAGTGAAAATTTGGTTCTGTGCCACCGATTTGGCAATTGGGGAACCGCATGCAAGGATTTTGTGGCCGTGCTATACCTCCCCGCGGAGCCTTCCTGATGTCTGATGAGTGGGTTGTGTTGCTGCAAAGTGCGCACTGATTCTAGCCAAGTATGATCGGAACTGAGGTCCGACACTGGTCTCGTCCATCGTCCGAAGGTGATCACGGCGATGGCCAGGGTCTTGGGGCCCAAACTTCACAAAGTGTCCACGAAAGAACAATGAAGCAACTGCATTGCGCTTGAGTGGATTGTTGTTGAGGGAGGGGGACAGTCCCCCTCCCCTGAGAGCCTTGTTCTTTTGGAGTCTCAGAGAGGGCAGACCCCTCAGATGCACTGCACCAGAAGAGAAGTGAGGTTCACACGTTCACTCACAATGCAAATTTCACTTCGGAAATAACAGGAAACTGCACTGCAACCTTCCAGAGCTATGTTTTGGAATGTCATTTCCAGCGACGACCTCTGTCATGTTCAGCAATGCTCAACATGTCTTCCACACATGAATAAATCATTTTATCCACCCTTAATGCCCTTACTTGTTTTTGTCCCACGCCCAACAAGAGCCAGTAACGAGTGAAATAATGGTCCTAATTTGTAGAGTGTGATGGATTCTGGTGCGTAAGTATGGACGTGTAACGGGGAATCTCTATGAGCATACATCAATTACTGATCCTGCAGGCCCCACCGCCGACTCCCTGCGAAACTGCGCTGTACCGTCGCCTCTGTGCCTTTTAGAGGGTCTTCACTACACCCTGAAAACACAATTTTGTGCTTTCAATTTCTCACTTGGAGATTATTTGTGCAGAGCTTCGTGTGAGCCTTGGTCCAGGTGGAGGTTCAACGTGCTCGCTTCAGATTTGTTCTTTCTGTGTTCCAAGTTATGCTCATTCTCGCAAAGCATATTTGCACACACTTGAAGCAGACTGACTCCGTAAATGACCATTGGCAGCTTTTTGTCTGCAAAGTCATGGTATCTGAAAACCCCCTGAAGAACGGATTGAACATGCAGCAGTCTCAGAGTGCGGATCGATCGGAACAGGGTCAGGCCCGCTCGTTTAACACTGTGTTGCCCAAATTACCTCCCAATGATGCTTCAAACAACATTCTCACAAGAGCTCGTTGAGCCCCCGACCCAAGAACAAGTGCTAAAGGCTTCAGACACCAAAGCAAAATGCATGAAGCCAATCAGGTTGGGGCTTGAAACTTTGAACAAGGCCCTTGTGTGAAATTGTGCGGTTGTTAGAATTTCCATCCAAAAGTCTGTGAGCTGAGCATCCAAAAGTCTGTGAGTTGAGATTCTTGATCGAGTGACACAGAAAGATAACTTGAAATGCTTGTGTACCAGACTCCTTTCCGTACAGTTTGCATTTCTGAGCAAAACATTTTTCTACAGGCGATTGGATCGAGAACTCAACGAACCTTTGAAGAATGTCTTTCGTGTGTGTGTGGATCTCCATGTTTCTTTCTACTTGCTCGATGTTAATGTCAGGAAAGTGCTGAAATACACCCTGGGCCTGATTTTTATGCCTGGTGTTTTCTATGGCACTTCATGCTTTCGTGAGTGAAAGGCCACAAGGCGAAAAGGACTCATTTTCAACCTTTTCTAAACACTCGCAGGGAACATCACCTTCATTCGTGTTGTAAAAAGATCTGCAGACATGCTGGCACACAAATTCTAGCTGGGCCAACAGGCGACAGATGTTTGTCGCCTGCGCGCACACCAACGTCAGAATCTGAAAGAAGCTGTCCATTGGGTTCGTGTTCACAGAGGAGACACTGGGACAGCCATCACCAACTGCAATGGTATTTGGACAAAAAGGATTTGAAATCGATTTCATAGACACATTTGGAAACTTCCAGAAAAGCAGAAAAGTTGAAGTTTTTCGCAAATAGTCTGGGGTCGGCCACGGCTCTTCGTTTTCCTTTGGACTTGCTGAACTGGATCTGTCGCGTTTGGGCCATCAGGGAACTACGAGCAGGAATCCGCTGTGAAGGTTGTCAATCGAGGATGATGAGGATCAAACAGGGTGTGTGAACCTCATGCAGATACTCCCTTCGTCTCGGCTCAGTGTGAAAAGGCACACACTTTGAGAAAACAAGTTCAACTTGGTCGTAAACTTCGAACCTGGGCTCCATGTTGTGTAATTTCTAGACAGATCAGTCAGGTTTCAGAACGCTGGAGAGTTTGCAGGGTTTCCTCCACACTCACGTACCAAACAAAGAGTGCGGTTTGACTCGAGCCAATCTCCGAATCAGATTTCTTTTTGCTGATGAAAGGCACTTCTCCCTGTCCTGTGGGCAAAAAACTTTTGTTTGTGGTCAGGGTTATTTTGAGATCGCTCGTACAACTTGCATGTAACAGACTGGAACCGTGAGCTCTTCTTGACCTCACATTTAGGTTCGTGCATATGTTAGTTTAATCTTGACGTTGAGTGACAAATTGGTCACAGTGCTACACACTCTGTTTTCGTACTGAACACATTGTGAACTGTACTCGTTCATCGAACAACCCTCAAAGTTCGTGGACATCGTTGTGGCTGCCAGTTTCTACACGAGAATCCACTGCATAATCAGCACCTTAGTCACACGCAATGGGAATGCAGGAATGTAAATATGGACCCCAGGCCAACACCCTCAAAACGTACCTCTCCGTAACGAATTGCTGTGGCCAATTGGATGTTTCTGTCGGCGTCAACATGATGACTGATCTGTTGGCAAAAGCGCCGATGAAACTGTCAGGAAGGACTTTCATTTATGCTTCCTGATATCAACACGAAACGTGATGAAAATGTTGCTTTTTCCAAAATTGGTCAAAGCTATTCAGAATTTTGTGGTGGAAATCCGAGAGTGCAGCTTTTCTGAGGAAGAGAGTCAGCTGGACGGGCAATTTGTCAGCTTTGTGGACAGATTTAGGCTCAACAAAGAGCACAAATTTTCTGCCCAATTTGATTGTCACTTGTTGGCGGGAACCTGAATGGCATGGGAAATGCAGTGGAAGACAGGATTTACAGGATCTCTCACGCTGAAAGACTCAACCATCCCTTTGAACTTTGGGAATCTAGATGAGAATTTTCCTGGGTGTCTGACAGTCGCCTGGAATTTCGACTGCGACAAACGTCTTGCCAACGGTGCACCACAACCAACACCCAACATTCTGCCAACAAACGAACTGAATCAAACTGATCTAAAGCGGTGCTCATTCCAGCATCTGAACATTTCCGGTTGCGTTATTTGACTTCAAATGGTTTCAGGCTTCACTTCTTGATTGCTCACAAATGCAGACTGCGAGTTCCAAACGCTGAGTGTCCATCACAGTCTTTGTATAGTGTACAAGATGCACAGTGCAGTTTCGAAACGAATGTGCAGAGCCACACCTCACGAGACTTGAGTGATTCTTGAAGTCAACCATTATCGTGCATGGCTGCACAGACACAATGCTGAGACTGCGTGGGTGTGAGCCCGTAACTCACACAACAACAGAACTCAAGACAGTTCCTTCATCCGTTGCTTGATAAATCTTTGTTCGGAATCCGACTGACGCTGCCCAGCTTCGACAGTGTGAGGAGGTAATAGTGAGTCGGCAGCACAATCACAGCCCGTGAATAGTCGTCCCAATATTGACACAGCCACATCCTTCTTCCGTGATCACACTCCAAATCACCAGCTCCTCACAGCGAAACGAAGCATTTGCTCAAGGAAAAGGCAGGAAAATTTGACTGGTTTTGCAAACATGCGAAACCGCTGGGTTCAGCCGGGCCGCGAGCATGACTCCTGAGTCGGAATTCTTCAATCACAAAGGCAACAATTATTTTGTTCACACCACTCGGCAGTTTATTTTCGAGAACTTCACTCTATCCCCCGACAAAAACGTCCTGGGACACAAGTCATGACAGGCTTTCTTCACCTAGAAAAGCAACAAAGGAAGGAAGGAAGGACCCCCTCGTCGGCGGAAGCGGGCGGGTGGAGACTCGGGCCCGGGGAAGCGGCGCCCACAGCGGCTGATTGATTCTCTTCTCTTGAGGAGCAATCGACGCCCTCTCAACCAGCGCTGTAGAAACACGGTCCGCGGGGAGAATCTTTCGACGGGTCGGGCTGAGTTCCAATTGTTTTCACGAGTACTTGATGAAGAGAACAGCCAACCATTTCTCAACCAAATATTTCACGTGAACAATGTTCTCTTGCGCGGAAATTGTGTGCGTGTACTTTCCAACGATGAATTCTCCGCAGGTTTCACATTGGTGCGAAGCGATTCAAATGTGAGACGACGTCAAATGACGACAAGAATTTTCACAGTGGAGATGAGGAGGGTAATGAGACGTCTTGTTCATCCGTGCGCTGAACTGCTTTGTTGTCTCCACAAACGCGCTGACGATTCGTTAAATGTGCAAATTACCATCACCGCAACTAATCAGCTTTTCTCCCCGCAAACTCGCGGATTTGCATTGAAACGAGAAGCAGTCGAGACCCAGGGAGCCTCGGTCCCTTTGTTCTACGTTCTGTCTCATTGCTCCAAGAGCGAGCGAGGTCTTGATGCTCACAGTTGAAGTGCAGCGCAACTCTTTGTCCAACGTGGATTTTGTCGCCCACGTAGTTCAGAACACTTCTTCAGTTTTCGTCCATCAACGTTCACGCAAAATTTGAGTGATCCTGTCAGCTTTGCAGGAGCGATTGTCTTTTGTTTTTAATCCCCGTGGCTGCATTCACATCACGCTCCTGCGCTGAATAGCTGTTCTCGGATCTTTATGGAAGCAAATTGCATACAAATGGTTCTCCAAAGGCGTTGTGACAGAACCCCATTTGACAGCACAGGGGCGCCGGGGGAAGGAGTGCTGAGATTCGTGTTCAGAGTCTCTGATTTTGGCCGTGATGGTCTCCTCCTGATGAATTTACGTGGCAAGTGGAAATTCTTTCTTCTCTCTGCGGCACTTGCAACTCGTCATTGTGGGAGCACGAAGCCACCAATTCGATGAATGACCTTCACGAAGACGAGAAACTCGCAAGTTGCCAAACAGCGGTGTTCCTGCTGTCTCATCCGTAAGTCTGCACACGACATCTTTAGCATTCAAAAAAAAATTGAAATGTAAGTTCATGATGTTTCTGTTCAGATCTTCGGTTCATGCGGCTCTTCCTGCCCACTCTCATGCAGCGAGCACACGCAGAAATGTTCGTGCTCTCTCTCGAGGGGACAAGTACCTTCAAAGCATCCGGATATGACCCACTTGACCCATGGCCAGCGCAATTGAGGGGCCTGTGGGGCCGGAACCTGGATTGCTGTGAACAACCCTTGATTTCGGCAGAAATATTTCCTGTGAGTGAATGACAAGAATTCACTGAACAGGAGATGAGATTCTGAGCATTGCCTTCGTTCTTGAGTGAAGACACAAGACTGGCAATGTACAAAACATGTGATTTCGAAAGCATCATTCGCAAACAATGCGAAACTTCATTTCTTCTTTTCTTCGTCCGTTGCAACGTTTCCTGAACGCCATGTTGTGGTGAGCGAACCGAAGAGAACAGAAGAGAAGAGAACCGAAAATTGCTTCTCAGAGAAGGCACAGACATTTTTTCAACACTGAAACAGTTTCTATTCCACGTCGACAGCTCGGGAGGATCGAGACACCACGTGTGTGTACATTTCGTCGGATTGATCTCCGGCGGAGATGATCGATTTTCTATTGAGGCGTTTCCCTCCATCTCCGCGCACTCCCGCCGCGCTCTATTTTTCTTACCTAATTGATTCTCACTGCTGAAGTTGCTCACATTTTGCTCTTCACATTTGTGAGCAACAAGGAAAACGCGTCACACCCAGAATTTATTGTCCTTTTTCACAAATCTGGAGCACGATAACGCTTTGAAAGGGATTTCTGTTGTTTCGGAACAGAAAGCCTCTGAACAGAAAGAAATTTCTTGAGAAAAGCACCAATTTGATCAAATGATGTTGCAATTAGAAACGTTTTCTTTTCTTTGGCTTCAGCTTTGCTGTGGCAACAGAGAACACAAGCACTTTGACAACAAAAAACAGACTGCTGACGTATTTTTTGTGAAACCCTCTGATCATCACCTTAGGTGGACAAGCTGTGGAGACGTGAAGAGAATCAGACCCACCGCAGTCGAAGCCCAGGTGCGCTGCCCGCTCCCTGGGAGATGATCTGCCTGAGGTGGGCTGGAGCAAGAGCTTTGCGACTGTGGTCATAACTCTCCAGCACCAGACTTTTCAGCAAGATCCAGACCAAAAGTATATAGCTGATAAAAGCAGTAGCCTGCTTGATTTTGTTCTTTTTTGTGAGAAAAGATGATGAATGAAACATGTGGACACAACAGAAGTTGGCAAATGCGTGTCTCAACATTGCACTTCGGGCGACCCATGGGCGAACAAGCTCACGGTGCAGACATTTTGACACTCAACAAGAAAACAATGAACAACAAAATTGAGATGCCAAAGGAGCGCTAAATTGACGTGGTCCTTTGGATTTTGATACAAACTTCCCTGGACTCGGCTGTTGAAAGCTCAACCGGAGCAGCTTCAGCGGCTCATCCACTGGGGCAACAACCAGTAAATACGCATAAACACCGAGACCTCACAGCTTCACAGCCACTCCGGTCAAGTTCACACGCGCACACCAAACACAAGACCTGCAGATAGAGGATCCACCAAGCTCGTGATTCATGGGCGTTCCTCAGCGAAAAGTGCTCCAACCTAAGGAAGGGTTTCAAGTGCGAAGGATTGTACAACTGGGGAGTGCAGCAGCAGCATCGTGAGATTTTTCAATGCCAGGTAAGAACTTTCTGCTGCATAAGAATCTGAATTGTTAACTCAAGGTGTTATGAAATCAAACGAAAGAGCAGATTTCCGTTACTTTGTTCTCCCAGCGAAAACAGTTTGGCTGAGTAAGGTTGTGCTGTGTTGTTTTGGGTCAAGCTGTCGAGCATGAGGAGTTCAGAACGAGTTTGGGTCGCCCTCACCAAAGTACCTCCTTACCCAAAGAAAGTCCCACATAGAAAGTGCACACATAGAACCATTTTTGAAACAGGACGGTCAAGCGGACGGAATGCAGGTCAAGCGAAGACCGGAAACTTCTGTCAGATCATCAGATCAGGTTATGGGCCTGAAATTGCCTTGCATGACGGCAAAGGCCTGCACGAACAGGAAACAGACACAGCGCGTACTGCCCCGTGGGGAGCAGTCAGAAGGGACTTGTGAACGATGCTGTGGCTCCATGGCCCGAACCAGGGTACACTGCAGCCCACGTCTTTTGACGTCGCTGTGGAGTGAATTCGTTCTTGCGCAAACGTTGTCACAGTGACAGCCCCAACAACCTTCCTGATTGTTCACAAGCGAACTGTTATTCATGAATTGGGGTGTGGCGGTTATTTGGAAATGAAAGACAGCAAACTCCTGCAGCCATCAGAACCCAGCAACAACGGTTTCGCATGCTGTGTTTTGATATCTTTTTGAGGGGGGGGGGTGAAAAGCTTGCCGCGCATCAATCAGAACTGGATGTGAATGGACGGTTTAACAAAACACGGTTCAAATACGAATTCAGTGTGGAAAACTGCATTTCCCATTTCCATTCGTACAAATGAGAACAAACAATTCAATGTTGCCACAAACCAACAGGGACTCAAAGTAATCACGAGAAAACACACAAACACAGTTCTCTGCGTGACGACAAATTGCCCGCAGACCCGGTAGGAAACAAAACAGGTACAAAACCCTTTGTGCATTCGATCTGTCTTTTCCGGAAGCTCTTTTGTGAGACTATTTTCAGACTCGATGGATTTAATTCCAAAGAGAATTTGCTTGATTCCAAAGCGAATTAAGTTGGGAATTATCCAACTGCAGTTCATCTACGACGTGGGAACCTGGGCCAAGTTTCAGTGCGTGTGGAACGTCCATGGTCAATGGCAAAAGCGTCCAGTTGGTGTGGTGGACTAGAAGCTTCTACCTGAGTTGTTGTCCGGGCACACGAGTGCGTGTGAATAAAACATTTGCGTGGTTACTTGGTCTCGGAAGGCTCAGCGCATTTAGCTACGAACTTGCAAGTGGGGAAACAAATGGCAGAGCCTGCTCGGACATATATACAAATTCCCCAGTTTCCTCTTCCTCTGCAATGTTGTTGTGCAGCAAACGCAACGGATGAGTTGTGCCTTGCATTGGTAAACAGATATCTTGATATCTGTGTCAACAGATCAATACTCAATTGATAATCGCCACAATCAAACTTGCAACCGAAGAATGGAATGTTCAGTCGAGTCTTCTTCAACTGACATGCCTGCGTGTGTGTTTCACACCAACGACATGCACGGTTCTCTGGTTGATGAGTTGGTGGGGACCATAGCCCGTGCACTCTCTGATGCATTGTTTTGAACACGACCCGGAAAATAAAGGAAACCGCGTTGAAGCATTGACAAAGCGAGAGATGCAAGAAGATCCCTACTTGCACAGGTTCTTAGCAGCAGGCCCCCAGGAGCAGATAGCGGAGTAACATGGAGAGGAATGTTGGTTACAGATGATGTTGTGCTTGTGCTCCAGAGGAAGCCCTCTCGGGTTGGCCATCGCCCTGTCAGAATTTACAGTTCTTGCGAAAGAGTTCGAATTTCCTCGAGAAAATACGGATGCTGGGCTCCTTTTCACAGATATCGAAAAGCTTGTCAAGAATTGTTCTCCCCTGTTCTGTTTTCTTTGGTCCTTGGTGAACTCCACCGTTTTGCTTTCAGCAATCTTCAAAAACTATCCACAGAGATCAGTAACCGGTCCAAATGTGCAGCGCATGAGTAGAGAGGCTGAAACCTGCGAAGAAACTGCGATTCTGCAGGTAGATCGGTATCACCTCCCGCAGCTGTTGCTGCCCTTCCCGCTCTATACAAACTCTACACACTCAGATCCATTTGTTCCGTCAGATGAACAGCAGATTTGGCCCCGGCCTCCACTGATAATGCTGGAGCTTCTGGTCCTGAAGCTTTGCGGTGGTGCCACAAGAGATGGAGGCTCAAACTCACAGCGGTCATCAGGGTTTCACAACTGTAATCTGAGCCATTCGTGTGATCGTGATCATTCACTCGTTTGTTCATGTCTTGAAGCCTTGAAGTCTCTCTTTCTCTCTCTTTCTCTCTTTCCCTCTCTTTCTCTCTTTCTCCATGCCTTTCTCTCTCTGTGCGTCTCTCTCTGTCTCTCTTTCTTCCCTGCTGAACAGCCAGAAATGAAAAGATTTTGTGCACGAATGGTTGAGTTGATCTTCTACCCACAACCATGACGCTGGCATTCCGTAAGATTGGGTTAGCACACGCTCAGTTCGCGCCAAATGGTTTTGATTTTGAAGCCTGATGTGGGTTTGCCATTGTCTTTCAACCTATCAAGGCTTGATATTTGTTCTGTGGACCTTGTTTTCCGATCAAAGCAACAGGTTTTTGATTTATGTCCGCTGAGGTCGATTGGCAAATGAGGTCGCGGCATAAAGCGGACTGCTAGATTATGTGATCGATTGAGCAGCGCATGGAAAAGAGATCCAGCGCCGTCCGGAGGATTCGCAACCCGGCTTCATGACTTGTACAGATTTCCGTTGTTTGAATGTTTCCTCAACAAAATGATTTTGATCTGAGGCTTGCAAAATAACGTCACTTGGTCAGTGTGACTTCGAGAAAAGCGAGACTGGTTTGCAGCTAGAGGTGTGGCTTTTGACAATCGCTGTTGTTGTTTTTTTCTCACGTGCTCTGAAGAAGTGAACAAGTGCCTTTGATTCCAGAATAAAGAACTCACCTGTGATTTCTCACACAAACCACCTCACGTTTCCTTTCAGGCAACAAACGGTGAGATGCGTACGCTCCGGCTACGTCGCTCTCGCGCCCAGCGCTTCGCACTGTACGCATGCGCACTGCTGTCGCTCGTCTCCAGCCTCGTCCTCATCCTGGCGCAGTGCACGCGCGCCATCTGCGGGTGAGTCGTCAAAAGTTTCTCTGTCAAATTGACGTGGAAAACATCCCTTGAGGACATTGATCAAAATCTGGGGGAGAGAAAGGAACCAATCGAGATTTGTTTCCCTTTTCCAGCGTGAGTTCACAGGATCGCTGGTTTCCGGTCCCGTACGACATCGGTCGCGACGCCGATGCAACGGGAGCAGCGTCACGGGAGAAATTCCGAGCTCTGACACGATCGCTGCTGACCAGTGCCAACAACACCATCATAAAATATGAACCCTTCTCCACCACCCGCCCCCTGTTCGCTGACCCCAGAGATGAGCGCCTTTTCTGGGAAAATCCTGAAAATCGCATCCAAGTGGAGGTACCTTCACCCGAGCAACTCATCGGTCGAATCAAGATCTTGAATGATCACCTCATCCACAGCAGTCAAAACTGTGGATGGCAGACCAATGAAACTTTCCTGAGCTATAGGCTTCCGTACCCGTCAATGAAGATCCGGAGGAGGGTCGAGTTTGTGTGTCCATTGCTCGTGCCTCAGTCAAACAGTTTTCAACATTTCGTGGATGGGGTGCTGCCAAAACTTATGCAAGTGTTTCATATCGTGAACAACACCCAAGTTCAATTGATGATCTACAGATCCTGGGACAGAAGCATTGAGCAAATGCTGGCCAAACTGGGAGTGGGGTCAAACCGAATCACGTACTATGACAGTGGATATTACCATGGACAATACGTACTGGACACATGCAACACACCCCCATTGCATCCATCCCTGTGGGATCTCGCCCGGAAGCATCTCGGGATGGAACCTCATCGCCAGGTGCGAAACCGAGATGGATATGTTGTTTACATCTCCAGAACTTGGTCCAGAAACTATGGACGGAACACCAAAAACGAGGAGGAGGTGGTAGATTTCCTACAACGCAGATACTCATACACCTTCCAGTTCTTCCAGAAGCCAATGGATTTGAAGGAAACCATGGACCTTTTCAGGAACACCAGGATACTCATTGGAGTTCACGGGGGTGCGTTGTACAATGTGATATTCTGCCCGCAGGATACAGAGATTGTGGAGATCATGCCAACGAACGTATCAGGGTCCGTGGTTCCAGATTCTCTGGCTCACACCATCATTTGGAAGATGAGTAGTATGCTCAGACAGACGTACTGGAGACTCTCGGAGACTCCGCTCAACAAACTGGGCGATGTCAATATTGACATCTCCAAACTCACCAAGGTGCTCAACGTCATTGACAAAACTCATGGTTTGTGATCTCTTGAGGACTTCGGCATTGGTCATGTTTCCATTCTTGAATTCAGAATGCAGGCGGCATAGACGGAAGCATTTTAAGAACAGACTCGGATCTGTACTTTGGAGACAAAAATATTTTCACTGAATTTTTTTGCAGCTCAGATTTTCAAAACTCGTTCCGTGCCTCTTTTCATTCTATAAATCATCAAATAAAATCCTTGCCTCTTCAACGAAGTGTGTTCACTTGACAACAACCAGTGGGAAGTAAACACAATTGTTGAGGTTTGAACTCTTCTCCAATGAAGAAGCCAGCGTTGTCTGGAACAAGATATTGTGGCGAACCCAGTGTACATACATGAAGACTGAGAAATCGAGCTTTCCAGTGTCGCGTGCAGACAAGATAAATCGGTGGAGACAGCGCCCAGCCACCGAGATCGACGAAACAAAACCTGAGTCCAACACGCAAAGCCAGAGCTGCTCTGTGAGTGGGAAACAAATTGGATGTTTTGTTCAGTAAAACCAACACGGCACTGACAAACATGAATGAGACTTGCAAATTCGACCGTCGCTGCTGTTTGTCAAAGCCCCAAACCAAATGGCGCTGACACCGCTGCGCAGATGTGAGTTGTTCTGGCAATGAACCGTCAGGTGAATTTGGCACCTGTCGGTGTAACAAACAGTGACCCTCAATTTCCGTGGGTGCTCTTGGGGCCGCCTTCTCCTGACCCCAACAATTAGTTTCGCGCTTCCTTGTGCGTCGTCAGATGCCAATTGTTCTTTTTGGGAACATATCAACAAAAGCGACCAGACAACCAGCAGCGTGTTCAAAACACGGAGGTTTAGCAGGTACTGTTAGACCTTTTCCAACGTGCCCCAATTGCCAGATCGGTGACACTGAAACTATTTGGTCACTTGTCATCAGCTTTCGGAGCAAGTTGGAAACCGCACGTTTGACATTTGAGGCGTGCTAAACCTCCCCAGCATCAAGTAAGCAGCAGGTCATATTTCAGGGCCTCGTTGACCGTCAGTGTCTCTGTCACTGAGAACGATGTTTCACGGGGAGAATTTCAAACCACGAGGCTTTGGGTCCTCCAGAAAACGTCTTGTTTGTGTGGGTTGAAACGACAGGACTCTTGTTTGCCACGCAAGAACCAAATTCTTGGGACAGTGACTCTGGTCATGATCGATCCGGAGAAATACTCGTGGTTGTCTTGGTCCTTTCAAAAGTTCAAGAAGGAACCATTCCGACAAGAAGTGTCAAAACGTGTCAGCTGAGGCGCTAGTTACTCATGCATTGACAGGAAAGCTGCGGAGTCATTATGACGGTGTCGGATGTGAGGAACTCGAGGTAATTGATGGATTGGTCCGGGCGCGCAGCCCCGCGGTGATCACGGCTCAGCCGCTCCGCACCAGAGGTGCAGCGCCGTCCTTGGAGCGTCAGATGTGCTGCACGGTGACTCTTAGCACTGCACATACACTGCACCAACGACACATCGCGTCGAGAGTGAGTACTGTGGTCAGTACGTGAGTAGTGGCAAATTCAGGCGGCAAGGACCAGGTCCGCGGGCCAGGGACAGTGCTGCATGGAAAGCTGCACTCACAGTGTGAGAATGGCTTCCGCTTTCTGTCCTCATCTCGGAGCCATCCTGATCCCGGCAATTTCAGTCCGAGCCCTGATACGATCTGCGGTACTGATGGAGACAAATGCTGGCGCTTCTGGCGGTGGTTCTCCTGTCCTTGCATGAATACTGGCAAACTTGTTGATGTTGATCACTTTCTGAAAACTTGATACAAAAAAGATTCAGGAATGTCAACCACCTGTTGAGAAAGCCCAACCAGCTGGCCTTGTCCACTGCCCACCAACATGGAAACAGTTGTCAGCAAAATGCGCTCCTACGATTACGGGTCTGTCCGTTTGATTCAAATGGAACTGTATCTCAAAAGCAGTGGATGTATTGTCGCTTTGCAAATTGTGACTGTCAAAAAGACTGTTTTGATGATGACATGATCACATGGAGAGCATATTCTGGTCACACACGCCCCGGAAATTAATATGTGGACAGGACAAGTCAACCTGAAACACACTGGTAACAAGCACATTTTGAACACTAATCGGCCAGTATTCTTGTTCACCTGACTGTTTCCGCCCGAAACGCAACATAAAAAGTTGGATTCAACTGGGAAGTTGGATCCAGAGCGTTCGGCTGGACTGGCCACATCTTGTGCATGTGTAACGATACCAAATTGACCAGTTGCGATTGCGGAAACAGGGGAGCACAGCACATTTCTTGTCCTTACAAAGTTCCGAACAGCACTTGGCACCACAAGCGATCCTTCCTCGGGACACAGAAGCAGAAGTCCCATCACGTCCCCGATACATCACAGAATAATAAGCCCGTGGCAAAGTCAACACTCCATTCTTCACACGTGCTCACTGTGAAATCTGAGAGGTGAAAATCATTAAAGAACGGCTCCAGTCAGTCGATGCCTTTTGCAAGTGCAAAGAAATTGTTTCACATTTCGTTCCCTCAAATTCTTTTGTTTGCTTGTAATTTCAAAGCGAGTGAGAGAAAACATGAATTCGGACTGAATTCGGATCGCCTGCAGTCGTTCTTTTGAGTAAGACCATTCCCGTGGCGCAAGACATTTCCCACGCCGCCGAGTGCTTTGTAAACGTTCAATCAGTCTCGCTGTTTCCGCTCTTGATAGAAGAAAGCGTGGCACCTTCAGAAACCTCCGCGATTCTCGTTGAACTAGACTCATTCTGTGTGTCTAGACCAGGACCCCCACCTTCGGGAACCCCGGCATCAACTCTCGTGAACCAAAAAAGCAAGGACTTCTTTGTTTTTGCACTTTTGTACAGGAGCCTGGGGCCACCTTGAACCTCGACACAGGGTGAAGGCAAACGACTTCTTCTGGTTCAGAGCAACACCTTTTGCTTTACAGCGGTGCACTCGTCTATCGTTTGACAGTTTTCATTCGTTGGTCCCTTGTGATTCCCAGTCTCTTTTCCGCGCCCCCTGCCTGTCTTCTGTGGTGTCTCCAGCGCAACGCTGTTGATAGAATCCAGAACAAACAGGCGACTCGTTCACAGCGCCGCTCGGTGAATCGAACGCGGCGCCCGCGCAACAGACGCCCAATTGCAGCGAGTAATGAGCTGCTCGGGACTTCATCACCTTCACTCGCGGGAAGGGCCCATCAATCTCGAACTCCGCATGTGCGGCAAAATGTGTGATGAATGTAATTCTGACAGTCTCCCAATGAACATTCGACTCTGGAGGTCCTGCGAAAGTTGAGAAAAACCGCGGCCTGTCAATAGCTCCAAAGAACATCAGAAACCTCTTGAAATGCACCTTGTGAAACCATTGTTTGGTGCTCAAGCAATTCCGTTGAAGATTTGTGACCAGAAAGAAGCGGCTTGAGAAACTATTGGGGAAATTGAGCCTGTGCGGGGGAGATAAGAAGCCTCGGTGAAGTGGAAATCAATTAGTGGGCAGGGAAAGCGTCACCGGGGGTCACCCGGAGAGAGGATGTGATACGGAGATCCAGACGGCGGTGGGTGAGACACTTCCGGAACCAGCTGCTGTGCAGCTGGACTCAAGAGAACACCTGACAACTTTGAAAGGACGGCCAACACTATTGCCTGCAAGCTTCAGATTCGTTTTTTCTGCACTTTGGAGTTTCGCTTTCAGTACGCAAAGACAACAGCATTTGAATCATTTGTCACGGAAAAGCCAAACAGGAAAGACAGATGCAGACACACACTTTGATCAGAAAAAAATATTTCCAATCTAATGCTTCCGAGGCCAACATTGCAATAAAGGAGGGAAAACAACAGAAAGATAAAGCACCAGACCCAAACCAAGACACTCTTGGGGATCAAGACACGTTGTCATCAGTTCAACCACACCCAAACAACCTCGCTCGCTCGTGGTTCAATCGTTTCACGCAGACCGTCGTGAACACAAACTGGGTGCAACACCGTGAAGACCCAGAATTGGAGGAATGAGAGCTCGAACGTTGAAGAGGGTCATGACTCCAGCTGAGTGCATCACTCGGGGTATAAATGGAATTGCTTTGGGCTGGAGGCCGTCCACTGGAGTCTCTTGCATCTGGTATGGCCACAGAAACACAGTTCAACACACATGAGACAAACAGCAAAAGTTGACGGAAAGCAAAATAACAAATTTTCTCATTCCCTTGGGACAGTTCCGGAGGGTTTGTCCTTGCTCGACCGGACGCAAGTGCACAAAATCTCGAGTTCTCCACACACACACATACACATACGCTTCCCGAGTCTTTGTCTCTCTTGATTCGAAGGTTCTTGCTCAGCCCCATCTCAGTCTTAGCTGTTGGGCTGAAACAGTCTGTCAAGCATCTCCAACTGGTTGAAATTTCAGCAAGTTGATCGAACGTCTTTCGAGAAAACATCGAGCAGACACAAGTTGAGTGGAACATTCTCCTAAGTGCAGAACTGTGGGTGAAGCACATCCCGACGATATGAGGGTGAAGGTGGTCTCAATGAGCCAACAAGTTGGTGCTTCACGTGAACAAATACAGACACAAGCCCTTGGGTGAGACAATGCAGTGGACAGCAGATAGGACGAAGCAAAATGATTTCTCAGTTTGAGGTAGGTCATGCTGGATGATTTCGGACAAAGGCAACAGCCACCAGGTTGCGGCAAACGTTCTGCAATCGCACCTTCTGGAGCAAAAGCCAGACGAGCACTCACTTGAGAGCACTGCGTGAGACACACCTTGAAAGTCAGCGCAATTTACAATCACGCAACTATTCACCCACAGACACCTGCGAGAAAACCCCGTTGAAGAACTGCATCCCTGCAACCACTGACGTCCAGGTGGTGTGCTCACCCAGACACAAAGTTGTGAGGTGCTTCAACCGACCTCTTCAACGCCGAATCTCAAGTTTGTTTTCAGGTCCCTGTAGTGACTCCCAACACAATCACTGAAGCTGTAATGGCACGAGTGTCGCTCCTGCAATAACGCACCCCAGGCTCCTAAACGTGCTTTAATTGCTGCTTTCAGGGGATCAAGGCGCAGAAAATGTATGTCCTTGCAATAAATTGCGGGATTACACTGACAATGACGGTGCTTTGGAGAAAGCAACGAGAAGTTGGACGGGGACCTGCTGATGAAACAGTTCTGCGCTCTTTGAACATTTGTTTGTTTTCCTCACACGAGTCCGAAGGCATTTCCAGGAGTCCCGTATTGTAAGACTCACACCTTCTTTGTTCCTGTTTGAAATCAAAGGTTGATTTTTCCATTTCCACACAACACAATCCATCCAGCCACAATCTGGAATCACAATCCCGACCGTTGGAGGTGAGACACTTGCATGTTTTTCAGAGGGTCGACTTTGGTCTCTCCAAGCCTGACCTAGGGAGCGTAAATCATCGGAGATCAGTGAGGCTCCACTCTGCGACCTGGCTCTTCTCTGAAAGCTGTGTGACCTGGCCTGGATGAACATTGAAACAGGAAGCAATATTTCACTCGCGTTCCTTCCCTTTCTCCAACAGTCAACTCTCTGCAAGGCTGTCTGATCTGTGTTCATTCACATTCTTCGGCTCGGTTGTCAAACATTTTCCTGGCGACATGTCCAAACCTGGATGTTTTCTGCAGCCGTTCTTCAGCCATTTCCAGTATTTTTGTTCTCTCAATAAGAAGACTTTAGCAGACCCCAGAAACACTTCAGCAGGGAGCACAACAGCTGTGGGACAGCACACGCCCCCTGTGCCGTCGTGTCTCGACCCAATAACAAGCGAATTGCACGTCTGTTGGACCCAGGCGCTAATCTCTCAGTTTGGGGCCATTCCGGATCAAGTCAATGGGATCGATGGTCAAACACGGGCGGCAACACACGGTTTGAAGAACTATGCCAATCATTCAGGCAGAAGTTCAGATCCCGTGTGTTTTGACTGAACGATGGCTGATAACACCACGTCAAGTCGACAGGAAGAAGCTTCTTTGATTTGCTCTGACCAGAGGAACAATTCAATCACTCCTCGAGTTGGGTTTTGGGAACTTTTTGCAAAAATCAACGAAAATGCATTCGGTCCCAAAGAGTGAGCTGTGAAAATGTCTGTTCCTTTGCGCTGCGAACTCAAATGTCGAACTTTCCACTTTCTCGTGGCAATTCAGACAAACCCGGACTTTCGTGTTGAATTCCTCTGTTGCATTTGCTTCGATGTGAGGTCCCAATCCCACAGCTGGAGGCCAGCAGCCAGCCGACCTATGTCAGCACACAGGCAAATGAAAACTGCATTTCCACGTCTCTGGGTCCATTGAGTGGTGGTTGGGGTCTTCAAGGGCACAAATTGCCTGAGCTTCTGATTGTTCGTTTCGTTGGTGTCTGCATAACAAGCCACTAACAGCTGTTTTTATGCTCCTGTTGGTGAAAGGGAAATCATGTCCAGTGGGCTGTGCATGTCACAAACAGAAGGCTGCCTGAATCTGTTGTTGTGGCTTTTCTCAGACAATTACTGTGTTCCCATCTGACGTTGTCGGTCGTGCGACGGAGCAACTACGAGTTGAAGGGAAAAAACGGTAACTTTTCCACACTTTCTCTTTCTGCAGGTTCTCTTTCGGTGTCTGAATCTTTCAGTCTCGACATATGCACAAGCAAATTTTCAGAGTCTTCTCATGTGATGCCGACCAAATCGACATTCGCATGCCTCCGAAGCACCAAACATCTCCGACTCCACAATATTCAAGCAATCAATGAGCAACATGTGTGAATCGACCGCGCTTTTCCTTGATCTGTTTGTCTTGAATTGGAAATGTGCGTGCAAGCTTCAATGTGGAGTCTTGGTCCGTGCACCAGTCCTGTGGGACTTTTCCCTTCTGTTTCGAGCCATATCTGTTCTGTTCTTTTCTGTGTCTATGTTTTGAAACCTTTTCACCAGGCAATTTAACTTTCTGGGGTCTCCTTTTTTGCGTCAGTGTTTTCGCAACTGGAAGGTATACCGCCTCTGTATCTCAGATCTCAGTTTCTCCAGTTTTCTGAACAGGAAGGGGCTATTTGCAGGTGATTGGTTGGTCGGCTGAAATACATTTTAGGACGCAAGGAAGCCCAAATTCACGACCTGCAGCCTGCCAGGAAAGCAGGTTTTTCCAAATTCTTTCAAAAACATTCACCACAGAAAGCCTGAGTTCCAGGCTTCACAAAGGTACCTCTCACCTTCCCAACCCAACCTGGATACCCAATGTGTCTGTGAAACCACGGGCCTCCAGTTCATTCCCGGTTGTTCCTGCCCAAAGACGAAACACAATGTCAAGGCAAAGAGTTTCATGGGTATTTTTTTCTCTACGAGTACCTGCATGTGAACGCGTGTGCTACACGGTTCCACAGGGCAGGAACAGTGATCAGTAGCATATTGACGCCGAGAAATGAGAATGTAAGAGCAAGCGGCACGCGTGACCGCGCATCAGCCTCCACGCTGATGCCTCCTTCCGATGAAACAGCCTCATCTGAAGGACATTTACTCGGAAAATCTTCGGAAAGAACACTTTTGTGTGCATCGACACACAAAAGAAACATGCACAGATGGGAATTTCGTTTGCTGAACCAAAGGTCTTGACAAGCAATGAGTGAGCTGGTTGTTGAATTCTGCTGGAGACTGACATCGAGACCCGGGCCCATGAACCTGATCTTTTCCGTGTTTTTTGAACCTTTTTTTGACTTTTGGACAGCTTTTCACCACACGCTGTGGGATTCCACGAATGAATCACCACAGAGAGAAGGGTCCACAGAAAGCGGATGCCTGCTTCTTTCGGTTGCGTGGATCGGACCGGATACACCGGCCGTGTGGATTTGGTCTTTTCAATTTGTTATGGGTGCCAAAGTACTGCAGTACGCCCTGTGACAGCAGTGTGTTTGCTGGTTTTCTGGGCTTGGTTCTCTGTAGACCCAGAAATTGCGCGCCTGCGTGTGTGCCGTTTTTCGTAACTGCCACACCCACATATTTGCTCGCTCTTTCGCTTTGGCAACTTTGTCGTTTTGCTTGGATGGCGCCTGTGCCAAGTGGCGTCGCTGTTTCTTTTGGAAGGCTCCGCTTGATTGGAACTTTGTACGCTGTCTCAACGCGTTTGATTCGCGACAAACAGCGTTAGTTCTGACCACCACCTGCGCAGCTGAACAGTGCGCTGCTCTATTTATTTTTCATCGAGGAAAACAAACACTCATGAGCTTATTTCACCAGTAAATATTTCCCAGTGTACATGGTTAACTCTGCTATGGTGACCAGTATCACCCAGTGATCAATTTTGCTTCGTGCATTCCTTCGCAATAAATGTGCTGTTGGCACGCACGATTCCGGTTTTGAGCTGATGCAGTGGTTCGCTATCAACTGTTGAGGTTTCATCATGTTGTCCATTGTGCGACATCGGCCACTTTTTTGAGGACTGGAAATAGTTTCAAAATGTTATCTCAATTTGCTGGCGGATTCGTGGGACTTGACCTTCGGGGTTGTCCAAAAGCAAATGTGCATGCACAAATAACATTTTTGGCTGAAGAGAAACACCTCATCGCTTGTGCATGACCCGAACGGGTTCATGACGTGAACCTCTGAATATTTGCTCGAGGAATGGTGCCGACAAATGGAGACCAAACGTTCTGCCACCACCGGCACCTGATCAACAACAAGCGCATTAAGTCTCAATGCCTGAAAATGACCTGATCTTGTTTCCTAATCTCCTTTCATTGCTTTTTGAGTTTCAGAAATCTGCCCGAACAGTTTCTCAAGGAATCTGGCTGCAATCCCACGGTTTGTCCACGAATTTGTTCCTTCTGCAAATGATTCAGTGAAGTGGACTCAGTGTATGTCGCCAGGAGGCACATTAGCTAATTATTTTCTGCAATTTGTGTTTCTCTTCAGAAGTCTTTATTTCTACCGCACTCACACACCACCAACAGAAATGAGAATTTCTCCCCTCTGACTGATCAAAGCTTCGAGAAATGGGAAACCAAAACTTTCTGCTGGAAAATGAAAGCAAGAGGGTGAAGAGACGGAAGAGACTGGGATTTAGAACTTTGTGACACGTTTTACGCCGAAACATTTGAGTTTGCCTCTCTGTGTCTCAGACTAAGTTCCCCAGAAACAAAATGAAAAGTGTGTTTTTCATCACCAGCAAGGGGCCCAGGCCAAATCTCACGACGCTTTTCTTTTTGCGCACCACTCGTTTTGTTGCAACCACGCATGCAGCAGCCCTTGGCTCGAATTCCTCGCGTTTCCTTCTCTCTCACTTCTCCTCGCGCCCGCCCGTCCCCTGGCATTTGCCTTATTCCCATAGTCATTACAAAACAAATTACACGCTTTATATTGCCTCTTCCCATTGATCCGGGCTCCGCTCTCCGAGTGAGTAAATGCTTCGGGCTACCGGAACAAAGTTGTGGTGGGTGACTATCTGTTCGTCTGCTGGTAAACTGGTCCAGACTAACTTGCAAAAGCGTTTGATAAAGGCACACAAATGTTTGTGTCAACTCCTTGATGCGTTTGGTCAAAAAGTTGTTGACGCGAAAAATTCTTCTGAAATTGTCAGAACCGCCGTTTGAATGAAAACGTTCACGAATAGCAGTTCCACAGGTTCTTCTTTCCCAGCTTTGTTCTGCAGCCTCCGGCAAGCACCTAGTTTTGTCAAGAACACTCACTTCACACACCCATTTGCGCGAACAAACCAACAGAAAATGCCAACATTTTCAAAGCAAGAACCTCAGTTGTGTTGAACTGTCGAAAAAAGTGACACCCTCCCAGCTGAACTTCTGCACTAATCGCAACTCGGATGAATCTTCAGAGTGTGTTTTCTGACCACAATGAGCGTCTTCGACCACTGCAACTGAACAGCGAGGGCACTCCTCTGCAGGGCTTCTCAATGATGTTGTAGAAAAGGCATTTAGCGGCGTCAGAATTGATCGCCGGCGCAGCGGCGCCCTGGGCGCAAAACAACTGAATAGGAGATGTCGTGGGGTCTCCGGAGTGGGACCCGAGATCTGTCAAAAAGCATTCATCTCTCAGCCAGGAGCTTCGGATCTGTCTCAGTCTTCCTTCTCGTCTTGTTGCTTCAGCTATCAAGGACTGTGTGAGAATGTTCTCAGTCACCAAGGTCCATGCATGCGATTTGGTGTCTCAACCCGACAACATGAGGTAAGTCACAGCTGCGATCTGCATGTCAATCCGAGTTCTGTACCCATGTTTCATCGAGAACAATCTGGTCTGTGACATTTTGATTTCGATCAAGAAAATTCCAAGTTTCTATCTACCTTCGTCTTTCTGTTCATTTCCGTGCTATTCAGCAGTCCTTAACCTCGGCCTCGGACTTTCAGAAACACACGAATGGGCTGTTTCTCTTGCAGCTCGCGCGCCCAGGGGAAGGAACAGCGCGATGATGCAGTCACTTCCCAGGTCATCTATATTCATACACAGGGACAGCAAGGTAGACTCAGAGGCTCTCTAAATCTTGCTTTCGCTTTTATTTCGTTTCTCGTGTTTCACATCAGCCAAAGTCCGTCTTATAAGGAAGGAAGGATTAAGAAATGATGTTCCCAGGCACTGAAGTCAAAGACGGACGCAACACTCGTTGCTTCGTACAGCTGGCAAGAAAATATTTGATCTGAAAATAGTCAAACTTGTTGCAAGAGGGGTCAGACTGGATTGAAACACGTATATCTGTGCTCGAACAAAGTTCCCAAACAGAGGGTGTCAACAACCTAATTTGTGCAAGTTACCAAAATGGTCGGCAATTTTACCTCACTCAATTCTGCTTCAAAAGTCGTCGTCCAAATCTGATGGCAAATGAACAGTTTCTTGTAGAATGATCTTTGAAACAAATAATTTTTTGCACGAGTCAACCACATTGAGCAAAACATTTCAACAGCCACGACATGAATGTTCACGAGTGCAGGTTCCTGATCTCAAGTCACACACAGGTCTCTGTCGCTGCAACCTGGACATTCACTGGAACAGGGTGTCTGGGAGACGCATATCAGGGATAGGACCACAAATGAGATTTCTCGGCTGCCAATTCTGCGGCGGATTAGTGTTGCCCTGGTCGCGTCTCTGCGTCCCATTGATGTGACGGCGCCGTTGCCACGTGTCGAGGGACATCGGTCACCGGGAGGTGCCCTGTGAAGCACTGTCCGCCGAAACCACTCCCTGAGAAAAAACAACAACAGGCAAAGACTCCACCTGCAGCCGTTTGACCCTTTGTTGAAAATCGACATTTGATTGACCGTGTTCCATTGACCTTTTCTTCATGCTCGAAACTACAAGTGCTTCGTCTGCGTGAAGACACCGGGCCACACCAAGAACAGTGTCGAGAAGACGCGTGTGCACATGGGTGCTCAGGGTCCCTTGGTCAACAAAACAACTTGCCCCATTTCCTTCCCTTTCTGAAACAACCAGACCATTCAATATCGCACGAAGTCTGACTTTTTACTTATTTGGTTGTTTTCACTGCTGCAAAACAGTAGTTTCCACGAAGTGCGGCTGAAAGGGACAGATCTGTTTGAGAGAGGCCATGATCTAATTTGTGTGGCCAATCTAAGGATTCAATTAGCACTTGGTCGCCAAGCAACGATAACTCAAGCTCAGTGTCGCAGTGATAGCACCATATGAGGCTCGCCAAGCTTCGCACCTGTTGGATGAAGGTTTCGAAACAGGATAAAGAACAGAACTGGTTTTGAGCACAGAACACGCGTGTCTTTCTTCAAACTTTGAGGGTTGGTCAACGCCCAGTGCGTTCCTCAGTCACTCGCTCAGGATGAAAGTTGAAACAACTCGTGCATTTCCATGATCACAGACCACACTTTTTCAACTTCCGCCAAAGGAACAATGTCTGTGTTCTGTTCTCGGTTGCTCCTCTATTCACGTCACACGAGCAATACGGAAGCAGGGCAGATAGCTTCTGATGAGTTGATTCAGGCAGAAGCTAATTTTCCGCTTTCGCGGTGAATACAGTCGCGATACTGACCAGTGTTCGCCTTCCTTACAGGATTGTGTTCGGCGCCGGAAGAAGCTGTTGATTACAAGTGTGCGACCAAAACTCTTGTTTCCGTCTGAGGCTTCGAGTTTCTTTGCAAGTCAAACATGTGAATGTGGTACACACTTATTTATTCATGACGCAATTTGAAAACACAGGCACCAGCCAAGAACAAGGGCACAGTTGCTCTTTCAATTGAAAAAGGAAGGACCGAGGAGGAAAATCCTTCGCACAGGTTGCCCAAGTGGACTGAATGCAGAAAGAACGTCTGTCTGCACATGCACCTGCAAATTGGGGTTTCGTACGTCAGGCTTCGCCACAATTCGGTGCACCATGGGAACAAGAAGCATTTCCATTCTGCTCACCGCATCCAGTCAGACCCGAACTCATTGCTTCACGTATCCTATCTCGCGCGAATATTCGATTCTCCCATTGATTACCCCAGACCGCTGCCAGATTTTGTATGTCAGTTGGACTCAAGATAGGGACTCCCTGGTGGGTAGTTAGATTGCAGAATCAATTTTCGTTGTGCACTGGGTGAAATAGACAACGGTCTTGCATGTTTCGGCCGAAAAGAGAAACGTGATCCTGGCAGCTGCAGTGCGTAGACCTCAAAGGAGCATGTACTCGTCCGAATGTCTTTCCCTTGTGGAACAACAAAGAAGGAATGGGTTTCAAACTTCGCAGCAAATGAGAAAAGAATTGAACACAATTTTCAAGATGCCATCAGACAGCTGACAACAATCATTTTGAGTGAGTCTGAGGTCTCCTGAGGAACACCAATGCAAACATGAGTTTTCAGTCCAAAACCAGAGAGGCAGAACAAAAGGCACTCTTGCAGGACTCCAGATTTTCAGTGATGCTTGCCCACACTCTTTGCTTCGTGAGTCTCGGCACGGCTGAAGCAAAGGGGCGCATCTCATTTTACCTTTCATCCCAAAACATTCACGAAAATCGTCTTTTTCACGGCTGTGGTATGTGACGCGATTGTACTGACTTGACACGGGCAGTGCTCGTTCGTGTTTGATGGCTTTTGAGGAAGAGACCCCGGCAGTGTCGGAATCAGCGGACGAGGACGAGATCGCGCGTCCAATACCGGATCGCGGCGCTGTGGAGAAACAGCGCCTCGTGGCAACCAACTTCAAAAGACGCCACTTACAATTCACGCAAGAATTCTTGTCATGGGTTCTCTCTGCCAATTTTTGTGATTGACGACTTTCAGAAAGGTCGCGATCACCACTGGTTGGTTTTACGCACACGCAGCCAGTGAGAATGACTCTGGTGGAGGTAAGTCAATGAAGTTTTCCAGATCAACTTCCGCTTGGCAGAACGTGTGATTTGACAGTCCCTTTCCTCACTTGGACGAAGAGTCACTGTCACTTACATAGAAACTTGAGTAAACCAGTTGCAGGTAAGAATCTCTTCGATCCGTAAAGTTCAGCGGTCCGTGTTTGCACAGCGCAGGCAATAAATGTTTTCGGCACGGCCCGCAAATCAGCGGAGATTGCTATTTACTCAGCAGCGCGACATACGCTGATCACCGACGACTCAATCCCGACTCTCGTTCCGCCCGTGCGCAACCGGAGTTGCTGACTCCAGGTTCCACATTTTTGCCCCTGCTCTCCAATTCGTCATGTGGCCAAAACGAGTTCCATTTGCCTGTTTTTCCCAGCTTTGGAGATTAGGTCTCTTGCCTGACCCTGATCCCGACCCTGGATCACTCGCTTCCGGTCAGTTTGCTGTTTCTGATCTGTATACACACCCGGAACTCATCAACAGCAGACAAGAACAGCTGTATGTAGGAATCACAACGATACAATTTCACTGGACCTACCTCTGGCTTTCAGCAACCAATTTGTCCGGGCCCTGCAAAAACAAAATCGCAGAAAAAGGTCATTTAGAAATCAGAAGTCCAGGATTCGGCTGCTTTCCGAACAGCATGAGACTTGCCAGCCAAATTTACTCTTCGGATGACACTCCCTGCACGAGAACACATGTCACGTTCGGACAGTTTATCCAACCGTTCGTGCACAAAACCTTCGATCCGCCTGGCTCATCTGGGCCTTTCCCAAACGGGCCTTTTGAAAATGGTCCTTTTCCGAAGGTGACTCAAAAGAGGTTCTTTACTTGAAAAGTGGGTTTATTCAACAAAGACAAAGGACAATGGGTCAACAGATATGGGCTAGATTCTCCAAATGCAAGAAGAATGTACAGAATGCCAATCGTACACTGTAGATGTCCGGGGTTCGAACGCACTTCTCCCTGAATGACCATTGAACACGACCTTTTATACGATTTTCCCCATGAGAATCCTTGTGTGCCAACGGTCCTATGACATCATAGTGACATCATGCCAATGGCCCATTTGACTCAAACGGCCCTTTTGGTAGGAACGGGCCATTCTGCCTGAATGGCCCATCTCAAGTGGTTTCTTGTCATTCCACCGTTTCTAATGGTCAGGCACCTCCCAACAGCTTTTTTTATGGCCTGATTGAGGGAGGACCCTCCTCAAAGGTCCCTCCCACAATGGTCTCATGCCCATCCGGTGTCTCTCGAGGTGTGGCTGCTTTCAGCTCTTTTCCAAAAGGCCTTGTTTCACTTCCCACTTTCCCGAATGTCAGGCTTTCCGAAACGGCATGCTTCATCTGCAACACTGTTGCCATTCCTGCGGCGTTTTAACCTTTCCACACTGGGCCATCTGCGAATGGTTCCCCGTTCACTAGACAGCTCGCGGTCTTGAAACGGTCGCTTCAACGTGACACACACGTCGATTTCACACAACCAAGAGGAATGTTGCCACGACCCTCTTGCCACAAGTTTGCTTCACCACATTTTATCGGCCACTCGTATTCACCCGTGTTGCAGAGACGTGCAAGACACACCCCAAAAAGTCCCGTTCTCTTCAATCAAGGTTCCATCAAAATAATGGGAAACTTGCACCCATATTTGTGATACACTCCTTCGGGCGCTTAATTTGGGGTCAGAAGGTGTGTCAACAAGAAACCAGAGCCTTGAACACAATCGCACGCGTTTGGTTGTGGCACCAACCTTACCTTGAGGTGGGCTCCACGTGGGGAGGGTTGGACCAACATGTGTCACGTTTGAGAGAGGAGAGAGGTGCTGGGCAGAATCGGCCTCAGATGGGCCCAACCTCAACTTTGAGGATGGTTCTGGGCTTGAGACGTGCCTCGACCTGTTTCTCAGTCTCACTCTCAGATCAGATCAGTTCTGAGTGTCTGGCTCTTGCGAGCAGTAATTTTTGTGTCACTCAGAAGAGGCAGCTCTTTGGAGCAACCCATTTTTGGAAAGCGACACCAAAAGTACCACTCGGAAGAGCCAGAGACACAGAACTGAATTGAGACACAGGTCGAGGTAACACATTTCGGGCTTAAACCTTTCTCCTCTTGAGAAAGTCAAACTCATCTCCGTAGGACAGCAGTGGGTGCTACCCGGGAGGGAATGCTCAAGGCTATATATCGCTCGTGTGAAGTGTGGAGGCTTTCTCCGAAGTCAGGGCCTGCACAAAAAGTAAACGCGTGAATGGTTATCCCAAGTTACCTTGACGAGAGGTTTCTTCATCGAACAGGCCAAATCCACCTTTTGCCTGAAAGGCTGTTTTCCGATGATCTTCACGCTTTTGAATGAGCCAAGTTTCAAATCGCGCTCTTTTCATCTCATCACCACTGCAACACAGCAACAGAATAATTTGGTGATATTCTCCAAATTAAACCGTGTTGGACTCTTTCTGGTGGATGATGAAACAATTTCTCTGCTTCCCTGGAAGCAATAATCCATCAACTGTTGCCGGAATTGCACCTATTTCGACGTATTTCTTCATCGAGCTGGCGAATAAAGAAATCACCAGGAGAGAAATAAAGCTTTCACTGTTGCATTGGGATTTTGTTCGCTTCCTGCAGCTAAAAACCTATTATTTCACATTGAAAGACTTTGCCCCGACCCGCACTGCAGGCCTTAAATCTCGTAAGACTGGAATCCCGCCTCACGATTCGTACAATGTGCTCGCTTTTCAGCTTCTTGGGACCGACATTTCACGTGCATGGTCTTCTGAATGGAGGAAAACCACGCAGCTCAAACACAAACAGTTGGCATTCGAAAAAGGGATTTTTCCGAGACGCATCAAGGTCACATTTCAAGAGATATGTGGTGGCTGTCACACTCGTACATCAGCCAAACTCAAAAAGCACACGCAGTCAACTCCAAATGCATGCGTGCTTGCATTGTCTTCCAAGTCAAACAACCCATCTGCAGGGAGGAATCCCAGCCGCCAATGGCGACCTGACGGTTTGGCGACAAGCCGCTGGGCCCCGTCGCGTCTGAACTGGGTGTGGAGTTTGGTACAGAAAACGACACAACAAAAGGAGCGCAGTGACAGAAATGCTTCATCATTCTTCGTCTGTCCATGCACCATTCTCTATCAGCAGCGCATCAAATATTCATCGTTCTCCCTGCAGAAACGCACAAATAACAAATGACAGGCGCGCACGCAAATTCCTCGATTCATATCAGGAAATGGTTTTCTTCCCAGACTGATGCAGGTGGAGTGAAGGCAAATCCTGAGCATCAAAACATTTGGGACACTGGCAATTGCGACCTCGCCGATTCCACTGACATGGGTCCGAAGACACGCGCGTTGTGTTGTGAGGACCCGAGTTTGCAATTTTGCTTGTTCAGAAGCAAAATGACTCCTTCAGGACCCTATCCTTGTGTGCTGAGTCACAGGTGAACGGCATGGGACATGCAAGAAACACGCACTAAAGCACCGACAAGTAAGAGGAGCACTGCTTCACTTTGGTTCGAAGTTCAAATGGATCCAACTTTCAATGGTCGGTTTTTTTTCACCTGAAAGTTGCAAAATGTTCGTCATCTTCGTCTGGCGGAAGTGCGCAAGTAAGGGCCATCTCCGTTCCCTTGAGGTGCACACCAGGACAAAGGGAGTGGCTTGTGCCTTCCAGCAGAGTCTTGACACAACGCCACATTGCAATGCCTGTTTTCTCCGACACACGCAAACCTGAGTGATAGCAAATTCGTTGAATCACCGGTCACGTTCTGGATTTCTTTTCCTCCAAAAGGGGGATTGCGGTAACAATTAACTGAGTCCATGCACGCACTTATCAAGGTGAGAAACACAAAAGATGCGTATCAAAAGACCAACAAAAAAGAATAGAACTGGGGATCAGGTTGGCAAAAGGGCAAAAAATTTGAAAAGAACTAGCCACATAAATTCCAACTTGAGCGAACAAGTGAGGATACAAATCTGCAGACAAAAATTTCAGAACGTGGCAAAACTAAAAAAATGAATGATTCTGACTTTTCTTTGGCACCTACTACGTATCCACGATCACAAAATCTGATGCTTTATGTGTCGAGTGTGCAGCCAATGAGTGGATTTTTGACGACGCTGAAAGTTTGAAAACAAGACAAAATGACTGTACTCAAGTGACACAAACGGAACCACATGTCAGGTGAAACATCATTGCGACAGTTCACCGATTTCCAAAACAAAATTTTGACTCTGAAATTCCACCAGTTGTATCAATTGTTCAACCTATTCAACTCGATATTCTGGGATCTCAGGCGTGTCATTGATTTTCTCTGTTACATTACTTTTCCATTACGTCGCCTCGGTTCCTCAGACTTCAATCTCCTGAACCGTTTATCACAGTGATGACAATGCATATCTAATCTCCCGTCTGATCATTTCGTTGCATATCGAATCGCACTTTCTGCCCGATGCCTCGTGAATTCAAACGGAGCGAGGACATCACGAGTAACTTGCGCTTGCCACAGTTGGAGGTGAGCAGGTGACAAAAAAAAATGGGGCAGTTCAATCCAAGACAAGTTCGGCCACACACAACGAGCAGTTTCTGCACGTCACCACCCATGGCACTTTTGCTTCTCCGCTGCAAATGTAATGCGTCGGCATTCGCCTGCTTTGCAATGCATTCGCAAAGGTTGATCGGCCGATCTCAAGCCGCGTGTTTGCGGAGCGTAATCATCTAAATGCACCATGAGTGTGAATGTAAGCGATGAGGCATTACGGAGCCGAAAGCTTTTGCAACGCAGCTTGAATATTCCATGACCATCGTTAGTTGCTCAACAGATATTTGATGGACTGATTGAAACGAGATTGACACACAAAACTGTTTCCTTCGCCTGTTTGATACAGCAATTTCTGTGCACAAGGTTCCATGGAGGCAGGGGTTCACAGTTTCGTCAATGTCTGCAGCACAGTGAAAAGCAAGGACAAGTGTTTTGTGCGCACACAGACGTACGTGGAGTCCACTCGAACGAACTTGTTTTCCTATCACAATTTCCCCGTTTTATTTGCGGTGTAAAGTTCAATCGTACAATGAACACAATCGTTTTCACGTGCAGCACACTCCACCAATTTCCTGAATGAACTCTCACTCCAAACGCACACTGCCACAAGATTACCCCACCATCCTCTAACAAACAAGTCCTTTTCATTCATGCAACTGTTGCACACGTCCTGCACTATTTGTAAAATGTCTCACCGAAATTGACCACCATACACATCAAAAACAGTGAGTAAGATCGCATCTAAACGACTGTCCATCTCCAAAGATCACTTATGTGAACAATTGCTGCACTCCTGAGCGCACACGACAAAGGTAAACATGGAATGCGTAAATGATATTCGATGTACGCGAAAAAAGAAGAAAACAGAAACCACGTTTGGCAATGGACTGCATGACACGACCACAGATGAACAAGGGATGACCACTGAAAACGCACCGCACTGTCTGTGCGCGTGCACACCAGGCACTCAAGCATTGATGTCCAGTCAAGATTGGCGAACCAAGCCTTCGCTTGCTTTGAAAAACCAAATCTGCTCGATTGGAATTCATCTGCACAGGTTATACAATCCAGTGTTCGTGAAACAACATACATTGGAGAACAAGACGGCTACGCCTGAAGAGCGCGCGATCCACGCTGGTTTTTGTCCCCCCACCCCAACATGTTTGACCCCACACATTTCTGCACCCCCCCCCCACCCAATTGCCCAGCCTTCCTTTTGACTGACAACACAAAGTCGAAATTGGCTGATTGTTCTTGGCTGCTCATCAGAAAACTAAAGAATTTGACCATCTGACGCCAAGCATTTCATTGATTTCAAGAGAAAATGCAAATTTTGTGGAGGAAGTTCACATTTTAGTTCCGCTTTTGGTTGAAACTGTTCACACAGAAAGAACTGTGGTTGCTGAAATTTCGCTCTGTGTGGCAGAATTGGCCACACAACAGAGCGAGAACTCCCCAACTTCGCGTATCAGGAAGTTGTCCGCAGTCTCACCATCCAATAAGGCATTGCACTTGCGTCAGAACCCCATTTGACGAACTCGCGAGCAATTTCACTCCACTCTTTCACCTGAAAACAAGTTCATTAAATTTCCACTCTTGAGAAATTTTAAAAAGACCTTTTCAGCTGCACGTCAGGCACGTTTCTCAACCAACAACTCATCAAGCTTCTGTGTGCAATTCAAAAAGACACGGGAGTTTGTGTCCCTCCCCGTCATACGAGGATGAATCATTTATTTCTGAGACTGGTCATGGTCGGAACGTTTGCACATGTTGAAGCTCTTTGACACAGTTTCCACTGTTTGACAGTCAGCATGGGTGCAAATTGGTTACACTGCGCAACAATCGCAGAGGGTTCCGATCATGGCCAGCCTCCGAAATAAATGATTCATCCTCGTACAGTCGAGAACACGTCGCACAGGAAACCGAGGCTTTGGATGGACGTCGAACTGCTCGACTTGTCGCCACAACGACAGTTCGCGGGTCAAGAAATGAAAACGGTACAAATAAGACTACGACGGAAACCTAAGGGCGGCCTGCGCTACAACTCGTCTCGCGTCGGTTCTGGAAGAAAAAAACAAAACCATTCATTGTTTCATCGATGCTGTCCAAAGGAGCTGGATTTGATTGCACTTTTCCCTGGACCTTCGTCAACCTTTTTCTGCTTGTTATGAGTATGATCTCTTCCCAAAATTTCTCTTGTCGTTCAATCTTCCCCACTTCCTAGCTTTGCTGCGCGCATTTCTACTCTGCAACTGGCGTCACCTCACCTGTGTTTGAATCTCGTGAATCCTCACTGTCTTTCGCACTGGAGCTGGACTTGTAAATCTGGTCCCACAGCTGTTTGACCTCATTGTCGTACTCGGTCCACTCAGGCACGATCCGCTTCGCCGCAGTGAGTTTGGCTTCTTTGGTCAGAGGGTTGTTGCACTGCAAATGACAACCGAACACACCCCCGTCATTTGAAGGAATATCAACAGGGACACGACTGTGAAGCAGGGCTTGCCACAAAAGCCATTTCTTGTGAATCAATCAGCCATTATTCGCACAGAATGTGTACCGTGCAGGTAGATAAACCAGATGGCAAGTCCAGCACGTAAGAATGACAAGGTCAACACTCACTAAATCGATAGTTTTTGCGACTTTGAGCTCCTCGTCGCTGCACCATGTCTCGCACCACAACCACTCCTGAGGCAGTGACTTGATCGCCACCTGATGAATCATGTTGTTGGGCAAGTCCTGAAACCAACGAGGCCGTCAGTCACTCACTCGAGAAGACGAAGGTCGGAGTGACCGAGCTCAATGCATGGAGACATTCTCAGGAACATAGCACGTTTTTCGCTGTCGTAGAGGCACCACTGACCTGATCCAGGTTGGAGAGACTGTTCGGGTCCTGACTCAGACCCTGGTACTGACCACGTAACCGGTCGCCCGCCGCAACTTTGCGGAATTTTTGCAAGTCGACCACGTACAGGGCACTGAAAGAAGTTGGATCGATGAATAGCAAGAAAATCTCACACGCTGGATGGTAGCATACGAGTCAACACACGTCCTTCCTGCCTACTCATTTGATTAAAATCACGATGGTGCGACAGTGATTTGAGGTGCCAGAGCAGACAGAGGCAAGATGGATGAGCAGGTCTGTTCGACCTTACGATGTCAGCAGAGTGTTGCGGGGCTAGCAAGTGGATGAAGTTGGGCATAAACCTTTGATATATGTTTAGCAGTGCCGGTTGGGTTCTCTCACCTGATATGATACTTGCGGCCGGCAAGGTGCGACGCCCAGTAGCCGGACTTCCAGAAGCGGAAGCCGTCCATCTCGCGCCGAGAGTCGCAGAACGGGGTGTAGCCGTAGGGCGCGCCCTCCAGGTCGAAGTCATACAGCTCCTGCAGGTCTGTGCGCACGATCTGCAAAAGCAACGATCATAAGGTCTGAAGAACAGACTGAGTCACACAACTGTCACGTCTGTGACCAGCTCCTGATCGTTCTCAATCTGCTTACTCTTTTTGTCATTTCTCAAAGCACTTGTTATTTCTCAACCAAGAGTGTTTTTCTTCAGTTGACTGAAACAAATAATGACTTTGTCACCTGATCTGCGTCCACAAATATGATTTTCTGCACGTCTAGCGGGAACAAAACGTCCAAGAACAGAATTTTGTACCTGCGCAAAGTGAACAACAAAATAAAAGACACACTCAATGTTTCTTCCTTGACACAGTCAAAATTGCGCACGAAAGCACCATGCGGATCTTACGAAGACAAGCGACTCGAAACAAAGTAAATTTCTACATCCCAATCCATTTGAAGAACGCGAGCACTTTGTCCGTTTGCCAGTGGCGACATATTCCGGGTCTGATTCGTCCCCCTTGATCTTGGGAAACGGCGAGAGGTTTGGCGCGCACCACTCACCCCCAGATAACGCGCTGTTTCTCGGTCTGTGCGTGCAGCCAGCGCGGCCACTTGTACTGCACCAGCTGGTACTCGAACCCGTACTTCTCAGCCATGTGTGGGATGAAGTCCTGAAGACACAGTGCTCGATCATTGACGGGAACCAAACGTGCAAAGAATTATTCTCTGACGCAGAAACTTCAATTGCTGCACTCCTGGGGCGTGTTCAGGCCCGACCAGGTTCAGCCACACAAGAAATCAACAGACGGCTTGAAAAGATTCTCACCTTGAACGAAGGCGACAGGTAATTCTTCAAAAACCAGAACTTGACTTTGGACTGAGTATTCTTCAGAACGGAGAGCATCATTATTCTGCAAAAACAAAGCGACTATATGAATCAAACACGCTGCAGACAAGCACCAGCACAAATAACGCAACCCCACAGACTGTCAAGAAATTTCAAATCAAACTGCCAGTGCGGATTGTGCGAGTGCGCTTTGGTACTCGTAACAAAGTAACAGTGACCCTCTTCCTGCCACTTTTGGGTGTGTCACGCCTCTCACGTTTCGCGACAGAGCTGGTCGCTGGGCTGTACCTGAGGAAGCGCTCGTAGAGATGGCCCGACGCGAGAGAGAAGATGTTGAGCGTCTCGTCTTTTCCTTTGTCGCCCGCCCCTTCGCCGCCGAACGACCTGTGAAGAGAAGGCGTCAATGACTTGGGTCTCCTGTGCACACAACTGATGAAAAATTCTCTCAGTTCCCTACGAATAGACACACACTGGGCTCTATTTGGAGTGAAAAAAAGGCGGAACAAGAGCGTGACACAACCCAAACGCGTCCCAATTTTGCTTCAATTCATAGATTCAGTTTCAAACAACAAGGACAACAGGATTCGTTGCACAGCTTTTCCACTCATTTCAAAAGGTCCGGTGACAAACTCCTGGTCACACATCAGCGATTCTGCAATGTTGTGTCCATTTATGTTGGCAAAACTCGACCAACCACAATTTCTCAAGTTTTCGATGTGTTATCGCCAACACACATCCTGGAACAACACTGAACCCTCATGCAATGCCCGATCAGCTGCAATTTTTCGTCCTGTACTCGACAAGAATAAATGCAGAATACGAGCGTACACTTCTACAATGATGACAAGCTTATTGACGCAAAATACACACGTGCACAATGCCTAAACTAAATGAACGCTTCCGCCAAAACAGACGCGTGACTTTGGCGCTGAACGATACAACCTCAGCAGGTGCTCCAAGTTTCTCACCAACTCCCGTTTCATCGAAATTTGCAGACAGAGACAACTCATAATGGCTATCGTGCAACCGAAACAGCGCAACTAACCATTGTCACTGGGGCAGAAGGAAAAATTCAACATCAGGAAACATCGAAAGTACGAGCTGAATTTGAAAACACATCAAAACGATCTTGTACTGTGACACTGAAAGACAGACAATGCATCTGCAACATTACTGTGTAATTCAGGACCCGAAAAAACAATGAACTCATTTTACCCGGCCTGCTCCTCAGAAGACTCGTATCCGAATTGCTTGGCAAACTCACTGAACAACAAGAGAGAATTAGGATACAATATGAACGTGACACACACAAGATCCACACCCCGATTTGTGTCTTCTCACACATTCCTTCAACAGATCACCCAACAAACAACAGACAAAATTTGTTTGCAGCGCACTTTGTCGTGGCTGTTGGCCCATTTTCACTCAACCCTTCTCTTTCCCAGACTGCTTCACTTCATTCAGGGGTCAGACACTTATGATGTTGTAGCTTCATGAAATTACAAGGCTTGAAGTGAGTTCAAAAAAGCAACTTTTTCTGAAAGAATACCTGGTTGATAGAAAAAAAGAGGGGAAGCAGGTGCACACTCTCTGGCAACCAACATTTTGGGACTGTGGTGAGACAGATGAACTGAGGCAGAGGAGATAGATCTGCAACACAGGCCAAGTTCTGGCAACAAGAGAGGTGAGGGTGAGGGAAACTTAGAGAAGAAACGAGCAAAATATTCAACGAAATTTTTACTTGTAAATGTCGGTATACAACCTAATGTGTGCAAAGAGAAATCAAACGGGTGCATTAAACTTTGGTGCAAATTGCCAACACAAAAAACAGAAGTTTCAACACATTGCAACATTTTGTGCAAACGAATTTGTTCTGTTGGCCCTATACATCCAAGGTGTGAGCCAGACCTTTGGAAATCACCCAAGTTGACTGAACGATGCCCGTTGCAAGCAGATTGACCAGTGAAGGAGCGAGGCAGTCGCAACTGAGGGGAACAGAGACGCTCGCATGAATCCTCCCAGTTTTGGACACTTACTTGGAGATGGTGTCCCAGATGCCTCCGCCCTGCTGGTCGCTGCCGCTGAGTAGATCTTCCTGCTCTTTTCCCGCCTGTTTTTCCACCTGTCAATAAATTTCCGAATCCGGCATTCGTTTCATTTGTAAATTTTTAAACTGAATTCCGAACGGTATGCGTAAATGAATGTTCCGCAGAGGTCGCCCTGGCCTGGTCCTCGGAACACAAATTCATACATTTCGCACTGTCCACAAGTTTTGTTCACCGGATATCGACTTTCCTCGTACTCACGCGGATTTTGATGATTTTACTCTTGAAGCTATCGATGACAGTGATGACCTCTGGTGAGTCCGACGGAGAGTCAGTGTAATCGTGCCTGAACAGGAGATGCAAAAATTCTGCGGCAATCGCGACACACCAAACAAGAACCATCATCAATGCAGACAAGCGCCTCATTTGAGGGAGAACAATTTCGAATTTTTGTAAGGTAATGTGGGCCAGAAAGAACATTTGGAGCTGGGAAATTGTGCCCCAGAAGTGCCGTCTGTAGCCTGATGGACACCAAGTGTGATTGCAACACGTGCGCCAATCCTTCAGGAACCCGGCACGTGTGACAACGTAACCTTGTGAAATTTGGCAATATTTGATCTAGTGTCCAACGTTTCTCCACGATCATCACACAGCGTGGAGCAAGGTCGACTTGATTCAGCTCATCAAGCAAGTTGAGCCGCGAAACGAGTGAGAATCGTTCAGACAAAATCGGGGCCGCCTGTTGGTTGACGTGTGTCACAAAAATGGACGCACTGTGTGATGTGGTAGAGGTCGGCGGAGCGTCCAGGCCGCAGCCGCAGGATCCATGCACCAGGAGTCGCTTTCAGCTGGAAATACCCCTGCAAGACAACACAAGAACAGTTTGTCAGTGTTGACACGCACCTCCATTTTGTGCTGATATCTGCGCAATTCAAACAGAGACCGTACTTTTTTGACGGCACGTTTGTTTGGCTCCAAACAAGAAATCACTCACTAAGTTCGCCATGACGATGGTATCGACGATGGCGGGAGTCGAGTTGGTGCCCAGAATGAACTGGAGTCCGCGCGGCGGCTGGCCCGTCTGAGAATCGTAACAGTGACCTGCGCACAAAACCGACAGCGGAGAATCAGCTTCGGAGATGACCGTCCATTCAAAACTCACCACACACATCCACCACATACATCCAACATCCATGGCAGAGAGACACAAACAGAGACAGACACGCACGCACACACAGACACAGACACACGTCGGTACGCACCTTCCAGCAGGAGGTATTCGAGCTCGAAGTCGGCGTACACGCCGCTGTCCACCTCCTCCAAGTGAATGTTGTCCAGATCATAGGGCGAGTCCACCGCCTCCACCAACCACGACTCCGGCGGTTCGACCCCTGCGAAAGCAATACGGCATGGCACAGTAACGACAGATGTGAGGAGGAAACAGGCGCTGCAACCCACAAAATTTCACTGGCCACCAAGACATGGGACAGAGGGTCACACGTCGCCCGCGTTGTTCACTGAAAATTTAGATTGCGTGTTTGTACTGCATACCGAGCGTGAGGAGAGGTTTCTGCGCCATGTCCAGGAAGCGCGCCGTCGGACTCCCGGCCAGAGACCCGTCCACCTCGAACGTCACCTCCGGATCCAACACGTACCGGTAGAAACTGCGCAGGAACGCGACGCGTGAGTGCACACACAAGTGACGCAAAGAGCTTGTTTGGCATGTTGAGAAACCATAATGGCCACACCCACCTGTTCAATGGCATCTCCGACAGCTTCTCTCTGCAGTTCATGAAGAGCTTGATGTTCACGTTCGCAACTTCATTCAACACCTGCAAATACCAGTCAAACTCTTCACACTGTTCTCCGAAATCAGAAGCACGCTGAGGCGAAGTCGTCCGGCTCACAGGTGTCAGACGTTGGCAGCAATCATCATTTTGGACAGATTTCGCAACCCTGTGGAAACTCACCATGAGAAGCGGCGTGTATTTCTGCGCCGCCCTGGTGGCCGGGTCGAGTATCGCCACCACATCGTACGCCGGCTTATCCTCATCCGCTGCGATCTTCACCACGCTGCATCAAACCCAGAAGGGAAAGTTTCTTTCTGATGTTTCTTCGAATAGAACACACAGATGGTTCACATAGATCTATTGGCGCGTGTCATGTTTCGTCGCGTTCCACTGACTCAATTTGACTGCACCGTGTCTGTCGACCTTGGACAAATCTCAACACAGGAAAACACATCATCCGTGTTTTCTGCCTGAAGACACTTGCCGCACCTGTGTTGGTCTCCGTAGTGATCGAGTGTTTTGCGGGTCTCGCTGATCGGGATGGAGCTGAGCAGAGCCGCGATGCGCATCACCAGGTCACTCGCCCTGAAACGGAAAATCACACTCGCGTTGATAGTTCAACAGTCGGCGCAGAAAGAGCAACGTCACTTGAGTGTTGTCTGAACGTGTCACATTTCAGGTGAGAAGCTTCACTCACTCTCTGTCGTCGAGTTTCATGGGAGTCACTTTGTTTTTGATCTTGGCGCCTGACGTTTTGAACGTGTGACGCTCGAGCAGCGCAAAATCTTCCAGGATGAACAGCTCGTCGTGCTCCAGCGGCCCGATCACCTGCGTCACACATGTCATCAGTCCGACACAATGACAGGAATCAGACACTATTTTCTGAGCAGACCGTCCTTGAACAGCGCACTGCACACACACACACACACACACACACACGCACACACACACACACACACACACACACACACACACACACACACCTTGCCGTTTGCGACGACCCCGCGCTGCGCAGGGCGGAACTCGAGGACGCGTTCGCAGAAGATGCGGTGCGAGTGGAACACGGCGTTGTTCGATTCCTTCAGCTTCGCCTCGTACGCGTCGAAGTCCATGCCCTGAGAACAGAATCATCATCAAAAATTCCTTTGGTTTCGCAGAACTTTTTCTCTTGACCTCAGTAGCAACCTGAAAAGCTGCTGTAATGGGATGATTGAGAAACGAGATCAAACGACGTGTCCTTCATGTAAAGATATGTGCAGTCACGGCTCACATGCACGGCGAGGTCGCGGAGCGACTTGGCTCCGCTCCGCAGCGCAGCCACGTTCTCCTCCTTCAGCAGCTTCGTCACGAAGCTCTTGGCCATGCCCGGTTCCTGCGTCTCCAGGGCCACGTGAACCGCACGTGACAGGAAGTGCGCAGCCGCGTCGTCTCGAGCCGGAAGCGACGTCGGGTTGTGAACAATGCCGATGCGAACATCGTTCGTGTGTTTCTGCAAAACACGAATGTTGTTTTCCTTCCTCGTGCCACAAAACAGGAAAATGTCGCAACAGATAGTGCTTTCGAGGACACACATCAAACAGGAACAAGAAGTGTCAACACCGTTGATCTTGTTTTACAGCGTCTGCCAATCTGACCGAATTCGTGACGCGGCTTGCAATGTGAAAGTGTGCGGCGGACGCGGCGGTGCTCACCAGGCGCTTGACGCCGTCGTACAGCAGCGCGCGGCCCGTCTCCGTCTCCAGGTCACACACGACCCACATCGTCACCGCGCGAACCGACGACTCGTCTGGAAGAGAACCACGGGGTGGTACAGCAGTCAGGGCAACAGGGTAAAAACTGTGAATGAGCATACTTGCTGCTTGGGCAGAAACTAAAACCACTCAACGAAACTTCATAACGGCAGAATCGCCAACGTGTGGCTGGAATCAGCTTGTTTCATTGTAGAGTGATAGATCTACAGCGTGAGCTGCGTTCAACTGCGCGGAAAAAAGAGCAGCGACATTGCTTTTCGTGCAGCTCAGTGTGAAGAGCACAAGAATGACACCCAGCAACAACAATTCGACGCCTGAAACAGGCAATCTTGACAGGGCACCGGTGTGCAAAGAGCAAAACGGAGCTACCATACAGAAAAGCCTTAACCAAGCATGCTCACAGAAAACACACGCTGACGTTGTCACAAAACTTCATGCGGAAGTCAAGCATTTCACGCCCCGTATTTCTCCCCACAATGACATTTCTTCGTTCCAAGTACACACCGCAACTGCCAAAAAATGCAGATGAGAACACCGGATTGACAAGACGCCACCGACTCGGGTTACCTTCCTCAGCAGTTGGAAAATCAAAAAGTGGGTGATGCCATAACCCGCCGGGCAAACCCTCGTCCTCTTCAAACGATTGCAAAATGATAGGCCGCCCAAAGGCATCAAACACAATGCGCAGCGGACGTCTACCGCTCGGCACCTGCCGAGGTTTCTCGTCGGACGGTTCCGATTTGTGAAACTTCTCGTCGTCTTTGGAGCACATATTGTCAATGGTGGCCTCCCAAGGGTACTGCATAATGTACCCAAATTTGAACTTTGGCTTCAGTGGGTGATAGATAATTGGTTCCTCGTCAGTGTTCGCTGCAGGATCGGCAGATGGTGGGTCTGGCGCGTTCCTTCTGGTACCGAGTCCGTAACGTTCAAATAATTTCTCTTCGTCGTCTGAGGAACTGGGATCGGAAGATGAGCTTCCAGACTGGAACGAATCTGATTGATGAGAAAATCGTTCAGGTTCTGGAGGTGAAGAATGGTGAAAGCCTGTGTTCGGCATGACTTCCTCCCTGTCTTCAAACACTTTGTGGCCTCCCGAAAACTCATCGGCGACTTGGGCTTCTCTTTTCGTTTCTTTCTCACTCGCACTGATTTGATCATTGTCTTGTACAAACACTTCTTTGGAATAATCGATTTTCTGATTCAGTATCTCGAGTTTTCTTTCCTTCGCAATGACCTCTGGGACATCCTCCTCTGATCTTACTTTCGGGATTTCATTGAATTCTTCCACCAAAGTTGTGTAATCCTTGTCCTTCGTGCTCATTTTCTTTTTCTCTCGTCTGAATGAAGCTGCTCTTCTTCGGTCAAAGAGGAATCTTCGGAGCGGTGACGACATCGTTTTGGTTTCAAAACGCTCGCGGGAGGACGACGATGTTGAAGGGGTTGGAGCCTCTTTTGGAGGAGCAGACAGGTGAGGTTGCGACAGGGCCTCGTTGGGCAGATTATCCAACGTTTCTTCGGCCAGTTCTTCTGCAGGTGCACCCAGCTCTTCTTGAGGCACGTTCGACTGAGTTTCATGCTTTTGCCGTCCTTCCTGATTTGCAGCTGCCATTTTTGGAGGGTGAACGGTGTCCTTCTGATTTTCAGAAATCTCAACATTTTCAAACTTATTCTCTTCCCCAGCCCCCTTGATGTGGTCCGAGCTGGGTGCATCCTGAACGGAACCCGAACTCTGTGCCGCTCCTTCTGCCGATGGAGACTCTTCCACCTGCAGCAGCACTCGGCCTCTCCTCGGAGGGAGATCGTAAAACGCCGGTCCGCGAGCTCTGCGTCTGGCCCGCTGGTCGCAGGGCTGGCTACGTTTCGCAATGCTGATGTCAGACTTGAATGGGAAAATGGCAAAATGATGCTCCGGAGGAATGTGCCCTGGAGTGTACTTCTGTTTGCTGCAGTGGAACGTGTCTCTGACTGCGGTGCGGAGGAACCGAACCGGCGTCCTGGCGTAGATGGCGTAGTTGACACTGAGAGCTTGAGTCAGGTTGTTCGTCATGATTGCCCTGCGTAAAGGATCCAACTTCCTCCTCCGTTTTCGCCGTTTTAACTTTTTCTCGTTTGTATCTGCACCTGTTTCTTGATCTTTTGATTCATTTACATTATCAGGCTTTTTTTCTTTACCTGTGACGGACTCATCATGCTCCCCAACTGCAAAAATTCAAGCTAAATTGAAATGAAAATGCATGTGCTGGGTAAAAGCGTGCATGACGGAGACGTTCCTCCTCAAAACCATAAAAAAAACACCAGCGCGTTGGACACAGGCGAGCCGAGGAACTGAGGCGGTCATCCGACATCCACTTATGGACTGGGAGGGGTGACCACAGGGTTTGAAAATTGTCTGGGTAAACCGCTTTCTTTTCTGGAGGTTGTCAAGTAGTTTCAAAACTGCGGCCCCTCCGTGTACATGTGGATATGGTGGATACAGCCTTGTCGGCAGACACCTTTGTACAAAACACGCTCGCCCCCTGGCAAGCACTCCTACAAGCTACGTTGGCAAATGAAAAGAATCAAAAGGAAGTTTGTGCGTGAGTCGTGATGTGAAAGATGATAATTGGTGCGTGGTACCGTACCTTTCTTGGCCATGTAGTTCATGCCTGACCACATGACTGAGGTCATGTCTGCGGTCGAGAGGCTCTGGAAGGCGTCTGGATTCCCCAGAACAGAAGAACCTAGAAAAAATACCACGTTCGTTTGCTACACAGGCACACTTTTTCAAGAAGATTTCTGCACTGACAAAGCATTGACTTGTGATTGCTCCGAAAAATTTGCACAACCACTGGGAGCTCCACAGAACAACCAATCCCAATTCATTCTGGAAATGTTGCCCGTACGTACCTGACTGATGCTGTGTGAGGTCGAGGTAGTGCTGCGACGCGCTGAGCACGCGCGCGTTGAGACGCGGCATCACATTCGGCCGACCCATGATGTGGTCCAGCACGTCCATGCCGTCGCGTAGGTTGTCCTGCCAAGGAGATACGAGTAAGGGCCCGAGTTGAGGGACACACCGTTTTGGAGTCAATCATCCACGGAAATCTGGCGTTTTCAGCAACAAACTCCTTCCTCTTCCGTTGAACACATTTGGTGCTGGGATTGGCTGACAGAGCCTGTTTGCTTTTCGTGAGATCATGTTTTCCGAGGCACCGAAAATTTTAAAAGAGGCTTCGCCAGCCTGGCCGCAAGGAAACCAAAGAATGGCGTCAAGGAACACATGGCACTTTTGTTCGCTGATCTAAAATCACCCAACAAATTTTGTCACAAAAATCCACATGATCCACACAAGGCCAACCCCAAGTAAACCCCACTTGCCACGAACTGTGACGAATTTGCGGCACACTCACATCGTAGACTTCCTTCTGAATCGGCGGCGTGAGGCGCAAGATGGACCCGACGACGGCCTCTTCGAACGACTCGGCGCCCAGGTCCCCACTCTTCATCGGAACCCCATTCAAAAGAACCTGAGGCGTCGCGCCAAGGCCGGTGCGCGCCAGGAAGTCCGAGTTCGGCTGAATGAATGAATGAATGAATGAATGAATGAATGAATGAATGAATGAATGAATGAATGAATGAATGAATGAATCCCATGTCCATCGGAAAATGCATTCATTTTCTTTTTTCACACTCAGAAGCAAGCAAAGATGTACCTTCCTGTTCTTGTCGTACGGACTGTCTTCGCCGAACACACTTTCGGTGTCCGCAGCCGGATACTCATTGTTCAGTTCGTTGATCACCATGGCTGCAGTCAATTCTCCCTCCACACTCCCGCGCTCGTACGTCTGCGGAACAAAATTTTTTGAAAGTTGAAACGGTGTGTGACGTGTGGGAACGGACGACAGCAATTCAATCTGAGCACTTCTTGTTCCCAACAAGCCATTCTCATTCTTCATGAAACACACACAAAACACGAACATCAACTTCAAAACTGAAACAACTCGTTTGTTGCACCACCACCTGCGATGTCGAACACATCGAAGATGACATCTTGTAGATAATTCTGACAATCTTTGAAAAACAAATTGGTGAGAAAGTTGATCGCACACACGGCAAACCTCAAAGTTTTCTGTGAACCAAAGACGAGAAAAACCAACACGCACATCATCCAAGCAAGTTCTGTGCAGTTCTCTGGTTCTCTTTAATTTTGTCAATCGTTGCTGTTTCTTCGAATCAAAATGTGCAATCTCCAAAGAATATGGTGGATCAACTTGTCGTTGCACGCACGTCGGTGATGAAGGAGAGCGCCTTGACGGGCGACACGTTCTCGTTGATGTAGTTGAAGGCACGCAGCAGCGCGACGCCCGCGTCCGACCTGGCGTCAGCGTCTTGGCTCACCACCAGCACCAACCCGATCCTGGCAGCACAAGCACAGAATACACGAAACGAGCAGACATGTCGTTTGATAGTCACGCAACTTGTTGTGCTCAGAACACAGTTTGCCCCTCTTTGTGTGGGGTGTGACCACGCAAGTGCGACGTTGCGCATGCTTTTCAGGGTGCATACTTTTGTCATGACAGGAATGTCTATCCCACGACTTGAGTCTGGGAAGTAAAAAATGAATCAACGACTTCACTCGTGGTTCCTATGGAACTTGGGCTCACCGTATCGGTGCATGGTGCACGTAGAAAGCTTCCGCCATTTTGATAATGTCCCACTGAGCAGGATCGGACGGATCCACGAAGTAAACCTGCAAAGCGAAGCAAGCAGATGTGGTTCAGGACCCCACATTTCGCGAGCAGTTTGACGTGCTGATGCGTGTCCACAAGTTAGCTTCAAGCCCTGCAGGGACAAACAGACTTGTGCGCGTGAGACTGAATGGACAAACGTGCAGAAATGGATCTGCTGTGTCCAAAGTGCGGTTCATCGTGTCTTGGTCGAAACCCGCCACAACCCTGCAATGCCCCACACTCAAGATCTCTCTTCAAACGTACTGACCAGGTGGAAGAAGTTGACGGCGACGTGGCGCAGCATGCCCGGGAACGTGGGGCGCAGGATGTCCTGCACGGAGCTGGGCCAGCTCTTGTAGCGCTTGTCTTTGTTCAGGTCATTGATGTACTGCAAAGCGCAACGAAGACGTGCCAAACACAGACCTGTGTTGCAGAAGGCAGGACGGACAGGATCGAGCAAATCGAGGACAACAAGCGGAAACTCACGACGACGGTCGGGTCGCGGATGTCAATGGCGTAGTTGGACTCCGAGTCCTTCAGGTCGAGCTTCATCATCGCGCTCAGCGAGGCGCCCTGCGCAGCAACATGAGAACGTCATCAACACGACACAGACTGTCACGCAAAGACAGGTGAGCTTTTTCCCACAATGCAACGCTCAGTGTCGGAGGCCTTGCGGATTCAAGATGTACCTTGATGCCAAGCGAGTGGAGCCCTTCCATCAGCTTTGCCTCGGACTTGAGCGTGTCGAGCAGAGTGAAGACGTCGTAAATGTCGAGATCCGCCTGCAGCCCGTTGATAAAGAGAGCCGACTCGCCGGGACCCAGGCCATAGCGCTGCTCCCAGACCTGGGGTGGAGGGAGCAAGAGACATGTAACAGGCCAACAAAAGAAGAAAAGAACATGAGAACCTGGAATTCTTTTCCTTGAACTGATTTCGTCACAATCGACTTTGGTTCTGGAAGATACCCACCACGACCAGTGTCTGCGAAACTCTAAGTGAAACAGGAAAACCGAACAGAAACAAAAGCGTTTTGACTCACTGAACCCATTTCACAACACTCACCCCATACCCACTCTCTTTCTCTTGCCAAACCTGAAATGTGTGTCATTCTGGTGAGCGCACACAGCGTCAAGTTCGTCAGTGCTCCCCACGCATGTGCAGCAGCGTTTCTGTCTGACGCGCGTTGTTGGGACACAACAGACGCACCGCACTCCAGCCACTCTTCAAACACACCTTCTGGTTGCGCTGGATCTCGCGTCGCACGTCGGCGCTGACGGTGGTGCGTACCAACGCCCGCGCCTGCAGCGGGAAGTTCTGACTCACGTCACGCAGCACCTTCAGCGCCTCCTCCGGGGGAGAAGAGACGACGCGCTGTGCCGCCTGGAAACTCAGATCTGCAACAAAATTAGGGGAGAAGCTAGATGGGATGGCAGGTGTGAAAAAAGAAGCACTGAAAGGCGTTGAGCCGAAGCTTTCTGGACGAACTCATTGTTCAGACGGAGAAACGCAACTTATATCACAACAGAGGGTTCGCTCGCAGCTTCAGGCGTGGAACACATTGGCGTTTCCCAACGTCCCCCAGGAAAGTAGCCGTGAATGAACTCCGCAGAGAGAGCAGGCAATGTACCTTGTAACTGCCAAACTTTCATGGGTGTCATTTCAGAGCTGGACTCGAGCAGATGTTGCCTAAAACTGTTGAGATCTGAGTGCAAGTCCGGGTACAACTTCCTGTGAAACAGAAACACTTGTGTTGAGCATTAAACTGACACGAAGCCGGTTCTTGGTGATGCACGATGCCTCTCCAGCATCATTCAACATTTGTGAACAGCAATGTGTGTAAATGGATTTTCTGACGCACTTGAGTTCCGAGAAGATGACGCCCTGCACCTCGTCCTCCTCGTCTTCATCTTTCACACTCTCCTTTTGATCTCCTGCAAAAATCCACACTTCCCACTTCCATTCATCAGTTTGCCAGCTGTTTGAAAAATACAGCAAGCGACCTGCGACTAGACAGCAAATTGAATCAGAGAATGTCACATTAAAGGAGACAATACGAACCTTCCACCTTGGTGTCGTCCTTGGCTTTGTACTCTTGGTTCTTGATGGCGAGTTCAACGCCATATCCAGAGAGGCCAACCCGATCCTCCGCTGGATTCTGCAGAAAAGGAACAAGAAAACTACCGGTAAACGCGAGTCAGCACCCAAGAAAAATGCCACAGCATGTGGGAGACAGATACCCAGACAGCTGTGTGAAGTTGTGTGATGTCCAAACTTGCCTTGATGTAATGTCGCACAACATAGTTGATTTCGGATTTCTCAGCTTTATTCCTCAACAGCTTGTGGAATTTGTGGAAATCTTCGTTGCCCAACTGACCGTACAACACAACGGTAACCGGGTGGTCCTTGCTGCCCGGGTAGTGGTGGTCACTTTTGATTATCGTTGGCTTGGATCTGCAATGTTGCGTTTGGATTGCCGAGTATTCTCCAGTGTGCACGAAGGCAGGTGAATAAGTTTAATGTTGACAACAGACAGAGACGTAAACTGTTCTTGGAAAGAAGAATCGGTTCATCAAACCGAACTCACTGTTGTTCTGCCACTTTGATGAAGGCCGACATTGCTGGCACTTCACAAGTCACCATGTTATTCACGTCGACGAACGCTTCACACCCTGATGGAGGGTTTTTATCGTGAGCCATCTGGAAAAGAGGTGCTGAGGCTCGACAAGGAACAAGCTTCACGTTGCAGGGTGGCGTCACCCCAGACTTGTGATCTTCGGGCGAAAACTCAAGGCGAAAAGCAAAGAGCATTCGATGGAGGAGAAAACACGGGAGGGTCTGGGGTGATCGTTGAAAACAAGTGGAGAGTTATCTTTTGCTCAGAGGTAAGCGTGGTCTGTCAATACCGACTACAAAAGAGAGGACAAAAACTCCAGATGGGCTGGGTTGGGAAAGTACTGTTGTTCTGAAACAAGTTAGTTGGGGAGAAGTCTTCGTTACTTTTTCTCACAAACATTTTTCTTCCAAACAAAAACTCCACGAGACAGTCATCCAACCCCTGCCCGTGTTTTGTGCTCTGCCAAAAACTGAAAACATCAAGTGTCACCTGATTGAACATCTCCACGGTCGGTGAGTGTGCCCGAAGAGACAAGGCGAATTTTAGAAGGTTCAACTTCAGAGGTGTCAGAAGTTTCTCAGCGACCTTCAGTATGACTTGATACATCTCCTCCTCAGTCACTGTTGGTCGCAAATGACAGAAATCACGACAAATATGCATTTGTTCAGAAAATACCAAACACGTACTGATCAAAGGACAATTTGCACAAAAAAGAAGCTGTTGCGTGTTTATGTCAAAAAGTAGTGCACAAAAACAACACCGAGAAAAATGCACCCTGCACTTGCCTGCAATGTCTTGTGGAAGTGCTTCGTCCATTGCATTCACAAAACTCCAAAACAAATCGTTGCTTTCTTGTGCAAGGTATTCACTGAAAGTGAAGAAAATGTGACCTTACGAGGATCTATCATTTAATTCTGAGACTGGTCTGATCGGAACATTTGCACAGTTGAAGCTCTTTGGCACAGTTTCCACTGTTTTACAGTCTGTTTGGGTACAAATTGGGTCACATTGGGCAACAATTGCAGAAGGTTATGATCATGACCAGTCTCAGAATTAAATGACAGGTCCTCGTACAAAGGCACCGCAGAACAATCTTTCTGTTCGATTTGTGATGTGTTGTGTGATCCAGACCCACTGGTTCTAGATTCTCTTTCTCTGCTGAAAGAATCACACGGTAAATGGTGTCAAGTCCAATCCAACACCAAAGCCATGTTTTGGAGCATCAAAAGGATCACTTCTGATCAACTGTGTTTCTTCAGCCTTGTTAAAGACCTGCATGCTCTGCCGGTCGGCACCTTTTCAGCCCAGGAAAACATCGCGTCTCCGCATTAGACACTCGTCTGGTTGTGGATGTGGGCTCCTCACGGTGCGGTCTGGTCACGTCGCATCCTGACGCGACTCCGAACTCAACAACCCACGCACAATGTTTTATTTACTTTACGCGTATTTAGGTGATTTGAACCTTGAAGCATACATTATGTATAATGTATGGTGATGGTGAAAATCACCTATAGGCATCAAAAGGCTAAATCTGTGAACGCGAGTTTAAAAGTGTTCTATTTGTTTGATTTTGGTCATGTTTGTTTTTTTCGTTCACTTTCGGGCTGTAGTTGATGCACGAAGTGTCAAAAGAACAAATTTTTGCATTTATGTATTTTTACGGGCAAAAAACCAATATGGCTGACATGGTGAAATTTGGGTA
>JAAUXT010038563.1_pt1 | contig 86502 bp, 96 predicted proteins | sample 7278171 | NCBI WGS metagenome assembly JAAUXT01 (sample SAMN14350112, study PRJNA611818) | marine sediment metagenome | isolation source: surface marine sediment (1.8m) | place: French Polynesia: Moorea | collected 2018-08
ATTTAAAGTGTGAAACACTTCTTTTAATTAGTGACATACCTTCTCAGCTGCCAACTGGCTCCTTTGAAAACCAGCGAAACATGACAATGATGCCAGATGACAGCTGAAAAAAAGAAGAAAAATTCAACAACTTTTATTATCGCCCACTACTGATTTCACTGCCTCTTCTCATGACAAAATAAATGATAAAGCTCGCAAATTTCATACCAAAATGTGCACAAGCATCACCACTGTTACTTTGTCACAATTGTTTGCAACTTGCATTGAAGTACCTGCAAAGATTATTAATTTTCAAAACTTACCCCAAAAACCTTATGCGCAGATGACGCAGATATTTCCAGTTGGCGCCATGTGGTTTTTTTGCACACAGATGTCAGCATGTATGCCGAATTTCCCACCGCGCTTAATCAACTTGTGAGACATAACGTCGCCGTGCTCGTGCATCGCAAATTCGACGCGACGCGGCGTCACGGGTGACTCACGCACGTCGCTGCTTAACCTATCTACTCTCCTGACTGACCCCGTCTGACCTTGACTTCGACCTTTTCGATAACCCATCTGACCTGCAAATCCACATCAAAGACTTTATCACTACTGAAGCACCTCGTTTGCAACTGAAACTTCGCAGATCTCGATGTGATTTTTCCACCTACCGGTTTTGTGTGGCGGCTTTGGTTGCATTTTGGGGGAAAGTGTTCCCCGAATCTCATTTCAAAGGCACTTTTTTGTTGTTTTTTTTTTGTTCACAATACAACATCTGCGTGGTGCTAATGCGTCTGATGCGTTTTGTCGTCAGCAGATACTCGGACAGGATTGAGGTGAAGGTGCCGTGGAGATTTTGACGCGGCGACAAAGGAAACGTGCACCCTTTGTGCGAAATTTGGGAGGTATTTTTCAATTCAGGGAGTGGGCTCGTACACTAAATCCAGGAGTTTGTCCCCTGGACTCCGTCAAATTCCCCTCAGGATCGGAGCCCAGTCAAGACCAAGGCGCCCCTGCCTTCTCCGATCATTGAGACCAGAATGCGGGGACTTCAATGTTACTTGGATCAGTGCAACGTACTCTTGATTGGGAACTGATTTCAGCTGACTGAAATGCGCCAGGAAAAGTTACAGCGGGTGTATCTGCGCTCAGCTGTTGGAAGCAATGTGGCAGCACCTCCAAAAGGGTCGCACAGGTATCGCTGGAGCTGCAACTAGGAACACAAAAATGACAACTTTTTTGTTCTGGAACGAGCAAATGTTCAAGAAACAAGAACAGTTTGCAGTTTTGGTGATTTGGAATGTGCCATCGATCTGGAAATACCAGATTTGTTTTCATCAACTGTCAGGAAACGACAGAGTGGAAAGAAAATGCACAACAATCTCAGCTGCTGCACTGCAAGGTGTAAAAGAAATTGTGAGAAACGCTCGACTTTTGTTTGGCAAAACAATTGATTATGGCTTCATAACTCCTTGTGAAAATTTCCAAACTGCGATTGTTTGAGTGAAGAGAGGTTCCCTGTGGAAGACAAGTGTGACGGTTCAAGCCCAAACTCAGGAACAAATAATGCCAAACTAACCTGTTGCAAGGGGCACATTTTGTACAATGGCAAAACAGTTTTCAAACAAAGCGGAAAATAGACTAAACAGAAAGTAACAAACGTTACAATAGAATGAAAGCACAACGCTTTCTTCTGTAACAATTCTGTACCGAAAAGAAAACGGTGAGGGCAATTGTTGAGAATGTCATTGAGCGCATTTCCATCTTCATGCATCTTTGGAGGAGGGACAGAAGAGTGAATCAGTTCAAGGGCTCTGATCATTTCCGTGTTTCTTTTCGGGTCGTGCCTGTTGGATCTTTTCTTCGAGTGTCTCTTGCGGATCCAGAGAGCAGGAACCGGGCTTCTAATTTGGGCTGAAAGGCCGTTTCCTGTTTCTTTTCTTTTTATTTGTCCATTTTCGAAATGTCCGTTGCCCACCCTGAACCCCAACCCTCTGTTGCAAGGGTGAGACTGCACAAGACCGAGGTCGGGTTTCCCTCCCCCGCCCCTCAGAGAGTGGCAAAAGTGGAGGTTGAGATCTTCGTGGGGCCCACTGCTTTGCCTTCATTCCACCTGCAGGAAATACAAGTATCTTGGTAGCAATGGGTGGGTTGGCTGAAGTTGGGACAGTGCAAAAACTTACATTGCCTTGGCGCCCTCGTGCAGAGAAGAGAATGTTTCCTCGCCACTTCCAACTGACGGAGTGCTTTGTACTTGCAGTACTTAATCACTGTGGGTTGTGGGAACTTTGTGATTCGGAAATGCGTTGAAAGGGGAAAAGTGTCAAAGAAACAACAAAAAGCGAGATGACGAAATACTTCGGAGTTTTTGCTGAAACTTACCAACTCCGTTCCCGCAAACTCCATTAAATTCGATTTTCTTTGCAGCGCGAGTTCACTGACTTCCACCTTGGGGGTTCTCTTTTTTTCGTTCGGCACAATTTGTTCCCCATCAAGTCCAGCAGATCAACCACTCACTCTCCTGCACCACAGCAAGTTTTTGTCTCCACTTTACACAACACAGCGAACTCCGAAAAGTGCCAGAAACGCGTACGAACGAATTCAGTCACCGGTCTTTCGAGGTGTGGGGAGACGCTGTCAGCTTCAGCTTTTCTCTTACAAGTTTTGTCCCCTCGTGCTGTGCTGGTGATGCAATTGCAAACTCTTTGTGAAGCTCTTGAATGAGGGTGACAGACGAATTCCACAAGACGGTGAACTTCATCTCGAAAAAGCGAAACTGTTCGTTCCGCTCGAAAACTTCATGTTTAGCAGGATGCCAAATTGAAGTGTATTGAAATGGGATCTGCTGCTATTGTGTAAGCGATCCGCCCAGGCCTTCAGATTGTCCTGATACGCAACCAGCGTTCAAACCAAGTTCCTGTCAACATGGTATTTTCTGGTCAAAACGGAATATCGCATTGAAATCGAAGAGTGAGAGCAAACGTCTGACCTGATGTTTGCTTGGTCCTGCTGGAATCGAAAATGCGACGGGCATGACCGCGACAACAACGAATAGGTTTCACAAAGAAGGATTTAGTGACACTTTTTTTGCTCACTTTCAGGGCTGAAGTTCGGAACCTTTCAACACTTCGCTAAATGGTGCCACTTCCAATCTAGTTTCTGTTCACTCAAAGCAATTCCGAGCAGTACGTTCAATTGCGAGACTGATGAAACTGCTTGGGGTGGGCATCGCACCTGAGATTCTCCTGGCTGCTGGAGGTCTCGCTTTGTGCACTTCATTCCGGCAACAGAAGACAGACCCCCAATCCGAACCCACTCGAACAGGAGAGGTCTGTCCCGAACAGGAAGAGAACGACATAACGTGATCAGTGGTTGATCAAACCCTGGGCAATGAATTGCTGACCGTCATTTGGACACAATCCCACTGGCCGTCCACGTACGAGTACGAGCATCATCAAGTTCACCTTTTGGTTTGCCAATTGACAGAACCTCTGACAGACAGGCCCAGCCATATCCAGTGAGACTCGTCTGATCACTGGATCGGATGACAGTTGCAACAAACACTTTCTGCCTTTTCAATGGAGGATTTCCCAGTGCAGGTAACAGAGCTGTGTTTGTTTACCCTGGGCGGAAATGAAAGACGAGAGCGTTAATGTCGGTGAGATTACACACCCACATACAGATGCGCGTAAACAACAACAAACATGATCGTGGACGCGGGCGGGCAACAATCAAATGTGTGTGTGTGTATGAGAGAGAAAGAGAGAGAGAGAGAGAGAGAGAGAGAGAGACAGAGACAGAGACAGAGACAGAGACAGAGACAGAGAGACACACAGAGAAACACAGAGAGAGAGCGAGAGAGAGAGAGAGAGAGAGAGATCATGGTTAGGAGTACTCCGGGCAGACGCTCACAGCTGCCCAGCTGTCTCTTCGAGGCTAGCTTGGCACCACATGAATGGTTGTGCACCATAAAATTAAATGTGTGTACTGAGGAAGTTGTTGTGCACCTCTCGCCCTTGCGACATGCTTTTCGGGGCGGTCCGTGCTTGACCATGCGGTGTTGTTTTGACAAGTCATGAGTAGCCATGCAGTGAGGTACTTCGGGCATCCACCATAGCGCACTGATTTAGAACCCCTGGGGCGAGCCACCGGCCAACTGGGTGGCTTCAAACGCACATATTACAGGCTTCATTACTCACTGTCAATCGGTGCCCCATCAGGATGTTTGCGCAGCCGACAACCATCAATCTCTGTTGAGTAGTGAAACCTGCGTGGGATACTCATCAGCTGGTGTCACCAAAGCATTGCGTGGATCCGCGGCCTTTCTCACTCCACTCATCCGATATTCACAAACCCTGACACCGAAGTCACAATCACAGGTGGTGGAAAACAAATGTTGTAGAGCAAACAAAAAGGTGCGCAAGGAAGAGAGCATTTCTTTGACACAGCAGAGATGGCCGAAATTTGAAGGGCAGGAGCGGTATCTTGGTCGCTCCACGTGGAAGGATCCACCCCAGACAAGCAAAAGTCAGGCAAAGAAAGCTGCAAGAGACCTCACGCGCACGCCTGGGCAATTTCCTCATTTCCTTTCAATCAAAGCCTCCAGATTTCGACACAACCTGCAACACAACACCCCATCCATATCTTCTCACTTGGAACTTGGTCTGACGTACGGTCTGCTAGTTTGCTATTTAGTGTAATGGCGGGGGCAATTAGGAGTTTGATTTGTGGTCCTGGTATCGGGGGCTGACGGACGCGTGAGGGTCTGCTGCGTCTGGCCGCTGAAACGAGAAGGCGCGCGGCTACAACTGCACGCATGAGCACCGCCTGATGAGTTTCAATTGCTCCAGTGGCCAAAAATATGTTCCCAGCTGTCCTTAGATCTCCCTGACGGAATGCATTTCCTTCCATGCATGATACTTCGTCTGAACCCGGAGTGACGCACCTCAATAACCACTGCAGTAGTTGGAATATTTGCAAAACTCGATTCATTTGAACGATGAAATACCCGTTTCTTGTGACAGTGGAATATGTGCGAAAGTAAAACAAAATCATGTGCCTGGAAATGTAGCACAATGCAGATTTTTGCAAGCCTCGATCGTTGCGTCTAAATTGGCTGCCGAAACTACAGACTGTTTCTTCTGGTGTGGGGTTGATACGACCAATCTGGACCAAGAGTCCTGCTAAAAGTACAACACGCATTCTGGATTAGCACAGGATCCAGACTCGTATTAGCTCACACACCCCTGGGGGATCCGGAAGGTTAGAGTTTCACAAAGGTGCGACAACACAACCGTGATCCCTTTGCGCAAGCGCCCAACACCAAATTAAACTTCTGTTTCTGTGGCAAAAAGAATTGGCTTGAAGTTCTGCAAGGCAGGAACTTGCAAGGGGGTTGGAGTTTCTCAATCAGTTTGAGCGAATGTTTATTCAAAGGTGTAATTCAACGAGGCATGACCGTTGTACGAGTCATGAACTACAGACAAGTCTGTAACGCTGAACAAAATTTTGTCATCCGCAGCGACACGGATCCAAGAAACTTTCCACCTGATCCACTTCCAGGTTTCAGCCCTGTGTGGATCCGCCTCGGATTTAATTCTCCTGGATGTGTATTGGAGTGGCACGCAACGATCCGATAGCTCGTTTCCTCTGCTCGTAAATCCAGTCCTTGCTGCATTGTAAAACCGTCTGGGATCCACGCTACAACCACGGCAGAGTAATCTCTATCCGTGTACCAATTTATGAGAAGTTGATCTGAAACAAATGGCTTGAAAGACACACTGCTGGATTTTCAAGACCAAGAAACTTCAAGCAAAAGTTGCCACCTGTGCAAGAAGGGACAACATTCTTCTTTGCAGACCTGAGCACACCCTTGTCAACAAACTCTTTGTTTGTTCGCTGAGCAGATTCAACAAGCGCTTCTCAGCATTTCGTTTCTCAACCCCGAAAAAGCTAAATTCAGCTTGTGTAGGACAAGTGACAAATTGAGGTAAAAATGTTTTTTTTTATGCTGAATAACTATTTCGCGAGAAGAAGTAGCTGCAGAAAATTGTGTTGAGTGTATTTCAAAGATTTTCGTATGTATTCCACAGAACGTTGTGGTGAATTCACAAAAGCATCACAAAAAGTCTGAAATTTGAAAGACACTGCCAGCATTGCATCACGGAATATATGACGCGACAGAGCGAAATTAATTGCTCAATTACCAACACAAACTCCGTTCAATTAGCAGTGTTGATTTAATGACCATAAATCATATTTTTGTGTTCAATTTCCATTTGCTTTTGAGACATCCACCACGGAAAGTTTCTGTGCTTGGAGTTGCTCTTCATTTGTGCACCTGTCCACAACAACAGTTGTTGTTCCTCACACTGTGGATTCGCCCACCTTTGCGCACAATGCTCGCCAAGGTGCACTTCCTGAAGGTGTCAATCTTTTGACACCCTCGGGTGAAAACGTACGTACTTTCCGAATTCCGGAATGAATTACGAAAACTGAATGCACAAAAAGACAAAGACAAAAAGGAAAACATTTCTCTTCAGTGAGACTTGTCAACAGAGAAGTAGTTTTGTCTGAGCCTCAGGTCTCTTGTGCCAAAATGACACAAAATAGCCAGGATTCCCAAGTGGCATTTTTACAATGCAAATGTATTTGTTTGTGTAAACATAAGACTTTCATACAAAATACACGAAGGAGAGTACTTGGTAAGTACGTGGCTCTGCAAAAAGTCAACATGTTATCACTTCTCACGTTGGCAATTTTCTTTCTTTTTGAGATTACTTTTGAGATAACTTTCTCCCCGGAAACTCAAATGAGACAAACTGAAGTTGATTCTGTCTGCAGAATGTTGCGAAGAAATTGCTTTTCTTTTGCGTTCGCGAGGGGAGTTTTCCCACAAGTTTCAAACTTCAACAAGCTTTGTTGCGACTTTTCTATTCTGCCAAAGTCGCCGAGCCAACTTTTATCTGGTACTTTTACTCCGTTGAGACGCGAGCCAAACTCGCTTGTCTGAAGGAGGGCAGCTGATTCAGTCACAGCGGAACTGGGTTGAGCAATTCTTTTGTTGCAGACTTCAGGCTTACATCACTCAGACAGAGGTCCATCAACCAATTGTTCACGGTCCAAGTTGCGTGACGGAGTTGAATGCTGACCAGATTAAATTGACTGACTTTCAGAGTACGTCCGGCGGATGCTGCGCTTGGCGACCTGTGCGCGAGCATGAAAGTCCGTGTGGTTGCTCTTGTCCGTCTGTCTGTGATACACCATCTTTCTGTGAGCAAAAAGCGACTGACACACATCTCTGTCGGTGTTATCGTTGCCCAGAACAAAAGGACACCACGCAGGACAGTCCAACAAAAATAAACCAAATGCGTATTCATGCAAAAACATCTGAGCAGTTTTGCAAGAGATGCACACACGCAGCTTTGCAAGTGTACATAGTCATATATCTCGCATGAAATCAAGAGAACGTGCAGACAGACAGGCATTCCTCAGATTCTCGCTTGCAACTTTTTCTGAACCACCTGCATGAGGTGTGCGTTTGGTTCAGGAAACCAGGGAACACTGTGTGAGGTGGAGTGCGCCAATGTTCAAGAGGTTCCATTCACCTTTGTTCGCAATTTGCGCGTTGGACCAGGAACGGTTGATTCAGACATTGAAGTTGAAGCTCGCAGCGCTATGTTGTAAACGATTGAGGACAGTGTTTCAGTTGTGATGATGATAACTGCATATTTTGGGACACACGTTGTGCCCACCCACACTCAATACACAAGTTGAAAGTACAGCAACCTGTAATTGTCGTCTCAAGATCAACTCGAACAATTTTTAAGCCCTTTGAAGTCGCAATGTTCCAACCATGGACGAGAAGGTTTTGTCAATAAACTCGTTGCAGAAGGGACTGCTTTCACAAGGCGAGTGCAATGTCTCACTTTTGACCACTGGATCTTTTGCAGGTTGCACCTTGTCAGGGTTCTGCACGCAAGGTGTTTGCGTGCAAGAAGCTTGAGTGGTCAGAGACGTGCTCCTGATCCACACCGGCCTTTCTGTTTGTGTGTAAACAAGTGCACGGTGAAATGCACACTGGATGTGAACTAGTTGTAAACTTGCGTCCAAAGTTCGACCCACAATCTTTCTCCCGTTTCCGTAATTTCACCAAACGGTCTCAATCAACCACAGAAACTGAACATACAAGGGAGCCACAAGTTGCTCTCGTCCGGGCAACGCATTGAGAGTTTCTGGCCACAAAGACGCAGCACAACTTTGGTGAACAAAAACGGAAGAAAACTCACATGACTGCAGCAAATGGAAAAGTTTGTCCCGAGACAGAATTTCATCAAAAAGTGGAGCGGATTTTTTTTGGCTGTGTGTTCAGGACAAGAAAAATAATCACGAAGCTGAAATACCTGTGATGTGGAACTGGGCTCCAACGAAACCGGAGAAGAAGAGGGACGCTGTCCCCACCAGTATCCAGACTGTCCACGTCCAGTTTGTTCTGGCCATGTTTTTCCGAGTTCAGACACCTGCAGGTGTTCACGTCTCCTTTTTTGATTTCAACTACATTCCACGGTGGCTTGTCAAAATTCCAATTTCAAGTCATTTTGTTTTTGTCAAATTATCCAGTTGTCAAAAGGCATCCGCGCATCTGTGCACAGTACAGTAATCCAAGATAACGTCAAGAGGATTTCGGTATCGCAGAATTTATCTCGCTCACCCTGTTCCGGGTCTCTTTTCCCCAGACATCTTTTTGATCCAATGTGTTGCGACTTTCTACATTTCGTTTGAACTCTGTTCAAGGCACAAATTTTTTTTTCAAACACCATGCAAAACTTCCTTGCAAAATGCAACCTGCAGTTGTAGAACTGTCCCTGATCTGGATGCCACTTTTTGCCGAAGACCTGTTCACACTGGCTTTTGTCGAGTTGTCCAGACTGGAGTTGCGTGCGGGAGGAACGCGGTTTGACTCGCGGCCGCCGTGGGTTGGACAATCGCGCCTTGACAGGAAACAGACGGGGCTCGGGAGTACCGCTCCGCCGCTCCCAGTACTCGCAGAATCTGGATTTTCGAGTGCCTTCAGCTGAGTGAGGATGTGTGAGGAGCTGGGCTTTTGGCAGGTGCCTTCCGCAGAAAGTTACACAGCGACACTGATCACACATTTATTCCATTTGAAATTGCAATGCAGACTGAATTGAAAGGCTGTTCCACGCTTGTATTCTGCAGAGACAGACAAATTGGTCAATCTTAGGATCCAGCCACTGGAAGGGGTGTGTATATTTATGTATTCCCAAGCCCAAGAAATTACTCAAAGACCACAAAAATTTGGGGGAAGTGACGACAGTTATTCCATTTCCACTTATGTAGTCTGCTCAAAACAAGTGCACCTTGCGCTTTGTTTTGGATCAAGTTGTCAACATCACGATTTTCATTTGAATGCACTGCCTTCGCGTTGAAGTTCGTGAGCAGTGCGTCCCATGTCTTCCATCAACGTCCGTTGGCACGTCAAGGCCTCGGTGGTTGTTTGTTTCCTGCTTCTCAGTCTCATTCTCAATTCAGTTCCAAGTTGTCGAGTTTTTGGTGAAACACTAACCTGTGGTGGTATTTCCATTTTGTTTCCTCTGGCCGACACTGTGTGATCAAGCCTTGTTTCGGGGGGGGGGGGCAGACGTGGGGTGGACAGACTCCCACCTTTGAAATTTTACCTGTGACACCTCTGCATCCACTGCCCTCGCGCATGGGCTGACACATCCATAATCCGCCACATAAGCTGCAGGGTCAAAGTTCATACCATCGATTAGATCGAGGTCAATGCTGTTTTGCTGTCTTTCGCTTGGTCTCACCTTTGCTGGCATGAAATCTTGCGAGTTTGGTGTTTGGTTTCCTTCTCAATTTCCTTCTCCAAAATTCCGCGGGAACTGAGTTGGTGCGCGGTGCTGCCACCTCGTGTCACAGTGGAAAACTGGGTCACAAGGGAGCAGCCATGTTGGATTTGTGCACCCAGGAAAAATAATTATAAGTAGATTTTTCGCTAGTTTGCTGCCCATTTCAACGAATTTTGCCAAGATGGCTGGCAGGCTTCCAGCCGTAGTCATAGACAATGGAACGGGGTGAGTTTGTCAGCACCTGTGGTGTAACTTGGAGGAAACAGGCACATGGAATTTTGCCGGTGACGTTTCCGGTTTGTTTGATGCAGGCGACAGACAGTCCCAATTTGCAGTCGATCGTGCTTTTCTCAGCCCAAACAAACTGTTCGGACGCAGCAAACGGAAGTTTAGAAACCATTTGGTGTTCTCATGAAAGCAAAGAGACCAATTGGGTTTTCTTGACCAGTAATGCACGAGGAAGCTAAAATACGGGCTTGACCCCACCCCCTCCACAGCCGAGTCGTGAATTGCAAGCATGAGGAAACATGACTCACAACATGGCAGTATGGTCATTCACCAGAAATCAAGTGCCTGGTGGAATATCTGTCAAACTTGCTGCAGATTCTACCGGCACTCGTATCATCTTTGCAGTTGTCCCTTTTGGCAAGCACTGTTCGTCTTCTGTTTTCACTCGTCTGAGATTTTGAGGTTCAAAACTTGCACCTTCAGGTATTGATCCAGGTCTCTTGTTGTAGATACACAAAAATGGGATACGCGGGCAACACTGAGCCGCAGTTCATCATGCCTTCGTGCATCGCGATCAAGGAAAAAGCTCAGGTCGGCGACCAGGCGATCCGCAGACTCGGAAAGGGAGTCGAAGACCTGGATTTCTACATTGGAGACGAGGCCTTAGACGCAACAGCGTATTCAGTCAAGGTACTGCTTCACATCACTCTTGGAGCCACTCGATGGAGAAGAGAATTAAAACACGTGCGACAAACCAATATCTCTGGAATTTTGACGAACGTTGTCTGGCTGGATTGAAAGCTAACATGTGGGCTTGTTGGATGGCCCCAGATGCCGTTCCCACCCTCTTCCATCACTCATGCATCAGCTTCATGCCCAAAACATGATCAAGGGCTCGGCGTGTTCGGCTATTTTGTTGACAACAATTTGACTGTTTCGAGGCTTCGATAGAAGTGTACTGTGCCTGTCTGATATAAATCGCGTCGTTTGCAGTGGCCAATCCGGCATGGGATCGTGGAGGACTGGGACCTGATGGAGCGATTCTGGGAACAAGCGATTTTCAAGTACCTCCGCTCGGAACCAGAAGACCACTATTTTCTCCTGGTGAGGATCACGCTGTGGACTCGGGAAATTATATTCTCAGTGTTTGGGAAGATTCTGACAACTTTTCACAACCAAAGCTGTGTAAACCATCCGCAAATTGTTGATCTTTGGTCTGTTTGGTTTCTCTGCACCAGTGCCACTGTGCCACTCAGAAAAAAAGCCATTCTCTTGCAGACGGAACCTCCGTTGAACACGCCAGAGAACAGGGAGTACACTGCTGAAATCATGTTCGAGTCCTTCAACGTGCCCGGGCTCTACATCGCTGTGCAGGCGGTGCTGGCGCTGGCCGCGTCATGGACCAGTCGCCAGGTTGGGGACCGGACCCTCACCGGAACCGTCATCGACTCGGGCGATGGGGTGACGCACGTCATCCCCGTGGTAAGTGACACATCTGTGTCGACACAATCCTGCAGCAGCGTACAAATTCATCTTGACCTTGACACTTGGCACGACATTGACACAAAGTTAATCTCCTGGTCGGTTCGTTGTCACTGTTGCTGATCGAAGTCGATCTACAAATTATCCAAATCTTTTTGCACTGTGATCGTTTTTTTCAGGCTGAAGGGTATGTGATAGGCAGTTGCATAAAACACATTCCCATCGCTGGGCGAGACATCACATACTTCATACAGCAGCTGCTCAGGGAGCGAGAAGTCGGCATTCCCCCAGAACAGAGCTTAGAGACGGCAAAAGCGATCAAGGTGGGTGGTGGTTCTGCAAAACATTTTCAACTTGGTGTCTCTGGCATAACTGTCGGGGGTGAAGATGGGCTCAGACATCAGTGGTTACTGTGTTCCTTATCACACCACGTCACAAATTGCGTCAATATATCTGGCAGAAATGTCAGACGTACATTGCTGAAGTCTTGTTTTGGGACCTGCGATTGCTCTTTGCGGTCCCTTCAAGTACCTCTTTGTTGGTTGACAGGAAAAGTACAGCTACGTGTGTCCGGACATTGTGAAAGAGTTCAACAAGTACGATTCAGACCCCGGGAAATGGATGAAGAAATTCGAAGGGGTCAACTCGGTAACGAGGCAGAAGTTCGCCGTGGACGTGGGCTACGAGCGGTTTCTGGGACCCGAGATTTTCTTCCATCCTGAGGTGAGTGAGAGTGCCGATCTGTTTGCGCAAGAACGTTGGAAATTGTGTGACACTGGTTGTCCTTTTTCGTCGCCTTAGTCTGTCAGAAAACGTCGTGTCATCTTGCAATAACTTGACTGCCGTTCGACACTTTTGTTTTGTTCCTTTTCAGTTTGCAAACGCAGACTTCACAGTGCCAATATCGGAAACGGTTGATAATGTGATACAGAACTGCCCCATAGACGTGAGGAGAGGGCTGTACAAGGTGCGCTCAAGGACGAGTGAAAATTATATTCAACGATGAAAGACAGACCGTTGTGTCTGTGTTGTCACGACCTGTGATTTGTCAATCGCACTCGTGTCTGCACGTTATTTATTACGAGTGTTTTTGTTGACGCGTTTCAGAACATTGTGTTGTCCGGAGGGTCGACAATGTTCCGCGATTTCGGGCGAAAACTGCAGCGAGACTTGAAGCGAGTGGTTGATGCAAGACTGCGGCTCAGTGAAGAGCTGAGCGGTGGCAGAATAAAGGTATTTCGGGTCTGGTGTGAAACAAATCGATGAGCCCAAACATTGGAAGGAACATACAACAAAAGAAAACGAATTGTATTCGAGAAGGCCTGCCACACTGCGCGACTGGTCTTGACAAGTGTTGGAAACAATCTCTCTGTATTTTCAGCCGAAGCCGATCGAAGTTCAGGTGATCTCTCACCACATGCAGCGCTACGCCGTATGGTTCGGTGGTTCTATGCTTGCCTCCACGGTAGGTTTTGTTACGAAGCAAGTGTGTGCGTGTGTTCTTGCCTGTGTGTTTGCTGTCCGGCGTTGAACCAATGTTTGTGTCTTCCAAGATTAGAAGGAACACGTGAAGCGCTTCAGGTCATGTTTGGTATGTTCAAGAGCTGTGTAAAGGCTTGGTTTACAACAGGTTGCATTTTGACTTCGTGAACTAATCAATAATACCGTACTGGCAGAGTTGACAACGTTGCAGCCAATTGCAGCGAAAGTGTTCCAACAGCGAGACGAAGTACTCGGCGCTGCAGAGACGGAGAGGTGCAACGGCTGTCAAACATGTTTCATTTTGAGTGACTGTGTTTCAGCCGGAGTTTTACCAGGTGTGCCACACGCGCGCTGACTACAACGAGCACGGTCCTCGGATCTTCCGCCACAACCCGCTGTTCGGGCTGATGACGTAGCGACAGCTGTTCCCTTGCTTCACTCTCTCCCTCTACACGCTCCTCGACTAACAGCTTTCACTCGTTCACGAACCTCGAAGGATTGTCACAGAAAGGCCCTTGGGGAGTCTTGAAACAAGGTGCAAACGGAAAAGTCTTCTGTTCGCGCTTTGAACACTGTCTTTGATGCTTTTCGCACATTTTGGTCGGCAAGATGACTGCTCTCGTGCCGGGCAACCAAGTCACGTAGAGGAGCTGGCGTGACTGGGACTCGAGTCCACGTTTTCAGGAAAGAACCAGATATGCAATTTGCGTGAATGGGTTCTTTGGATCCCACCACGTGTTGGATCATGGCAAGAAAGATGAGAATCGTGATGTTTGAATTGCCTGGAGTTTGCTCTTTCTGAAAAGGGATGTGTGTGGTTTCTTGTGTTGCTGCAAGCAGACCTTGTTTTGTGTTGAACGGGTGCTCGAGAGTACCCGTGGGGGGGTTCCATGTATCTTTCCACCTCCCCTCTCTTGGACTTGGTGGAAGAAATTGTGACCCACAGATCTGAGGTGAGACCACGTCAAAAAGTGTCCGCGCGATGGTCAGGGAAACATGACATGGTTTTTCAGACCAACCTTGTTTTGGTGTTGAGGTCATTGCTTGTCCCCATTGCTTCAAGCCAAAGGAGTTGTTTGCAGTATTCTTTGTGTCTCGGACTTTCATCGTGTCCATACAGACGTTGAACCGAGAACGTGAACGCGTTTTTGACACGCGGTGATTGCAAAGTCGGTGCTGAGTTTGGTGCCACTGCTGACTGGAACAGAGAGGAAGCGACCGCGTGTCTGGACACGATGGAAGTTTCAGAAATTGCAGCCTGTTTGTTTCTGTGCGAAGAAGCGACGTTTGCAGCAATATTCTTCCCTTTGAATACTCAGTGAGATACTTGATTGAATGGAGCCTGTGGTGTGTGCTGTCACTTGGAGGCTGAACAAGAATGTTCTGTTCTGGCATGTTTGGCTGTTCTTGCGGCCCTTTGACATTGCATCCTGGACAACACGCACCACTGACTTCCGTAACTCCCGATGTGAATCTCGATTTTCTAGTCCCGCATCCTGTGCATTTTCTCAGACACGAGGCTGGTCCTCATCTCGTTTGGAAACGAATGTCATTCTCGACTCAGACACTGTTTGCTTGTTCGCAAGTCAGAACGTTGTGTTTCTGTGAGACTTGAGTGTGCAATCTGTCGCGAAGCACACAGATACAAATTGCTCACTGAAAAGTGATAACAAGTCGCATATCCAGAAACTGTTTTGTACCTGTTGTGGTGCTTTGTCGTGCATAACAATCCAGTTTAGTCATCTGAGCAGTATTCATACGTCTAGCGTAGCTGTTGGCAGAGGAATGCGTTGTTGAGAAATTGCTCACGTCCGCTTCTGTTGAGAGACGCGGCGTGACACAAATCGATTCAGTTGCAGCGTGATCTCACCACGTCAATTTTGATACTGGTCCAAAAAACCGGACACATCTGTGTGAATGAAGTGTGGCTGATGGATGCGAGTGAGGTCAAACCAAACCAAAAACCCTTCCAGGGTTTGGCTGGGACACCACAAAGAAGAATTTCAGAAGACCATCCAAAAAACAAAGGCTGTGTTACACTTTACATCTTTGATTGTTGGTGTTCTGCTGCAAGGAATGCACGCTGCACTTTCGTTCCTTCCCGAAATTCGCTAAGTTCTTTGTTGATACGCTCAGTTCAACTAGTCTGTTAAGTTGATGTTGTTGGTGTTCAGAGTTTGGTGAGTTTTGTTGTCGCTTGCAATCTCTGATCTGGTTCCATTTGGATTCAGCCCTCCTGAGGACAAAACGTGCGGCTCATTGTCTGTCTGTAAACAGTCTGCACTGTCACAATCGTGTGTGCGACCAAGCAGTGTGCTGCTGCAGCTTCTGTCTGGCTCGTTTACAATTTAAACTCGTTTGGTTCTCTTTCTTCTCTAGGTTCTCATTGTTGTCTTGCATTGGTTTGTTGGTTGAGTTTTTGAAACGTGCGTCACTCTCAGTCTGACCTTCGTGCAAGAGTTTTTGTTCGTGCACAAAAAGTGTATGCAGCCTTCGTTCAGATTCGTAGTCCAGCCCATGTTCTCCAAAAATGAAACGGCAATCAGATTGGCTGAGGGACAGACTTGTCTGTTGGCTAATTTGGTTGGCTGGCCTCATTTTCGTTTCGCGAGTGAAGTCGCATGATTGGTTCTCTTTCGGTGGTTGGTTCCATTTCAGACTAGTTGGACTGTGCGCACCTTTATGAATTTATTCGTTGAAATAATGTCAATTTTGTTCTCATTTCTAGATACCAGCATGAATTTTGTTCATTAACTATTGTCAGTTTTCAACCCAGCGGACTTGGGAAGGTTGGTTGGCTGGGGTTGGAAGAAAGGGGCACGCAAAGAAATTTGCCAAATTTGTTGGGTGGTGCTTACTCTGAAGACGGACTTGAAAGAGTCCCTTTCTCTTCCATTTCCCAGTTGAAATCGTGTTTGCCTCCCGTCCCCCGATCACTCAATTCCACAAGCCGAAAAACAAACAGCATGTCGGTCCGACACGCATGCAACATTTCTGTTCGCCATTTTCCCTCGAGCTTCGGCACCTCCACCCACTTGACAGTCGACCTTTCTTCCCTTCCGACAACCAACTACTGATCAACTTCGTTCACTGTTTAGATGCTACCATGTTGTTTACTAGGCGTAAATTAATGTTGTTCTTTGTTCATTTCTTTCCCTGCACCACTCTACACACAGCCGGAGTTTTACCAGGTGTGTCACACAAAGGCTGATTACGATGAGTACGGACCCAGTATCTGCCGCCACAACCCAGTGTTCGGCGCCATGGCGTGAAAGGATGACTGAGAGACCCTCACTGCAACTTCCTTCTCCTCGAATCGAGCAAATTGACCTGTTGTAACTTCCAAGTATGGAAAGAAAACCTTCCTTGGTTGTGTGGTTCTGTTACAGGGTCGAGCAGAAAGGAAAATAGGAAATCGTGACGCGTTGATTTGTTGAAACATTGCAACTGATTGCATGCCTTGAATGTTATGTGTCAGAAAGTGTCAGGAAAAGACATTGTTGAACCTTGTTTGGAATGTGCTGTTCAAAGAAAAGCTCAGCAATCGGTTGTGCAAGATTGGAGAACGTAAACATACTCCTTTGCAATCATGTCATCAGCGACAGAAACAAGCAACGTTGGCGTCGTCTTGGCCCGCGTCTTGCGTTGCCGTGAAATGCGTCAGAAATGTGTGTGAACTTTGACAATGGTTCGCTTTCACCTCTTCGCTTTGTTATGTTTGGGGATCTTTCTGAAATGTGATTTGGAGAGCAAATCGAACGAGATTACTGGGCGGTGCTCGTAGAATACCATTGAATTTCCCCATCGTCTTTGAATCTCTCCACTTTTGCTTCGTACTTTGTGTTTTTGGTCTTGTTCACGCAGGTACCGAGAGAAAACACTTGTCGAGAACCCGGAAGAAGGGGAAAGATTCACCAACTGGGTATTGAAATGTAATTTCAACACGCTGGTTGTCAGTCTACTCTTCTCCGGTGTTTCAAGTTTTGTTTGCGTTTTCCTTTGCTTTGCCTGTCGAATGTTTCAACCCCTGTCCCTTTCAAAACATTCACGCATCTGCAATGTCACCAGTTTCATTCTTGTTGCTGGATAAAGTGGAGTGGATGACGCGAAACAAATGATTGCAAATTATGTACAGAGAATAAACGATATCATTGATGTAAATATCAAAATTTGTGTTCAAATGGCTTGCTCAATCCAAACCGGACAAAAGTATCACTGTGGACCAACGAAATATTTCGCTGCTGTGGATTGACACCTTGCAGTGACGAACACACCGCAACGGTTTCAAAACGATTTGCTGAACATTTTGGAGGCTGGTTTCCCGTCAAGTCGTGGTGTCCGAGTGGTTAAGGAGATAGACTCGAAATCTATTGGGCTCTGCCCGCACAGGTTCGAATCCTGTCCACGACGAACTTTTTGTTTTTGCTTTTCTTTCCGACCGCGCTCACAATTTTTTTTCTTCACCACCGATGCAATTTTCATTGCTTGTTTGTTTTACAACATCAAAAAGAGAGAACACACCAAGAAATTCCTCAAAAACAAGAAGACCTGGATTGACAGTAAATGCCAGAGGGCGCTGACTGTTCTCGAGCGAGCGCATAAGGCATCACTGCAGTTTTGCTGTGTGCAAACGACTCAGTTTACTGCAATTGGACCCGAATTGGACATCTTCAATGATTTATTCTGCGCAGTTTTGAGTCGTCAGTGTATGAAACATGAAATCCTTCACGAGTATTTCTTGACGCTTGATGAAAAATTGGTTCAGCGCGACCTCTAGCGGCAGTTCTTGTTACAAGCACCTGCTCTTTTGCAGGGGTGACAGGTGGACCTTATTTCAATTTCTTTGACACAATCATGCCACAAGTCATTCACTTATTTGAGAATATTTTTTGCATATATTCTGCCTTTTGGTAACAAGTACTTGAGAACGATACCGGTGGAGTGAGTTTTCTGGTAAATTCAACGTGTCACCCACAGGTGTCTATCGAAGTGGAACATCCGGTGACCCAGTTGAAGTTTCATGGCGGACAGGTAGCAAAACATGCAAGTGAAGGAAATGGATCGTTGGATTCTGCAGTTACTGGGGCTTCTGTCCGTCTGTGGACTAGGTAGGCACTTCGCCACTGTGATCTGAAATTCATTGACCTGTGATCGACTTCGAGCAGGTGTTTTAGAGATCCTTGTTGATTGCGGGAATATCGTGTGAAAAATTCAGGTCAAATGGGATTTCCCCTGAATAACAGTTCAATTGTTGTTGCTGCAGTTTCTCTTCTTCACCAAGCAACCGTGATTAGCAAACGAGTCACTGGAGCAAGAAAAGACAGATTTTGGCGTTAACTTGTGCAAAATCCGGACCGTTGAATTCATGTCAGCGGAGACCCCTTCAAAACCCGGACCGTTGAATTCATGTCAGCGCAGACCCCTTCAAACTGTCAAAGTTGTGATCAGCAGACGAGGCTTCAGCCGTCCGCCGGTGTCACAAGGAGACTCCCATTTGTGTGTGTATGTGCGTGCGTGTGCATGTGTGTGTGCTGTGGCGGACCTGGGGTGACTTGATGTCGGGTGGGGGGAACCAACCAGAGAGGATCAGGTAGCGCCCCGTCCTGAGGTGCGTTAGTATGCTGCGTGCAGAGTGAGTGAATGAGTGTGTATTGTATAAGAAAGTGACAGCAAAATGGGTGAGGTGAGTGAAAAACTGAGTGAAAACACAGGGGTGAGGTGAGCCAGAGCGTGAGGAATGAAGAATGAGTGAGCAGGACCGGGTGAATGAGTGTGAGACTCTTGGGTAATTTGGTGAATAAGTGAGTGAAAGAGTGAGTGAAAAAGTGAGTGCACGGGAAACTTCGAGAATTTGTCTTTGAGGAACGCGCAGTGCAGAGAGCAAGTTCTTTTGAAATGCAGAGTCCATGACATTCAATCTTTCAAATATTTAGGGTGGGCACTGGAGTGCTATCACTGCGTCAAGGAAGACACCAACGGCGGCGCATGCACGAGCCAGTTGCGGGTGTGCGACCAGTTTCAGGACGCTTGCACTTCCTACGTGCGGTGGGCAGGTACGATGGCGCAGTCATCTTTCAGACTGTTGCACTGCTATTTTTGTGGTTGGACTTCAAAAATATGGTCTTCGAGTTTACGAGGTTGATGTGTGCCAAAACCTCGCAAACTTGAAGACCATATTTTCAAGCGTGCCATCTGGCTCTGCTGACAGGACATGCACTTATTGTAGTCACCATCAGTCTGTGTGTATATGGTCAATTTTGGTTGAGTTACCTGGGGGGGTGGGGTAACTCAACAGTGGCCCAAAAATGAAAGTTGCTTGAAATTGCCTGAAAATCATCCTGGTAAAATTTTGTGATGGTTGAGTTACCTCCCTTGGGTAACTCAACCAAAAAGGACCACATACATACAGGTTGATGATGACTACAATAAGCGCACGTCCTATCAGCAGAGCCGGACCGCGCGCTTGAAAATATGGTCTTCAAGTTCGCGAGTTTAATGTGTGCGAAATAGACCAGTTCTGGCATTCTGAGATGCTGTGCAAAGAACGCCGCAGCTTCTGTCTTTTGGCAATTTGTTTTGGATTGCACAATACCGGTCAGCACAGAATACTGGCTGATCGTGAACGCGTCTCGATCGTGATATTGTCCTTGCAGTTCCGCCGCACTGGACGCCCCGCGGGGATCGGGAGTACTACATCTACAAGGACTGCGACACACGGCAGGGCTGCGAGCGTCGACAGAAGGCCCTGTCCTCCCACTGTGAGTGAAGTCCACTTCCCGCGTATCATGTTCATCGCATATTGTGAGTTTGGTATTGGGAGCAACTGAAAAGCGGAGCCTCAAATGGGTGTGCAGTCCAAAAGATACTTTTTGGTTTCCTGCGAAATGTCACAGCAAGTGAAAGAATTTCTCGTCTGATTTCGCAGGTAAGCGGGACTGGTACAACGACTGGGCGTGTGTGGAATGCTGCACAGGAGATCTATGCAACTACTACGTGACCAAATTCGACCGTTATGGACGATTGACTGGGGTGAGTTGTCCACTTGTTCTGAAAGTTTGTCAAAACCTGTGCTGCGTCTTGTCACCATCCTGTCATCAGCACCGACAGTGTGGACCGTCAATAAACCAAAACTAAATACTTTGGGTTTTTGTCAAGGGACCAGTGAAAAAACACGCGCAAAGCACAAGAAGGTCAGGTTGCACAGGATACTCGTGATCGAAAGATGAAACTCCAAACGAGCTTCGGGAATCTGACTTGCGTTGTGGTCTTCTCGTTGACAGGCTGGCGTTTCGACTGCCCCGGTGAGCGCTGTCAGTTTGCTGCTGTGCACAGTGGTGGGCTTGTGGAATTTGTGATTGTCCTTCATCCCGAATGCAGGGGCTGATTCAGAGAGAACCGGGCTCCCCCTCCCCCGGACAAAGATGACATCTTCCCTGAAGAGGAACTCGTTGAAAATTTCTCTTCGGATACCCGCCCGTTGCTCGGTTAGATCGTGGATCTGCTCCCCTAGAACCCCACATTCCATTGTAACATTCCTCGATCGTTGATCATCTGGCGCCAGTCAGCCTAAATTCAAGCGGTTGGGCCAACGGTGCGTGTGGATGTGAATTCGTGCCAACTTTTGTGATCTTTTCCAACAACTTTGTTGATCTGGATCTTCACTGGTGTGATGGGTACAAAAATTCACAGAAACGTTTGGGCTGAAAATGCCTCCGAGGTCCTGAGTGCGAGTGAGCTGTCAACAGCTTTCGTCCCGAATAACGTTGGTGCATTTGAAAATTGTGCATCCATTGACAAAGTTTACGTGTGAGAGAGTACTTTTGGGTTATTTCAGTACTGCAGTACTCCTGTCTTGTTGAAATCGAAGTTTGCCTTTTGTCTTGTGAAGAGCGAATGAGGACATCTTTCTGTGATTTCGGTTTGCAAAATCGGAATTAGAGCTTTGGATTGAGGTACCTGATTTCAAAGTCACGACCAAGTTACGTGTTTCTGCAACAGTTGTGGTCGTTTCAGCAAAAATTGTACATTGACCGAAATACTGTACATTTTGTAAATTTATTCGCGCAATCGCAGATTTTTTTTACATATGTACATTCCAATAAAAAATATTTTTGCAGAAAAAACATTTGTGCCACGTACGTTGTTGTTCTTTGTGAGAATACATGTCTCCTGCACTGTTGGAACAAACGAATGCTGAAGGCGACTCTCACGTCATGGTCGGCACGCTCGCAATATTGTGAGACCAAAGATTCTTCCCAATCGTCCAAACGTCGTCTTTGGTGCGCGTCGCATACGCTACCCACACGTCGATCATGTCTGTCACGGGACATCGGTCTGGAGTCGCCGTCGGGATGAGTGCTGCTTCATCTGCCGCGCTTCTTGATCGCGTAATCGTGGTCGTGGACAGATCCGCTTCCGCCTCGACCTCTCGACTGGAGCTGTGCCGTTTGATCACCTGGTGGGCAAAAGAATCGTCTAACCAAGGAGACATTGCGTATGCAATCAAAGTCTCTGTATTGGACCAAGGCACGGAGGGCAGTTGCTTGTGAGAGAAGCGACTTGTCCTTCAGCACAGACGGCAAGATACTGCCCGGCAAATCAGTGGAGCAACAAGTTAACGGTTGTATCTTGTTGCATTGTGCAAAATCACTTTAATTTGGTGGTGACACAAGACTCACTGGACACTCAACAAACACAGAACACCACTGCTTGCCAAAACGCGCATAACTTGTTCAATTCTTAGCGTTGAACCATTTTGTGATCGTGAGACAATCATCATAATCTTGCTTGTGACATGAAGATCCAGATGGACATGCAGTGCGAGGCAGACCATTTCAATATTTCCGAGAAAGGTAAACCTGCAGATAATTTGCATTCAGCTTCTGCAGTGATCTGACCTGTGCACATGCGTGGCTATTCTGCCTGAGGCTTCTCTTCGTCTGCGTGTGAAGGTTCTTCTGCAGGAGTTGCGGCTTTCTCACCTTCCTCCGCTGCAGCAGGAGGGGTGCCGGGTTTGTCCTCACTTGGTTCTTCTGTTGCAGGTTTCTCTTCTACCACGTCAGGAGGGGTGCCTGGCTTCTCATCGTACGCACCAGCCGCAGGGGTTCCAGGTTTACTTCCTTTAGTGGGAGTCTCGACCTTTCCCGCTGACCCTGCTGAACCAGGTTTACTGCTTCCCTTGGTTGGAGTTCCTGTCTTGCCTGCTGACCCTGGGGTTCCCGGTTTACTTCCCTTGTTGGGAGTTCCTGCCTTGCCCGCTGACCCTGGGGTCCCAGGTTTGCTGCCCTTGCCAACTGAAGCAGGGGTACCAGGTTTGCTCTCTTTGGTCGGGGTAGCAGCCTTCCCCCCTGAAGTGGGAGTACCAGTCTTGCTTCCTCTGGTGGGGGTTCCAGCCTTGCTGCCCTTTGCAGGGGTTCCTGCCTTGCTGCCAGAAGGAGTACCAGGTTGGCTTCCTTTTGAAGGCGTTACAGGTTTGCCGCCGGAACCAGAGCTCCCGGGTTTACTGCCTGCTTTGGACTTGCTGGTTGCGGAACCACGCTGAGATCCTTCTGCTCTGCTGGCTGCAGTTCCAGCTGCAGAACCTGATGACGCGACAAATGGTGAAACAGTTTTACATGCAAAAGTCTGGTGCAATAAAGGTATTGTTCTTCTGTATGTCCTTTTGTTCCGTTTACCCCGTGCACAGAAAAGCGTGATCAACGCGAAAGAAACACAGCTTATGAAGTCATGCGAGTACATGGCTCATGCCACTACATCCCCAGAAAACAACAAATAAAGTGCAAACTGACCTGGTTTTTCTTCGTCCTTTTCCTGCGGGATTTCTGTGGGGGTAAAAAACAACAGAAGATCCCCATCAATTTGCCTCACACTTGTCAATTCGTTGAGTCATGTACGTATGGCGCGTGTAGGCAATGAGTGTTCGATGGATGTAACTTTCTGACAACTTCATGCAAAAAGATATTTTTGCGAACGATTCAAATGTCAGTCAGGAAAAGTCGTTGTCAGCATTTCTTTCGCAGAACATTCGTGCGCTCAAGTTTGGAAAGGATGCATGAAGTGCGGGTGAGACGGCAAACACAAACAAATGCAACTGCAGTCCTTTTCGTGAACTTCAAAATTGACATTTGAGGTATCTGAGCCACAAGAAAGAAACCACCACACAGCCATGCAAGCATAAAGGATCTGGATCGTGAAAGCCACGTATACATACAAGCACCAAGGGCGAACACCTATTTGACCAATCTTACTCGAAAAATATAAATTGAATCTGTGCCTTTTCCTGAATCTCTGAACCAAAGTGAAGTGCGATCGTTGGCCACACATGTGCAATCTCCACTCGTGCGCACGTGAACAAAGTTTCTGTCGGCAGTCCTGCACTTGCTTCCGTGAAAGTGAAGTGTTTTCTGTGAACACTGCAGTGATGCGCGCACATGCCTTCACTCTGGTCCTGGGCTTGGGTGTACGACTCTCCTTCAGGCTTGTCCTTTGCTTCTGTGGTCTCAGTGGCCTCAGCCTCAGCCTCAGCCTCAGCGTTCTCACCATTGGCTGGATCGGTCTCTCCATAGGTCTCCCCGTCTGCTGGGGCGGCTTCTGAACGGGGAAGCTGGATTGTTTGAACAAACATGCACGCAAGCAACATGCACACTGACAGCTGCCACAGTGAACAACTGTCATGTAGGAAAGAAAGTCTGTGGGATACAGATCCACAAACCCAGCAAAATTACGCATTGAAACACCTGAATTCATTTTTTTCAAATGGTTTGATACCAAAAACCATGGACACAAAGATGTGGTCAAACAATCTGCAAAACTGTTGAATGCTGTTGGAGTTTGATTTGTGTGTAGAAACAATATCATGCAGACAATGAATGTTTCACTGAAAAAGCAAAATTCCAAAAGACTTGTGTCAAATTTGCAGGAAGCATGAACAAGTTTGGATGACGTCCTGAAAAATGCAAGTTGTGCACCGACTTGTGTGCAAAACATCATGCCCGTGACTGTTGTCTCTCTCCAGTCCAGAACTCTAGTAAAATCTCACTATACATGTGAAAAACACAAGAACACTGTTGTTCCTTTAGTGACGAAAACGGCAAGGTGTGGTGTCGCAAATCTACAAGTTGGGTGCATTTCATGAAGGTTCCAAGCAACTTCAGTACTGGCCTTCTTGGTCGTTCTCGTTGTCGTCTGCAGCCGTTGCGTGGTCTTGCCTTTGCTCTTCGGTGTTTTCACCTGCAGTATCCTCTGGTTTCTCTTCATCGACTTCTTCCTTCTGTCTGTATTCGTTTTCTTGTGGTTTACCTGTGTCCTCAGTTTCATACTCATCTTCTTTCTGCCCGTATTCGTTTTCGTGTTGTTCACTTTTGTCCTCAGTTTCACACTTGTCTTCTTCTTTCCTGTCTTTTTCGTGGTGCTCATCTTGTTTCCGAGATTCATCATTGGTCTCATCTTGCGTGTCTTCCTTTGCTTCGACCTCTTTCAGAGCTTCTTCAATCTCAGCCTTGGTGAGAGGTTCATCAAAGGTTACAGACTTCTGCGACTTCATGGACCTTTGTGACTTGGACTGTCTGGAGTTTGAGGTTCGCCCTGAGGCAGCGGATGCCCTGCCAGACTGACCACCAGGTTTTCGGGACTTCCCAGATTCAGCTGTTGATTTTGTAGACTTTACTGAATCTCTTCTGGCTTTTCCTGAGGCCTGAATGTTTTCAGGTTCATCTGACTTCGAAGATTTGGTCGAACCACCCGTTGATTTTTCGGACCTCTGAGATTTTACCGAGCCAGATTTTTCAGCCTTTCCAGATTTCACAGATGTTGTTTCAGATTTTTCAGAACCTTCACATTTTTGTGTGTCTTCTGACTTCGCTGTAGACTTGGTTGGTCCTGTGGAAGACGTGTCCGACTTTTGAGATTTTCCAGAATTCGCAAATTTGACGGATGATTGTGTTCTCGAAAGTTTCCCAGGCTTCTGCTCCTTGTCAGTTTTGTCAGACCTTGTGGACGAGTCACTTCTTGTGGATCTGACTGATTTGGTCTTCTCCGCCTTCGGCGGCTTGTCGGAGGTGGCGGACTTTCCAGAGGTCGCCGATTTTCCAGAGGCTGGCGACGTTACAGGACCCGACGACTTCTTGGACTTGCTCGACGTCACGGATCTGACCGATTTTGAGGACTTTGGCCTCTCTTCTTGTGACACTGCATCCGTGACTGGTTCGCTCTCGCCCGTTTCATTGTTGTCAGCTTGTTCTTCATTTTCGTCGTAGCCATCTGGTTCTTCTGGGTTGGTGTCTTCTTGCTGATATGCTTCTTCAGTGTCCTTTTCCACCTTGTCTTCGTCCTGTTGCTGGGTATCTTCAGTTGAAGCTATGTTGTCTTTGTCTTCCACTTGATTGTCGACGTTGTTGTCTGGAGCATCATTCTCTGGAGGTTCTGATGGTTCGCTTGGTTCAGGTTCTTCAGCTTCCTTGGTGTCTTCTTCCTCTTCCGCCTTGTCGTCCGTTTCACCTGTTTTTCAGAGTTCAGAGAAAAGGCTTGCGGGGAGAGTCAGAATTTGGGTAGCAGCTCAGATTTTGTGGAAAGTTGACTGACAGAAGCAGTTCTATTTTCTGAGAGTTACTTTATCTGCAATTAGCGACGTACAAGCGGACAGTTCTGAGGAAAACAGCTGAACCACAGCGCCAAAACACACGCAATAAAAATGTCTAAATTGTGAACAAAGCTCCTTGTGTTTGGAAGTAGAGCCAAAAAAGGAAGCTGGTCCGAAGAAGTTGTAATTGTGCGAGGAAAAATGTACATGAGAAAGAAACATTTTGCCAAAACAGCGGTACAACCACGCACGCAACCGAGGAAGATTCTGCAAAACCACTATACATGCAGAAAGACAAGGCTTTTTCCGTGCTTCGTTGTGGAAGCCTCAAAATCGAACGCCAAAATAGTTGCAACAATTTGTGTATTGATCTCAACCAAACCTCAGGGTGCATGAAAAGACACACCAAAGGAAGCACGAGGGATGAAGAAACAACAAAATGTTTGCAAAAAAGGCAAGCCACACACAAGAACAAGGAAGAAACACAATTTAAGATTTGAATATTGTGTTTGTATGAGGAAATGGAGAAATGAAAAGTTTGCACCTTTTGACTGATCTGCGTACGTCTCTGGACCTTCAGGTTGCTCACCCTCAGGCTTCTCGCCTGAGTACCCCTCTGCGTCCTCTGTGGCCTCCTCCCCTCCAGCTTCTTTCTCCTGCTCCTTCCCCTGCTCTCCCGCTTCCTGCTCTCCCGCCTCCTGCTCTCCAGCCTCTCCTTTCTGCTTGGCATGGTCTTCTGTCTCCGCACCTGTGGTTCAGATCAGTTGTGTTTGATCATTTGTTCAAGTTGAGAAGAATTCAATCTTAAATCGCTCAACGAAGATCGACATTCATGATCTCAAGTTGATTTATGCTACTGCTGTACACATTTGTCTGCTTTTCTTTGCAACAGCGATTGAAATTGAGCGTTTCTTCGGACTGACAACACGCAAGTTTAACGGTTTGGTAACTTTTTCTCACGCATGCATTTCACTTTGCACTGATATTCAAAACCTGCGTCGTCGACAGTGTTTTATGTTGACATTCATCGCAGTTTTCTTGAAGAAACAACACTCTACGACGTGCAGCATGCATAACAGGTCGGGTTTGCATCAGACTTTTCATTTTCAAGGAAAATGGAGGGGGTGGGGTATGATGATACACCCGCGCCCCACTCCACGCCCGACGCAGAAAATGTACTGAATCTGATTAATCTGGTGCCATTGTTGTCACTTAAAAGTTTGCGAAGTGGTGATCACCCGCTTCTTATTTTAAGTCCACATTCCAGACGCCACAAAGTGAAAGCAAGACACGCGCCGCCTCCGAGGAAAAAGAGCAAGAAGAAACACGGGAGGGTTGACAGTCACAGAAACATGGGTTTGAAAGCACTGAAGAAACAGACAGACTGGCACCCACATGAAACAAGCTCAAGACCAATAAGAACACCAACAGGCAAACTTCCGTCAGTAGTTCCAGCACCACCACAGACCCTTGAAGGCGACCAAAAATTGATTCAGTACAGCACTACCAAAGCAGCCGGTTTCCTTGTCTTTGTTCTTGGCTTCATCTTCACCTTCTTCTGCCTGTTGCGTTGCAGCCTTTATCTCTTCATCTTCTTTATCGCTGTCCGAACTCTCTGTGCTGGAACTGCTGCTTCCAGCGTCAAAATTTTCGTCGAGATCCCCCTCCACGTCATCTTCCTCTGGAGCGAATAGGCGATCCACCATTTCTTCAGTTTCCTTCTCTGGAAAAGCAACGTACTCATCGTGCGCAAGATCTGGTCCCTCCCCTTGATCTTCAGTCGCTTCGCCTGAAGTTCCTTCAGCCTTCTGTCTCTCATCTGTGGCTTCAGCCTCCTGGGTTTGTTCTGCATGTGTTTCCAGTTCGTCTTCAGGCGAAACAGGTTCATCGCCTGGTTCTCGGTCTGCACCCAGAAAGCACAAGCACATCAGAGAGGCAATCGGAGGCAAATCAAAGAAAAGTCCAATGCAACATGCGGGCAGGGCCGTACTGTACGTAAGTCCTGCAAAAAGAAACTGATCAGAAAGAAAAATCAAGGGGTTGAAGCTGCAACGGAAAGGGTTGCGAGAAGAAATGACGGAAACACCAAGGGGCTGAAAATACAACGCTTTGAACACTGAACGACTTGTGGTCTGTAACACTCAGGCACGTGTGCTCACAAGCATGCAAAAATTGAAAAGTGAACATGAAAGACTTGAGAGATATACCGTGGTACATGTTCATCTGACAGCTTTCACAACATCTTGTGTTACCTGGCTGAACAACAGTTGATTCTTGTTGATCACTTTTTTCAGCCTCCGGAGGTTCTTTCTTTGGTTCCACCTTGTTGGGAGTGTCTTGTGTCTCCTTTTCCTCAGATTTGGCAGGTGTGCTGCTGCCTCGACCGACACTGGGTGGTTTTCCTTGGCTTGGTCCCCCTCTACCTCTTGCAGGTGCAACCCCTCTAGTGACAGGACCACCCCTTGCAACAGAACCTCCTCTGGTAGTTCCCCTGCCACCAGAAGCCCCGCCTCGAGCACCAGGAGTCCCTTTACCCCTGACTGACGTCCTGTTTTGAGGTCCCTGGCCTCGGAGATTTCGACCAGTGGCTGGACCAGTCTTGCCTTTTTGTGAAGCAACAGACCCACTTCCTTTTGACCCTGCCCCGAGACTCACTCTGGAACCTTCTCCAGGAGTTTCTTGTCCTGTCGGTTCCTTTTGTGTCTCTTTTCCGTCATCAGTTTTCTCTTGTGTGGTTGCGTCCGGTTGCTCAGAAGTTTTGTCTTCTTCGAAGACTTTCTCAGGTGTCTTTGAGATTTTGTCGGGTTGTTCAGAAATTACACTTGCTTCTTCGGCCTTTTTCCCCTCAGATTTTGCAAGGGAAACTTCAGAACCTTTTGAGCCCTTGTCTCCCTCAACGGGTTCACGTGGTACGTGGCTCCCTTGAGTATCTTGGTCCGGAGAGGCCGAATTCTGAGAATCTTTGTCTTCATTCGTTTGACCATGACCAAGAGGTGCAATGGAATTGGGCTTGGCAGCTTCTCCATTGTCGACTGATCTCTCACGTTGGGTGATGCTTGTCTTTGACCCATAATCTTCATCTTGGCCTGCAAGTGAGGCTGTTTGGGACTGTGTCACACTCATTGCCTCTTTGCTTTGCAAAGAAGTCTTGGATCCCATCTTTGAGCCTGTGTGAATCAAAGAACATGCACGACTTTTGTATCTGAAGGTACATGTCAGAACTGTCGGTCATACAAAAAGGAACCTGTGAGACGAAAAACAAGACTGAAGGAACCTGAAGTGAAGAACAAAGGAAAAGATTCCGCCGAACGCAAGACAAAGAGAATCCACCCGAAGAGACTTCGGTGAAACTGAAAGAACCAAACTAGAAGAAGTGTCAAAGTCGACACACTCAAATTTTGGTTGCAGCAGAATGTCAAACTTGAAAAGTCCACACGCTGGTTACAAACGTGAAAACTCCAATGCCACGTTTGATTGTGGCCACAAGAAAAAAAGAGCATTGTGAGTTTCTTGTATCAGGGATAACCCTTGAAGTTATGAATTCAAAAATTGGCTGACGAAAACAGGTTTTTTTGTCCTACCTTCCTCCGTTGACTTGTCTTCTTTTTCATCTTCACCTGTGCAATGAAGGCAAACGTTCGGTCATCGTTGACAGCATGCAAACTCGCTGTTTTTTCACTTGAAGAAAGGAATTTCTCGCTCCCTCCTTTTGCACAATCTTTTCTCTTTTTCCCCTCACAATGTTCTCATACATATTCTACCTTTCTCGAGCGACTCTTCTTCGGCCTTCTCATCCTGCGACCGGTCCGACTCCACGGCAGCAGTCGGGTAGCCGACAGGCTCCTCCTCTCCTGCGGAAGAGACAACAAAATCAAGACAAAAACCCACATTTTGGAATTTGACAGTCACTTAGAAATCTATCTGTGAAAGTTGTGCATGCAAATTTTTTTTTATAATTTGACTTGTACATGTGACAATTTCTCAGAATGAAGGGCGTGGTAGAAGTAACACACATGCGGGGACCGTGCACTGATTTGAACATCCAGAGTAATCAAGTGTGCTTACCTGAAAGGTGGGCCAAGAGTGTCCTGGCATAGAGTCTTCTATCTTTTGTTTTGGGGAGTTATCGTAAAAACCTTGTTCATGCTGTGGAAGCAGAAGCAGCGAAATGTTCGGCCGCTTGCAGACGAATTGTGATTCTTTTTCTTTTTTTTTTTGCGTGCAACTCCAGGCACCCCACGTGCTGATGTCATTTTTGTGAATGATGCTCGTGTGCAAGAAAAAACTTTATCATCTTTGATTGAATTAAACTTATCAACAGTATTTATTTTCATGCAGCACAGAGACTTGGACAAAACAGGTGCAGGACAAGCTCAGTCTACTTCGTGCGAATGCGGGTTGCGTGCTTCTATACACTATCAGCTGTAATCTGGAATGAAGCAAAGTATCACATCTTGACTAAAACTACAATGTTCACAAACAGCTGCACAGCTGAACCACCTGTGAATGACTTGTGTCGAGAAGTGCAGCTGAGGCTGAGTTGAAACTTGTTGCTCTGCATGCTTATCTCTGAAGGAAAGCTGAAAACAAGAGAATCTGCGCCTCACCCTTCAGGGTTCCGTCAGGGTTGAACTCGAGTCCCTCCCCGAACACGAGGTCCATGGACTGCTGCGCGTGTTCCGCGGTGGACGAGCCGTGCAAGGCGTTTGCCTTGATGTCCTGACCGTACTGAGCGCGCAACCTGCGGTAACCAGGTCCCAACGGCGTCATTTCACAACAGTCTTGGAAAACTGACCTCCGCGGACGAGCATGTCACTTTGATTGCTTGAAACGCCAAAACTTGGTTCTTTGACGAGAGGTTCTTTGGCACAGATTCTGCAGAAACAGAAATTCTTCTGCAGCGTCACCCTACTTACAGAGGAATGGGTTCTGTAGATTGAGCGACAGCACATGAAGGTGTTCTAAGTGAGAAATTGCAACCAGAGATTCAAACAGCTTCTAATGACAATTGCTCAACTTCTCCAAGGCAAATTTCAAGATTGAAAAGAACATGCCGTTTGATTTATTTGCTTTCAAATGATTGTGTTCTTTTATCATTTTGTAAATTCTCTTAAAATGTCTTGATTTGTAAGCAAGGCTTGGTGGTGGCCAGCGCCTGTCTTACAATTTGTACTTGGTTAGTTTCCTGAGCTGTTGCTGCACTGTGCAAAAGCCTTTCAAGACGAGTATCTCTTTTCGTGAAACCAACACGTGGAAAGATCTTGTGCTTTCGAAGTCAAAATCCTTTCTTGAACTTTTTTGTTGCATGTTCCTGGACAACCTTCATGCACGAGACTGGAGGCTCATCAATGTCAGAGAAAATGACTGACGAAACTCAAAAAAACAAAGAAAAGTTGGACAAGAAGTGTCTGAAGCTTTAGACCTGACCTTACAATGCCATGGCAAAGTCCGAAGACTGGAGTTAACAAGCCGGCTTGCAGAGCCGAATACTGCAGCCACGAGAAAGGGTCAAACTGACGAGTGTAGTGCCTTTTGTGGGTCAGTTGGGCCAATGAGGGACCTCCAATCTTCCACTGCGTCTTCTTTGCTTAGGATCATGAACAGCGTGTGGCCACTGAAGGGAGGAGCCAAGAGGTGCAGGGTTCAGAGGTGAAAAGCGAAACTTGGTTGGAAGCATGAAAAGATTAGTCAGCAAAGCAGCACTGAAACCAAAAGCACTGAAAGAAACCAAAGAGCGCAAAAGAGGCAAGCAGCGTGCAGTCACGTCACCAAACCCGTGTCACCGTGCAACAAGCACGCACATGTATACAAGGGCGACTCACGAGTCGGATTCCGCGGTTGCAGGGTCTGTGGGGCCCAGGAGAGAGCGCCAACCGTCCACCGCGTCCTCCCGGGATAGAACCATGAACAACGTGGGGCCACTGAAATACAACGCTGAATTCTCCACTCCGAGGTGAAAATAAATGCTTGGCGGGTTTTGTTTTCATCCAAGATCAGCACCAAAGTTCTCTGGCTGTTCAAGGACCAAGTTTCCCCTGTGCGACTCCAGCGATACAAGGGAAAACGGACACTTGTGGGCACTGGAACATCGTTTCACCTGAATTAAAATTCATGCATCACGATTGCCTTCGTGGCATACTTGATGACAAAGGAGGCACGTCCCTTTCACGTCTCCACAGCACAATGAATACTTCTTGCATGATCCTGTGACAGGGTGTCTCCCTTCAGAAAAGTCTTCTCCACCATCAGACTTACCTCTTCGATCCAGAATTTTGTGGAGTCCTTGTGAATTTACATTTGGCAAGTTACTTCGTTGCTGCACTTCACATTCAAAGTCCGCAAACACACGTTTGTATCCTGTCTTGGAAGGTTTTTGCAAACATCAAGATTCATTCAAGTGATCTTTGTTACCTGGTCATGTGGTCGACAAGATCACTGAAGTATTCCTTGTCCCTGTGGTCGGAGTAGAACTTCTCGGCGATGTCTCGCGTCAAGTCCGTCTCCTTCCGAGCTGCGATGCGGAATCCCGCCTCTCGGATCCGGTCCATGATCTCGTCTGCATGTGAAAACGAACGGCCTTAAGTAGACATTTCGAGATACGCCACAAAACACAACACTCTCGTTCTTGAGACCCTTGACCCTTTGGAGACAGTGGGTCAAAAGACATCATTGCTTTCAACGTTGCAAAAATTGCCGAAAGTGGGTTCATCTGTGGAGAAGGGTGATTTCTCACTTCAGAAGATTGAAAAGTATCAACTGTACCTTTTGTTTGGATGGCGTCAGGTTTAATGGCTGCGATAGTTTGTTGCATGGGGAAGAAATAGTCGATTTCGCGCTTCGCCGCTGACATAGAATCTGACCCGTGCAACTGGTTTATTTTGGCCTGAAAAAAAAATGCGACACCTGATTATTTTTGCGCTCGATACACGTACGAAGAAATTCCAGGTACTGTGGATAAGATTCTCGTTGCAAATGATGAATATCAAGCCTCTTTCACTTCGCGTACAAGAAAAAGTTTACGCAGTTTTCCAATGCACAACTGCGCAGAAAACATCACTGCTTCTCCGTCACTGACTTGAACCTTGCACATGAAAAAGCGCGACTCACGGACTCCGGCGCGAACTGCGCGCGAAGACTCTCGGGCGCTTCGGCTCGCGCCACGTCGAGCAGCGTCGGACCGAGCTGTTCGCGCCACGCAACGACGGCGTCCTCCCGCGCCAGCGCCAGCGCCAGCAGCGGCCCACTGCGGGAACAAGTAAGACGTCATGAGTTGCAAGTTATAACTTTCTATATCTATTTTGAGAAACAGTTGCGCAACTGTGATTTGAATGACAATCGCATCACGCCAACAAATCGTCAGGTCGCGGTCGTGTCGCTTCTGCCTTCACGTTGTCAAGCCTCAGCGGTTCAACACGACGAATGAACACGACGAAAATTGCGTCTTCATTTGGTTTCACGCACACGCAAAAAAAAAACAACAAGACCCTTTGGGTGTTCTTTCTCACAAGATTTGGCCCGCACCTGGACATGGTGGTGGTAAGTTCGTCGAAGTAAGCCTCGTCCCTGTGCTCGCTGTAGAACTCCTCCGCCTGCTCCTTGCTCAGATGCAGCAGCTTCTGCATCGCCACGGTGAACCCAGCCTCCTCGATCTTGGCCAAGATCTCATCTGCAACACACAGGCGTTGGAAGAATTTCCGCATTTTCGAACGGCGTGGTTTGGTAATGTCCCTGAGAGTGTTCACAGCCATCCACAGGAGACAAAACTTTGTCTCACAAAAATGGTCTCAAATTGTCACACTTGATGGCGAACCTCAGAGAGCCTCTGACCTTTGCTTTCTCGGAGCGCGTCCGGTCTGATGAGCGCCAGGGTGCGCTGGACTCGCTCTCTCCGCACAGACGTCGCGCGACTTCCGGGCACCGTCGGCACGTGGAAATCAGGGAAGAAAAATGCCAGCTCCCTGTCCAAAAGACGTGTTTGCATGTTGTTATGCTTTGTTCCGCTTCTTTTTCTGAGGTAAATTCTTGTTCACGGTCACACAGAATGTTTCACTCACCTTGTGGCTGTGTCAGTGGAGTCTGATCCGTGCAGCGCGTTCACATAATTCTCCTCGCCGCCGTATTTGGCTCGTAAACTGAGAAATGCCCAAAAGATACATTTTCACATTCTGAGCGGTTTGCCTGAGACCCACATTTTGCTGGGATATTTTCCAGCAAGCAACCTGTTGTGAGAGCCTTCAATTTTCTTGTTTAATCAGTTGCTGATTCTGCAAAAGTCTTTGGCAGGGAGTTACCTCTCTGGAGCCTGTTCTTTTGCCTCCTCCATGGACGCAGGACCCAGTAGGCTCCTCCACTCGTCCACGATTCCCTCGCCCTTCTCTCCCTTCGTCAGCACCAGGATGTAACTTGGCCCACTGGACATGAACTTGACCAGATCCTCAAAGTATTCCTGTGGTGAGTGAGAGGAGATGTCAGGCCTTTGTCGCTGCGCTGTGTGTTGAGGTGGTACATGTATGGTTTACGGTGGGAATCCACCAGCCATGATCATCAAGGAACCTCGATGTCAAGAAACATACCTCATCCTGTTTGTGAGCGTAGAACTCACGAGCCTCTTCTTCACTCAAGTGTTTTTCCTGTTGCTCCACGATCTCGATGCCTCGTTCTTCCATCTGTCAGAAATACCGTGAAATTTGCGCACAGAGCATTCGTAACGAAAACACTGGACCCCAACAACAGTTGCCGAGATGGCAAGGGCGACGACATTCTGCGAGAAACTGCGGTGAAATAAGGATGTTTTTGGAAACAATGTAAAGACGCCATTCAAACCTAGAATCTGAGGACCTGCTTGTGCAGGGATCTGAGGGGCCGTGGTTGCATTCTTTGTAGAACTTTTATATTTTTCAAGGTCGGATAAGCCCAGTCCCCCCTGGGACCTCTTGAAACCTGGTCCCGCGCACCAGACACAAAAGTATCTTTCACCTCGGCAATAACGTCGTCCACTTTCCCCGCGGCCACAACGTCCGGTTTTATGATCGCCACCGTCACCTCCTTCTTGATTCCTGCAGAAAAGACAGTGAGTGTTGACAGCAACATCAAAATATGACTTCTGAGCAGTCGTGACTTTAGTTTCCATCGTCCCTGTGGGGTTTCGCAGTTGACAACTTAAAGATCATGTCAGTCTACCTGAAAAGAACTGTTATGTGAGTTTCCTTTGATGAAAAAACACACAAAGACACAAAGTATTGGCCTGGTACACACTTCAGACACACGTACCTTTTTTGTTTCGCTTGAATGCTAAAATTTTGACAGCAAGAGAACAGACACGCGTCTGCACGCACACAAGCAGGATTACGTTGTTAGCATCCTCACTCATTCAACCCAAACACTCCTGCATGCCAGACGGAAAATCAGCAAGGCAAGAAGAAACACCTGGGCACAAACCAAAGCCAGTAAACAGACTCAAATCGTAATCAACAGGGCTCACGCTCACAAACACATCAGAATATAATAAGCGCACAAAATGTACACGCAATTTTCTCCGACATTTTTCTCCAAACTATCCACCTGCTTGCTGGATAATTGTGTGAATACACAAAAGACAGTGACGACACTGCGAACCAAGGAGGGGCATTGTCCCAAATCGTGGTGTTTGTGCTTGCACGATTCCTAAACAGTCTAGGTGGGGTGTTATTCAACAATCTATAGATATGTCCAGGGTGTTGATTTTACCTGTTCCCGCGGTTTGCGGGAGAGAATCGAACATTATCACTTCTCCCTGATGGCGCAATCCCTCTATTAGAGAAAACAAAAAATGGAAGCTCAAAATCTGATCTTGTGAGCAATTGTCTCGCCACAAAGAAGTAATTTTCTGGGGCACAAGACCATTGCTTGCAGAAGCAACGAGCTTCAAATGAACGCAAGACCACAATGTGAATCTCAAACGCACTGGATGGAGGGTGTTTGAAACTCTTGGTCCTGATTGAAGAAAACAGAATCTTTGCGTGACATCACCAGATTCAATCAAGACAATAGTTCATCAGAAAGACATTAGAAGACATCGTGTGGAGGACTGAAGTCTCCTACAACAAGATCCAAACCACACAGACACAGAATAGATCTTTGGAAGAATTTGAAGTCACTTCAAACGCACGGTGAAGTTCTGGGAAGTCGATACAACCTGACAGAAATGGGTCGACAGGACTGTTTGGAAAATCTGATGTTGAAGTGATGCACTCACCCACATCACTTTCCGTCTCTTCCTCATCTATAGCTCCCTTCTCTCGGTAATCTGTGGTTCCCAGATCCACATCCCTGATCTACAACAACCAAAACAAAGCAAAAAGTTCTACATGCACAGCGTCTCTCGTGCAATTGAGCTTCTCTGCTGCACACAGCAATGTGCAACCGTTTCTTCGACAACAAAGCGACGTGACATGAGCTTCAAAAATGTGAACGCGACAACAGACACACTCCTCACCTCTTTCCTTTCAGCGTTGCCCTCTAGCACACTGTGTTCCTGCTGTAGCTCCTGAGTGATAGTTCTGAGGATGACTGGAGAGTTTGCTCCCCGAACAACTGCCACAAGCACACCACCCGCGAAGAACAAGAAGCATGGTTTACATTTCCCTCGGTACTTTTCCAGGGAATCCACGGTGTCTGCCTTTGCCTGAAATGAACACCATCAGAGTGTTGATTGAGATTCTCTATTTTGCGTGGGCAGCGCGAATCTTGTTACTCCTTTAACTTGGGTCAGATTCATGTTTGAAACTTGTTTTGTTCAACGATGTGGAGGTTTGTCCGTCCATGTCAACTCACCACGGCAAAATGCAGCAGTTCGTCTCCCAGCTCGTTCTTGATGCGTCTCAGACTGCTGATCATGGCCTTGCACGGACCCGACCACTCTTGATACACGTCAACCACTGAAAAGAATGCATCACAACGTTAACCTTCTCTTCTGTTCTTCCGTTGCAGTCCTGAATGAACTCCGTAATCACAGACCGAGGAGTAGACTCTACAACCAGATTGTCACCCTCTCTGCAGAGTTGTCAAGTGTGGCCGGTTAAAGGCCTGTCTTGGCACCCATGGGCATGTTTTGGCCTGTGGTTCCATGTTCCACAGCTGGTCAACATTTTGCTCGAAGGAAACTGGAGAAAACAGTCAAATTAGATCGACCTGTGACACCCTCTTTGGCGAGCATGTCCTCCCATTCCTCCTGTGTCTCTATCTCCGCCTGCAGAGCGATCTCTCCCCTTCTTCGAGCCATGATGCCCTGAATCTGCGTTGACAGAAGTTTAAAACCCTTTCAGAGTGTTGTCCACAGTGTCAAGAAGGTATGAAAAAAGAACCCTCTCTGTCGCTTTGGACATGAAAGTTGCAGACAGATCGTGAAGTGTCTGGATGTTGGTTGTCAGCATTGCTCAACTTGAAGCATTTTCCTCCAAACTTCTAAATGGTTGAGCAAAAGATTCCCTAACAGTTTCAAAGCACGTCTGCCAACAAAAATGTCCCAGTTGTTGTCATGTCACACCTAAATTCATGAAAGAACAAGAAGCTGTCACTCACGCGAGGAGTCCTTGGAGATGGGTAACCAGGAAGTGTCACATGACTCCGCAAACGGATTTGATTGGACGGCTGCGGAAGTGGGCGAAAATGGAGGAAAATGCAGAAAATGGACAAACGGAAATAACAAACCTGAATCTTGGAATTGACGAGGTATGTTTCCTGTGTTGTGCCTTGTCGTTGAGAACCTTTTGGAGTCGCGTACCTGGCTGGAATGTCACAATTTTGACTGTTGGTAAGGTACAAGAGATATTGCAGGACATACATTGACTTTTCGCTGGAGACTATTTTATCGCTCACCGAAATTCTCGAAAAACTTCAAGATTGTTGCGTTTGCTTCCAATTTGCGGTGTCAAACAAACCAAAAGACTTTGATATGCAATTCAATTGAAAGAGCTGTACGTGTACATACACGTATGGCAAGAACATCAGTTGAAAACACCGCCCCAGCACAACGTTGGGTCAGTTTGAGTAGACCCGCCCCCTGAAGTTTGCTCAGTTTCTTTGCTTGCAGAAAAAGAAAACAAAAGCGTCCTTTTTCAGTTTGGAACGTTGGTCTCAATTTGAAATCACATTTTGTATTCGAGATCGACGTCAAAGAATTTGACCTGCCGGAAGTGACAAGTCCTCAGACCCTCGAGAGCATCTTGAACGAGCCTGACGATGATGTGTTCATCGATGAACTGGTGCCGCTGGAGCTGCTGCAGGGAGAAGAGCAGGGAGACACTGTCTCCGTGGGCAGTAGTGATCTGGACGTCAACAGGACTCCAACAAAGAGAAGGTGGGTCGAATACACCGCAAAGGACAAAAATGGTTCAGAGTGTTTCAATTCATGTTGTCAACTTGATTCAAATCTACCACTGATGCCATTTTGAAGTTTTACAAACTTTCAGTCAAGCTAGGTTGCAACATTTTTTTCATTAGACACAAGAAGAGTATCCGCTACGCACAGCATGGCTCGATCCTGCGCCACGTCGTTCTCAAAGGCATCTCGGCGCAGCTCATGTCGGCAGCGGTAAGAACACACGTTTGTGAACCGTGGACGATCAACCAGGAGGTTTCAAAAGGCACCGGCACCTGAGTTCGGTAATTGTCTCCAAAGGATAGCTTTTGAAACGAGTGTCTGTGAAATTCTTTTTCAATTTGGATGTGGATTGCAGGAACCAGCTGTGTTTTGCAGGATCGTGTGGACGCTGGAATGCCAACAGCGATCGCCGTATCTTCTCTCATCGCCGTGGGAACGTCACACGGACTTGTTCTTGTTTTCGGTGAGTGAATGTGTTCAGCTCCAAAATGCGACGCGCTGACCCGCCTGTGGTGGCAATTGATTGATCTGGACGTTGAAATCTGGACATTCTTGTGATGTGTTATTCAGTTCCTGCAGACAAACGCTCAGTGAGCGATCTCTCGAGTGGTAAGTTTCATGAAGCGTTGGCTGAAATAAATCAATAAGTCACAGAACACACTGAATGCAAAATTGGCAGAAAAAGCACTTGTCAACGGTACAGGGCAACGTGAGCGCAAGACACGCGGTGGTGGGTTCACCTGAAACAAGTGTTTCTAGGGGATCATTAGAACTACTTCAGTATTGATTGGTGTTGTTCTGAAGGCACCTAAATCATGTCATGTGAATATCACTGTGCGTCGTGCGTGGAAGTAAGCCGTGTGCATCTTTGCTCTGCAGACCCGAAGCAGGTGATGAAGTGGTGCCTGGGGTCGACGGTGGTCGGCGCGAAGTTCGGCGCCGTGTCGGCGCTCAGCTTCAACCGAGACTGCACCCGCCTCCTCGCCGGCTTCGCCAAAGGACAGGTTACTGAGAGGAACTTCAGTTGAAGATTTGGTGCTGTCTCTTGATTTATCTGAATGTCTGCAGTCTTGTGGCCTTCAATTCCAGCTCAGACATCCTTGTTTTTCTGGTGCACAGATAACGATGTGGGACTTGACGAACGGCAAGTTGTTGAGGACCATCACAGACGCACATCCTCCAGGAACCGCCATTCTACATGTGAAGGTAGAGATTTCGAGGAAACTTTGACCCTTGCAACCGAGGTCAACAAGAACAAGAAACTGGATCTCCAAAGAGGCGGTTTTGATCTTGATCGATTTCAAAAACCCGAAACTTACAGATCTGGAGAACAGCAGAACAAACATAACTTTGAGAAAATGTGCTTCCTTTGCAGTTTACAGACGAGTCGACGTTGGCAGTCTGCAGTGACAGTGGAGGATCTGTGTTTGAATTGGAGTTCAAGTGAGTGGCGTTCTTGGCCATCTGTGTTGTTGGCTGGGAAAGTAATGGTTGAGGCACAAGAATGGCAAATTGAGTCGTCGCACGAACTAAACAGTGAGAAAGTGGACAGTGAATCACGGAAGGTGACAGTTTTGTTCCAGTGTTTCCGTTTTCTTTGGTTCACCCTTGCAATTTGCAATTTGCATTGATCCATTTGTTCTCTGCAGGCGATTGATCGGTGTGCGAACATGCGACTCCAGGTGTCTCTTTTCTGGCAGGTGACCAACTTTTTTTCTGTAGCTTCACCCGCAACTCGAAAACTTTCCACATGAAAAGGGTGTGGTCCTGTAACAACAACACAATGTGAATGCACCGCTGTTTGCAGTCGCGGCGAAGTGTGCACGATCGAGCCGCTGCACATGAACTACACGGTTCCAGATCACCCGATGCGTGACGTGGTTCTGCTCGCTATGGCGTCGTTGTCCAAGGTGAGAATGACGCATTTCCTGAAGGAGCAGATAAACCGGATGGACGCATGTGCTGAGAGACACCGGTGTGAGTTCGTGCGTGCTACGCACAAAAGCCGTGAGGACTGGATGTTGCGTCTGTTGCAGGTGTTGATCGTGACGCTGCGTCCGACTCTGAAGGTGATGTTCACGCACGCGCTCAAGGGTGACGCCGCGACGCTGCCGCTGCTCGCCTGGCAGTTCGTCATCATTCAGGTCAGTCACTTTGGAATTCAGCAAGGATTTCTCGCTTCTCGTGTGCCGTCCAGGTGCAACATTTTTGGTGCAAAAATTAGTGATTCGTTCTTCCTTTCAGGTGTCGGAGAAGGACAGGGTGATTGATCCGGTGTTGGCCTTCGCCAGGGATCAGACAATTTACTTCTTCCAGGTACAACAATTTTACTTCTCAGTTTCGTGCCCTTCTGCCAGCAAAATTGTGCCGCCCTTCCGTGCGATTTTCCGCGTCTGATTAGAGATTTCTTGCCTGCATTTCAGGTTGTGTGTCACGGTCCGGAGAACATAAAGTTCGTTGGACTTCAGAAAACTCAGCTGCCATACAAACTGCTCAACCTCGTGGTGAGTGGTGGTATACTTCTGTCGCATCTCGTTTTCTGTGGCTGATGACGCTTTGTCGCGGTGACGGTCATTGGTCGTCCTTTCTTTCAACAATTTCTGACGGGTCAGATAACTTTGAATCTCGAACAGACAGAAGCAAGGCAACGAGTAGTTCATGTTGTGGGTCTTTTGCTCGTTTGCAGTGGATGAATTCGCGGACGATGGTGGCGATCGACACGTCTGAGCGCGCGCACGTGATCGACGTGCGGTCGGAGGAGGAGCTCGAGGTGCTCGATCTCGTCGACGTGCAGCTCGCCTACGCCACGTCCTTCTACAAAAGCCTCGCCACCGGCGGAAACGTCTCGCAGGCGCTGGTGAGGGAGACGGAAAACACTGCTTCGGCTTGGTTCATGTTCTTGTGTTGGCGAAGGTCGTGAGGTGCAAAAAAATAAAATTGAGCATTGTTTTGTTGTGCTCAGTGCAGCTCTCAAGATTGATTTCTCATACCCTGACAGGCTTACGCAGGAGAGAGAGCGTGTTACCATTCAATGGTCAGCTTCAACAGTCAACTCGTTCTCCAGGGGACCAAGAGCGTGCACGTCATGACCATGAGAAATTGGCAAGACGTGAGTCAATTTCCTTTTCTGTGCATCTTTTTTGCACGGTGCAAACGAAAAGTGGTCTGGAAATTGACGATTACTGTGACCAAAAAGTCGAACGCAGTGCAGTGGGAAAGGTTGAGGACAGTCTACAGTCATGCCGCATGTTCATCTGCAATGCAAAGTGTGTTTGTTTGGCAGCGGCTGGACGTGTTGGCGAAGCAGGGGAAGCACCAGGACGCGCTCGCGCTCGCACTGTCCTTCTTCAACAACAAGGCAAAGGGAGTGGTCGGGCTGGGCGGCGGCTCGCACCGCAGGAGGTCCGTCGTGGCCGACCGGGTGAGCAGTGCTGCTGCCAAAAAGTTGATTCCCGGTTCATTCATCGTGCAGAGATCCTGGAGTCAGATGACGTCTGTACGGGATCGCCAGGATTTGAGCAGTGTGGCTGAGCGGTCTTGTTTGTCGTAGATGCTGGACCTGCTGCTCGAGTACGTGGACTCAGCGATGACGCGCGGCTGCCCGAAGCACGGCAAGCTGGAGCAGCTGGAGCGCTACTACCAGGACGTGGTGCCCGTCTGCGTCGACTACTGCCTCGCGCTCGACATGCTGTGAGTACAGGGCGGGTCTGCAATGAAGTGTGGAGCAGCCCGTGAATTGCAACATAAAAACCTGACTGCACAAACAGGCGTTTGAATGTTGATCCTTTTGAGGTTTCATCTGCATTGGAGTGTGCTCAAATCAATGGCTGTGACTTGAGAAGAGAGCAATGAGTCACACGTTCTCCTTTTGAACACGGTCATTCGGAGACGACGAGAGACGTGCTGCAAGAGGAGAGATTTTGGAATTCAAGCTTTGCGTTTGAAGTGCTTCCGCCCAACAGAACGTTGCGCACCGACGCGTTAACTGCCAGTGTGGATCGCATGTGCGCCTCTCTCCCCAGGGACATCCTGTTCGAGCGGATCTACGAGCGCTTCAGCTCGGACGTGATCGCGCGCGGCGTCTTCCTCGAGTGTCTCGAGCCGTACATCCTCATGGACAAGTTGGTGGCCATCACGCCGGTCGTGATGAAGGACTTCGTGGACCACTACGAGGAGAAGGGCATGCTGCAGAACGTGGAGGCGTGCATCGTGCACCTCAACATCGCCAGTCTCGACATACACCAGGTGAGGGAGATGGGAATTGTTTGTGAAATGTGCGACTGGAAGAGAAGCGTCGTTTACTGTTGCTTGGGTTGGTAGATTTGTGAGTGAACCAGAGTGGACTTTGGTCACTTTTCATTGAAACATTCAACGGTGCATTAGTCTATCTGGGGGATCATATTCTGAAGGAAGACCAGTGCACACACCGTGCAGAACAGTTTTCCTCAGTTGAGTTTGACTGTTTCAGGTGGTGAGCCTGTGCTGGGCGCACGGTCTGTACGACGCCATCCTCTACATCTACAACAAGGGGATGCACGACTACACGACGCCGCTCGAGGAGCTACTCAGCCTCCTCACAGCGGCGCTCAGCACCGGCAAACAGCTCACCGACCGTCAGATCAAGCTGGGCAACAAACTCCTTGTCTACATCAGGTGAGGACGCCACACACGAGCTGCGAGTTGAAACGAAGGAGCGCAGCCTCTGTGACAGCTGGAAAATGACTGCTCTTACTCATTTGTAATTTGAGTATGGTCAATGAATGGGCCTCTTGAACGTCATTGATTTGGTTCTTGGGTCAGTGAAAGTGTCCACTTCAGACTCTCGAAAACGCCGAATGCCAGGTCTTCACAATGGAGATCTTGGCATGACCACGGGAACAACGGAAAAGCAGAATATTGCTTTGGTCAGCAAGGCAGGCAGGAACAATACAGTTTGGCGTGTTGGAGGCAGAATGAGTGAGGCGCAAGCATTTTTTGCGACGCACTTATGTGTCTGGAACTGCATCAAACAACGGGTCAAATTGTGAGAACATTGTGAGGTAACTTGAGTTGGAACTTGGTTTTGTAGCTGCTGCCTGGCCGGGCGTGCCTATCCCTTGGGAGAGATCCCTGACGAACACGTGGTGAGGGTGAAGGACGAGGTGTGTGGTTTGTTCGATGCTTTATGCATCAGGCACAGTAAAGTCAGCCGTTGATAAGAGGAAACTTCATCACAGTCAACATGCTCTCTCAAATTCACGTGCGAACACACTGTCTTATTTTGACAGGTGTTCCAAACTGTGTCGTGTCTCCACACGAAGAACAGGAATGAAGGTAAGAGACGGCCTATTTTGTGCATCGTGCTTGTAGATTTCCATCAAAGCACGTTTCACAATCTCAGATTCGTAGATTTGGGTGCGCATGGCAGTTCAGGTCTATTTTGGTGTAGATTTTGTGTCGATTTACTTTGCACTTGTTTGCATATTACATTTGTTTGTTTTCCAAGCAAATTGTTCGATCAAGTTGAATTCGGATCTTCAAAAGACACACGAGTCGTGTCCCGATCTTCACAGGAAAACAGATTCCTTCTTGTAGGGTGTTTGATGTGCAAACTGTTCGCGGTGTCCAAGACCTTTGTCATATTTTGAGACTTTGGATGGAACACAAAACAAAAACTGAATCCTTGGACTGATCGTGACTGTTCCTGGTCTTGAACAAAAAGAAAACAAGAATTTGTTCCTGCTGCTCGAGTTTCGGTTGAGATGAAAACTTGGAACCAAATTCATTAATTGTCCTCGAACACATTCCAGTTGACTGTAAAATAGAGGCTTTTGTGTGTGTGGTGGTGTGCATGTTGTCTTTGTTCTCAGTCTTCAAATGATGGAAGCAAAAATTGATTCCGACTTTTTGTGTGAACAAAGAGTCAAATTGGAGACGGAACAAAGACAACATCAGTCCACGAAGGGACTTCTAACCACGAATTATTGGCAGGACCACAAATGTCCTGCGATTGCATAATGTGAAGGTGTTCGAGGGCACTTCCACACAAGTGAGGTCCAAACTCTCGACCTCGATGCGGATTTTCCTGTTCAGTTCTTTTCTTTCAGTCACTTTCATAATTTGTTCTCTTTCGTTCAGCAACTGTCCTTTATTATGAAGGTAAATTGGAGCGATGTATTTGTTTCTGTTCCATGTTCTGTTGAGATTTTGCTTTGTGGAATCGTTTGGAATGTGTTGCCTATTGTTCCGTGAAATTCGTTCGTTGCACATGTGATTACTGGCACGAGTTTCAACTCAACTTGTTAAAACTGGACTTGTTTGTAATCTACGGAGTGTAAGAGTTCATTTTGTTAATTACGTTGTGTGTAGAGTCTGCAGAACCAACAATATTCGTCCACTTGCAGCACCGCGAAAGAGGAATTCGTACTTTGAAATAGGATACTGTTTTCCTTCCCCACTCTCAGACTGAAGGCTGTCAGTCTGATATTCTCCTTCATCTGATTTGAGACAAATGTTGAGCCCGCTCAATTCGACGTGAAAATATGTTTTCTGAAATGGTGTTGGACGAAACGATTTGTTGGAAATTGGAAAAGAAAAGATCACGCGCGCCTGTTGGGTTGGTGATATCATGGGATCATCGGATTGGGCGGACTCATGTTAAAAATGCCCGTGACACAAATGAAAATCCTGTTCTGCGCAACTTGTTTAATTTGACCTTCGACACGCTTCGAGTGAAGAAAATGTTGAAACCCAGTCACTGATCTCTTCCCACCATCTCCCTTCCCCTTGTGTTTGCCCGTTTGTGGCACTGCAGTTATTGCTGGGAAAATATAGCAGGAAAAAATCTTCAGCACAACAGCAACGCAAACAAATTTCTTCCTTCCTGGATCCTTTTCTGTGCAGTTTGAGTTGCTGTCAGTGACTCCTGTGTTAGTGGCCTCCAAATCCTGCAGGTTCCTTCCATTCGTGCGAATAAGTTTCAACAATCAGACCACGCAATACGGGACGAGGCCACTTCATTGTGAACTGAAGTCTGTTCCACACAATCTACTTGCTCGTTTCAGACGAACCTGTGTACCCGCACCTCAAGACGCTTCTCAAGTTCGACACTCGCGAATTCTTCAACGTTCTCGCCTTGGTAAGGCCCAAAATGTGTGCGTGTGTGTGTGCGCGCGACACACGACACACCGTATCAGCGTGAACATTCGACAGATTAGTTTGATGCCTGCTTTCCGACTTGCATTCTTTCCGTTTCGTTTTGTAGGCGTTTGAAGAAGAAGAATTCAAAACAGAAGAAGGGTGAGTTGCTGCACCGCAACTTTACATTTGCGATACTGAAAACGGTGCATGCATTGCAGTTACCACCCTCTGTTCATAAATCTGCAAGTTGACCCGATGTGAACAGATTTGAAAACAAACTTATCATCAGGAACACCAAACAAGGAAAAAAAAATAATCAGGTGAAGCTGAAGGTGCACGAAATTTTTGCTGTGTTTCAGGCAAGATAAGAAGCAACGACTTGTCGACATATTACTGCAGATTATGGTGGAAAGTGTTGGTTTCACGGTACGTTTCGCAATGCTTGCACACACACACACACACACACACACACACACACACACACATGCAAGGTGGTTCAACGCTGGGTATGTTTGGTTCTCGCAGCCGACGCAGGTCGGGACGCTGTTCACGTTCCTCGCGCGTCAGATGGCAAAGCCAGAAAACACCGTCTTCGTCAACAGGGTCCTCTTCGAACAGGTATCTGGCTTTTGTTGTCACTGCATTTCGTCCAGCCGTCCACAAAAAGATAAATCTGAAATTTTCAATGGGAGTAACGTCACACTCTCTATCTCGGTCTTGAAGCCACAATCTTGCAGGGATTTATCTAACTTGTGCCTCGCCGCAGGTGTTGGAGTTTTTGTCGAACCCGCATGACGAGTCTCGCCACGAGGAGCGGCAGCAGGCCGTCGTCGAGCTGCTCAACACAGGCGTCCTCGACACGTTCGAGGAGGACAAGCTCCTCACACTCGCCGAAAACGCCAAGTTGTGAGTGGCCCTCTTGCAACGGCTAATGTGTCAATGAGGCGAGACGTTGTTGGCGAGTGGGAAGTACCCGCCTCAAAAAGGCACAAGACACTTTTGGCTCTGCGATTGTCCCCGTGAAAAGGCAGCACATGTGAAGGTATCTTGCGACACGGAGTCAGAAGTTACCTTGGTGCCTCCCGACACAGATAACTTGTGTACTTTGGATTCTGGGTGCCTTTTCATACTCTGACAACCTGCTTGTTTGTGTGTTGTGTTGTCGTTGACTTCGATCACCAATGCTGAGTTGTGGCAAAATGAAGTCCTGTCTCTGTAAGTTGTGAAAATGGTCGTGGTTCTGCTGAACGCTCTGTTGACACGAACATTCTGTCTGCAGTCTCCAGGTTTGCGAGATGCTGTATGAGAAGCGTCGGGAGTACGACAAGATTTTCTCGTGCTACTGGCGAGATCCAGCGAGACAGGTCAGTCACAGCAAACCAGCACATAGTGAAAGACATCTTCCGTCAACTTCCGTGGAAATGTGAGCCGCCTTTGTTTTCAAACGAGACGATTCATCCACTTCAGGAGAGGTCGTTTGAGTACGTGGAGCAGCTCATGATGAGTCCGGCGTTCACGTCGGACGAAAAGAAGGCGGTTGAGAACAAAGTCATGAGTCAAATTAAGGTCAGCAGTTCTCTCACGAAATCATGTTTTTGTCCTCAATGTGCTCAGCGCGTGGCACGTCTTGTTCAAGTTCACTGTTTGTTTCAGGAGCTGGTAGCGGTGGACGCCCGGCAGACGGCGCAGCTGGTTCTCGTCGCGTTCTCGCGCCCTCTCGCGCACGTGACCAAGCAGCTCAGCGACAACGAGGAGACGCTGTACGCCTTCCTTCAGGGCGTCTTCGAGTACAGGTAAGTTGTTCGGGGTTCTTTGGAAACGGACCTTGCTTACAACGCCGTCGCGCACCGGTGACCTGGGATTGGGCTTTGTGTTGATTCACGGTTTTAGAGCAGGGATGCCAATCTTCTGCGTTGTCAGGGGCTTGGTGTCCCTTCTGTTTCTGTGAGCCCGGACCCGGATCACGTTTCTTGTTGCAGAGACGCGTCAGGCAGCGCCGTCTATGTTGAGAGGAACATCCACGTGGAGCCGGACCTGCACGAACTCTACATCGAGCTCATGTGCAAACACAACCCGCCCGGTGTCGCCACATACCTCAAGGTCGCAGACGGGTACAGACTCGAGGAGACGCTCGAGGTGAGGCTGCTGCTCAAATGGTTTTGTGGGAGACGGCTGGATCTGTGTGGGTGTGGTAGTCGAAGCGATTTGGGCGTGGCACTCGAGAGATTTTCACTCGCCGGAAATCAAATTGAAGATCGTTGTGAAAAATTCTTTGTGCCCGATTCCTTGGGTGGGAGGTGAGTTCGGGGGGGATGGCCCAAAGTTTGGGAAATAACGGACTCGAACTCAGACTTGTTCCTCTGCCACAGATCTGTCGGAGGTTCCGGATCCCCGACGCGACGGCGTTTCTCCTCGAGAAAACGGGCGACGTTCAGGGCGCGTTCAACATCTTCCTCGAGGTAGCGGGCGTTTTCTCCACTTGAAGAGTGATTGTTTCTCTGCAGCGAAGAATTGTACAAGTGTGGGAGAAAACGTGGCATTGCTTGCAAACGCAATAAGAAAGGGTTGAGTTCGTTTCCCCTTTTTTGCAGGCCTTACAGAGCAAACTGAAAAAGATCGAACAGAAACTGACGGAGCATGAAGGAGATGGTATGTGAAGTTGATTGCGCGCTTGTAAATTCGAGGCACGTGCCAGAGATGCAGAACACGGACTCCGTCATTCGAAGTTCTGAGCAGAACGTAGGAACTTTGTTTTCGCAGATCTGACGGTGTCGTGGAGCAACGTGAACGCCGTTCTGCTCATCATCGTGCAGCTTTGTCAGCGCAACTCTCCCAAGGTGGACGAGGCACAGAGAGAGGTGCGTTCCCTGGAAACGCTTCACTTCGTTCCCCAACATCTCCACGCTTGCCTTATCTGCTCGTTTTCGACCACCCCGGTTGATACAATGAATTCCTCAGGAGATGGGGTACATTTTGTTCAAAGCTGTCAATGTGATATCTGTCATGTTTGCAGTTGCTGTGGTTTCCATTGCTGGACACAATGATGACACCGCAGCGTCGCCTCAAGGACCGGATCAACAAACAGAGCATGGATGGTGGGTAGATTGACATTCACCACAAAATGGTACGTCAATATTGACTGAGCGCGCGCAAAGTCATTCATGTCACTCTTTGCAGAGTACCGTGAGTTGACGCGGCACGTTTTGAATAGTATGATGGGGTACATCGCGCTTCCAGCTATCCTGCAGAAAATACTTCAAGTGAGTTTCTCGAACTGTGTTGAGAAACGTACCGATAAACGGAAGAGATCTTCCAATCCTTGGCACACTAACACCAAGGTAGTTTTGCTTTTCAGGACCCTTCGTACAGCACGGGCAAGTTCGGGGAGATACGCGAACTGCTACTCGGCATGCTGGACACGTACAACTACGAAAAGGTGGCGTGTTTTGTAATTCCACTCCCGTAATTTCCATCTGGATTTTTCAAGCAGCAGGCGCTCATGTGAACATTGCAGATGACTTTTCCTGTTGTTTACGCTGAGAATGATTTCGTGTCCCACAGACGTTGTTGAACACGTGCAACAGTCTGGTGGCGCACGACCTGCACGTGCACCTAGCGAGCTTCACGCTGCAGGCGAGTCGCGCATGCGTCCCGCGCGAGGAGCGCTGCGCCCTCTGCAGCAAACAGTTCCTCGGGAGCGGCGCCGACGAGACTGTCGTCTGCTTCAGGTGCGTGTGACCTCTTTCCCAGTGGATCAGTGCCAGTGCATCGCTGCGACGATTTGCTCAACAGACAGCATATTGTGCCTGTCGTTGGTTTTGTTTCCTGCAGATGTGGTCACGGTTATCATGCTGCATGTCTCAAGTCAGTTGGTTCTTCCTACAAGTTGGAGGGTGAAACGCATTGGATGTGCTATATTTGCAACAGTTCACGCAGAGGCAAGTACCACGGCATTTTTCTCACCCTCAGTGTGCACGAAGCTGAAATATCCTCTGAAGATTTGTTTCGTGAGCGATTTCAAGGAATTCAAGTCAGTTTGCCTTGGTCTGTAATTCTTTCCATACTCACGACACATTCACAGGGCGGTTACCGAGCGCGACGTCGCGGCTGCAGCGCCTCTTGTCCTCGGGCGGCGGGAGTTTCTCCGGGGCGCTGGGCGCCATCGCCCGTCCCGGCGGCGCTCCCGCGCTCGGCGTCAAGTCGGCAGCGCAGGAGGTGGACATGGACCCGGGGCAGATCCAGGCGATGGAAAACCTACGCCGCGTTCAGAAAACGCAGTCACGAGTGAGTACCGTCCCACGTTGTGTTTTCGGTTGTGACCTCGTACTCTACTATGTGAGGACCCCTCTCACAACATGACGGGAAAAAACACTTTGGCATTTCCAACAATGATTTTCAGATATTTGGCATCAGGTACTGCGCCTGGTTGGATTGGCAACTTTTGTACTGTGAAAAATACATTGTTTCTGCCGATTGTGCCTTTTCAGCTCGCGATCCTGACGGAGCTTTCTCGCCCTGAAACGTCGCGGCCCGGCGCCTCCGGCTCCCGCGGCCTCCGCTCCGGACCGTCCCTCCTCCAGAACGAGGAGTTCCAGTTGCGCCTCGCGCCCCCACCAGCGCCCGACGACGACGCCCTCTAGCAGCGGCAACGCCTCAAAATCTCCCGACAAAACAGCGAGCTAGACTCCTCCGTGGGCCGTCTGCCGGAATGAATGGACTGAGAGCGCAAGGAATATATCTGTATCGTGCAATGCTGTGCAGAAACAGACATCGGCTGTCTGGTGCTGGTGCGGAGTAACAGTTCAGTGCCAACTTGCCCGGAGCCCTTTGTTGAACCGCTGTCGTTCAGTGTGGTCTGGCTCTTGTTCATTTTGTCGTCGTCACACCTTGCCAAAATGTGGGGCTCCAGCTGGTTGGTCTGTTTTGTTCGTTCACGAACGATGAACTAATTCTAGTCGACTGTTCTCATTCACATTTTAGAAATCACCATACATTCTGTTTCCACGCAATCATGCAATTTAGATTCGATCTAAATGTGATAGAATTGTGAACACAGTGAAAGTGTTTGAGTTTGCTTGGCGGATAATGTTTTTGTTTACCACTTCCATCAGTGCAAGGATGAATAATTGTCCTTGAACGACAAAATTATGGGGAAGGCGTTTTGCGCCAACTTTTGTGTGAGATTACACTGCGAGTACTTCCTAGTGCCGTTTTGTGACAGTTATGATTTTGTGATGCACCAAATTTGTGTAGCAAAGTTTGGAAAAGAACAAACTGAGCAAGCAAACATTCTGCAGCTTGTTCTGTCTGGTTACAAACAACGCTTGAATTCCCACATAAAACCACAAATTTATTGACAAAATTCTTCATAAGAACCGCAACTACACAGCGAATAGAACAATACCGCAGGAATACACAACGATAAAATGAAGCAACAGACCGAAATTGTCTACTGCAACGCAGAGTCGCACTCATTCAGACCTGGTCCATATCGGCAAACGAACTCTAGCGAGAATAAAATCACAAAACCGCTAAAGAAATTGGATGCTTTCACCCACAATACGCGGATCCCAAAAAATGAGACTGCATTCACAAAGGGACCTTTGAAACAAATTGGCCGCGGAAAATTTGACTTGTACACAGAAACAACATTCAATAAATTAAAATTAAGATTTCCTAAATTGGTATTCACAAACGAACGTGTGTGGGAAGCCTCTACGAAGGGAGGCCCCGCTTCAGGATCCTGGTGATCAGGGCATTGTCCTGCAGTCTGTGTTCCGGTTCACTCAGCTTGAGCGTCACCTGCAAAGACAAGGCAATCTGCCAAATGCGCACAAAACACTCAAGTGTCTATTCCCACATCTGCTCGTGCCTGGAGAAGGTACCACTGTTGCTACAAGGAAAGCGTTCCTCGCGGACGCTCACTGACCTGCGTCCGCTGGTCCTTTGTCTTGAGGCTGAGGAATCCTTTTGCCTCGCTCAATGAGCACATGGACTGGAACTGTCCGTCTGCGACGAAGGTCACGTGTTCCCGTTTACACACCTTCACGTACATCTCGTACACCTGCAAACAAGTTTTGCAGGAGTTGGAATGCCGTCCTGTGCACTAGGTTTCGAACAAGGGTTGAAAACGAAAGCGATGAGCTGAACATGGAAAAACAAGAAATTTCCACTAACTTTTCCAAGCTCCAAAGTTTTCTTGGAGCCTTTCCGAAGCATCAACAAAATGGTGCAGAGCGCCAGCTTTTCGTCGCGTGGTATTTCTGCAAAAAGTTTCAAGATGAGCACCGAGCGCATGCGGAAAAGAGCATCAATACTTCGCCGAATTTCGGTGGGAGATTTTTATTATCCGGTCTCTTTGATCACCACACGGGACTTGTGCACGACTGGAAACACCTTTCGATATTTCTCGCACCTTGTTTCTGATTCGCTTCTGAAAGCGATTTCTGTCCGTCCGCCTCTGCGACGGCCTGGGCGATGTGGCGAGCTGTGACTTTCTTCATGGCAGGAGGTCGCGCCTTGCCAGGGCTCTTGTACGAATCTTTGTAAGGACTGTTGCAGCCTGATGAATGAAAAATAATGCAAGTCATGCTCATGTTTCGGCAGTTGAAACAAGGTCCACCACTGAGATGCTTTTGATGAGTCCCACACACCTGTGGTAACTTTGAGGATCTGCTGTTTGCGGACCTCGGCCTCTACAAGTTCCACTGCGCGCCTGCAGATGTCGAGCGCGTAGCGGATGCCTCCCGCCTTGGCCGCCGCTTTGCCCGAGCACAGCGTGATGGCTCCGCGCTCCACAACCCGCTGCGACTCGGACTCCACCTGACGAGAGTCAACGCGTCGCAATTTTGACGGAAAACTAAAGGAACATAAACATCTGTTCACACTCTTCGTGAAACCTGGCACCGCGATTCAGCACGTGTTCTAAAACATCGACTCTTTTTGGGAGCCTTTCCTCACCTGCAGTCTGTCTTCTAAGATCCGAACGATCTGATCCTTGTGGTACGGCGGGAAGGGGACCGGAGTCGGTTTGTACTCGGGACGCGGCAGCAGGCGTATCAGCTTTTTGTACGTCAGGTTCAACTCGTTGCCGATTCCTGAAGTGAATCAATTGTCATCATGCTCGCGGATGGAACCCAACGTACAACAGAAAGACAGGTCAAGCATTAGCTTTCGCGGCAACAAGCACGCACCGACAAGGATGACCCTGGATGTGGGCAGGGCCGTCCACTCGAACAAGGTGAGGAGATCCTCCGTGCTGCCCAGCAGGTCCACCTCGTCCAGAATCAGCACACTGCAAGAAATGAGATCACATCAACACCAGAGTCCAGAACGACAGCCCAAGGGACGTCAAAATCCATGAGTCACAGACGCGTCTTACATCATGGGCCCCTCGGCGCTGAGTTTCTTGTCGAGCTGCGCCCTGGCGTTGTTGTAGGAGAGTGTTGACGCCTTCCCGCTCAACTCAGACAGCACCATGTTGAAAATGGACGCAGAGTTCTTGCACTGCACGCAGTTCACCCACACAACTGTGCACTTCGTCTCTTCCTGCAACAAGCACCACAGTTCTGACGCACCCAATCAACAGGGTGGACGCTTGGAGACACGATATGGCTTCTATATTGTGGGTAAAAGTTTCACTGACCTCGATTTGCTTCAAAGCGCAGCACAGCACGGCGTTTTTCCCAGTGCCGGGTACCCCAGAGATGTACATGGAGCCGGGCCGACTCTTGGACACGTGGCTGTTGAGGAAGCCTTGCACGATTGACAATTCTTTCTCCCTGCACACCAGACGGTCCGGGGGTCCCCGATGCAGCGCCTTCTTCGCGGCGACGTAACATTCACCTGGAAATGTAAACTCAGTTGAGCTGACTGCATCTACGGAGTTTCCAGCAGGCAAATTGACGTTATTTTGTTGAATACACGGTGAAGCCAAACAAGAACCACAACAACGCCAGTCAACACAAATCGAACCTGCTGCCTACATTCTTTGCCTGAAAGTTATCACAGAATGAAGAAACCCCATTCAGTATCATGTCCCGTCAACCCGTTTACAAGCATTTTGCAACTTGCGACTTTCAGCAACAGCCCCGCAAGCCCAAAAACGCAAAAGCAGTTTTTCAGGCAACTCCCTTCAGTTCGGGTGAGTCCACTACTTCTTGGGAAACAGAGCACTTTTTAGGACTTTACTAGCTCACTGCTCATTTGAAATTCAATAGAAATTCACAAAAAGTCGCACATAGATGCAGAAACACTTGAACTTTTCTCTTGATTTATACTTGCTGAAAGTCCCAAATAGGTCGTCACGATAACGTAGCTTTCTGCAGCTCGGTTCATTGATATGTGGTGAGAAACAGAAATAGCACACACTTTCCTGTTTCGCGAGGCGCAGACTTGGCGAACTGAACCGATTCGCGTAGTTTTTGCGCGGAGACTGACGCACGTCGCTGGTGGGAGACGCCAGCAGAGACCGACGCGGCGACGCTGCAATACAAGACGCACATGACGTCACACCGTTGCAACACTTGTTGAGCAGATTTCGAAACAATAGGAGTGCAATTATGTGGAACGATCCTGAGGTATTTTCAAGTGAATATCAGTGAGCTTGTTGCAGACTCACACAATGTGCTGCTGTAAGGGTTGGACGTCTTTCTTGGCGACTGACGGACATCGTGGACTGACGAAGACAGCTCAGCAGCCATCTCTGCAAAACACAGCGTGACCTATGAGACGGCCAGCCGACTTCAGTTGTCAGAACTCCGAGCCGCTGCGTCGAGTAGCCAGATTCCCCTTCTACCCACGTTTGCCTGTCTCATGTAGGCCACAGCATCTGTTGAATGTTCAGACCTGTTCGCTCTTGGTCAACTCACCTTTGGTGTTGCCACGTCGTCTGGGGGATGTAAAGCACCCTCTTGTAGCCGGCGACCGCGGCGCAAACTTCGTTAGCGTTTTGAATGGTGAATTCAGCTGTGAATTTTGCTTTTTTGGAGTTCCGAAAATGCTTCTCTTCGCCGGAGAGTCGGGACAGACCGGAGGCTTGACGGGAGAGACACTGGAAACACGGCTGGTGTCTGCATCCGTGAAGAGTGCGCGGATCTCGTGCCGCGCTGCGCCGCCCGACAGTCGTTTATCAGGGGAATTGAATTCCAAGCTCCTGGCCAGAGTCGCTGCTTTGTGGTAAGGGTCGGATGTTACTAGTTTGGGGGAAAATGTCAACATCCGTTTTGAACTCAAAGCCTTTTGAGCCGGAATGCAAGACTTGATCGGTGTGAAACGCTGCAAATTCTCCTTCACTGGAGAATTGATTATATCTTCCATGTTTGTCAGTGCCACACCCTTTTGAGAACTTTTCTGAGCAGACGAAATGTTTTCTTTGGAACTGCTTCTTGTGGAACCTCTTGGCGTACTTGACGTGCCTTGTGCATCCTTTGTTCCCGTGCGCTTTGACGGAGTTTTTGACTCTTGCACATCCTCGGCCTTTTTCGCAGGTGTACTTCGTGTGACCCGCAAATTCGGGCGTTTTCCACCTTCACTCGCCTCATCTGCGTTGCAGTCAATGTTCTCGGTTGCGAATAGCACGCGTGACAGAGGGCCAGTTTTCTCAGCAGACGCGCACTGGGCTGTGTTGCTGAATTCCTCCGCGAGGGCGCGTCTCGGTGTGCGCCGCACGGTGCTCGCAGTGCGTTCGTTCACTGCAGCATTTTTGCTCCTCGATCTCTTCGAAGGCGAACAATCTGTTCTCGATTCATCTGAAGAAAACGTGAAACAATACCAATCAACGCGGTTCCAGAGCTATTTTGGTTTGAAACCTCACTTCATTCTTCTCAACTGAGATTGCGTAGATCTACACGTGAGGGTGAGGATTTCGCTGGACGCACCTTGTTTTGGAGAAATTCGCTTCCTGGGAGATGCGGACTTCTGCCTGTCTGGCGAAGTAAACTGGGTGTTTCTGGAACTTCTCTTCCCCTCTGTCGCGCATTTAACAATGGATATTTTGGACTTGGATGTCGGCGTGCACGCTGCTCTCTTCCTGACACTGAAGGTCCTGTGCACAGTCGTCTGCCCGGCGAAGCTGTTAGCGCGAGTCAGAGGCATTTCTGACGCCCTAAAATCAATTCAACAGTTCAACATAGATCTATTGATCAGCATAATTCCTCAGTTCGCAGGTCAGTTGGTCTTGCCAACCCCGAGTTTTAACCCAGATTCGGACTGCATTCCGACACTCAAGTGAATGCCGAGTTCAGCAATGGCGTCCAGAAATCTTAGGTTGACGAACAATGCTTTCTGCATTCATGTGACACTCATGGAGGAATCTGCACACGTGACGAAACAATCCACTGAGATTCCTGGACAGATCGACTGGACGAAATTGTTTTCTTGTCACGCTTCACACGCCACAGGTGCCTGGTGGCACCTGCCATTTTTAAATGCCCCACAAATCAAAAGTTAGTTTTCTCGTTTCTGAAACGTTGCCCGAGGATCGTAAGGTTTCAAACAACTTCCAACACCAAAACACTTTCAGTACAAACACTTACCTGGATTCCCTTGGAGTATGTTGTTCAGAGAACACAGTTTATCTCCTGCTGATAGTCTGCCCTGTTGTTTTGAATGGTGGTGGCGGGAAACTCTGGACGCTTCGTGCTGATTCGCCGCCCGCGTCACGTGAGAAGCTCGACTCTCCAGCCACTGTTTCCGGTAGACGTCCGAATACGTCTTATTTCTCAAAATCAGAGGTCTTAAGTGACTGGAGTGCCACTTTGACTGTCTAAGGTTGTACAGGGAAGTTGGTACAACATCAAAATGTCTGACAGGTAAGAGTTTGTCAGTTAGCTTGAACCTGAGGTGGAGTATCGTTTCTACCTGAGCGATAATAAGTGTTTCTTCCATGCTTGACAGACGGGACACGGACAGACACAGGAGGGACAGATCCAGAGACAGACGGAGAGAGGACCGAGATTACAGTGATAGGGATAGACGAAGGGAGGGCAGAGATTACAGTGACGATCTGCGACATTTCAGGTACTTCAGCCTTTCTTGCACGAAAGTTTAAAACAGTCAAAACTGGACTCCGAAGAAAAAGCTGGGGTGACCCGAAAACACATAAAAATGCTTACAAGCGCATAAAACCTGGATTTATTGACCAAAGTTCAGGCCTGGATAAGTGTCAGAAAAGGAAATATGAAGCCCTAATTCAAGTATCTTTCTTCACAGGGTTTCAAGTGTGAATCGAAAGTGTCGCATATATTCAGAATTGTGGACAATATCTTGTGATTCCTTTCTTGTTTGCTTTGAACATGAGCGTTTGGTCAATACATCTTGAGTTTTTGTACGCACTATTTTGTGTTTTCGGGTTGCCCAAAAAGCTGCTCGATGCAAATTGACAGAACACAGGATTGGATGGATGTGTCACAGCGAAACGTTTCGTTCGTGTTCAGAGACAGGCAGAGGGACCGAGAACGGCGAGATAGAAGGGACAGGAGGGACGACAGAAGAGACAGGCGAGAAAATGGTCCAGACGATCGCGACAACAGGTGCAAAGGCTTTGCTGTGTTTGTCCAACATCCGACAAAACACAACGTCAGAATTTGGAGTTATCATTCTGCGTCTACGTGTTGTGCTGCAGGAAGCGACATCGGGAGATCGATGATGAAGATGATCCAGAGAAGCAACCTGCCACGAAGGATGACCTGGACTTTCTTGCTTCAAAGCGCAAGAAAACTGGAACAACTGAAGATGAGAAACTCACCACCAAGACGGGTAAATGTTTGCAGATGATTCGGATGGTTGGTCCAGCCTTGGAGCCAGAACGATGATCTTGGTCGGTGTTGTTTCTTCATTGTATTATCGTCATGCAAAGGATCAGGCTTGTGAAGGAAAAGGTCACCACAAATGCAGACCTGTTTCAGACCTTGGTGAAGAGAGAGAGAGAGAGAGACACACACACACACACACACACACACACACACACACACACACACACCATTTCCTTCTGGAAACAAACCTTTGGTATGAAGGGGAAAATGGGCGGCTTGATCTCCGTGAACAGGTGGAGCTTATATCCCTCCGGCGAAGCTGCGAGCGATGCAGGCGTCGATCACCGACAAGTCGACGGAACAGTTCCAACGTCTCGCCTGGGAAGCCCTGAAGAAAAGCATCAACGGTCTGGTCAACAAAGTGAACGTCTCCAACATCGTGAATATCGTCAAGGAGTTGTTGCAAGAGAACATCATCCGCGGTCGGTGAGTGAAAGAAACTTGTCAGAACAAGCAATTCAAAGCTTGTGTTCATTCAGGGCAGGTTCGGCAGTTGTCCGAACTGCAAGAAGATTGAGTTTTATGTTACGGAAGAGACTTCAGTGAAATATTTCTTTCAGGGGTATGCTGTCTCGAGCAATCATTCAGGCTCAAGCCGCCTCACCAACTTTCACGCACGTGTACGCAGCGTTGGTCTCAATCATCAACAGCAAGGTACATTTCTGCATTCGGTGACTTTGGTTCTCTCACATCATTCTCAGCGATTTCAAATGGACGCAAAACCCAACATGCCACGTGTTTTGACAGTCTGGTTTCAGGCGCTGTGTGATTGCACCCCGCCTTGATGTCAAACTGCGACTTACCGACTTTTCATTTTTGCAGTTTCCCCAGATCGGCGAACTTATTCTCAAGAGGCTGATCATTCAGTTCAAGCGCGGCTACAAGCGCAAAAACAAAGATATGTGCCTCTCGTCCGTGACCTTCATGGCCCATCTCGTCAACCAGCAAGTGGTGAGTGTGAAGACTCACTTTCAACGTTTCTGTGGTTACTAACGTTCTGTTTGGGGTTCTTTCTTGTCCTGCGGCCACAAATGAGTGGGATTGTCATTTATTTTGTGCAGGCTCACGAGATTCTGGCTCTGGAGGTGCTCACGTTGCTGCTGGAAGAGCCGACGGACGATTCGGTTGAAGTTTCCATTGGATTCCTGAAGGAATGCGGCGCTAAACTGACGGAAGTGTCTCCCAAAGGGATCATCGCCATATTCGAGCGTTTGCGTCACGTGTTGCACGAAGCCAGCATCGACAAGCGCGTTCAATACATGATTGAAGTCATGTTTGCCACGCGCAAGGATGGATTCAAGGTGGGTTGTTGCGACCTGAATCAGAGCCACCTTCGGTGATGTGGCGCATTATGTCGTGGGGCCACCGTCCAAAAATTGTTCCTTTGGTGCAAATTTCTTGCTGTGCTTTGGTCCCAGTTTACTTGACAATAAGTTTTACTGTTGCATATTCACCTTCCAAAACCAAACAAAATTGTCTGTTGGGCCGATACCAGTGTATTTGACTTGCAGGATCACCCATCTGTCCCAGAGGGTCTCGATTTGATCGAAGAAGATGACCAGTTCACGCACATGCTGACGCTGGATGATGCTGTCAACGACGAGAGGATGTTGGGTGAGTTCGACGGAGCGTGTGACCAGAGTTCTGCAAATGTTCACAAATTCTCGTCGGTGTGTGAAGCGGATGGGACGTTTGTCTCGCTGGTATCAGATTGTCTTTGGTGGTTAGTGTTGCCGTCTTTCTTTTTCAGATATCTTCAAGGTGGATCCGGACTACGAGGATGCAGAGGAAAAATACAAGGTCCTGAAAAGAGGTGGGCAGAAAAGATACATTTCTTGCTTCAGCTGAATCGAGCAGAATCATGTAGCAACGATGGAAACAGGACATCTGGTTTCGCAATGATTTTGTTGAACACAAGGCATTTGTTCTTGCAGAAATTCTGGACGAGGGAGACTCGGACTCTGAATCGGGAGGCAGCGGCTCCGGGGAGGGCTCGGACTCCTCCTCGGACAACGATGGTCAGTGAACCTGAGGGATCCTATCTGGTTGCAATGGACAAAAAATGGAGCGAAACCAGCACAAACAGATCTTGTGGTTACTGTTCGGTGTTTGACTCGACGTTTCCTGTTGCAGAGGATGAAGAGGAGGCGAATCCCGGAGTGATTGTTGACCAGACGGAGACGAACCTGGTGGCGCTGCGCCGAACCATCTACCTGACGCTGCAGTCCAGTCTCGACTTTGAGGAGGCCGCGCACAAAGTGATGAAACTCCAGCTCAAACCCGGTCAAGAGGTGAGGCGCTTTGGGACCGATCCGGCCACGAGCTGCTGCCATGTTGCTTGTTTGCAACAAATGAATCTACTTGAGAGGAATCTGACAAGGCAATTAACGGATACTTTGTTTTCAGGAGGAACTATGCAACATGGTGCTCGACTGCTGCGCGCAGCTGAGAACCTACGAGAAATACTACGGGCTGCTCGCGCAGAGGTTCTGCATGATCGACAAGAAGTACATAGGTGCGAAATTGTGGAAATTCAGTGCTTTGAACGTCCTTTTGTTGAGGCCAAGATGTTGGAACCACAACTGTTCATCCGTTTCCAGCTGTGTCCACTTTATCTCGTCGTGTCCAACTGATGTCTTATCTAGTTTCCTTTTGTCACTCAAATTTCATTTTCAGCGCTGTTGTTAGCCTTTTCAGCATCGCTTTTCTGCGCGTTGCAGGTCCGTTCCAGGAGATATTCCAGCTGCAGTACGACACGTGCCACCGCCTCGAAACCAACAAGCTGCGCAACGTCGCCAAATTCTTCGCGCATCTGTTGCACAGCGACGCCGTCTCGTGGGAGGTGAGAACACACACTTGGCTACACACAGCATGACGTGAAATTTCCTTGCATTCAACGTGTTGTCTTGTTGATGTGGAACTGAGCCATTTTGAGAATCAAAGCTCTGCTCATTCAAACATCCGTTCTGGCATCCGTGGCTGTTGGTGATTGACCCCGCTGACGTTATTTTGGTCGTAAGACGGGGTCGGCAAGTGACTTGTTTTGTCGGGCTGCGCAGTGACGGACGGATTGTGCCTTTGCTTTTCAGATCCTGCAGCACATCAAACTGAACGAGGACGACACGACGTCGTCGAGCCGAATCTTCATCAAGGTTCTCTTCCAGGAGCTGTGCGAGTTCATGGGGCTCGCCAAGCTCAACAACAGACTCAATGACGAGTGAGTAGACTTCTCTGCGCTTTGAGCGAGTTCTGGTAAAAAGCAAAAAAAATTTATTCTTTGTTTGAAAACGAAACCAAACCGTGAAGAACACGAGCCTCGCGAAGTTGTTGGTTGTTGCCGAAAATTCTGCACGCAACGTACTGTGCTGAACTGCACAAAATGACAACTCCGAGAAGGATGACAAACATGTAATGGACACCTTTGTTTCAGAACGCTGCGGATATACTTCGAGGGTTTGTTCCCGCGAGACAATCCACGAGACACAAGATTCGCCATCAACTTCTTCACATCCATCGGACTCGGCGGCCTTACGTGAGTACAGAACCATCCTCAGCGAAAGAACTGAGACTTGGAGACAGAACACTGGAGCGATTCAAAATTGTACGAAGACAATGCGTGAGTTTGGACCCACAGTGCAGCATTGTTGTTTTGTTGCAGGGACGGGCTGCGGGACCACCTCAAGACGAAGACGAAGGCCGTTCTCAAGCAGCAGCAGGAGGCGGCCGAGGAGGCGCAGTCGAGCTCAGACTCGTCCTCATCCAGCAGCAGCGACTCCGACTCAGGTGTGTGTCGCGGATCACCCTGATTGACGTGGCAAACCTCTCACAGCTGCAACTTGCGTGAGCTCAGTGGGTGGCAGCTGGAAGAAAGGCTGTTGTTCCTCCTCAGTTTTCTGACTGTCGCAATCCCTCCACCACCACCGCCTCCCCCGCTGCATACTGCGCTCGTGTGATAAATTTCGGGATCAAAGCAGCAGAGAAGTTCATCTTTGGTCTGCCTTGTATACTTGATACCGGGGTGAAAAAGTGCTGGTTTTGTTCCAGATTCCAGCAGCAGTGATTCCTCGTCGTCGTCCTCGTCATCTTCTGAAGATGAGAAGCGGAAAAAGAGGCGAAAGCGTAAAGAGAAGGAAAACTCGAAAACTGGCAAGAGAGACCGTCCCGATCAGTCCGAGGACCGGGATGCTGTGAAGAAAAAACCCACGTGGACCGTGGAGAGATCAAGCAGGAGTGAAAAAGCAAGGAGAAGTGAGAAAGAGGCGAGACGACAGCAAATACAGGAAGAGCTGGAATCCACCAACAAGTCGCTCGAGGATCTCAAACTGAGGAAGCGAAAGAAACGCGACAACCGTAAAGAATCGATGGATCGAGACAGTGACTCAGAGGATGAGGCTCATGAGAGACCGTCAAGGAGGAAAGACCAGAAGGAAAGCAAGAAACATGATAAAGGCGAAAGGAGGGAAAGTAAGAAACACGAGAAAGACGAGAGGGAAAGCAAAAAATACGACAAAGATGAAAAGAAGGAAAGTAGGAAATACGACAAAGACAGAAAGAAGGAAAGGAGGGAGCGACGAGAAAGTTCCTCGGAGGACGAAAAAAGTGAAAGAAAGAAGAAACGAAAGAACAAGAAGAAGGACGTGGTGAACATCGAACTGGACAGTGACAGAGAGAACGACAAGAGGAATGATGCCAATGACGATATTGCTGACGCCATAGCGGACAGGTATGTGCAGGATTCACTGTGCTTGTTTGAAAATGCAGTTTCGAATTTCGGAAGTTGTTCGCCCATTGTGAACATCTGACCTCGTGCAACAGTGTTGATTGCAGTGTGCGTGAAAAATTTCCTGCGTCGTCTTTTTGGGAAACTTCGTCATTGGTCTTCTTCCACGCGGAAATGTTCTGTCGTGTTGAATGTTCTACTCTCGGTGCAGGTACGCAGGAGGGGAGGAGAGACGGCGGGAGAAGAGAAAGAAGAAGGAGAAGCAGCGATCCAGATCCCGCAGCCGCAGCGCGTCCAGTGAGCGCGATACCAGGAGAGGTGAGTCAAATTCATAGGGCGACCGAGACTGAGTTTCCTGCAGGGCAGGTCGGTGCGTTGACTGAAACTTCAGTTTCTCCACCATCAAACCTTTCTTACGCGTGGTCAGTCAGACCAAAGCACCTCGATGGGAGGTGCCTATTCACTGAAAGATGTTCTCCCATTTACCGTACTGTCTCGTTTTTCAAACACACCATTTGCCAAAAAGTCGAACTCAAAAGAAGTGGTGCTTCTCATACTGCAAAAAAGGCCTGGGGTGCCTGTTGTGCAGACGACTGGTGAATTGTTTGTTGAACATCGAGTGCACGGGCGAACTGTTCGGAGTTATAAAATGTGTTCGTTCAGGTTCAAAGAAGAGAGAAGAGAACGACAAAGGCCGGAAGGAGAGATCGAACAAGCGAGACCGAAGGAGGGATTTGGGATCCGACGGAGAAATGGACACAGACGAAAGGCACAAGAAAGACCACCGCCGTGAGAAAAGAAACAAGTCTTCAGATTCCGAGAGCGACGAAGAAAACGATCGAAGAAAAGAAAAAAGGAAGAATGACAAAAATATTGAAAGAGACAGTCCCGTGAGGGAGAAAATCAGAAGTGGCTCTAAAAGAAGGACAGAAGAGAGCTACTCAAAGCGGGAAGAAAGAAGGGAGCACAAGACTAGCAGACGATAATGTGGATAAAAAGCAACTTTTTGGCATCACGAGGATGCACGAAGGGATTTAGTTTCTCGGGCCCCAGCGAAAACTGAAGACGAATGTGAGTACCCAACTGTCTGTATTCCGCACAAATCGTGCGTTCGTCCGGGGCTTCTGCCCTTTGTCGTCAGTTGACGAAAACAAAGGCCACTCTCACCCCCTGTGTGTGTTGGGGCTGAGGAGAATAATGCTTTGTAGTTGCGAAATATTTTTGTGGGCCATGTTTGGAGATTGGCATTGAATAGAAAACATGTTGTGTCTCCCCATGAGTCCTCGTGTGTAAACGCACAGGCCCTTTCTGTGAAGTTTGTCGTGTTACGAGAAAGTGAACATGTGGGCCTCGTGAGAAGAAGAAAAATAATATCTACGTGTTTCGTCCAAATTCACTGCGTGAAATGCGGCAAACTGCCAATTATAAAATTGAAACTGAAAGGAACAGTTTTGTCATGATCTGTTGCGCGTTTGTTGCGTCACGGGTGCTGCTCTGCAGCAAGTGCCAGAACATCCAGTTGTGTCGGGTTCATCCGGTAACTTTGGCACAAAAGTTCATTTGAAAGTTTGATTGCTCCAAAATTTGGGTGCATTCCGTCAGAAAAAAGAATGAAAACAACGTTGATTGGTCTGTGATGTCTGACAGGAATCTGGAGCTCATTGTGGTTGTTGTTGTGCTGCTGAGAATGACAGTGAAGCCTTGGGCCAAGCCATAAGAAAGTCATGTTTGAGAGGAGGACTGGACTCAAGAGTCGCTGTTGGAACAAGTTTCCCATCCGTCGGATTCTTCTGCTTCTGAAGGTGCGTTGTCAGTGTCAGAGTCGCCGGCGTTGTCTGGCTCGGGCTCCGCGGTGTCAGGCGCCGCAGACTCGTCGGCTGCAGCCTCAGCTGTGGCCTCGGTGGTGGCTTGGTTTGCCTCGGACTTCTCAGCAGCACCCTTTTCTACAAAAAGGAAAGGGAACTCAACACAACTGTCGATATTGGTGTTGATGTGAAACGATTGAAATCTGTTGTTTTTTGGAACTGAGGCATTATTTGTACCACTCTGCGCCCAAAACGTGCACTGTGTTCAGTGAAGGCACGTTGTCAAGAGTCCCCGGTGTTGTCTGGCGAGCCAAGACAAATTTGGCTTGCAATTTGTCATCGTTCACAAGGAGAGCACTCACTGTAGGGGTTGTACTGTGGATAGACTCCGGATTGCAGGAACTCTTTGTGCTGATCATGTAGATAGGGCGAGTAGCAAGCCTCGCACACGTCGAATCCAGGCTCCAGAGGACACGCCGTGCAGTGCCGAAAGGTCATTCCTCTCTCGAGGGTTTTGTTGCAGAGATCGCAGCACACAGGGACTGGAAGGAGACAGGGGAATTGAGAAGGATATCAACCAGACAAAGCACAGTCCAGGTTACCGTAAGACAACAAAACATCTTTGGGGGATCTGAGAGAACCACTGTACGTATCAAACATCGGGCGGTGATGTTGATCAGTGAGCAAGAGTTTGTGAAGGGCTAAGATCCTTTCTCTTGGTGGAGTGTACATACCAGATGTGCCCTGTGGGAAAATTTCAGTGTGGATCACAAGGCAATGGTCCTCACCTGGGCACACGTTGTATGGATCGTACTCGGGGAACGTGCCCTTGGTGATGCTGCTCGAGTGCTTGTCGTGCATGAACGGGTTGTAGCACTTCGCGCACAGGTCGAACCCCGGAGGAGGACACTCCTCGCAGTGGTAGAACGTGTCGCCCTCCTTCACGTTTTCTCGACAAACGTTGCAGTACGCTGCTATCATGACCTCTTGTGCCGCGGCGCCCACTGCAAAGACAAAGGTCATGCAGATGTCACGCCTGCCATTCGAGAATGGCGCTTCTGAACTGAGCAGGCGAATCAACGTAATGTGTGGCATGTCGGGCGCAAAATTGTTTTAATTTCCCACGAAAGGGGCCTTTTCTGTCGCATCTCCCTCGAGCACCGGCCCCTCTGACCACACCCTGACCCTGACCTGCGGTCGCGTCCTCGGGTACGATCGTCTCCTCGGCAACCTCGCTGTCGGAGTCGCTCGTGTCCGAGTCGGAGTCGGAATCCTCCTCCTCCATCCGCCGGATCATGCGCGTGAACTCCTCGAGATCGATCGACTCGTTCCCTGCAGGTGTGCACTCAAAGAATCCATCAAGAAGAAGCATTTGGGGAGAAATCGTTTGAATTGTTGACCAGATCGTCGAGATGGGTTCATTTGGGAAAGGGACTGGGCAGTTCTTGTCTGCAAATATCAGACCCAGACGATTGAAATGATGTCCTCTTGAACAGCACACATCAAGTAGTTTGACAGTACGGGGGGCGGAAGGAAAGAAACAGTTGCTCACCATCTTCGTCAAACTCTTCGAAAAGTTCTCGCGTCTTTTCTTCGTCTAATTCGATCTCTGGCAAAGACACAGCGAGAACTTCAACTTGTTGGAACAAATAAAACATCTGACGGGATTTTTCGCCTCTCGATTTGTTTTTGGTTACCGAAAATTTTGGCTCCCGCCTTGAACTCTTCAAACGTGATCGTCCCAGTGCGGTCCTGGTCGAAGTAGTTGAACGCCAGTAGGTACGCTGAAAGACGACAGAAAACAGTGACATGGATCTTCATGCATTTTCCTGTGACATTCGAAATTTAAATGTGTGCTGTTGTGTAATTTCGCCGTGAGCTTTGGGCTGCTGTAAACGTTTTGCACGCGTGAGATTTCTTGTTCGTTGATGTTGTCTCCACCCAACCTTGGTTGGATAAGGCTTTCGCGGAGTGAAGGAAGAACTGACCGTAGGGGTTGTACTGGGGGTAGACCCCGCTCGTGATGTGCTCTCTGTGAGCGTCGTGCATCTGCGGCGAGTAGCACCTCTCGCACACGTCGAAGTACGGGTCGTGGCACGCCGTGCAGTGGTACACCGTCATGTTGTCGCGCACCGGCTGTTGGCAGATGTTGCACGCCACTCCGATCTCTGAGGGACCGACAGTGATCATGCAGACACTGAGACTTGCTTGTGTCTTCGTTGATTGAGGAATTACCGTACGTGACGGACAGACTAAACTACGATGTGTGAAATTGTATGCCCTGAGACATTTGACAGCGAAACCTCACACGCGCGTCTGTATTGCATTGGATTTGCGTGCGTGCGCCCCAGTGCATGGTCTCGTGGGCGTCTTCCTGTGGTGCTGATTAGCTTGCAAGACTCGTACGAGGCCTGTCATTTAAGAAACCGTTTTTCATCCAGTAGGAGCCCAAAACCTTCATAGATTGTCCTGGAAAGTTTTGTGTACAATCTGGACTTGCATTTCTTCATTTTGGAACAGCTTTCAATCAAATTTGGTTTGCCCTAAAGACTCAATAATTTCATAAAAAATATTATTGTTTTACTTATGACTATTGATTGTGCACTGAGTTGCACTGAATTTAGCCTCTTGACTTTCAACAGTCAATAGCCACAAAAGGAAAACCAGTCAATTTTGGATTTGAAATGAACTATGAAAGTAAAACCTAAAATATTTGACAATTTGCTTGCAAGTAGATGGGTGATTGGTCTTGTGCCTGTGCAGTTTTGGTGATCATGTGAGAAATCCTGCTGTCTTACCAGATGAAAAACGGTTTCTTAAATGACGGGCCTCGTACACACTCACTGTAAGGGTTGAATTCGGGGAAAACCCCGTAGGTGAAGTTGACCTCGTGGTGCTCGTGTTCTCGAGGTGGAAAGCACGTCTCGCAGACATCGAAGCCGGGAAAGGGACACCCGTTACAGTGGAAGAAGCCCGTGCCGTGATCGATGTCTGAACCGCACTCGTCACATTCAGGGCACATGCCATCCGTGGAGTCTTCTGCGTTGCTGTCCGAAGCAGATTCTGAAAGATAGGGCCAAGCCTGATGCGCCGCTTTCAGAACTTCGCTCCACCTGTTGGGGCCTTGATACGAAGAGAAAACTTTCGTTTTCAGATTGCATTTTCGTGCCTGTTTGTTGCGAGGCATGTACTCGTACGGATTTTGATGTGTTCTGAAGTTCGACTTTGCTTGTTCGATCTGGAACTCGATTTATGTGATGAGACAAGATAAGATGAGAAAATTACAGCATGCAGATAACCTTCGACTCTGTTTGTATCCAAGCAATGGAAGGTACTTACGATCACTGGCCCAGGATTTGAACGACTTGAAAGATCCTGATCGGTCAAAATCTCCCTTCAGTTGCTTGATGTCTTCTTTCATTTCAACCAGGTGGTCCTGAGTTTGAAAAACACAAAAACATTAGATCTACTTTGATTGTGACCCAATCCACATCATTCCATAACAGCGAGATCGAGGCAAGCTCGGTTTAGACTCACCAGGTTGACGAGGGTCGCTGGCAGAGTCATGCGCTGCAGCTTCTTCTCGAGCCGGTCGAACTGCTCCGTGTACGCCGCCTTCTTGGTCAGCGCCTTGATGGTCGCCGCCAGAGCCCCCATCTCGGCGCACTTCCGCGCGAGCTTCTCGCAGTCGTCCAGAGTCGTCCGCAGCTTCGAGATGAACTTCTGCGTTTCCATGGACAGCTGAACCTCCCCATACTTGCACTCGAGGGTCTCGAGCGGGTCGATCAGGTCATCGATGTGGTCCGAGAGCTGCTCGCAGCGGTTCTTCATGAAACTCGCGTCTTCCTTCACAGCTCGGATAAAGTTGGCCACCGTGATGCATCCCTTCAGCAGCGTGAACGGATCTGGGATAATCAGGGCCATTTTCGCTGTCTTCTCGTTTCAGAGCCTCAACGATTTGAGCGAAAGAAATGCCTGAGCTCAGCTTATCAAGAGATGCATGAGACAAGAGATCCACTTGGCACCAATACGCCAGACTTTATTGCCGCACACAGAAACGCGTGTCGACTGAAGTTCCAATCAAATTTCTTGCGACATAAATCTTCGTTTCAAAGTGCGATGTTTCTCTCAAGAGAACTGGTCCGAGTGTGATTTCGTCACGCGTGCAGAATGAGTGGTTCCAAAATATCGGCAAAAATGTTTTTGCAAGCAGTGCAGACAAAATTGGCACCCAGTAGGTCAGTAGACCCCTTGCAGTGGCCAATTTCAAAGGTGCGTTCACAAAATGACAGGAGAACACCTGGCGTCCTGCCGCGAACAAGATTTGATTCGGAGTTCACGAATCTGGAGACAGGAGAAAATTGATTTCAAAAAACCATTTTTAGGGCGCACCCCATATCGAGAATCTCCTCAGTCCTCCAAGAGGTTGCAGGCGGTTTGAACGCGGGACACGAACTGGGGCATTTCGTGTGTACAAGTCCTGCTTCATGAATTCGATTCTCGCTTGCCGAGAAATGAACAAAGGAACGATTCTCCTCTGTATCAATGAAACAGACAGACAGTTGCGCTCTTTGGAGCCTGACGTTCACCAAGAGCACAACTACTGTTGCTTTGCGTCTGTTTATCAAAAGAGAGTTCACTGAATGAGCAGTCTGCAGTGTACACTGTCATCCGTTCAGACCAAACGCTCCGGTGTTCGAAGTGCATGCACAATGGGATTCCGACTTCTGTTTACATCCTTGTTTGGCCACTTGAACAAAACAAAACATTCAACAGTCTGCTGAAATGGTTCAAGCTCTTTGACAAGTATTTTTTCTTGTTCTGTGGGATAATCGTCTTGAAAGTTCATCCCATGCACAGACGAGTCGTTGTTCAAATTTTCACACCAATCAGATTGACCGGCCCTGCAGGTGTAAAATACTTTCAGAAAGCGACCCACGGATTTTTTTTCGCAGTGTATGAATTCTGTGCACAATCCATGTGCACCCATTCTCCTGGATGCAGTACTCCAGCTGGTACTCACGGATGTACTGACGTTTATTTGCGCGGAATGAGTACTTCCCCGGAACGTCGGCGTCAAACTGTCAACACCCTCTTCCGTTGGGTTCAGCACAGACAGACAAGTTGGCGTTTGGAGAGTTTTTGATTGACCGCAAAATCGGATAAAACTTTTCAGAAATGAAAAGATTGGACTGAAATATTACTTGCTATTTCAAGCAACTTTCAGAACTTCTGAAAATAGCCGAAAACACAAAGAACAAAACTGCCTTTTTGAGGCGCAATAAAATTCGAGGGGCGCTTGGACGAGTTACGCAAGTGGAAGCAATTGTGTTGTGACCTGGCGTTGCGCTTGTTTCTGACTGTGGCTCAACCTGGGCGATTTTCGTCGAGTGTCGATTCTGATTTCGCGGGGCGCGTTTTCTATGGAAAGAAGCGTAAATACCTTCATTTTCACCACATTTGGAAAGTACGATGGGATCTATTGCCTGTCCATCCAATTCAGGTAAGTCGAGTACTGTTCACCAACAGGAAACAACTATCTCTCTGACGTTGTTCTGGCACGGTCAGGGGAGGATCACGAATTGGTCGAGAGGGAGAGAGAGAGAGAGCACCTCCAGGACCCCCCGATCCCAACTCGGCAAATCTTGGTGGTGATGATACGTAATTGTGCTTCTCGGATATGTCGGTTTTTCATCCGAGCGTGAGCGCCGCTGCGGTTGTTTCAGCGCCGGGGAGGCTGGCGGTGAGCGACGCTCCGTGCGGGGTGCGGCGCTGGAGGACGCCCTCGGACCACGCCGTCCAGGTGGGGCAGCTGCGCGCCTTCCTCTCGCGGCCACAGGTAGGAGAGAAAAGAAGGCGCAATCCGAGCACATTTCAGTTTGAGCCCAGCAAAGTGCACAAAGTGCTCCCATTTCGAGCGCAGTGGCTAATGACTGATCCCAAGGTTCCTCGCCCAAACCCACGATCTGACAGGTCTGAGAAATCCACTCACTACAAACTGGCACACGTGCGGTTAGTTGGACGTCGATCGCGTTGAACATGTGCACGATGACGGGAAACAGCGACACTTCGTCACGAGCAGTTGTTTCTCACGACGTGGCATCAAAATCTCGTACACTCGGGCACAGCTCGGGGGTTTGAACGGCGACATTTGGGGAGTTTGTGCCTGAAGCTGGAGTTTGAGAAAAGTGCTTTCTGGGTGTGGCCGAGACAAGTGAAGAACGACACGACTTCTGTGTTGTCAAGTCTTTTTGTGGCGAGTTGGTCGGCGCTTGGAAATTTCGACACGACGGGTGAAAAACGAAAAAGAAGTGACAAAGCTGAGATGTGTTGACAAAAGATTTTCATTTCAGTGTTCTGAATCAAGTAAAATGAGTTACAGTGCGTTTCTAAAATAAATTGCAAATTTGGAGGTTGTTTGAGTGCACATTGAAAAAAGGTGTCTCCATTTGGGTCTTGAGGTGCGCGAAGTTCGGTTGCGGTTCACAGGGACTCCTTCCTCGTTCGTCTCAGCGCTTTCTGCCAGGCCCGTTCCTCAGCTGGTACTCTTGGTCTGAGATCGAGGCGACTGCGTTCGCAGCAGTGCGTTTGCCAGGCCCGTTCCTAACAAAGTACTCTTCAGCGCCAATAGCCTCATCCGGGGTCCTGAAGCTCCAGGATTGGACGTCCCTCTCCCTGTCGGGTGACCGCGCGCTGCTGGGTTGACGGATGGAGAAGCCTCCCACCACCACGCCCAGAGCCAAAATCATGACCAGGATGCTCGCAGCTTGCATCTTGATGAAAAAGGTTCGTCCAGCTAAATGCTTAAACTGCTGAAAAAAGGAGAAGTGCAAGTGGAAAATGAATTGTGCCTTCCATATCGCGTCCGTAGGTGCCTGTAGGTGGACTAGGCCATGGGGGTGGGAGGAATCGGAGGAAAAATGGGCGCAAAAAGTAACAATCGTGTGGTTTTCAAGCTGCAAGGAGCAAAAAAGGAGGTGAACCCTTTTTGGCCATTGCACATGACCAAAAGTGAATTTTGGAGTTCCTCAGATGTCCCACAGTGTGAGGAAAATGATAAACAACAGAGTCGAACGACAATGTTCAACCTGTGGAAACCGCATTTTGCCAAGTCCACCGAGTCAGCGCAGTTCGGAATCGACGTTCATTTCGAGAGTCATGGCTTCAAAACATGCTCGGTGCATCGAGCCTGTGACATCAAACTAGTAAAACACTCAGACAAAATGCTTCAATCCACTTACCTTGACTGTCTGGTTCTGATGTCTCTCTGTAGTTTGTGAGTTTGAAGACACACCCCAAGAAGTTCGCCTTTTATTGCCTGAGGCATGCCGATCTCTGATTGGCTCTGAGACGAAAACTCTTTTTTTTTTTAGACAGCTGCTATTGATGGTGCATGCGCGTGTCCATCGTTTCTTGTTTATTAGACAGTTGCAAGACTTGAGTGTTCACTTTTTGTGACTAGAACACTGCTGCACACATTAAAGTCGCAGCTGCAGGACAATGTCTGATGTACATGCCCATGAAGTATTTCATCAGAAAAAAATCCATTTGCTCTCGTTATTTGTCCAATTGACAGTAATGGAAGTCAGGTGATCGTTTTTCCAACTGCTGTTTTCAAGTTTTGAATTCAAAGAAACGTCACGCAAGCAGAACGGGAAAGGTGAGCCTGTCCAAGGTTCTGGATGCTGGACTGCGCGCCGACAGGAACCTTCCAAACAAAGGCATAGCACACGGAAAGCAGGCATTCTGGGTGGCTTAAGGATCGACATGCTCTCGTATAGTTTGGCCAAAGCAAAGAAATTTGTTGCGATTTGATTCCATAACTTTACAGTGGAGATCCCATAACTTTACAGCCGAAGGCCAAGGCCAGGGAAATAGTTATGTTATAGGTAAACAACAGACAACAGGAGATTAATGAATCCAAGGCACAGCTGAGGATTTAATTAATCTCCTGTTGTCTGTTGGTTACTTGTTGCAAGGCACAAGTCAAGGCAACCAAAGTACAATAGTGTCAAACCACTTGAGTGTCAAGTGTAGGTTACTTGTTCTGAATCTCCTGTTGAGAACAAAGGTTGCCCTTGAAGACGTGCCTTACTTCACATGTCTGCAGTGTGGGACCAACAGTAAAATTTTTCTCGAGTGCAGTTCGGGCTCCTCAAGCGCGAAATGCTGGCTCGGGTTGTGTCCCACACCTCGCTGCATAGCCAAACTAAAAAAAAAACAAACTTGTTTCAAGACTCCTCGGGGCCGAAGGTTCGGTTGGTAAAAAATACAGACGACACATCAGAACACTTGCTCACATCAGAAGTCACGAGTTGATCCCTGTTGTCGCAGAAGCCCCAATTAAGGCCGAGTTTGGTCGACTTCCGGCACCCAGGTTTGCAGATTCCAACAGACCAGAAAAAGGTGTTGCTGTTTGTATCCAAAGCCCAAAATCCGATCTGCTTGCGTTGTTGTTGGATACAAAGATTCCAAAGTCCAGTCCAATTACGAAAGTTTCCACTCCAGATGTGTGGATTCGCGTCGGGTGGGGAGGAGTCTCACGTGCGGGACCCAGGTGGGGCCCAAACTCATCCACGGCCGATTCTCCTGAAGGCAAACTGAACGAGGAACAACACAAGTCGGTGCTTGCGATAAAGAGGCCAGTTGCAGATGAGCAAGGCGGAGAATTTGACTTCCAGAGCTGTCCGTGTGAAGGTGCCTCTTCATGCACACATATCTCTCACATGCTGATTCTTCTCTCCACAACTTGTTTTGAAACTGGACAAAGTGGTGTTAAGTGCGGAAGGGGATGTGGAGGTGTTCAACTTTCAACACGAAAACGAAGCATTCCCGAGTAAAATGTCGAGATTTCCGAGGAGAGACTGTGACCTCTGACTCCGTGGTTCATCTCCAGATGATGACACAAAAGGATAGATCGTGTTCCATCGCTGTGTGTGTTTTCATGGAAACGACTGTGACGACATCTCTTCGTGAACATCTGACAGATCAAGGTTGGGCTCAACCGAAGAAAACCGAAAACAAGGAAGGATCCGGCGCTTGATGTTCTCTCGTGGTTGTGGAACAGCCAATTGTGAGGGAATTAAATTGAGTTCACTGAACCCATCTGTTAATACCAGACAATCTTTTCTTCACTGTAGAAGATTGTGCGCTCCAAAGAGAAACAGTCACATTTGCCTTGCCCACAGCCCTGAAACATGTACAGTATTTCTTCTCCCCACCGAAGCTGTGTTCACAGTGTAGATTTGCCAACAAATCCATCAAAGACACACACAATAACATCAGCATCTGAGATGCCAGATTGCAACCTGGATACCTGGTTGGGATGGTGTTTACACTCCCTGCCCAGCTGGGCGCCAGATGCCGCATTGTTCTCCTCCGGCCTCGCCTCCTCCATCCGAGATCACTGCAGACTACCTGTTACGTGTAATCCTCGGATTAGATCGCGGAGGTTGGGAGTGATGCGTTGTGCTGTGCTTCCAGATGCATGTGCGCGCCCACGTACGCGCGAGAGTTCTTGTCATGATATGGGTCAAGGTGGTTTCTGACAACAGTAAAAACGCGCAACCACCAGAGCCTGGTCATTGGTCAAATCGAAATCCTCGACACAGTGCCAACCAGATGTTTTTTGCCAGCAATGACAATACACTTTGATTGGTGAGAATGACCCACAACCTGGTCGCCACTGTTGTTCCATGTCCCGACAATGGTTTTCCTGCCGCTGCTGCGACGGCAGCTGGTCCCGGGCTCACGCATGAGAGGCGGGCCGTGCGCAGGGCCCGCGAGTGTTGCGTGGATGGGTGGTTTTTTTGGCTGGACGCTCTCAGAAGCGCTGCGTCAGTCGGGATGGATGAAGCTGGATTCCTCTCCAGGCTCACCGACTGCTCAAATGTACACAACTCAGCAGTGCAGGCGAACCGCGATTGTGTAACACCCCACACCACGTGGACTGGAATTACTGCGGATATTGAACTCAGATCATCACAGAGCGCTCACTTGAATGGGAATGGTACAACGGGCCACGGCCAGGCCGCAGCCAGTCTGGTGGCCGAGAAGTTCATTTGTTCAGTTTCAGGAGAAAACATGGACAAATCACAAAAACGGATTTGACTCGATGATGTTTTGAAGCGTTTGGATTTGTGTGACAAGGAAAGAACAACCAAAGAGCGTTTGATCAAAGAATTGAAACAAATTGGGCCTTGATGTGTGGGCAATAATTTCAACATGCATGCGAGATGTGGCAAATCAAACCAAAGATTTTGCAACATTTGAGAGTTATTGGCAAATGAAATGTCAAGATTTTAATGGATTCATGTTTCACATCCAACATTGCAATATTGTGTTGGCTTGGCGAGAAAGAGTCCTGGAAAGTGACGGACAAGATGACAACGTCAAAAAGTCCGTGTGATCATACTTTGGGTCAAGGAGACTTCAGTATTTGGGATTGCAGTTTTTATGTTTTCGAGAGAAGCAACTGAAAAATCATCCACCGAGAACTATTGCCATTTGTGGATGACGCACTGAGTCAATCACTTCCAGTAGTCGGATTTGGGTCTGAACTTCGAGAGATACACAGATGGTGGAGTCTGGGCACCTGGTCGGGTGGTCGCGGCGGGTGCTGCTCGGGTGTTGATGGGATTGGATGTGACGATGAACGTGAGTGTTGCGGACTCCAGCGGGGGCGGCGGAGGGCGGTGGAGGGCCCCGAAGGACGACATCATCCAGGTGGTGAAGACGAAGGGGTCGCGCACCGTGGATCAGGACGAGGTGAGCACTGCTGCTGACGGCTGTGTGTGGTACCCTGAGGTGGATTCAATGCCATTCGTGTAGGAAGCTCGGGTTGCTTCTGGCAGACTCTGTGTGCAAGTTGAGGCAGTAAATGTGGCAAAAAATGAACAAATTGATTTCGATTTTGTAAGGTCTTCACGTGCGAGATCTGAACACAAGTTTGAGTGTGAATAACTGTCTGTTTCAACCCCCACGTGTATCCCTTGGTTTCCTGCTGCTTCGTCTTGTGAGGTTGTTATACGTCATGACCCGATCAAATGCGTGACGAGACTTGTGACCCAAGGCAACGAATTTTTGCCACAAAAATAACTTCATTTTCAGGGATGGTACCACAACGAAACCAATGCGTGGTCCTTTTGCCACGACGTGTCCTCCTGACTGCCTTTGAAACCTCGATTCTGTTCCCATAAAATCATGTTCTTCATCATCCTGACGTACCCCTGCAACTACCTGCTCCTCGCAGTGACGCTCTGCATCTCCCTGATTGGGATCATTTTGCAGTGCGTTCTGTTCAAGAACCATTTGCCTTTCGCTTGAAAGTGGTGTCGTTAGAAAGTACTTGTATTTCTTGAGAGGGGTTTCAAACAAAAGCTCTTTTTGCGAAATCCACCGGACCAGTTGGAGGATGATTATCTGTACACGAGACAAACAGAAGCGCTGACATTCGTGCATCTGTGCGTGAGCCCAGAAAGAACTGAAATCAACTCCCCCGTGAGGCAGTTTACCTGGACCAAGCCTCAAAAGTCCCTTGCCTGGAGAAGCTGAGGCACGATGCAGTTCGTAGCGGCGTCAAACGTGGAGCGCTCGTCGAGCTTCCGGAGTCCGGACGGGTACCGGGGCCACGAGGCGAGCCGCTCGGCCAGAAAGAAGCGGGTGAGCGAGCCCAGGAAATTATCAACTGAGTGACTCGGTCACTTGGGATCATTTCAATTGTTTTGAGACAAGCTTTGCCACAAGGCTTCCGGAAGCATGTTGTCATGCCAATTGCATCGCAATAAATTGTCAAGAAATTTGTTCGCAATTGGCTGGATCAGAAACGTCCTTCAATCTAGAGTCTGGAAGGTCGTAGAGAAGATCCGGAAGACCGCAACCCAAAACCTTGTGTTTTGTGAAAGGTGTATTTGATCATCTGTGCTGGTAGATTTCTCTGTTTGAATTCCAACTGCCACAGCTGACTCTCCCTGCGAAACGACATCGTGTAATTGATGGCGGTGATGAGGTGATGTGAACTGGACAGAGCTGCCTCCCTAACCTGGAGCAGCTGGATGCATACGAAACGGTGCGCTAAATCAGCTGTGCGCATCTCTACTGTTGCAGAAGCCACATTGTTCCAAGTGGGACACGGGCGAAGAAGAAGAGTTCAGTCTCCCCGATATCGAGGAACTAGAGGTCAGGACACAGTGGAGAACATTGCAGAGTCTGGAACAATGTTCTCACAAAAATGCAAAGCACTGCTTTTGCACGAATTTCGCACAGGCTTTGTGAATTCATTCAGCTAATTCACGCGTCAGTTTGCAGATGGTACATCCAGGGTTCACCTCGAGAATAACTCGGAGATCATGGAAAAACGTTGCAGTGTTGTCTTGAACTACGCCTCATTTGACTGCAAATTTGAAGACGTGTCCATTGTGTGTTTGTGAAGTGGAGAAGGGGGTCACAGCGCGATACGAGACACGGGCTTTCAATCTTGAGTGCAAGGGCGAGCAAGTATCCAAACATTTCTGCACATCTTCGAGTCTGTTGTTTGAGAGAGCAGGAGTTCTGACCATGAGTGCCAGAGCTTGTCACAGAGCTGTCTGAGCAATGCCAGTTGACGTGCAAACAGAGTTGTCAGCACAACCAATGACACAGACAAACCTGAACAGTGTTGTTTTACAGATTACCAAGCTGCAAAAGGAGATTCACCTTCTGCTGTCAGCCATCAAGATTTCAGATCTTCCACCTTGCAGCGAATTAACTGCACAAACGTTTTTGAGAAGGACGACTGCGAAAGGTTTATGAAACAGACATTTATTGTGGTCCCACGTCACACTTGAATTCTCAAAACGGTACGAGATAGTGAACGTCAACTTGCATTTCACCCTGATTTGTGTTTCACCTGCACTGTACCTTTTTCAAAAATTAGACTGAGACTTTTGGGCAGAGACGTCTGTGTGTGCTTGAACCGAACATCTGCTCATCGTAAATCAAAACTAAGTTTGTGCTTGGCAAGTATTGAGGTTCTTGACGCTTTGAAGATTCATTGACCTTTCGGCAGTCCTGATGTACAAGCCTTTACCCACTTCTGATTTCTTGGAACAATGGAGGTCAAGATCTTATTTCGGCTCCAGAAGCATCAATCCAGAAGCTTGCGAAACGAAACATGGTGGGGAAGAAAACAAGCGAAAAGCAGAAGAGTCACCGCAGTGCAAAACAATGGGATGAAAAGCATCAACACTCTTGAATTTCCTGAACAGTTTATTCTCAGTGAACTGTACGGAACTTTGCGGGCCCTCTCTTCGTGTCACAGTTCTGCATGACCACGGTTTGCACTGGCCTGTGTTGTTCTGCGTTGGCGTGCCGAACACCATTCTTCAAATTGCAACCCATGGTTCGAGTGCGTGTCTGCTAAATTGCTAAACTACCGCCTGTGAAGTGCTCATATGTTCAGTGAAGATTGCATCTGAGTTGGAACCATCCCAGTTGAGCCAGGGGTGCGATAAATGGGCACTTGTATTGTCAACAGGAGGTCTGTGGTCTTCACCTGATGGGCCTGGCTGCAGTGAAAATGTACACCCTTTGTACTCAGAATGCTGCTCTTCTCCACGACGTGTCAGTGTTGAAAGCTCTGCTGAAAGGCCGTCGCTTTGACCTCAACTTGCATTCGTTCTGGAGACAGGTGTTTGTGCGTGTCAAACCATAATCAAGACGAGTATCATCATCGTCGGCCAGAAGCAAGAAAGACAGCTGAACGCATCTGCTGTAGAAGTTTTCAGGACCACCAGTCCATCTATCTGCGCTTGTGTAACGAGGGGTTTCCAACGGTGATGGGAAGGCAAGGTTATTAGCGTTAGATTACACCATCTACAAGTGTGCAGAACCTGGCCTGCGAGATCAGATACTCGTAAGTCTGATGCAGTGTCGAGAGGAGAGACGGAAGTACGAGTATGTGTGGCTTCGTTCTTGTTCTTCAGCCCCCTGTCGCAAAAGTAATTTCTGAAGCTTGCGTGGTTTGCTCGAAGATTTCTGAGATGTCCATGGCAGTCACTGCGTAAACGTTGGGAGTGCTTTTGTGTTCATGCCTCAAATACAGAAACGTTGGGATTTGTTGTGCCCTTTCCACTTTGGAAGCCATGAATCAACGAAATCTCAAACTTTTGTGCCTCTAAAATTCAAGCTCACTTGAACTGACGCAGATCAACCTTTCAAAAAATCTGATGACAACTGTGAGGCGTTGGTTCAATCCATCCATCTCTTGCAGACCCCTTCGGTGAGATCCTGATTCTATTCATCTTTCTCATTAGCCTTCCATGTATTCACTGCATAGTAAACACCAGAGCCCCTCTGTGTGTACGTGGAGCTCCTGTGTGTTTGGAGTGCCTTGTTGACATAATCATCTTGACTGCGATTTACCTTGGAGTAAATATCACTGATACAGAGCTTCTCAACGCACAGCGAAACACAAATTTCTGTCAGGCTGGGAATCTCGACTGAAGTCAGAAAACGAGTAACATTCAGTCACTGTATCATGCAGGTTCCTTTCTGTCAGTGAGAGTCACCTGAACACAGCGTTGGACACAACAGATTCAAACCTATATCCTCTCAGGAACAACGCCTGAAATATAGTCCAAGATCCGAAAACTCTTTACGCGAAGGGGATCGAGTTGCCGTGCACACCAAGGGAAGTCCGTCGTCAGCTTCCATCGAAAGAATTTCTGACTAACTGAACACGAACTAACTGTTGATATTCAAATATAAATTTTCAATCTCGCACAAAAGTGTCGATACCAACCAAAGTTGCTGAAGCATCAGTTCTTTGTGGCGAGCAGGGAGGTGTGGAGGAGGATTTTGATTGATGCTCAGTTTCAAGTTGACTTCAGTTTCCTACGACTATGAAAAGGTCACGAAGGGCCTCTGAAGACTGAAAGCTGGAAAGAAATCGCACAATTCAATGAGCTTCCCCTGAAGCCTGAGATTGGACAGTGAAAGAAATGGAAGTTTATTGCCCGCAGTTTTTTGCTCATCAGAAGTTTACGGAAGAGAATTAGTGGTTGTTTACTGAAGATGTTTTCAACATCGTGTCAAGATTTCGAAGAATGATAATCGTGCAGAAAGTCAGCCCTGATGAAGCAGATCTTTTTTCCGAACAAGGGTGTCAGTCGTCGTCAGCACCCTCGATTTGATTCTGTCAACGCACTCAAAATTTTTATCTTCTTGTTCGATGATACTCCCATGGCAGATGTACGCTCGTAGATCATCCATCAGGATGTTGCAAACCTGGCAACGCAAGGTGTCTTTGACCTTTGAATTTGGTTGATATGATACAGTTTAGTTTCTGATCTCAGAGGTGTTCTCGACAGCTGAGCTGGAGTCAGGTCCTTCCCACAGAGCTCCCTTCTGAACACACATGCTTTGACCTCTACGTCAGAGCAACATCCGTTGGACCTGGTTCGCTATTTCAGAACCATCAGAGACCGCCATCAAGAAATCGAATTGAAGTTTAGGCCCGAGTACACACCAGAGTTATAAATGTGGCTGTGAATTTATTGGACTATTATGTGTGTTCAATGGGAATTGATTCACCGCATTGAGTGGCGCTTGTGAGGAACCGGGCCTTTTGTCCTCGTAGAGGTTTTCCATGTTTTATGCAGGAATTCGGCACTGTGGAGAAAATGTGTCGATTTCTTTCGTATTTTGAAGTTGAGACATTTGGCAACGAACATGTGTGGAATTTGTCGACAAAATATGACACGTGGCCTTCAGATTTCACTTTTGTGAACTTCGTGTCAAAAAAGCAGCTCCTCCGATCTTGAGACTCCACCCGAACAAACCTGACGCCTCGAGCTTCCAGACGGTTGTGACAGTGCACAATTTGATGACAGAGCTGTGAAAACACACAAAATTTGCTTCGAGATTTTCACACCCGTCAGTTTCATTTGGTGAACGCTTGACAAACATAAAACATGAAAGTGAGTCAATTCTCACAACATGGGCTCAGAAGACTGGGTTCAATGTTTTCGATTTGCATAGATCTTCAAAATGTGGCCTTGTGTGAGGTTTGACTGCGGAGGCATGCTGCATTGGAAAGAGGCGTTGTGGGGATTCGTGAAGGATGCCGACGAACGAACAGCTTCCCAGACACCATGCTTCCGAAGCATGCAAGCTGATGTCTCTTGTTCCGTGCCGCTCAGAGGCAATTGCCACCTGACCACAAGTCACCGAACATTTTGTTCTTCTGCGTCAGTCCATTCTCATGATTGCTCGTATCTTTGAGTGAGTTGGCATCTTGTTAGCTGTTCGCTGTGGTTGCTTTGCTTGGAACCACAAGGTTCTTCCAGAGTTAGGAAAAGTTGTCCCAACGAAGAAACAGTGCAAGTTCCCGTTTTGTGTGGGGAATGACTGTTTCTCTACACGACAACAGAACACAAAAGCGTCCCGAAATTTTTGAGTGCCTTGCCTCACCTCACTTGGTTTGATCTTGAAGATACGAAACGGGGAATGCAGAATCCAGTCGACTGTCTTGTTTCATTTTGTGTGCGTTGGAAGCTCTGTTTGGCTTGTTTCACCCGACAGAGGGAACGTTGGTCACATTTTGCGCAGTGTACGAGTAACAAACCCGTGCGGCTGTGTGAATTGCCTCCACATTGTGTGTTGATTCAAACCGCAGGTGGAACCAGTGAGCCCAGGTGGAGTCAGGTCAGCTTGAGCCGTGATAGATCCATTCCCACTCATTCTGAAATCCGACAGTTCCAGAAATTGGTAATTCGTCAGAGCAGTTCTGTATGTATCAGTTTTGTTCTGGAACAAACAGGGTGAAGAGTTCTGGTTGTAAAATGTGAGTTGCTCGAACAAACATGATGTTTTCGTCGCTGCAAATGTGAACCTCCATTTCTGGCTGCAATTGATGATGACAAGAAATTGACGAACTGAAAAGTAACCAACATCAACAGGCTGGCTGACCGTCAAAGAAGGGCCGTGCATGTTTGGGATATGAGAGTAAAGTTTTTAACTTCCCGGTGTTCGGAGAGGTTCGATTTGGTGGTCTCATATTGGAAGCGTTGCGCGATGCACCGAACTGACGGTTGCCGTTTGAAATATGAATTTGTCAGTTCGTACGCGTACGAGTACCCGTACAATTGATGGAAGTTCTTCATCTCCCTTGCAGGTGACGTATCAAACAACTTTGTCAAGGAGGACAACTGTTTTTCATTGCAGTGCCAATTTTCAGTGCTGCCCGTTTCTCGCGAGAACGAACCTGTGGAACAACTCAACAATTTAAAAAAATCTTTTTGTCTTTTTCACGTTGGGAACAGGACATGTTTGAGGTCAGATATTTGTCTTCTCCCACCCAAACATTAGGAAAATTGACAATCGGCCAGTTAGTCTTTCAATATTTTTCATGTAGATTTCCTGGTGTCTGGATGGACTTCTTTCTGTGTCGTACTTTCTTGCTTCGTTGTCGTTTTTCACAAAATATGACTTCAGATAGGCAGACACATGTTTTGTAGAGCAGTGTACTTGAACGTTGTCTGTGTACACCTCTTTTTGTTTTGAGAAATTTTTACTTCTGTACGCGAACAATGCACGTACGTACGAGTACGATGTGATGTTGTCAGTGCACCTTTGTCACTTTATCCTCCAGGAGAACTCGACATTTTGGTCTGAAGGGAGTTTGACACTGTAAACTTGCTGTACGCACACGCTTTTTTTCGATTTTGGGCCTTGTCAGTGAACCAGCGGTGTGGCGAATGTCAGAATTACTGACATGAGCACGAGAGAAACGGACACTCACTTGAGAGGTCCCACGCCAGTGAAACTACACGTATACCGATTTGATAACTTACTCGAAAAAGTTGCGTTGCATTGCACAAGCCTGGAATGGGTGGGTGGCCCTTGGAGTCCACGCCTGAGCGACAGGCAAATTGAAAATGACACAGTTTATTTACAATATGAACGAAACCGTAGCAATGGCAGAAATCAGAAGTCACTGCCCAGTCCAGTCACTTTTAGTGTCTGTAAAACTTTCAGCAAGTTGTTCCTGACCGAAGCGTTATGTCTGGTCATGAACGGGGGAGTGGTCAGAGCGCTGGAGCCAAGGCGCAGATTCCGCCTGGGTCTCGCCTCAACGCCGCAAGGAATGTTTTCAAACGAAGCTTTGAAAATAAAAAAAATTCGTGTACTTTACCAATTCATCTGTCTGTGGAACAAAGCCATTTTGACGGCAGAAGACCAGAACTTGTCCACAAAACTTGTACAATTCGGAGTCGGATGTTACGCAAAGGAACCCTCAGTGGAGCTATGTTTCTGCTGAGATCACATCTGACCTCGTTTCTGCTCCATCAACACATTCGCCGACTCAACATCTCTCTCTCTGACACATCAGTTCGAGGCACGAAGCTCCAAAGTCGAGTGTGGAGGCCAATGGTTTCTTTTTTGTTTTGTAAAGACAAACAAAACTGTAGGTTGAGAACACAACAGGACAGTTGAAAGTGACGTGAAACCAATGACCAATTCGGCAGGAGACTCACACAAACAATTCTCTTGATCTCGCCCAGGCTCATTGAGACCACAGCCCAAGAAATCGTCGTTTGACTTCGCCTTCAGGAATCTCCGTTTTCCTCTTCACTCACAATCAGCTTTCCAACAACTCCAAATGCACCGACACTCGTACGAGCGTATCAGATTGACGTCTCTGTTTTTGGCCAAACACGAGTGTCAGTCACTTTCACTCGCAGCCCATTAGACGGGTATCATGTGGACAAAGCTGCTACAATGTGTCCCACTCAGCACTGTGAGTCTGTATTGAATTAATGAGGCTTTAAATCCTGTTACCTCACTCAGTCAATGAAATACTACACCACAGCGCCTGATGTATGGACTTCCCTACCAATGCGGCTGCAGGGTGGTAGGAACACTGCAAGAAGAGAGAAGTCGATGTCTTGAAGCCGGAGGCGTTTCGATGTTTGAACAAATTCTCTTTGTTTAAACTTGGATTGAAAAAGTCTTTGAAAGGGAACGTAATTAATTGAAATGTTTGTGAAGTCCCTGCAAGTCACTTTCGGTTTCTTTGGCTTCAACAACCGTGCAACGAAGTTTCACCAGATTCTTTTGTGTACAAGTCAGGGACTGAACGTGTGACAACGGTTGTGTTTCATTCAAATCTCTGGAATTTTGGTTCATTCCTACTGCTCACATTGTCCAAAAGAAGCATCAAAATCAATCAGCCCGACTGCTGTGCTCCGCACCGTCTGTTTTCACCATGTAGAACTAATCAGCCGCCACCAGCTGGATTATGCAGCCATTGAGATCTATGGGTTGCCTCGCCAGACAAATGACCAGAGATTTCACCTGCTGGAAAGAGACTTATTGTTATTTACCCCCCACGTATAGCAGAAGGGGATTGTCCGAGATCTGTTTCATCAGAAAATGGCAAGATACGGCGAGATGTGGGGTGCTGGTTACAGATAGACGTGGGACACATTCGGCTACACTGAGCCACACAAAAAGGAAATATTTGTGAAACAGGAGGAAGAACACAAAATTCTGACAAAATTTCAATCTTTGTTAAGCTTCACCACCGAGCTTGTCGAAGGTGGTGTGAAAACTCTCTTATAAAACTTTGAAACGATTTTATTCTCGGCTCAATCTTTTTTCTCCTGCGCAAGAAACAGCTCTTTCATTTCACCCTGAATTCCATTTGGGAGGTTTTCTGCTCGGGCAAGTTTTGGTTGGGTTGAGAGCCGCAGACGATCCCAACCTTGACAATTGTCATCAAATTCAAACAATGAGCACCTGAGGCTGCAGAATAATGGCGCGAGGGCAAAAGACGGGCCTCTGATCTTCTGAACCCATATCTGGATGGACTTGGTTCAGGATTATGATAAAACTCCAGGGATATGTTTCGTGAGCGTCCGCCGCTAATTCCTGCGAGCAGCTTGATTAGTCCAGTGACACGGCAGCAGATGAGAGTAATGCCCCGAGCGGCCCGAGGAGTCAGGCTGAAAGCTTTGGGTGATAACACGGGTTATCTTTATGGTCAATGAGACACGCTTTACGTCCCGTTAGTCTGAGGCTGAAGTGGAGTCGCAGACCCGGAGACGGTGTCGTAAAGTTCGTGCTACATGCGAGTCCTGAAGCTGAGTGCAGCTGCAGTTGTGAACAGCTGTTTCGCTCGAGCGAGTCACAAGGAAAATATTTTGATGGCGTTGAGGTTCTGGAGACAAACCTGACAAACAAACAAACACTCTGTTTTCTCTTTGCTCTACTTGGGTTGAAAAAAATTGCTGTTTGTTGTTCCAGATTCGGCAGTGAACCAGACCAAGGTCATCAGAGTCATTGTTGTCTGGGCAGAAATCAGTTTTGCAGGGAAGCTTTGATGAAGGAACTGTCACCCCACAGAGACATGGCGCACTCCCCGATAGATGTGGAGCTGCACTTTGAATATGTTTACTGAGATGAAATGGAAAGGATTCAGAAATTCAGAGAGTCTATATTTGGTCATGTCGTGCTAAAAATACTGTGATCGGATCTCTTTGCGCGCTCGGCGATAAAAATAACTCAATAATGTCACAGCACAACAAAACCATGAGGCAATAAATGTCAGACTGTACACGTAACGTCACTCACTGTCCCGCCACCTGTCACCGAATCGGGCCTGAAAGAAACGGTGCTTCCAGTCGCGAGGCTTTGGTATCCACAATGACCTGGGTGTACTGTGGGCCTGTTTACAAGGTGCAGTATTGAACGAACAATGCGCCGTTTGGTCTGGGGTCTCGATCCGTGGTCAGCCAGGTGCCATCTAAGTCCAGTGGCGAGTGTACGCATGAAACCAAGAATCAGTGTCTGGTTGAGTCCGTACTCAGTTTCCAAGAGTCCGACAGCTTGAAACTGAAGCCAACGATAAACGAGCCACCAGAACAAAAGGCAATTGTGCCTGCAAAGAGAGGCAGACAACAGAGGGTCCATTACGTAACCGCGGCGGTGGAGTATTTATTCAGCTCTTGGCCTCAGTGATTATCGGATTGCAGCACATGTCTTTAATTTGCTTGGGGCAACCTCGGGAGGGTGATTCCTGCATGACATCCACATGGATCACTTTCCGTGGTGCCGCCTGCAGCAGACCTGTGGCGAGGATGTTCCAGGCAAAACAAACGAAAACTTCAAATTTTACGGATTTCCAAAATTTTTGTCGATCACATGGGCAGCACGAATTTACAGACAGGACGCCAAATGCTTTTTGATCCAGCCCAAAGCCTTCGTAATGGAACAACAAAGTGAAATTCAAGTTCCAGGACCACGAACACACAGTCTGCTTTTGGAGTTTATGAGTGTATGAAATGCCCATTTCATATTTCTCAGAGGTGCACTTCAATCTATCACTCGCTGAGGTGAAATTGCACACGGGAGGACAGTACAGAGCAATTGGTGGGCACTAACTCTTCAGACCTGTGTGTGAATGCAATAATTTCTGACGCCGGTCCAGGATCAGCGGGTCCTCGTTCCTCCAGTCACCAGCTCGTGGCTGTGCACTCGCCAACTGTGAAGTTTGTTCGTCTTTTCTTCGAGCCAGGAACGCTGAATTTTATCTGACAGTGCAAAACCATTATGTATCCGTTTGTTTCTCCCAAATGAACTCCATCTTGAAGTTACATTTGAGCAAAATGAGGACAACTTTTTCTCTGAAAAAAAAACCCCAAAAGTTGTTTCACGGTGGTCCAGAAGTCATTTTGACTGGAAACGAGGACTGAGACAAGGCAATTTTACTGCCGCGGAGCCTGCATCCTCTGTTGCTTTTCTCGCAGGAGAGCTTCCTGTCTTCCTTTGTACGTTGGTCCAGATTCATTGCCTCTGTTAATTACACCGCCAATGCATATTCGTCAATCTGTTCCAATTCCACTTCCAAACCGCAATGGACTGGAAGCCCATTGTTGCCTTCGTTGACAAATCTGGACATGAGTCGCACCAGAGATTGGAATCTTCATGGGCAATCAGTTTGCGTTCAACGTCACACTTTCCCCCATGACTTGAACTGGTTTCTAACCTTCTCCACAGACTGTGCAAAGATGTCTTCTGCGGACAAAAAGACCTTCTCTACTCAAAATTTGGATCTGTGGACGGAACTAAAAAGCAGAGCCAAGTGTCGTTCCTTTGCAAGACGCATCATTTGCGCGCACACACTGACAGAGCGATCTGGTTCCGTTCTCATGCAATGCCCGGTGAGCTCGATGTTCCGTGTGCACCGCCCGTTCAGAGAGCGTGGACCATTTATCTGGAACCCAGGCAGCCTGAAGCTAGAAGCTCAAATACAGCTCGTGAGGGAAATATGCTCCGCAAACAGAACAACGACGGATGGTCCGTCCCAGAGCCGCCGTGGGTCAAGTGTGCATTGCGAATTTTTGGTGGATCCAGTTTCATGTGCAGCTGGACAAACCAGACATTCGTGCTATCCAAGAGGCAGACCACCGAGTGTGTGGTCTGAGACAATCGGGTCGAGTGGCGAACACACGTCTGTAGAACCCAAGTTCCTGTGAGCACAACTCTCCACACCTGACCTCGTGCAGCTGGTCTGGTAACGGCTGTCTGTCCCTGCGCTCTGCACAGCGCAGAGTCGGAGACTGATGAGGGAGGGTCCCTCGTCCTGCATCGTGCTCCAGGGAAATATAGTGAGACGTTTACAGTCTGGACTCAGACTCCCTGTCTCTTTCCTCGAAACAAATATGACTTGGGTGTGTTGTCCACTCTGTCACCGATGCGGAGGTATGCAGCCTTGCAATTTTGGTTTCCATTTCCTGCAGACCTAAGGCACAGGCAGAAATGTTCTGTTGCGTTGTGCGGTTCATCTTCTCGAATGCCTCTCCCGAGGCCAAATTCACATTTTGTGACCACGCATCAACTGATCCATTGTTCAAAGCTGTGCATCACCAGACAAATTTCAACAGCAGCTTTACAAAAGTGAGATCCTACGAGGGGGTCTTCAAAAGAGACCGCTGCAGTTGGGTCGCATGAGTTGAATTTTTGTTCCAAGTTTGGAACCATTTTTGTACATTGAAGACATTTATTGAATGATATTGA
>JAAUXT010103799.1_pt1 | contig 86283 bp, 78 predicted proteins | sample 7278171 | NCBI WGS metagenome assembly JAAUXT01 (sample SAMN14350112, study PRJNA611818) | marine sediment metagenome | isolation source: surface marine sediment (1.8m) | place: French Polynesia: Moorea | collected 2018-08
CTCTCCTTTTGTGTTGTTGTACACCCAAGAGATTTCAGACTAGAAAGGTACTCAGGAGATGAGGATGACTCCTCTGACATAGATATGGATTTATACCATTCTCTTGTGTAGTCACTACTCCATCTCCAATGAACTTTAGTTGATATTTCTGGAAGTTCTTGTCACACTCACACAAGTTTTCTTTTGTACAAAGTGTTGTTTCACATCTTGGTTCAAAGATAAAATTCATTCAATCACAAATGACCACAAGGTTCCCTTCTTTTTGGACCGCAGACCTTTCTTTGTGGAATACCTTCGTACGAGCTCTTCGAGCACAACAGAGTCCTCAGGAACCAGCTACGCAAACACTACACAGCAGATAGTCATTCACGAAATCAGTTTTGAATACCTCGCTAGAATGGACAAAATGAATATTTCAGTTTGAAAATGCAAGGTGTGCTGCCTGAGCTCACAAGTAGCAGTAGAGGCATGTTGAATATTGGATGGTTTTATTGTAATCCAAATGAGCTTGGGAGGAAAACAGCATGCGTGGAATTTTTATGACGATGCCAATTCAATCATCAATATTACCATTAGCATGTGAAGATGCGCTTCAAGTTGCAGACAAGCGGAGGTGAAGCTAGATTTTCAGATTCGTCCATGTTCTCAGGGATACTCAACAGCTTGAAATAAGAAAGAAACTTTGTTTACACTTCGAAAGCCGCCGAACTTCAGCTGCTCTTAGCGTGTTTACTTTCTCATACTGTAGTACACCACTATGTACCAAGGCAAAATATCAACAAGCTAAATTATCCTGAGAGGGGGTCTGCTGAGTTCACATGCTGATGATCTTGGAAAATATCAGCCGATCTGCTGCAGGATCTTGCGTCGGCTCCGCTGTGTTTGAGTCATCACCGCCAGGTCTTCAGATGCAATTTGCCGGCTTTACTGAATTTCTCAAAGTATCTCTAAAATCTGTGCACTTTGTAAGCCGACATGACCTTGCAGGAAGCTGGACTCAAGAGAGCATTTCCACCTAAACTTAGAGACGATCATTATTGACTAAGTCATCAAGATAACACGAGATCGAACAGACCAACGCACCGGTAAATGTTGGCAAGACGGTGGCCGAAAGCCAGCTGGTGCCGAATCATGTGAAAGAGCTGAAGAGTAGCAACGAGAAGATCTGAAGACCACTCATCCACACCCAAACACTCATTTCTACATGCTTACTGCTAATGCGAAAACTATAAACAGACAGCACGCAATGTATCAATAACCCCGAGTCACCTCTTGACACATTTTCCCTCCAAATCATGGTCTGGCATGACCGTTTCTGAAAATGGTCAAACCCACAATGGTACTTGAAGGATTCTTGTCCATTGCACCATTTTGAGAACTGTAAATGCACTGTAGAACATGTCAAAAGCCTCGCAAAGACCAAATGGCAGGTGCTCATGTGAACCAGGCATACCTCATCAGGAGCAATGTTCAGCACGTTCGTATGTTGTGTTCTCCCCTGGCAGATTTTCAGACACCTGGTGAAGAAAACCCTCCGATTGAAAACCCCACCCCCCTTTGGCGAACACGTTCCTGTCAGCCAAACTCGAGCTGGTCAGCGAAACCTCTTCCTGTGTTGGCCGCAGTCCCAGTCAGCTTGCCTTGTCTGGTTGCCCCCTCCCCCTTCCTCCATCAATGTTGCTGCCCCAACACAAAATAATTGTTTAATTTCTCAGTGCTCTGCAGACAAAAGACTGGTTTTTCTTGGTGGAAGTGGCGTCAAGAGTTCAAATTTCATCAGCCACACCTGGATGAAATATTGAAGATAGCAAAGTTGCATCACGAGGTGTTGCGAACTTTTGTGTTGATAAGATGCTTGGGCGTAAAGCTGTGTGTTGTTGTGGAGAGATTTGAATGTAATTAGCGCATCAGCACAAACGGTCACGTCGATAATCCGCAAAACGAAACGCACACAGCTTCAGTGCTTTTGTTTTGCGCACACAGAATCTTGAACCGTTCGCCTCATGGTAGCTGAGCCTGTGTGACATTCTGCACCACGCATGCACGGCCACTCGCACGTTCTGAAATCGTGTGATGAAGCCGGCTCTGTCGAGCATGTCTAATGAATGATGCAAGGTTAACTCTTATCTACCAGTGCAAGCCTGAGAAAATGTGCTGGCATGCACCTAATTAGAGGTACTTTGGTAATTTGATCGAATTGGCAGATTATGCAATGAGCGACAGAGCCGTTTGAAATGTGCTGCTCATTTGACCGCTGCAGTGAAGCACCTGGAAGCAAATTTTGCTCAAAAGACATTCAAGTGACGTAGAATGGTCACTCGTAGTAGCCGAAACAGCCACAAGTGTATATTTTATGCTCATCTTGATTACCCAATTGCTTTGCCAATAATCATTACAATAATCATAACAATCGCCATTGCGGACACGCGTTATCATTGAATGACTGGCCTCAATGGGTGAAATGGTCATTGTATGGACATGGAATTGAGTGGCTGGCCTGAGCCAGTGGTCCATTGATGGGGCATTAGATCAGAGCCTGGGATCTTGCTCAGTGGATCAAGTGACCAATGGTCATCTCGGCACAATGAAGCCCATGTTGATACACGGATTCTGCTTTCCAGTCTCCATTCAATGAATGGGATCAGGAGCTGTGTGTTACTTCCATTCAGAAACACAGCCTGGCTGTTCCTGTGCCAGTGTAGCAATGGCAGACGCGACGTCCATGCCACTCAAAACTGAAATTACAAAATATGAAAACCACAAACACCGTAACGATTTCGTCTCTGTCAATAAATAGGCTTATTGATTCAAGGGAAATTAAAAGCTTTCTTCTTCAAAGGAGGGGAAATATTTTGAATGGCAGCAATATTTTAGACCACATGTGCAGGATTTGTAGTGAAAATTTAATGAAATCATTAATTTGACTTTGCAAAGGGAAACGTGTGATGCAAGGTGATAAAACTGCACGACACTCGTATGCATCACTGTGTCCAGCAGATGAGGAAGACAGTGAAAAGCTGGCTTCAAGAGTCTGCTTTAGCTTCCCATACATGGAGGAGAAAACAGTTACCTGAAATGCTTTGATGGGCAATGCTCTAACATGCAGAAAAAGCACACTCAGCTGGGGATTTATACTGAACCGCTTCAACAATGGGCAAATTTACTCTGCAAATCGAGTAAGAATTACGGGGCTTGATTGCGAAGATTTGGCTTGCGGAGAATTGCGGGCGATTCCATATTTCTTGAGTGATATTGAGATTGGCTCTCCACTGTGTGCAGGCACTTGCAGAAGATGGGTAAATCATAGTACTTGAGCCTGGCAAACTGCACAACAAGCTGTCCTTTAGAGGCTATTAGCCACAAAGCACAGAGGACCTAATGTCCTGACATGCTTGTAAGAGTCAACCTGCACTGATAGCTTCTCATGTGGCAAGAACTTTCAATTGTTTCTGTCGCGGATCACCACTATAGCGCGTTTGTGGTACGTTGTACGTTGGGGATGAATTCTCTGCTTGATTGAAGCAATACTCCAGAAAATTGCCTTCATCACCTGAATTCAACGAAGCAGACATTACCTGTGACAGTGAGCGAAAATGACAGCTGCTGGCAAGAAGCAACACGCATTGTGTGCACCATTCGCAAACGCTTTCCAAATTACGCTTGCCTGTAATAAATTGACCCAAATATTGACACCTGTTTTGAAAAACTGCAAGTTCACGAAATTTATGCTCAGACATTTGAAAAAGCGGACCTGCTTGTGCGTGTATATTTTCTGAAGCTGCATTTAAAATACACATCTCAGTTTTCAGCACATTTTGTTAATTTCTACACACGATCTGTGCACAATGCTCTGAACATTTTGACGCCATGAATGTAAACATTGGTCACTGCAGGGAGACACAAACTAGCTGTGAAATGATGACCAGGAATAAAGAGGAGGCATAGAAATAACCGTCATTTCGCCTGCTCATTTGCTTGGCCGAGATTGATCTGGGTCAATGGGGACCTCCCTGTTCGGCAGTGACCGTGCCGCTGACCACTGTCCGGCCTGCGCAGCCACAAACAGCCGTGGCTCGAGTTAAAAGGTCCCGGGGGGACCCTGCCCATCTTGGTGGACATTACGCCGGGGGTTGTGTCCTTCTTCGGGTTCATTATGATGGCGTGGAGTGGATGGGTACATCAAGGGAGCAGTTAGAACTCCCTGGGCAATGGTTATTATATAACTAGACTATGGATCCTGGTAATGATAGTCCAATGATGTTTCTATGAGTAGCTTAACAAGCCCATCAAGGATGGACAACAAAGCCGGGCGAGTCTTATCTCAGGGGACAGCGCTATTCCTCTTGTTTCGCTGGTCACTTAGCCTTCCGATTTCTCTCACGCTGCTCCATTCGAGTTAAATCTACCGCGTTTTCTGAATGACGCATTTACGTTTAAAGGTAATGGTCATAGCAATTTAGAGTGATCATCAGACTTCGCAATGGGCTGCTTTTCAACAGAGCCAACCGAGCGTGGTAGAGTGCCTTCAGAGATGGGCATCGGTTTCACTGAGACTCCCTACTTTCCATTTCCTACCTCGGCCAAGTAAGGTGATTATTATTTTCATCAAACATTGATCATTTTTATGATAATGATGGTTCGGCCCTTCTCTGGTTTGCCTTTTGTTGCAGCGCAGCCCTTTAAAGCTTTGGGCTTCCTCTTCCAACCGCCTCTCTTCTGACGGGGTTGTTACTTTTCTCCACAGGCCCCAACACCCCACACTCCCAAGGGTCCTCCTGCTATTTAGGGCGGAACATCAGGTAGTTTGAAACCAACACAGTTATGGCAGCTAGTGCCACATCGACCAAGTGAGCATCGGCATTCTTACACAGGTGCACTTCCCATCATTATCAGTCGTTACGTTTTCAAATGCACACCACTCGTCCGACGATGTGCTTCCCTCAACCTCTGCGCGAAGCCCGAGTCCAACTCGCTCACTGAATGTTTCGTGCCCTTCGTAGTGCTCTAATGCAAGACTTCACAACATGCTTTCACGTAGGAATGTGAGTTTTCTAGTTTTATGTGCACTGATGTCTATCTGTTTATGAAAGGCTTCACTGTCGTCGTACTTCGTCTCATGTTACCAATATATCCAGAGCGTGGCTTTCTTATTTTGGTGTCAAAATTGTTCCCGTGAAAAGAAATGTTTGCACACATTGTTGCACGCGTATGTGCAGCAGTTTTCATGATATGCATGTGTGTTTGTCCCCATATCCCGCACGCAATTGATAATCGATGATAAAAATGTAGCACACTTGCTCCACGGTTGGGAAATTGGCAGGGAACCAAAACCAATCATGGCCGTCAGGAAACTCACACTGCTTGATGACATAATTTACTATCTATCAGTGTCAACGCTGATAGGAGGATGTTCAGAGCTTTGTGCAGCAGACTCCGATTTTGATACCATAGATGTTGATGTTCCACTTCGAATTCGTAGAAGTTCCACGCAGATATTCTTCCAATGCAAAAAGCAAATCAACATTTTCTGTGGACAAGGGACGAAACTTTCTGTAATTTGTGATTTTCACACTGTTTGTGTTCACAACCTCTGCTGTTGCTTTGGCGGTGATTGTCACAAGGTGGCTGCCTCCACGGATAAAATTCGACATTTGGTGTAAGTTTTGTGTGTCTGACGTGTTTTCTGAGTTTCAAAAGAACACTTGAACATCACCAGGCCACAAAATAGCATCACAGGTCGCAGTGACAAGAACAAGGCGGCTGACGGGAGGTTGCATGTGTCACGTTGCGTGCGCGCAGATTCGCTGTTCGATGCTGGGCGCGACCCTGGGATCCAAGTGTTGCAGGGGCATCCGAGCGGAATGACACTGCGCTGGAACTTAGCTGGTTTGAGCGATAATACAGGACCTTGACATGGATGGCAATTTTTGCTGGGGTGATAAATCAAAGCTGTTGCCCGCGAACTGTCGGACCTCAATGTTTTGATCCTGTGGTACCAAGTGACATGGCCTCACATGTGAAGGTGTCAGTGTGCATGACAAATTAGCATGTCGAAGCTGCGTAACGTGCAGTTGGGCCTTGCGGAGGAGGGGAGTGAATTTGATGATCTATATCAAGATATCATTGATACGCGTGGAAACCTGCCATTTGGGATCGTGTCTAACTGACACAAAAAGATTATCAAACCACAACAAAAGGGTCGGATTGCAGTGACGGAGATTCGTAGCAATACATCCTGACACCTCAAGGTTGTTCTTACCTTTGTGTTGGGAGTGTGAACCTTCATGCGTTTCTAGCAATCGCGCTGACTGCTCAAACCGAGACTCTAGCCCATACACGTCAAGAACAAATGGCTGGACTCACGTTCAACATGCAGACACAAAGGTGTGTTTGATCAAGGTTTGGCGGTATCCTAGTTGGCAGCTGAAGGCTGCTGAACAGTGGACCAGACTGGAGCCGATTGATCAGCGCAGAACAATGACAGGTCACGCTTGGATGACTGGCTTGCTTTCAATCCACTTTCTGACTTTCGATGAAGGTCAGTTTTACTTTGACAGAACATTCCCCACGTTGTGATGTGTTCCACGCAACACTATTCGAGAGCAGTTCCTGCCTCAGGAAGAGTTTGATAACAAATTTCATCAATTTTTTATTGGGTGAGGTTTCTGCTGCTAGAACGCCACAAAGGCTCTAATTATGTGGCAAAATATGTTAAATAATTTATGACAAGTTGCCTAGCTTTCAACCTGCCATAACTATTATGTATTTATGGGCTGAAAATGAAAGGTGGGGTGGTTGATCATATGCCGCAGACTTTTTGTAAATGCCTTGAAGAAACTCTATTCGCAGACCATGAAAAGCTATTCGATACCGAATAAAACTTTGAGGATATTGAGACATCTCAGATATTCGAGGTAATGTAAGCAAAAATGGCACAAAAAGATGCTTGATCAATAGCTGTTAGGGTCTCATATGCTTGAACAGAGTTCCTGAAAGAGTTCACTCATTGAGGACTGAATTTTTTGTGCAATTATCACGAACGTATTGTGCAGAGACTCGAGCGTTTCAACTCTAGGGCATTAAATATTGAGTTCTGACAGTCAGGCGCGACACAAAGCAGAGTTTGATAGTGGAAACCTGCAGGACACAGGGTTTATGGTTGTTTGTTTTTGTTGTTGCTTCACCAAAAACTTGTTTCAAAATGCCTCCTGTGTTCCAAATTGGAAGTTCGCACGATCTGAGGAAGCAAAACAGTGGACGTGTGTCGTCTGCAAAAGTCAGATGTTTTCAGATACTCATTACAGTCTCTTAACAATGCTTTTGACATTGATAATTCAAAGTAATGATTTTGGTACACATCTTGAAATGTACTTACAATGCTATCAATCTGTCGATAACCTACCTGAAAATATTTTCATTTCCGAACAACATTGGGTCGTGATTTCTGGCTTGCTTTCATGCCGACTTAAAATTCAGAAAATTCATACAAGGTAAAAAGCTCTTATCTTTGTGTAACACAAGATTCCAAAGTATGTGCATCTACCAACTCTGTCACTGCTCTTTTGCAGGAAGAAGTATGGTAGCATATGGCTGGAGCTAGTGATACTTCGTGGTACAAGCCAGAATAGGTCTTACCAACGATGTATACGGCTGTGCAATATGTGATACAAAATTACTTTTATCGACAGACATCATAATTACCATCAATGTGAAAATTGTTTCCCCTTGTTTTCGTTATGGTTTTCATACCGTGTAAATAAAAGCATTGTGGCAAGAGAAAAATGTCAAACGAGAAAACTCTCTTCATCATTCTGACCGACATTGCATTTCTGCCCAATTGTTGTTCGTCGTGTTCAAACAGAACGCTGCCACTTTCATTCGCAGATAACAAACCAGTTTTACCTGCGGTCCGCAGAAAAAGTGCAAAATTGTTAGTGAATGAGGGAATGCATCTGAAAGAGTCAGCGCAGCCCGATTTTCACTGCAATTTCACACAGAATTATGTGGGTACATGAGGTGCAAGGGTACTTGTTATCGTTTGAGCAGAAAGGCAACTTTTGTTGTCAGCTTCAAAGAAGTTCTGCAAACCTTATGAGGACAATACGTAGTGAAATTAGTACGCGAGATAGTGCAGCACTCAGCATTCATGCAGATGAGAGAATGAAGACAATTGAGGACAAAGTCAATACCACTCGTGTCTCTTCACCAAAGCTTTACCCTAACTAAACATCCTGATTGCTTTTTCGATATTTGTCCATATTTAGGCACAGCTGAGGAGTCGTTGACTCAAAGTGGGTTATTTTGTAGATTACGTCTCGTGCACTGTTGCAGTCCATCTGTGTTCGTTGTCTTGTCAATCTTTGCACATTTGCTAACCTAAATTCAGGTACCAAGCACCTTGATGTTTTCATCTTACTACTATGATGGTGAAACCATAAAAAAATGTATTAAAATTGTTTTGTGGTGGTGTTGACTCCACATTGGAGCAGTCAGCATGCGAATGCGAGAATGTAATGTTTTTATTAACAGTTTTGTTTTTACAAAATGTGATACGCAAATAAAGAACGAAATTTTCCAAAAAGAGAATCTGACATGTGTGGCATACTCCACGAAATCACCAGGAATTGCGCGTTGATTGCAATGCGCTGATGAGGCGTCTGTATGCACGTCGCTCTCTCACCGTGGACTGCGACTTCCTGACAGCTTTTTCTGCGCGCAGCAAGCTGCCGACCGGGCCATTCACTTTTCAAACGGCTGCATTTTCCTTGCAATTGAAGTCCGTTTTCCATTTGCTCACAAGAAGCTGTGCTGTACATTCTGAAGCAACTGGCCCAAACGCCATAACATACGCGAAACAGTTTCGGACCGTGGTCATGTGCAACTCGTCGCTTGACGATCCTTCGATCGCACTGTCGATCACACTGGCACCTCCGCGAGGAGGAACAAGTCTGAGATCCTTTGGCAAGATGAAGGTCGCTTTCGTCCCAAAAGAGCGGTCGTTACTTCTACACCTGCAAAGTGGGTTTCCTCAAAATTGGGTCTAAAATTAGCAACTAATGTGTGCCATGCAGCATAAAGATGATTAGAAAGCCTTGACATTCATTCCTTGTGACAACATCACAACAAAAGCAAGCCTGAAAATTCAAGTATGCTGTGGACAACGTTCACCTCCGATCCCCCTTTGCTTGAAAACTTCACAACGGAGAGGACGAAGCGACGAGGCATTTTCATTTTTATGCAAGTTTTCGGTGTCAGGAACCCGTTTCAGTGATTGTGAAATGTGTCGTATATGCCCATTGATGTTTCCATTATCCATTGGAAATTCGTATTGAAACGTTACATTTTTCCATGCAAACTGAAACCGCTGAATGCAAATCGATTCAGGGATGGTGTTGGCAAAAAAATGTGGAAGTAAATGGAAACTTTTACCTCGAGCAATTTATTAAATTGGTTGTGCCCAGCACAAAGCACGTGTGAGCAAAGAAAACCGAAATGGTAATTAAAATCTCTCACTGCAATTAAAATCTGCGGCAATGACCGTTTCTTTGGAACAGAATAAGAGAATCACGTGCTTTCTAACCAGTGCCTTTGTGGCTATTTTGCATCAGGGCTTTGCACGACTTGTGGACATATGGTCACTCCTGACATTTGAGCAGTCATAATTATGGGGTGGCCTGTAAAGTGAACCAGGCATTTCAACAATTTCTACAGTAACGTGGGGATCCTCTTTATTTGTTCTTTTGATTCGCTTTTTGGTAGCAACGCACGAACATTTGCCAGAGGAGGGGGCAGGCTGGGTACATTACATTTGCAAGTAGATGGAGCAGATGGCTGAGAGCTTCTTCAACTTTTCGAAACGCACTTGTGTTTCTGGTGAAATGAACAGTTTACATGTGTAACACAAACGATTCAGACTTTCAGCTTCAAGTTCAGCAAGCTTCTCGTTGTCAACTTCAAGACAACACTAAAGCAACCTGGATGGTTCCCGACAGTGAACAGTGCGCAGAAGTAGCTGAAAGCTAACAAACAAGTCATGAACAATACAAGCTTGATTGCAGATAAGCAACTTGCTCGCTCATCCAGGTGGCTGAGTCCCGGGCTCTGAGTGGGCTCTTCACCTCCCCACTTATGCCCTTGCATACCTGTAATGTTACCCCACTCCCAACAGATCAAAGCTCCTCGTTTTCCCGACGTATTTGAACGCAGATTTGATCCACCTTCCTCTGCAAGGCAAGGCGTGAACTACTTTTATTTTACTTGGTGAAATATGTTGAAGAGAAATTCCATCGGAAGCGAAACCAAAGCCATGTTGAATGTGGCAGAAGTCGATCCCTTGATCTCAGCTCGGAAGCAGAATCGACCTCTGCTGAACGCAAGCGGGGTTATTGGTAGAAAGAGCAAGCAACAGCTGTTCAATTGCTTGGATACAAACTTCCAACATGGCTAAAATGCCTGCAAGCAACACGGCTGCGTTGCGACGGTTTGCAGGTAACGAAGGAGGTTCCGACCGCTGTGTTGGTTTCTTTCGTTTTTTTGTGCAATTTGCTGGTTGGGAAACTTGTACGTGGTGCGCTTCTCGCTCGTGCTTCTTGGGTCAGCACACTCGTTGGAACAAGACTGTTACGATTCCCTGCATGAAATCAGGGCAGCTTGAAATGCGAAATATGAAATTGAATATCGTTACACAGGTCGAGCAGTGTACTCGTCCAGTTGACTTGCCTTGATGATGAGAAAATATCACATGGATGTTATGACTGTGGCTAATTCTGCATGCATAGGTTTTCTGGAGGGGAAAGCCTTCAGCAAGATAGAAGGGGCAGGGGTGTCTGCGGTGGAGAGGGGCAGTTGGATAACTGGGGGTCCGAGGGTCATCGTGATCGAGAAGGGGGCGCCGCAGCGAAGAGACCAGGGGGTCGTGTACATCTGAAGCTGACTGCAGCTGCACAAGCAGCGACCAAACCTGCAGAAGCAGGACCTCTTCCTTCAGAAGGGTCAGCACAGATGAGCACCCAACCACCAGAACTAATGCATTTATGCAGTGTTGCAAAACTAATTTCAGTCGGCATGCCTCTGGCAACGCATATTACATATTCGCACTCGTGTTAAAGAGCAGCCTTGTCGAATGTAAAAAGGCCCCCAACCAGTGTTTCAAAGCATTGATATCTTATGCTATTATTGTTGCAACGCATCTCAATATCGTCTAAAGCGCTCACATGCTAAACATCATTTGCTGTCATCATTGCCTTTGGACAGTTCAGTCCGATCGGGCGACTGAACCAAACGTCTCAATTTCATGTGGGGCGACTGAATCGTTGCGTTTTGTCTGGAAACACGGGAAGTTTGGAGTCGTCTTTGCACATCCCTCAGTTGTCAACAGAAGCTGAAATGATCGGCATCAAACGGTTGTCCCCAGATAAGGCGAACTCGCCACTTGAGAACGGACTCGGAAGAAACCCAGATAATGGTGAGTTACGGTTGTGTGTTGAAGGTCACATCATTATGCCATTACACATATTGACAAAACACTGTTCCGTCGAGATACAGGCAAATTGGGCAGTGTTGTTCCTGCCATAAAAGTACTGTAGGTCTTCTTGCCATTTTTGGGGCTTTCTTTCTGTGTTTCATTGTTTACAGTGATATAACACAAAACTTCAGATGAAACAGATCCGAGGGGACTGTCTCTTGTCCAGACAGAATTCTTGTTGTGCCAGTGTGATTCAGAACAACCACGGCTTTCGGGGTGGGTTAAACTTAACATACTTCCAAAAACAGATGAGCAGGCACGGCTGACTGTTTCGAGCTGAACAAGCTGAAGCCTTGCAATCCATCAACACAGCATTGCTGACTCCGAGTTTATTCCAATTCAGTGACTTTTTGAAATGAAATTGGAAAGACAGTTTTCATGCAGTTGAATCAATAAAGCATATCTACGTGCACGAAATTTTATAATGGGCTTTGCTTGAATAAGTTCAGTTCTGCCTGAGGAAATGCTGGCTTTTCTTCCTGTTCAGTGTTTATTTGCTTCCGAGGCTCGTGGAACAAAAGTATGCTCCGCCAAAGGTGTTTGGTTCTTCTCAGTCGGTTCCCTTCAGTTCTGGTTTGATCCTTGGACAAACTTGCACGGCAATGGTCGCACACTTTTCCCGTCTCGAGCGAGGTATGGTTCCAAGACTGCAGAATGCAGAGGTTCCATCCTACTCCACAAGACTGAAAAGGAAAACAGTCAGCGGAGTGAAGGACTCTGCAGCTGGGATACGCAGAATGCAGCCGGTATGCTGCATATGCGCGATGATTGCGCTGGGTTATGGCACTAATCAAGGGGATCTGCCGGATTGTGCTGCTGCTGTTCTCTCATTAAATTTCCACCTAATTCCACTTCCAATTTGCACCGTGTAGTTAGAATGCTCGAGGAAAAGGCAAATATCTCTCAGGAATTTCTCTGGTGCTACTTTCCCATCAAGATTTTGCTCTTTTTCAGTCCCTCTTGCAGAAGCACTGGGACATTATATGAAAATATGGCTCATTCAATGAATTTAATTTTATCCTTTCAAGCAGGGAATTTGCATAAATTATAGATCGAAATGCAAAGCAGCATGTTTTACACAGGACATGTTTGGCATTCAAATTTGAACATTAGGCCGACGAAGTGATATATCGTTGCCTTCACAATTTGAAGATACAGTTGTGCAATGATATGTTCCTCGGCATGATAGGAAAATTGTGGAATGAGAGTCGTGATCTCGATTGCGCTGGAGTCAAAAGTCAAGTCAAAAATTTTTTTGCCCCTTGTTCTTCTGGTTCTTGCTGTCCGCAGCATTTGGTCAACCACATGTGTTGATGAGCTGCTTTCAGGTGATTGTTTGGTTCGCCAATTCAGGTTCTGGTATGACTTGCAGAAGGTTGCGCGTTTTCAGTCGTTGCCTGTTGACCCTACCACACTGACAGAAAAGACGTGCTGAGTTTGTTGAATCGTGGCTCTTGCTCGTACCGTCGGGTTGAGGCGACTCATCCTGTTCGAGTGAAGCTGGATAGTGTCCTACCACTCATGGGTGCACATGTTTCATTTTGAAGCTTCGCTTCTATTGTTCCTTCTGTTCTGTTGTATCCTAGGAGTGAAGAGCTGCAGCAAAAGGAAGCTCAGTGAATGAATATTTCAAACATCCACCGCTCTTTTAACTGCTCACTGAAATCCAAGAGGGATCACTGATTTTCTTTGGCTTACGTAAATTGTTTAACATGTAGCCTTCCCAGGAAACACAGACAGTGGTGCAAAAATGCAATAACGAGCACCAGCAGGCTCTCAGCTCGGTGAGTCTCGCGTTGTGTCGTTCCATGTGCGTGAAACTTACGTCCACTTCTGCGGCAACCACGTCAGAGAGTCTGTGCGCCAAGGCAGGTTGCGTTGCAACCGTCCAGAACCATCGGATTGTGCTTTTCAAGGCGCATGCTTGAAATTGTTTTTCCAAAAAAGAATCAGAAAGAAAGAGGCAATGGAGTGCGTCAAATTTGGATGCATTCCTCTTCTTCCCCAAGTCACGGACCTTGTCCGGACCACAGCTGACCCATTGGACGTCTGATTGTGGTTGGTCGGATTGACAAAGAGAGCAAGGGTCACCCACACGTTGAAAGATCCGAGGAAACACGCGTCCAGGTTAATTTTCGATAGATGTCAGAAACACAAAGCAGTGGTGAAAGTTAACGTCGTGTATGCCTGAAGAGAAGAATTAATATCTGTGGAGGCATGTCTTCGCATCCTGGGGGGAGCCTGAAAAAGTCATTTTGAGTCCAGATATAGATATCGGTGCCCTCATAAGTTCCTGGGAGCTGCTCATTTGCAAGACTGAAGCCAAACCAAGTGGAATTTATAGCTTTTGGAGAAATCCTGTATAAAATTATCATAATGAAAGATGTGATTTAACAATAACATGATAAAATTCATTGAAAACATGCTGAGGGATGAGCGGCCCGGTGAAGGCACAGGCGAGATTGGTTGACCCTTCGGTGTCAACTAAACGCAATATTAGCATGTGGCCAATCTGCGCTGGGATGAAGGCTTTGTAAATCTGTTCACCAATCATCAATGTGAATATAACTTGTATTTACTGCAGCTCGAACCCCCGCAATTTATGCGTCTTTTCTCGATATTGGCATGTTCCAAGCAACGTCTTTGTTTTGTCCACTGAAACTGTGGTTGCTGCGCACAGCTGCTTTGTATTATTAGATAGATGCTCATTTTTGCATAGAATTACAAAGCACATTACCTCAATTAATTGATTTTACTCAAGTGATAGTCTTACCCAAATGAAGCCGTGATATTTTCATCCAATTTGTTTTAGCATTACGAGCATGGATCCTGAGACAAAACAGCAGCGCATGTAACGTTGTCATCAGCAAGTGTGATTTGGAGGGAAGGTGTGGACCGGCAGTGAGGCTCCTTATTTTTAGCCTGCCTTTCCTCTCCTCTAATAGAAAGCTTTGCCAAAACGAAGTCTGCAATTTGGCGGGGTTTGGCTGGACATTAGTAGCCAAGGTAAAGTACAGGATGTTTGGAGTACGACCATCGCCATGAAAAGCCATTCTGTGCTGTGTGACAATGCCATCATCATTATCATTATAATCAAGATGATGATGGCTAACTGGAAGAAAGTGGCATTCTCTGAATGAGTAGAATGAGGTTTCTGTGTTGGCGTGTCGCTGTCTTCCCCTCTGGCTTGCACAGATTCGCACCTTTCAAACAGAGCCATTAGGGAAGTGCAATAATTCTTAGATGGTCAGTCCAAGTTGCCTTGATTTGTACAACTCATTGGCTTCAGCTGTTTTGTGGTCCCAACAGGCTTGCAGTTTCAACGCGTAAATTTTCACGCAAACACTCAGGTAGACGACGACATTCGTCGGTTCTTCACAATTTTGAGAAACTTCTTGACGACCATGGATGTCATTTCTGAAGCAGCTGTTTTCGTGGCTTTACCTTGTGAGTTGAACGAACAGGCCAGTGGCGTTGAATGAGCGTCTGCGAGGCCTTTGCAAGTTTGCAAACGACACACCCAGGTTTCCAGTTCCTCTTCCTGTTGCGCCCCTCCTTCCTGCCTACTTTTCACTCCACTCACCAATTCCTGCTGCGAACACACAGGACTCACATTCAGTGGAAAAGGGAGTAAAGGTCTCCTTTGGATCAACATTTCAGTAATGAGCAACACACACTAAAGCCAGCAAGGGACTTACTTCTCAGCTCACCGCAAGTCCTTCGCACGCCTCTGCCCTTATAAATCCTTGGTGGCATTCATTTATGGTAAACAACAGCTTCCCTGGTCATTGATTTCCCCAAACCCCATGTCTGGTCCTGACGAAAGTTTTTTTCGACACAAGGTTCCAAAATTAGCTGAAGTGTTCCTGCAGTGGGTGACTATGTCCTGCGCCTGTTGGCAGTGTAAAGGAGGGCCTTGGACCAAGACAGGAGGTTTCTTTTGGCCTGCTTTCTGAGGCCAATGTGCTAATATGGCACAGCCAGGGCAGCCTGCCATGAATACAGAATGATTAGATGTGATTACGCCGGGTGCGAGTGTTGGCAAGGGACTGGACACAGGAAGTAAAAGAGTAAAGCAATGTGCTTGTGTAGCCATAAATGGCTCCATAGATAGCATTAAGAGTGGAGAGTAGAGCCGTTTAAGGAAGAATGAACGGGGAACCAGGTTTCACAGGTGCTGACATCTGCACCTTGCCTCTTCTAATCGCCTTTTTTCTCCTTGTCATTTCTTTCCTTTCAAGTCTGAATGGAAGGATACAGCTGTTGAGTTGCTTGAGGTTTACTCAAGGCAATAAGACACCCTACAGTTGGAAACAGCAAAAACAGCGCCACAAGCTCTCGTCGCTGTTTACCTCTCTTCTCAGATAATCCCCTCAGTCAACTCATCTTGAAATGCTCCATAGAATAAAATACACACAACATATTTGCCCAAATACCCATCGACAGGTCACTAAGTCTCTGCAGCACAATACGGCCACGACTTGCTCACTTTCGCAGGCAATGTCGTGGTATTTGAACAGGGGTGTCTGTGTGTGCCCTTCCCTGTAAACTGGCACCACTTTGGAGGGCTTTGAAAATTTGATTGCCGCCAAATCACGAAGAATCGTGGAGCCTTTCGGGCAGGAAAAGTAGTCTCAGATAAAGGAACCGGAGGGATCCAAAATACACAATGACTGTAGCAGTGCAGAGTTGGAGACATTCTGTGCATTTGTATGACTTGAGACAGAATATCGTCTGAACTTTCCCACGAAAAATCGTCTCAAAAGAAGGTACGAGTTAGAGGTTCGGTGCAGACTTTTGGTTGTTTCCAACAAACACCCGGAACGTGCGTGTCGAGTCCTGGCACAAGTTGCACAAGTACGTTTGTTCACTGACTATTGTGAATTTCAATTCAACGCATTTTTGCAAAGAAATCTTGAGTTGTACCAAAGAGAAATCTGCGCAGCGAAGCTGGACTTCTCTTTGGTTGCACTCGCGTTTACCCTCCGGTTGTGAAAATGATTGGACACCGTACCGTATGCCAGTGCATTTTGAAGATACGTTGACCCACTTTCAAAAAAGTGCATTTGCCATTGCAGATGTTTGACTGCTGGCGTTCACCGAGTATCCCGTCTGCATTGTTTGTTGCATTTGTCAAAGGTTCAGAAATGAAGTGGTTACAGGCGACTGCTGTGGTGTCTGGTGATGACAGTTGCTCTGAATGAATGGGAATGAATGCTAAATGTGGGTGAATTATTACGCTGCCTTTGTATCATTCCCAAAGGCGTAGACAGTTTTTTGTCGGTCTGACGAAACGTGCAGATGACGGATACACACTGAATCAATTGTCAGTGAAAGCCACAACTGACCCAGATATGAATCAACTGTACCAGTTTCAATTAAAGAATACAAATCGTTGAGTGAAAATTGGATCATTGACAGAAAAGTTGCTCACCTCAGACGCACGATTTTGTGAATCGAACAGCATTTTCGATGCCAATGTGATGATAGGTTGTTTTGGATCAACACGCTCAACGTCCAAAAACCAGCCACCACCATGAGGACATAAAATCCAGACAGAAAACTGGCTCAAGATAGGGATGTTTGATTTGATCTACATCCCTTATCTTCCAAGTTATACATGAAGGCGTTGGCCACTTGATCAGTCCGGCAGGCAGCAGGGGCCTCAAGTAGAAAATGGATTATTAATTTCGCCTGCATGGACAATGCCCTTCACAAATGAGGAATATGGCTCAATCATATTTCAGTGAAACTGGAGACCCACTTGAGTCACTCGGATTAGTGATTGATGACTATGTTCACGGCTTTAATATTGATCTGCTGTGGGATAAAGCTCTGTAGGTTTTAGTAGAAAGGGGAGGTTTTGTTGTGGTCATTGCATTGTGCTGCTGAAAAGCCCTTGGATATAAAATCAGCCTGTCAATTGATGGCCTGAGAAAAAGTCTTCTTGTTTTCTCGACACTTGTTTGGTCAAGCTTGCCTGACCTTGCAGGAAAACACAGGAAGAATAGCACGCACAAGAACGAATATACCAAATGAAGAAGGTCCTGTTGTTGTTTTGAAGTGACACACCAACGATATTCCCTACAATACTTTGATGGTTTGTGGTGTGCTGAAAGGACACCAAACTGGCTTGCCTTTGTGGGCATTGTAGATAGTGTGGAGTCCAAGTGGACTGGGATAGTTTCGCATGCCAGTGAGAGGTCTTCGGAGAGTCTTGAGAGGTCTGCAATCTGGCCCCTTCATCTAGACTGCCTCAAAAGGAAAGCTTTTTGAAACGTTGAGAGCACGGGGGAGTCTTCTGCTTGCACCCTGAGGTTCTTTGAAATTGCAGGTTGTTGCCTTTGCTGACGTGAGAACGTTTGGAACACTCTGAGAGTGACAGTGTGTGTACGTATGTGTGCAAAACTGTAAGCATTCATTTGTGTGTTTCCGTTTGCTGCGGAATTTTCGCGCACATGTTCTCAATGAAACATCAAGAAACTCTCACCTGAGCTCAAAACTTTGGAAATGCCGAACGTGTGAAGAAAACCCGAGAGAAAAATGAATCTCCATTATGAAAAGATATTAAGAAAGGATTCCGAGGCACTCGGAAAAGATTTCTTTGGCTCTTTTCTTGTAGCTTATTTAGATCCTGGTAGTTGATAAGACGGTTTGAATTTCAAGTTAATGACTGTGTTTTGTCGGGATGAAGCAAGAAGGTATTGGGTTGGGAGACTCAGGCGTGATGAAGAACCCCGAAAGAAGCCCTATTCACCAGACCACTCTTACTGTGGCACACAGGGCCAGGACAATTCGACTCTTCACCACAAAAGAAAAACTTCAGATTAGTAGAACGTCAGAAATTTAAGCACCAGTGAAAGGGTACATTTTCACCGAAAGAATGTTCATCTTGGACTTTGAAAACTGCTCTCAGTTTGTAAATACAACCCATTCATTTGCGACTGTAGCCAGCCGACTCTTCACGACTTTGCACGTCTCATGATTCAAGCCATTTTGGTCTTTTTTCAAACTTTGCTGCTGGCCAGTTCTCGCAAAGGAGCAGGTTAACATGCTAGAAAGCAATCGCTGTGCAGCCGAGTGAATGAGAGGAAAAGGAAGTTTGCAGAGAAACTTTCTGATCACTACGCTAATTGATGAAGTCCCCCTCTGGCGGACCGCTGCGCAACGAAGCTTTCATCTCTCCACACAAAGGATCCTCATCGAGGGATCAAACCAAAGCGAGTATTTCATCTCAATGCTGCTGAGTTCCGAAATTTATCAGCTGCTTCTTTGTCGGGAATTTCGTTCCAGCTGGCTCTGCAGTTGTCGCCAAATTCCGCTGCAGAAGTTTATCTGCAGCGCGAGGCGGGATGGGAGCGTTTTGTTGCGGAAACTCGATCCCGCGCCACACGGCAGGATGGAGGTTGAATAGTCGTGGCTCAGGTTCAACTCAGCGATCTCTTATGGCAATATGACTGTTAAGGCTGTTGATATGATAGCAGCGGCACAAGGCATGATCTGGTAGCTCCCAGCGGGCCTGCAGCGCGCCTGCTTCGTTCACAAGTGCAAAAACTGATATGAAATAACATATTTGTATGCCATAAATATTGCATGAGATTTCATATACAGCTCAAATTGCTCATTACTTTGGATTTGTTTTCAATGCATGCAATAGAAGTAAAAAGCAATTCATCCTGGGAGTGAAAATGTGACTCTGTGTGAAAAAGCGACAATGAAAATGTAAAAACGTCGTTTACGTCTTCTCTTTATGAGAAGATTATTTGTTGTGCTGCCCATCAAACAGCAGTTGCGCGAGACCAACGCTGTTGTTCTTTCTGCATTTCGCATTTGAGTTCTTGTTGGGTTGGCTCTTCGTGCTCGTGTTTTCTTCTCACCAGCCTCGAGGACTGACTCGTGTTTTCTCAGATCACACATTGTGCGCGACGAGTTTCGCAGTGTTGGGTGGATTCATTCTTGACCCGCTGAGATTGTCCAAGTGCCTGCAGACGCTTTGCCCGCACTCAACAAAACTACACAACATGTAAGATGCTTGCTGGCTCCAAGTTGGCGGTTGTACATCACCTGCATCCTGGGGAGGAAACCTAACTGAGCGGCAACCAACATTCTCCGACAAGTCTGATGAAAAGCGGAGCAGGAATAGTATTTAGTGTTGAAAAGCCAGAAAAGCAAAGAATTCACTGCAGGAAAACACCAGGCCTGTGAAGCAAAAGTCTTGTTACCTACAAACAGCAGTCTATTCGAGATGTTTAGACTCCCAAGTTCTACCACCTGGCCAAATAAACCCGAAACCATTTTACCGACGGCGTTTGATATTTGTAAAACTAGTCAGGGGCGGGCGGGTGGGTATTGGCGTTCTCCAGTGGAAATTCTACCATCCTGACTGTCTAGCTGTTGTACTAGAATGCAGGGCATGCCGATCCCATCCTTTGCGCCAGAGATATCTTTACTTTAGCAATAAAAATTATTTGTGGAGACACAGTGGAAAACAAGCGGAGCCGGCATAATAACGACGGGGCTCCTTTTTAATGAGGACCAAAATGAGCTGCTCCTTGTTGTTTCACCAAGCTGGAAGTACCAGGGCTTTTGAAGAGAAGCCAAACAAGCTGGTTTTCCTTGTTGTAATAGGTATACAGAGACGCAATGAGACATGTTATCCTAACCCATTTCAAATAGTTCCGTTGCATACTCAGATGTATGGGAGAGGATATGCTGGGTGATATATGGGAAATTAGCAGCTTTGCCTCAGCAGGATGGATCTCGAGGTGGTTAACTGCATATCAAGAGAACCATCTCTGATGTAACAAATGTATATTTTGTAATAAAAGCCCCCCGAGCGCCTAGACTTTTAATAAATACTGCATCAGCTCCCGGGGCTTACGAGCTTGATGGTTATCGCGCTGTGCCAAAAAGAGCCTCATCATGGTGAATTTTTTGCAAGAAAATTACAGAATTTTCCTTGAAGAGTGGCAAAATTTTGCTGCTGTTCTTCACACTAAAACGTGCATGACACAAGGGCATTTGACCCAGCAAATGCCAAAAAGTGGCAGGTTTTTGTCGACTAAAAGCCAGGAAAGTTATTGCTTTCTCTGCGCAGGTCCAATGCACGTTTCTAAACGAGAAATGCCGCAAGTTTTGTGTTGAACAGTGAAAGATAACGTTCTGTCAACTTCCAAGAAAAGGGGAGCTTCTGACCCCAAAATGGTCCGAAAGTAGAACAGTGAAATGGACACATTCTGGAGTAGTTTTAAAGGGCTCCTTCCGGAGCAATTGGGCATGCTGGAAAGTGGCAAAACACTGGCAGTTGCCTGTCCCTTTCTGCTGGATGGCTCTCCAATTCTAAATGGAGTGGATGACCAAATGGGCGCAATGGCGAGAAATAACTGCATTACTTTACAATTTAGACGGGCACTTTTGCCGCTTGACTTAAATCAGAATTCCGAGACGCTTTTCTTACACTCCGCTTGCATCCCTGGCAGAGGAACAGGCAGCAGCGGAGACAATGCAATTTCATTTGCCTGCATTGGACTCGTGCACCCGAAAGACCCCGGCTAAATCCCAATTTGGGTCACAAAGGATGAAAACACCACGGAGTGGAGTAAGTCCGCGTCATTTGTACGAGGCGCACAGCTTTGATAGGGTATTGTGGCGGACGCACGCTGGGGACCGTGCAGGCATTATCTCAAGCAAATTGCAATGTCATCGTGATTACCTCACCCAACTCGTCTTGTCTAACCTGGTTTCATTACTGCCAAACCAGGTAGATTTTGTTCATTTCACGGGTGTGGTTCAAGCAAAGCCAACAACTTCATTGTCTGTTCAATGACTGTTCGCAGTGACTATGTTTACGTCGCAAATGGCAAATTTTCACAACCCTGCAGATTTCAAAACAAGTCTCACAGAGAGGGGTCAGAGTGACTAAATGCGAATCTCTGACCTGGAGAGATTCTGCAAATATTTTCACAAGGGCTTGACCACTGGGTACTTGGGCCTCGAGCGTGTCCACTATGGCTTCCGGGAGGCCGAGGTCCAGGTGGTCAGACCGCTCGTTGCGAGCCGATAGCATCCATGTGCTGATCCGCCCTGATCCGTCTTGACCAGTGTCCACTTGTCATGGATTTGATCCACATCCTGATAGCAAATGTCCATTTCACTGCTTCCTAACCAGGCGAGATGAATGGGTCAGCAGGTTTCGACACTTTCGTGAATGGAACAGCAGCAGTTGCACTTGAGAGCTGTGTGACTTTGATACGGAAAGTTGTGAAATGAGTCTCATCGTTGTGGAAGAGTTCCATGCTTTGTGTGTTCACCAAACTTGAAAAGGGCTGATCCCTGTTTTGTCACAACAGAGCCAAAAATCATGTCCAGACCCATTAATCCCCATCTTAATCATCGTGATGAATACGTCCACGTACGGTGTGATGTTTTGGGTATTGTCAGGCAAACATAGCCGGACCATTAGTCTCCGGTTAATAACATGAAATATGGGATTTGATCCGAGAGATCTCACTGGGACGGGGTTGCAGATCACTGGCAGCTTTGTCCTCAGCCTTTTTGCCCTCGCGAGTAAACCCCTTCCGATGCCTGCTTTACAGCCTCGTGCTTTACTCACTGCCCTTAATTACCATTAATTCTGCACAATTGTACCAGTGCTTATCAATTGAAAAATCTGGATCTCCGGAAGCAAGGCTAATGCTTCGCGTAAACGCTCGCCATACCAGCGACAATTTGATGGCCATGAATTTTATCAGGTACGCGGCAGGGCCTGATGTTTATGACAAGAGCATTTTTATATATTGGAAATTGATGAGAAACGCTTGCAGTTTGATAGGCTGTCAGTTGACAGATGACAACCTGATTTCCCCTCGCTTTCCAACCACACACACAACGCGCTGAAAGTTTAAACATGACAAATGGCTGTAAATTCTCAGCTGCACCATTCGGAGGATTTTTCCCCAAAGCCACATTATTGGTGTCATTCCGTTGCAGACAGATCTCCAGGATTATTGCTCAGACAAAGAAAATGAATGCCTTGTTTTGAAAAAAGAAAACATCGTGTCATCTGGAGACGGTCTCACTCGCTGTTTCTGAAGTTTCAGCCTTCGTGGTCAGAAATGTATTTGCATAAAAGACACAAACTACTTTGTTTATTTTGCGTCCACTTTTATCGCTTCATTTGCAAACTTCACCGCTGGTCGTAAATTCGTAATGTAGGCCCCACAAGAGCAAATATTTGGAGAACGATTGTTTAGTAGTCAGGTCCACAAAAGGCACTGGCTTTCAAATAATGGTGATCATTAATCAAACAATGCATAACCATAAATATATCAAAAGGAATGTATTCATTCATGTGAGCAATTAAAGCACACGCCAACTGTTCACAGTTCGATGTGAATCATTCTTGCCTTTTGGTTACAAAAACGATGTGTGTCACACGTCCCTTCCAGAAGGTTGGAAACGAGTGACCCGTGTACGTACACGCTCGTGTGCAGACGTCTGTTGAAGACGCTCACTTTTTTCATGGTAAGTCTTTAGCTGCCACAACATTGTTTCTAAATTCACAACGGACATTTTGTTGCCAGTTTAGAGTGTTTCTTGGCCACACAAATTGTGAAGGCTTTTGTGGCTCCCATTTCTGTGCGTGCATGTTCGCTGGCTCGTGTCGTGTGTTGATGAGCATTTCTTTAATTAATATTGACAAAAAGCTTGCGTGCAATGATACTGAAGCACTGTTTGTGAGTACATACTCGGCTGCTTCAAACACCATTCAGTCTCTGTCAAATTTGGCCCGGAGTCACCTTTCACCCACAGAATCACGTCTTGCGAAACCTGCACACCACACCACATAAAAATCACGCAAAAAGATGCAATTGTGGACGCTCCGAAGGCCGAGGAAAAGATAAAATTAGCTCAGTGTGAGTTCCCAACAGAAATTGTCTGTTTTGAAGAAGGGCAAATTGGTAATTTTGAAAACTTACTTTTCTCGTGCCAAAACACGATTTGCGTGCTGACGGATGCCAAATGTGGTAAAATGAGTGTCAGACATGATATTTTGCTTCTTTTAGTGTCGTGCCAACATTGAAGTGAGTTTGGTTCGTTGAAATCGGTTGTCAGAGATTGGCTGCATGCTACGTTGATCAAAATCGTAATTTTTCTCACACTGCTGCAACTGCAGTTCACACAAACGAAGTTCCTCGGACACCATCAGCACAGACCCACCTCATCCAGCGTGCCTTGTTGAAGACAAGATTTAGACATTCACCGAAACTTTGGTCGGGTTCTTGCTCAGTGGATGAAAATTTTCTCAGGAATTTACGGTGCAAGAAACTCGCAGAAAATATTCCAATTAAAATTCTGAAGCTGCAAGACATGTGAGGAAATGCTTTGCTCCTATCATGAACTGTTATCCTGGCCGGATAACCCAAGTTGGAGACCGGTGGTATGTTCTGTTTGACGAACATCGTTTGAATTTCTTCTCAGGTTCCAAAACTGAAGGGACCAACAGCAACCAGTCCAACTCGAGCGTGTATGAATGCAAATTTGATTGTACGCCCATATCTGATGATAACTTATCTTTAAAGAGTGAATAAAACTGCAATTGAACTACGTTGTAAATTCACACAAAAGTCTCTCCAGAATCAAGGTTAGACATCACTAGCGCAACTGTTCATAAGCGATAAGTATTATGCACTTGAACAGTTGTTCCATGATTAGGGAGTTGAAAAAAGTTGCCACTTGAAAGAAGTGAAGTTTCTTTATCTTTTGAAGCAGGACTTGTATCGCATTTTGTACATACTTTTGAGCATAGTTTCGAGCTTGCTACTGTGCCAGAACGAGCACTTCTCCTGATAACCCACTTTTTAGCTTTTAGCTGAATGGCTCGGAGATACATCCTGCAAACAGGTTCTTTGTCGTGAACAGACTTCCCGGAAAGTGAAAACAATGAGAGCAAAAAACTTCAGTTGAACGGCTCTGTTGTGTGCACACGGTTTCAACCAAATGTTCTGAGCCTTGGTTACTCAAAACTTGACTAGAAGAACAGTTGTGCGCAAAAAAGGTGTCAGCGGCCTTCAGACAAAGGGGAGGACCCTTCCTGGGCAAAATTTTGCGAGCAAAATTTTTCGTGGTCTTCTTTCACTTTCTGTGGCAACATCCTCGTTCTCAAAAACATCTGGAACCGAACGGATATTTATCATTCATTTCATTGTGCTGGAAGAAGACATTCCAGAGATATGCAGCAACGCTGGTTCTTTCTGCAAACGATTGTAGATATCGGGATTAATTTAAGAGGATGGCGAATAAATCAGGTTATGCCTTCTCTTTACGCATACAGCAAGAGAGCTGAGGGAGGGAAGGGCGAAGGGACAGAATGACCCTGCATCTCATTCGCTCAGTATCCTCACATCCTTGCAAAATGGCAACCCGAGAGGGAACCCAGGTCACAGAAACGCTGGAATTTTCATAAAAAGGAAATAAATCTGTCTGTTGTTGCGTGATGTATGAACACCAAAACTGGACCAAAGCTACAATATCCAAGTCCACGTGCGAACGCTGATGCGAGCATATCCATCGGTTGAAGGCTGTGGTTTCTTGTCCTCCCAAAAGGAGAAATGAAACCAGGTATCTCAAAATTCGTTCTCGTTTGCAGAGCGAAAAGTGCCCAAACCCAACAGAGGGACCCCAGGAATTTGTACCAGCCGATGCTCAGTGTGACCCACTGATCTTTCCAGCTTCGGAATGAATACCTAATGTTTGCTGTTAGTTTTTATGGCTCCAAGAAATATTTTCCATCATCTGTGGGACCGTTTGAGTTGCGAATATTACTTGCCTCTCAGGAGCCTACAGGGAAATACAGAGAACGGAATAAGGCAGCAGATATTTGTAAGATTCCCTCCCACTGCAGAAGGAGACTGCAGGAAATCTGGTCTGACCCCGTAGCCTCCAGCACGAATATTCTGGGTCGGGTTACTGCACCATTCTGGATACCAATGTTCGTCGAATGTAAAACGCTCGGGTAAAATCATCAGTATTATCAAGTTCCCCTGCGCTGAATTGCATTGCCTGACTCTCTTCCCAGAACCAATTCCGACTTACCGAGTGGGATGAAAGTAATATTAAAAAGTTAATTTTTCGCCAGACTTGCTGGGTGGATCTGCAGCCGCAATATCCCGAGATGAGATCGGATCCTGCGAGAGATTTCACTCGGCAAAAAGAAATACCCCCTCCTGGTAAATTGCAAATAATATGATAGGATATCTGCGTGTTGTGGATCCTCTTGTACCAGATACTGACTCCGGCATTTTGCGTGTTTTACCAGTTCGCTAAAAACAAACACGTCGGCGAATACGATCGTCACAAAGTTAGAGCTTGGAATGTTATTCTGCCTGCATAGCTCGATTTCCACCTTATTTCTGCACCGCTTTTATCGACCCCGCATCCGCAAAAACACAAAAGCTTGTTTTCTCCGCAAACAACTTGTGTTTCCCAAGTTCAAGAATTATCGATATTATTGACAGAATATGAGACTAAAGAAGCACTTGTAATCATAAAAATACATTCCTTTGTGAGCAGGAGGGTCGATAGAGACACCAAGAGTACAAATACGGAATGATGCATTCGACAGAGATGGAGTTGATCAATACTCCTCGTCTCCTGTTTTGCTGAAAGTATTGTAGTCCCAAGTCACAGAGCTTTTTGCTTCTTTCCCAGGTTTTTTTTTGTGAAGTTGAAACAAACCTCGAAACTACCGACTGGTCCAGGATCACAAGTTCGGGCTTTGAGTGGAAATTTCAGCAAACGGTTTGAAAAAAAGACCAGTGGAAGCTCTTTTTTGAGGGGTGGGGTGTTATTTTGGAAAGTTTCGGATGAAGAGAAATAATCTTATCACCTGCTGTGGGCACTCACGTTGGCGGGGGCCCATGTCCAATCTTGCAGTGAGAAAAGAAGTTTACTCAATCTCTGTCCCGCAGGAGTGCTTCTTGAAGAGCCCTAATAAAAAGGAAATGTCTCTAAGCTGCAGGTCCCTTCCCCCTATTGTGTCCCCGAGTCATGCTACATTGCCTATTCAACAACCTAATGAAGATTCCTGCAGCTTGGGCTATAAATTTTGTATAAGCAAAGTTGAAGGGCGCTTGAATGCTGTATTTGCAATTTTGTGGGCTTTGGTGTTCAGGGGACAAGGAAAGGCAAGCGGGCAAGATGAAATAGAAACGTGATGTGAATTACAAGTTGCGGAATGCTTCCAAGCGCGCATTCGAAGCAGCTGCAGGAGGACGGTGTGTGTGTGTGTGTGTGTGTTTGTTTGTTTGTTTGTGTGGTCCTCCTCTGGACTTGCGAGGGGAATCGCGAAGCTGGCCATCTGCACCTGCAGCGTTAACGCGAGTCTCTGTTGTGTTCTTGTCTGATGGTGGAGCTTGGACGACAAAAACGAAGTCGAGCAAGTTGTAAGCTGTTGTTGAAGAAGTCAAAGAGGCTGCAAAGGCACACAAAACACCGATCTACATATTTTGACCACCGATTTGTAGAACACTGAGGTCGAAATTATAAATCTTCCCTCCACCTTTCCCTCGGGTGCAGAAAACTAGTTTTTGTGTGTGGTGAAGTTCGTCTCGGTGAAACAGCTAATTGCTACATTTCTGTCCATCTGTCTCGTCAAAACAGATATCACTCAATTGTTCCAAAGCGTCACTGATCGCCGAACATTTGAATACGGAGGTTTAGCAAATACGTCCGGTCCTTTTCCGACGTGCCCCAATTGCCAGATCGGTGACACAGATACCATTTGGTCATTGGTCATTGGCTCTCAGTGTACAATTGAGTTTTCTGGACCATCGATCTGGCAATTGGGGCACCGCGCGTTTGAAAATGAAGTGCTTGCTAAACCTCGCTAATGTCTGGCGACGTGTCGTCGCTGCTCGTGGAAAACACATCCACAGGAACATATTAATTGACCCCGATCTCCCCCTCGTTGTCAGCTTGAATGAAATGTGTCTGCAACAAAAACATGATGAGCACATCATGTTTTTGGGGCTGCCGACTTGGAGGAAGATGTTGGGTTCAGAGGATATGACGAGTTGGATTGCATGTGAGGCGACAACATCCCACAAGACAAATCGTATTTTCCTGAATAACAAAAGAGGGTTTCGTCTCGCTGTCGTTGATAAACTCTTCCATTGAGAGTTTGAGACGGATTCTGCTGTTGTCTATTCCATCGGCATCGAGCAAGCTGGTTCACGCAACGGTTCACAACAAATGGAAACTTTTTCGGATTTTTACTTTTTTGCTGCAGTTGTTACGCGACACTCAGCTTCAACAATGGTGCGTTGCTTTTTCTTGCCTGCTGAAGTGTGGCGAAGGATAAAGGGGTTTCCAAGCAAACAACTAATGCAGCTCGTTCGCCAAAGCTTGTAATTTTGGCCATTTATTTGGTAAATTTTTGATGAAGGGATGTTCAATTATCGAACAATTTCATGCTTGATTTTTTCTTGCAGTTCTTTCTGTTCAATAGCAATTTGTATGCATGAGCACACTGCGCCTACATATGAACAGAGGCAGAGTGATCCTGAACTAGAAACGATGATAGAATTTGCTTTGTCAATAACCTTCAAACCACAAACAAAAGAGTCCAGAGACTGTTCCCTCTGGGAGAGATCAGAGAGAGAGAGAGGTGTTTGCAGCAGCGCTGTGCCTGTCGAACTGAACTCAGAATCTTCATTTTCAAAGGAAAAACGAAAAAGAAAACATTTGGTCGCACAGGCAAAAATTCTGTGTACCGAAAAGCAGTGTGTTGGCTCATGAGAGAGCCTCACATGTTGTTCAATAATTCACCATTCGCAGTGACAGAAAGTCACACCTCATAATTCACTCGTCATAACATTGCCTTTCCTCGCTTGGATGAAAAATGTAAACACACCAGCATCACCTGAGAAATGAAAAACGCGGGGTTTGAACACGTGGCGCTGAAGGCCCAACGAAGCGACCACTGTGACATTTTGCGAGCACAATTTGCAATGAACAGAACAGATTTGCCCGGTCGAGTTTCTGAATCCAGAAACACCAACGTATCCGACCAAAGGAAAGCGGTATTTTCACAAGTTTCACGTCACACCGCGACTCAACAGAAGTGCAAGTAACGAAACACCCAGGTTCATTACACCTCCTCTGAAAAAGTACGCTGTCGATATTTTACACTGGGATATTGAATTTCTCAAGTTATCTAATTATTCCCTGGGATTTTAAAAGCAAAAAGTCGCCATCTTCCTCCTCTGGCGTCGCTGGAGTATTTTTGCTGAGGGAGGGGTCTGGAAATGTGCACTACAAATGGTCGAAGTAGACAGAGTGAAGGCACCATGACGCACAATGCACAATTGTGCAATTGTCAAAACATTTTGGGCACCCGTGGTGATATTTTCAATCGGTATTTCAGCCTGAATGCACCTTCACAGTGACGAACCCAGTGGTGCGTCCTGCCTTGTTCAGCGTGGGCCTTTTCTCGCTGGCGACAAATGCGCACCTGTGTTCAGCCCCGTCCCCTGTGAGTTTCCCCGGTGCGCCACAAGTGAGCTTATATTCTTCTCTCCGCAGTTGGCACAAACTAGCCCCATTAAACTTGTCAAAAATCACATTGCTTTTTCTCAAAGGAGTACTCCTCCCCAAACCCAGGAAAACACACAACGCACACTGGCTACAAACGAGTTCCTGTTCTGAAAGTGCTTTCCAAAATGAAGAGCTGACAGAAAATAAAAACCACCCAAGTCCTTCGCTGAAAAGCATTTCTTGCTTCTGACAAGCCAACATTTACCGACTTTGTCCTTCATCGAAGAACAACCCAAGCAGACGAACTGCGTGGTTCAGAAGACTGCCTGTCGACCAGATTGTGGACAAATCATCTGCATGAAGTAAATATCAAGTCCTTTCTCTGTGCTGCATATTACGTGTTCAACTCTTGAAGTCTCTTCTCCTTGCCTGGAATGGAACTCAGTTCGAAGCCAATTTGCGTTTTCGACTGTTTGAAACTGGATAGTACTTGTTAGGAACCCCAAGTTTGTATCATTTCGTAATTTGAAATAAGATGGCTTGATTGGCCACAAGGGAGTCCAAGCTACACCTTGTTTGTCTCTTGGCGTGGAGCTTGTTACGCGTCTCAGCGAGTGAAATCTCCTGTCTGGATTCAGTATCAAAATTCTCCTGAGATCAGCAAGTCCTGCAAGACATGGGAAACAAGGAAAGACAAGGAAACTTGATAGAGCTCGGAGAAAAACGGGCTTTGAAATCCTCAGACTAAACTAATGGCTCTTTTTTGCCAAATTTAAAGCAGGCTAAGAGATTGATCAAGTTTCAGTAATCCATCATGCATTATCTCACAGAGACTGGAAGGGTGAGCGAGGGTCTTTTGACAAAATGAAAATTGATATTTGTTCGTTGTGTGGGGTAGATACGTGGAAGAAAAAGTAAAGGGGTTTGGATCAGATGTGAGCAAGATTTCCTTCGCGATGCAAAGGAATGTTTGGTGTGCGGAAAGCACGAGAAGTGGAAGTTCTTGCTTCGAGCAGACATCATGTCTCGTGCTCAGTTGTTTTCACAAGTTTCTTTTTCGTTGTCTTGGCTTTGACAACCCAAACTTACTTTTTGTGCATCACGGTTCACTGCTGAATCAACTGCAGTCGAACAGTAAATTGGTTGCTTTTCTGCGTATCTGCTGGATCCAAAATAGCGCGTTCTTCTTCCCTGAGATCTTTTCCTGCTGTAAATGTGTTTTGCCAAGAGATTGCAACATCTCCTTATCGTGGGCAGTGGCTGACTGATACTTGCAGAACTTCTGCAAAATCCTTTGCTTCTGACACACGGGTTGTGTGCAGTATCTTCTGCAGAAAGTACAAATACGTGTGCAAGGTCGTCTGCGCCTAGCAACTCAATGATTGTTTTGTTTCATTTGTAGTCGCCACTCGCCAGGACTCCATTTCTTGGATATTTTATGAGCTTCTTCAGATTTGTCCATTAATCACTGGTGCATCTTGCGCTTCATCAGAAGTGTTTGCCTCTGCTTTCATCACTTGAGCAGAACACACCGAGGTCTGGCTGCAGCCTTGCTGCTCTCCTTTCCTCTGTGCATTACCTTGCGCAGTCCAGGTCTACAAAAATTTATGGAATGGGGTCGGAGGCAATTTACTGGATGCAGTGGTCATGTATCTGTCTCTCTGGCTTCTCAGGTGTTGAAATGCAACCTTCCGCATCGATCATGTGGTTGAATGAAAATAGATCGTCGAATATTGAACCAGACCTTGCCCACCTGGATCACACAACTGCATTGTCAACGACATGTGTGTCCTTTTATCAAATTTAAAAGGGGAACAAACGTTTAATCGCAGGCAGAAAGCTGCTTGAAATATGAACAACAAAAGTTCCAAGTGAATCTCCAAGTGAAACCATGAACATCTATCTGTTTGTACTTCAAATTCCTGATTGCCACGAAAAACACCCGCAATAATCTGGAACAGAACCAAAGTAATCTGCCGGGAGGTTTAGGCAATTGCATGCACTGCTCAGAAGACATGAGCAAATTGCAGGAAACTCTGCTTGATTAGCGAGATGAGGAAATGCTGAGAAATACCCACAGTGCCTGGGTTCATAGGATGGCACCTACCTAATTGTATTGGATTCGCTCACAAAGCAGATTACAGGACAACTTATCAAAAATAATGAGCAGTCGGTCCACGGTCAACTCGGACTCGCAGTCTGGGACCTTTGGCACTTTGCTTCCTCGGTGTTGGGTTGGGGCACGGAAGTTTTCCCTACACTGGTTCCACTATCAGTGAAGGCACAGACGACTTGATTGTCTTCATGTTTGTCCTTTCCTGCTGGCTGGCAAATGGATAATCATGTGAAACTGGATGATTTGTGCTTCACTTGTGCGGCTTTCCCCAACATTGAGATTAATTTTAATGCAGCTGCAGTTATTTCCAGGACAGTGAAGGTTAGAGGCCAGGCTTTGGCAAGTCCTCAGCATCCCCCAGCATGTATTATGGAGCGAACCCACTGCAAAGCGGCCGCCTCGGGGTCCCGGCTGCGGGAGGCTGATCTCTGGCGCTGCAGGGCCCCTGATTTCAGCCCCTGATCCCGCAGGCGCATGCAGCCCCACCGTCGAAGGACAGGAAATCTTCCTGACTGCAGGCTCCTCGTGTTGGGTTTTTTTCTGCGATGGCAAGAAGAATACAACGGAAAATATACATAACTCTGAACAGCAGGCTTTCGCTGCTCCTTGCTCGTCTTGCTTCATGTCTGCAGCAGCCAGCCCATTTCAGTCCCCGCCTCACATCAATTTCCTGAGTAAAACTGAAACCAATCGAAGTAGTTGCCAGTGACAGGAATTCAATTATGCCGAGAGTTCCCGTGCATCTGCTTGGCTGGGTCTCTTGCCCTGCGTTCACAGGGATCAAGGCTTCGCAAAATATGCAGGAGGCGTCCATTTATCCCTTCTTGTGTACGAGGATCTTTTCAATGCTGACGTTCCAGCAAAACATGTTGTATCACCTTTAAAATTTAGGTCACCTATTGTGCGCTAATTTGTCGACACGGACGATCGTCCTGATATTTGCATGTAAAGGGACGTCAGCATTGAGAACCCCCTCGTATACACACTGCCTGCGACACACATCCACCGTTTGTCACTTTGCAACGAGAAATAGACCCTGTGTTTCAAAAACTGAATTCGTCGAGCTCTTGATCTTCCCTCTGAAAGAATTGGTGCACTCAGACGTGGCTAATGGTTGAAATTCAGTGCAGATGATGCAAGGTTGAGAGACTGTTCATGATAGACGCTGAGAGACTGATTCGGGAAGAAGAAAAGTCTAAACTTTTTCATCCAGAGAAAACGCAACATCAGCAGGCATCTCCAAGCAACCGCACTTCGGGCCGACTGGTGTGGCGCAGGATAGGAACTTTACGTCTAATTAAGCTGGAATAATTGTATTTTTATCTCGAGAAGTGTGATGACTGCTTCCCAGCCCTTGAGAACTGGCCTTATTGAAAGCGGTTGAGCCCACCTGTCCTCGAGCATTGTTGAACCTGCAGAATTTCCTGCGCATTTGCTGCAAACAATGGAGACACTGCAGGGAAGGGAAGGAAGGGGCAGGACACAAGTGCCTGCAGGCCTTCTGCTGGGGAGGGACGCTGTTTTGGTGGTCCATTGTCCACGTTAACTGATTGGCAAAGAAATGGAAAATGCTATCAAGATGAACAATATGTTCTCAATTTCCGAAACAATTGGATTCCCTTCAGATTGAATGATCGTGGCTGAATGGGCACTGATTTCAAGGCACAACTGCACTTCTTCACTTCTCAAGTCTGTGTGAAAGACAAGAATTTGAGTGCAACAAAGTAAACTTTATGAAAATAAAAGTTGTTAACACAGAATTTTAACATGTTCACTTCGGGCCAAACAGTCTCAAAAAAGAAAATACCCACGACAGGCGAACCTTCCCTGCCGGCCATGCAAGACAGTTATTGTTGGTACACTGCCGCGGTTATACTCTCAAACGAACCTTTTCGGGAATTGTGTTTCACCTCTTCTTGGATTTGGACCAGAAATATTTGAAAAGGATCTCTAGTAATTGGAACGGCAAAGATTGTCCCTCGAGGGCCGTGCTGATTGTACGCATGAGTAAAGGAACTGCTGTTGGAGAGAACGGTGAGGCTTGTTGAGTTGCCAAAGTGTCTATTCATATTCTTTAAAGACTGTCCTCAGTGCTAGTACAAGTATTCGTACCTGCAAGGCATTGTTTTGCGCGCTGTGTGGTTTTCCACAGAACACTGTTCTCCAGACGTCCCTGGGACGTTTTCTTTGCTCGAGTTGCGCAATTGAGCAGCTGTTCCATTCGTTGTGGAGAAAAAGGTCTGGGCGATAAATTGTCACGAAAATTACTTGCAATAAAATTCATGGGAATTTTCAGAGAAAATTGTACGGTTTCTGATTGAGACGCAGTCACAGTTATTGCATGCCAAATCAAGGCCCGAAGTTGAGGTCCGTAAATTAGAGGAAATCACAGGGTTTTCTTTGAGCAACTGACGCGAGCATGAAACTGTACTTGCTTTTTATCCGCTTATGGAAAAATTATCCTGCAACAGCTTTGCCAGAATTATTAACGGCATTAAGTCTTGAACAAAGAAGCTACACATCATGCCACATGGAACAGTCATTGTCAGACAGAAAAATTAAACAATTGTGTGAGATACAATGCAAGATAAAATGGTCATTGGACTCCAGGGGACGGACCCCATTAGGGGCAGCGGGCCTCGATGGAGGCAGATAAGTCCAACTGGACTGAATGAAACAACAGGTGAAAGATAGAGAGTCGGGTACGAACCAACACCTCCCTCTTTCGAGGCGACTGCGTGCAAAAATCATTGCCGAATTTCGAAATCCTTCCTGCTTTTTCCTTCGCACAGCGTTGCAGCAGAAATCCGTGCAAATTGAACAAAACGACAGGTGGGCCGAAAACTACCCCAAAACAGGCATCCTGGCAAAGCCTGCCACGCGATGACCTTTCATTCTTCGCCACCTATTCTGAGAATGACCTTTTGCGTGAAGGGTCGAGATTTGTTTTCGTGTCACCATTCAATGTAACTATTCTGCATCAGTAAAAGTGTGTGCAAACTGAGGCTTTGTCACAGTCCCCCAGCAACAAGGAGCACCTATTCTAACCAGTATTGCACAGACGAGCACCCAGGTTTCTATAGAGCAACTTCAAAACAGCATATGGACCCCTTCCCAATCTCCACTTTTATTCCCTTTCTGTTCCTTTCTCACACAGACGAAAAGAATTTTTGAAAGGGAATAAAGGAAACGATGGAAAGTTTTGCGCTTATTGGTGGTTTCTTTTTGAGGTTTTGTTCTCGTGCAGTAATTAGGCGCACAGCGGGGCAGCTTTGTGCAGCCACTTTGTGAAGAACACTCGCTTCTTGCGAATTACAGGCTTCCCCAACTTCTATTGCGATAGGATGTGAAAACTCAAAATCTGCTCGCGGAGGTCTTTAGAAACCCAAATTGTCAGGCCCGCGTCAAAGCAAAATTCACTTTCGTGCATTTTACGCGTAATTTGACCTGTCGAAAAGGACTCCTCGACTTGTCACCTTCACGAAGTTTTTTTGCGCTCTTCATCTTGAAAAACTGGAGCTTTATACAGGGAAACAGAATTTTCTCGCTGAATGCAAATAAAGCAACCAAGGAAGAATCACGCAGTATTCTTCAAACGATTAAAAAATAGGCAGATAGTTCAAATTGACACAAAGAAACAATAAAATTGTTCTGCGTAATGAAATGCTCATTTTGCTGCTGAAAAGACATCTGCAAAGTAGCACAGCACACCTTGATGCGGTGAGCTGTAATTTAGGCCGCAATTATATATGAAAAAATATCCTGGGGGCATGGTTGGAAGGATAATTTTTAATGTGCATCGAATAGGTATTCTGGCTTCAGCACGTGCCGGTGCTGACTTGTATGACATTTTGCCGAGCAGACACGAAGCTTTTTGATTTGGAAATGTTGGGCTTTTTGACAGCTCTACCTCCGAGGCACATCTGCGGGCCTTTTCTGCATTTTCCATTATGAGCCGCTCCATATTCCGGCCTTGTGGATCCTCACATTCGGACATGTCCCAGTTAGCTTTTGCAAATTCAAACCATCTCGCACAAATGTCACCTTGTCATACCAGTGTGTAGCTTTGTCGCGACAAGCGTGCGAGTGTGAGGCACCGTGTTCAATCCACAGTTTACACCAGTGGTTCAATCTGAAGACTGGATCCGTCTTTCTGTCCCACGAAATTATGTTGTGTTTGAGCTAACAATGCATAAAGCAATCCTTTGAGCGCCAAATTTTATTAGTTCAGCTGAAATTTAATTGTCTCGTACAACCATAAAATTGTGTTACATCAAAAGGTTGTCGTTTCTGTTTGATCTCGAAGTAACTTCCGAAATGCAAATTTGAACGCTTTTGACGCAGCAGCGGAAAAAAAAGAGTTGAGCAAGAACTTTTTACTTCATTGAGATAAAATTACAATTGAACTTTGCAACTTGTACTCAGATGCTTGCACTTCAGCTTCGAGGTATCCACCGATAAACTTTATGACTTTATGGCATTGAATGCCAGGTTCTCCAGGACCTTAGCAGGCAGTGAAGTGCTGATCTTTTTATGGAGTCTTGCCGCGGTAGAAGGATAAAGATTATTTATGTACTCAACACAACTCTATTGTTTTAAATTGTTTTTCCGGCGTAACAATCGTGTGTGCTCAGAATGCGTAATGCAATAATTGTGCAAATGTAAAGAGAATCCTTTTAGAGCTGGCTACGAGAATTGATTAAATGCACTCTTGTGGTTCGTCAAGCATCATCAAGCTCGAGGCAACATTAGAATAATGTTCAAATTTCACGTACCCTTATGAAAACAAAAACCAGCGTGTCTGAAAACTATGATGGTCATTGGCAACTCTGATGCACCCACGCGCCCTGACAATTCGCGTTGTCTGCATGTGGCTCCAGTGTCTATTTCCGTTCAATTTCAGAGCTACTCCTCGTCAAGTTGCTTCACCTGTGGAATTTTGGTTTGTCTTCAGATGGCCTCACTGACGACTGTGCCAACAACAGTATTTGTTCAGAAGGCACGAACGACGAAGATGCCTCGGACACCAGCCGCGATGCCAAGAACCGACAGAAAAAGCGAGGCATTTTCCCGAAGGTCGCCACCAATATCATGCGAGCCTGGTTGTTTCAGCATTTATCTGTGAGTTGTTGAGTTTGAGTTTCAGGGGAAGGTGCCACGGTTCTTCTGGATTGCTGGAGTCTCTACTTCGTCTTCAGTTTTCAACAGGTTCAGGGGCGACATCGGCCAAAACACATCTGAGACATGAGACACTTTCTTTCTTCGAAACTCACAAAATTTTACTTTGTCATCAGTACTAACCAAGCACAACTGAGGCTATTATCTCAAAGTTTTGACACGTCAGACTAACGATGGAATTATCTTTTTGTCTCATCTGCAGATGGTTTTAAGGACGATGGCACTGACCACAGTATAGGGTCGGGGGAAGGCGCGACTGACGAGGACTCAGAAAACAGTAGAGACTCCAAGAATCAGAAAAAGCGCGGCATCTTTCCCAAAGTGGCCACCAACGTTCTGCGCGCATGGCTCTTCCAGCATTTATCCGTAAGTTGCTGCCACGTCGCGGTGGCATTTTCACGCGAAATTATCAAAATCTGCAATGTATAAATTTTCCATCATTTTTTTTGTGAATGTTGCTCGTTGTCGGCGTCCCTTGCGGTGACTCGTGTTCGCATTCGAAACGCTGCTCAGTCGAGATCTGCTGCAGGACAAGAAATGAAAACACTGACGTGGCTTTTATTTCATTTGCAGTTATTGCAAATGACAAGAAGTTAATAATTTATACTGGGCAATAATAGAGGCATTGAGACTGATATCCCGTAATCACCTGCAGTATTAACAGTAATCACATCGGTGAAACAGTATTGATCATGTGGCATCATATGGATTTATCGTTGAAACCAAAAGAAACGATGGCCATTTTAAATTAATATCGATGTGTGCTGTGAGGTTCTGGATACTTTTTATCAAAAAAACAGATCGAAACGGAATTAACTCAAGTGTTGCAAAAGCAGCCTCCAGCCATGTGTACAGGTACGAGCAGCCAAGTGTACGGAGTACTGGCCAAAGAATGACCGTTTGCAACGCGCACCAAGACCAAGCAATGGATAGATTTGGTTTTTGCAAAAATAACCCCACTCTTGTTTGATGCAACTCTTTTGTGGTGACCTGAAGTGTCCGAACGCACAAAGGACAAGACAGTGAATGGCGCGGAAAGGTCGTTACGAAGCATTACGAGTAAGACCTGGTTGTGGCGCGTCGCGCGGCCGTTGCCGTCACCTCACGTTGACATCAGTCACGACACCTGCGCGGCAGGGCGCGGCCTGCGCCACCCTCCCGCCACCACACAACCACCGCGCCACACAAAGAGGAAACCCCCCAAAAAACTTCTTCCTCAGGCCGGAAAACACCTCAAAGTTAACGACACATGAGCTGCATAATAAACACCTCGACTTTTCTCTGTTTTCGCCTTTTTACCTCTTCTTTATGGCCCACAGGAGAGTAGCGGAGCCGAAAAATATGAAAATGACTTTTCTTAACTTCGGCCAAGAATGCATTTTTTATAGTCTTGGCTCATTCTCCCGGCACAAGAGATCGAGGCAAGAAAGACTTGACTGAACAGGCAATTCGTGCGCAGCAGCAGTGGAGGTTGACAGACTTGACTGGAATTGTGGTTGTGCTTCACTTTTGTGGGATTCTGGCTCTCAGCCACGATGAACTTGTCATCTTTCCGAGACATAATTTGGTCATGTTTATGTGGACTGAAATATTTGTTGGTATTCTGAGCAATTGGGGAAACCAGATATAATTGCTCGATCATGAAAATAACTGACAGCAGAAATTATTTTTTGAACTGTCCCAGCTGAAGTTAACTGGTTTTTGCAAGAATGCTGTTTTGTGTTGACAATAATTTCGGAAAATGTTTTGGTTGCCGTTCATTTCATTTCATTGAAGAGAAAGCCTTTCGAAATTACAAAAATTGCCCATCCATTTATTGCCACGCTAATGACATAAACGCCTTCTATGCGGATGACCCCTTTCAACCAAATTTTTATCGTTTTGCGAGATGAAAAAGGCTGCAACCGAAATGGTCCTGCAACATTTGTCGTCGTTATACAGAACGAGCAAAGCGTTGAAGACTCCACAATACATCTGTAATTGTCATTCACGAAATGGGAATTCTGGGGCTCAGAAAAAAATTTGCCCATCAAAATCGAGGAAAGTGGTGTGTGCTGGCGGTGCGTCTGTTCGGAAATGGCCACTGAAAATATTTCATAAATCGTCTTGGTTGTCTGTGCTGAGCGAGCAATCGATAAATTCTCTCAAATTTCAATTGCTGCTGTTGTCCCATCAAGTAAATAAGACGAGTAAAACTGGAGTCCCATTAACGCATAATTAACTTTCCAGGCCTGTACCAGCAGCCTTTCCAAAATTGCAAAAATTCTTGATGTGCTTTTCAAAGCAATTGAAAAAATATGACATGGCTGGAAAGCACAGCAACAAAGCAATTCGTACAATGCGGTTGCAGGGCAACTGGGCGCGTGTGTCCAATGGCGACTGCGAAGTTTTTGATGGACATGGGGGGAGAGCCGGGCCGCTGTTTGGCGGGATCCTACAGGCTTTGTTCCCATGTTCGTCCCCTGCAACATTGATCCCCGGGCCTACACGTTTCGCTGACCACTGGGAACGTTCGAATTACTTTAATTTATGACCGCTGCACCTTTGAAAGCAAAGCTTGCGGATCAAACGGAGTTTTGAAGAATTTAGAGCAGAGCTTTGTGCTGCGCGAGCGGCCGGACTGGGGATCTGAACCCGGATTGCAGTCTGAGCATCAGAGGCCCTGCTCAGGAAGAAAGTCCCTGCGATCCAGCCTGCATGACCATCCCAGCTTCCTCTCAGAAATAATTTCTCGTGCGCTTGTTAGACAAAAGTCGCCAAATCGCCGTGTTTGAGGAACAAATAGAGGAGCAGAGAGCGGCTGATTGGAGGTTGATGGATGTCGGTGGCTGGGCTGGCGGGGTGGGGAGACGGGAGTGTGAGGCTCCCGGGGACCCAGCGGAGCCGCCCGCCCGTCATCAATCACCGCCGAGCCGGGCTGGCCGCGCCGCTCGCTGCCGCCGCAGCGAAATCGAGAGCCGCCGACTTCAGGACTTCTGTGGAAATACAAGTGGAGATGTCGAGTTTTGTGCTGCGTATGACCACACGCAAACGCACGTCATTGTGCAGACTCGAGTTTTGTACGCACTAAAATGCTGCTGTGCTCAATGAAAGTGCGATGAGTCTCGCATACGTATTTACAAATGAACGAATGCGTCTGTTTCTGGTCACCAGACTGACCTTTTTCTGGACACTGGACAGAACACAGGTTGGATCGTTTTCCCACAATCACGATCACAAGAAATTCCTGGTGAATTAAAAATTTACCGTCGTTGCTTCGGAGTGAAGCTTTCGGGCAATTCTCAGTTCCGAAAACGACTTGTAGATCTCGCACTCAAGAGAAAAATCCAGGAAACCTAAAACTGTGAGGCTGCGGGCAAACTCGGCGGATATTTTTCCTCTGGCTTCAAGTCCAATTGTGGATGGAAGAAAACCCCTCGTGAGGATTATCCCTCGGAGATGAGAACGCTTCGTGGAGGGTCAGCAGTGTCAGGACCATCCATCGCAATCTGAGGCTGGACACGCACTTTAATTTGGCAAAGCTGGAGCTTCTTACCCCCAATGCGGACCAATTTGTACACGGACGTCCATAGCCTAAAATAATTGGGGTCTGGGCCCGCAATGACAGCTTCGCAGGACGAGATGCGAGTTATGAAAAAAGGAATCCTCAACCAGAGCTCGTTTTCCTAATTTGTGAGGTGGACAGTGCTGCAGATGAGTCCGGTAGGGCCAGGAGTAGAATACAGGGTCGGGATCTGGCAGTCTTGTCCCTGTTTATTCGCCAATTTTGGGTAATGGCCATTTCATACAGTGAGCCTTTCACAAATCATCAACTGTTGGCTACTGTATTGTAAATGGGCCCCAACCCCAAATGCCCGATAAATCAACCCGAAACCCTGACGTAAATGACTCATTCGCCACTGTCCCCTCGATAATTTGGCCACTCAAAAATATTCCTTAATTTTCTGGACACACTGCACACCGAGAAAACACGTGGAAGGATCAAGCTGGAAAACTGTTACCTTTGACAGGAGAAACAAAACACTGAAAGTTTTGTCCTTTCCTTCATTTGTTCTGTTGAGGATCTTTCGCCGCAAAGCAACACCACGAATGTTTGTTCGCGGTGGCACACCTAAGCCTTTTTTTCACGACAGTTTGAATCAAGGAAAAATGCTGACAAGCTCGTGGGAAAACTGGAGCAATTTTTACATGATATTTGGAGAGGTGAAGCTGCATAGTGATGATAAGCAGCGCTGGAGAGGCAACAGAAGTAACTCATCTATTTTTCAAAAAGATGTGTGATTTTGCCTTTTTCCTGGCAGCTTGACTGATGATAATTGATAGGATAGCACCCCAAGTTACAAAATAGCAGCATAAATTCTGGCCTACTGACCCAGTCCTGGCGATTTATTGCCATTCAGTTCCACGCTATCAAGTTTGTGACAGGACCAAAACAGAAGGCTTCTCTTTGTAAATGATGCGCGTGTCGCGGATCCGTAAATTGCGCACACCTTTTTTTCTGACAGACATGTTTTGGCTGATCAAGATTGTGAACTGGCAGCAATTTGCAGCCATGACTAATTATGCCTGCAGATAAAAATAAAATCAGGGTACTACAGCGTAGTTCGCTGGTGGCCATACTGTACGGATGGAAAGCCGTCAGGATTGATTGTGAATGATAACGCAAAGGCTCCGTTCATTCTTCCAACTCCACATTTTGTATGAAAAATGAGCAATCAGGTAATGTTTGACCTGGTTAGCATGTGAGCGCAATGACAGCCGCTGCTTTACACCGACATGTACTTGATGTCTGTTATCAAGGGGGTGCCTTGTCAGTCTGAATGTTTTATGCATTGCTGAAGGGGTGGAAAAGGACGTGTCGTGTTCGAGACAGTTGGGGAGCAGGAATCTGACAAGCGGATCAGCATGTAGCATGTACAGCATGAAGTGAGCGCTGCTACATGCGCGTCCTCGGAGTAAAGTTCAGGACACGGTCGCATGGAGGGTCGAGAGGGGCGGCTGAACCGCCGACGGGTGGACTTGACAGCTTCCTCCTCTCCGCACGATGCGCGGAAGACTAACGGCACTGGTGGCAGGAGAGCTTGACAATAGAGATGACAGCCCCAGACTAAGTCTGTCCTCCGAGGTTGCAGGGAGCAAAAGCCAGGCATACAGATAGTGTCAGCGGCCTTCCATCACTGCGCGGCCGCAGCCGAGCGCTCCGCTCGCCGGGCTCGTCCGCCGTGAGTGATGGCCGCCCCCGTCAGCGAGCAGCCCGCAGCCAGCAGGCGAGCGCGGCCTCCCCGCTGCATCAGAGCGGGTCTCGCGGCTGGGCTGTCAGGGGGCCGGGCTCGGGGTAAGCCGCGGCTGCGGGGTCTCGCCGCGCCAAGCCTCCGCCCGCAGACAAATGGCTGCCGGGTCATCGGCGGCGGACATCTCGCCGTTTCTCCCCGAACCCCGAGTGTCACAACTGTCAGACCTGCCCCGATACCACCCAGGAATTATGTGTACTTGTCATGCTACTGCTCCCCAGAACTCCTGCGTTGTGTAATTTGTTTTAAAATACGACATCCAAACGGTTTGACACTGACAGTTTATGCCAAAAAGCCCACGCACAGGGAAGGCGCACGCAGTTATTATTTAACACTGGATCGCTGAACCCGGCACAACAGCGATTCTTCTTGTGCCGTCTTCTCCATCCGAGAAACGTCTTCATCAGTCAAAAGCGTCGCATCGCGATTGTTGCGAAGAGTTTCAGGAGGAACAGACAAATGGGGGACATAACCACAGGAAAAATGCAACAAGACTGCAACGGATCAAGAACAAAATTTGAAACAAATTAGAAGAGGTCGCGACTGAGCAACAATGTAAAGACCACCGCGCACCGCACATGTACTGTGAGTGACACTTACGTTTGGTTTTGGATTCTTTGCAGCACCCATACCCCTCAGAAGAACAGAAAAAGCAGCTAGCACAAGACACGGGATTAACTATCCTTCAGGTCAACAACTGGTGAGTACGATTTTTACTGTCTCCCGGACTCCGCGCAAAGAGAAGAGAAGGGACGAAAATGAAAGTCAGAATCGCAAGTGCACAAATTTTCCAGCCCACGCAGCAGCGTGGAGTGAGTGAAGTCTGCGATCAAAAGGATATCCAATTATTCCATTGGTTTTCGAATTTGTATCGCCACCCAGAGAACGATCAATTCGCTACCACCATGTTGTCCATCGAATTCTCGTACTCCAATAAATTCATAGCGGCAGGTCGCATTTTGTGGCCGCTTCAGTCTGTGTCCACTGTTGACGCGCGGATTTAAGCGCAGCTCATTTTCATCATGATTGCGCTCCAGACTGCGGATTATCAATTCTATTAATCGTCAGGCTTAATTTCCTGAATGTGCTCAAAAGTCAGGCACAATTTGCTTTTCTAGCAGTACATTAGGCAGTAGAAACATTCGTTACTCTGCCCCAGTGCGCACTGCATTTTTATGAGCAACCCTCTCCTAAAACTGGGTCAAAACTTCAACTCACAACAAACTTTCTTTGCATGAAATGGTTACAGCTGCAGAACAGAAATTGCTGGAGTTCCTTTGCCACTTACCAGCCATTAAACGATATGTTCATTTAAGCGTAGGAACATCATCAGATCAAAGCCAAATAGAAAGGTATTGCTTCTAACGATCAGAGGCCTAGTGTACTCATTGTTTGGCGAATCGAACTCCAGAGAGAGATCAATAGTCTGGGTGGGTCTGTCATGCTCGCACAATTGATTGATATTCTATCTACCCATGAATATTTCAAACTCTATTCATTTTTGTGCAGCCACTTTCTTCCAAAAGAAATCAGTCAATTCAGCATTTCATACTTGATCGCTCTGGGTTTTAGTTTTGAAGAGGAGAGAAGTATTTTACGCAAGTGCATCTAAATGTAGTTCTCTTGCACGCTACTTTGTATCTGCTGCGTGTATTTGAGAAACTTTGTCTGTGTTTGTGACTTCTGAAAGAAGGCTGAAACACGGCTCTCATCAGGAGGCCTGATATTTGCCACTGTATGACAGTTGCTTAATTTGTATCCTCGAGATTCCAGCGCTGCTTTCTCGAGGTTTTGTTTAGAGTCGAACCAGATGAGAGCAGACACTTGGCCAAAGTGTTGAGCGCCGCGGCTGATCTCTGTTTACAGGCGCTATACTGTCTTATCGGTGTGGGTGTTGATCCTAAATGTAACTATGCACATCAAGAGTATCTCTGATCCGGAGGCCCTCAGGGAACAGACGCTCTACACGGGCGCCGAAAGCATCTTGCGTCTCCAACCACATTTTTGTGAATTCAACATTTATACACTCACACACACAAAGAAAAATTCAGCAAAAGGCAGAAAATAACGAACATTGGCCATAATTTTCCAACAACCGCAGGTGAAAGAGCTGCGAGAGGGTTTTCAAAAGAAAACCACGAAGTGAACCTGCACTGTGCTGCTGCGGAGTTTTGGTTTACATTGTCAGAGTGATTAATGACCAGCAAGTGTTGTGGCTGTGAAGCACGGCACACCTCCCAGAGTTTGCGCTCCGCGCACCCTACCTCCCTCCATCTCGGTTTCTTTGAAGCGAGATCATGAACAAGGTCACTACTGATCCTGAGTTCTGAAGTCGTTGCCTTCACAACAGTTTCGTCAAAATTAACCCAATTGTCCGATCCGGACACAATCTGCGAGGCCGATTCGTTGCCTGCTCTGCGGTGCTTGTTGATCTCGGGCAGTTTGGAGTTTCTCGAGGGAACCGCAGCAGCGAGCTCGCGGCGTAATGAAGCGGAACCTGCAGATCGGGGGCAAATGGTGCGTGACCGGCGCTCTCAGGTGAAACCACAAACGCTGACACACTGCACCTGTGCGCCAGTGACGCAAGTTGCTCCTCGTGAAAGAGGAAGTTATAAATATTGAACATCTTCGAATTTCTCCGCCAAAGCAACACGCACAGAATTTGTCATCGTCAACCTGAAGGCAAATACTATATAAAATCCTGGTGAACCAGGCAGAACACATGTGATTGCCATGGCCACCAGTGAGTCCTGCAAAATTGCTGGAGGTGCAGAACAAATAAGGTGCTTGTCCGGTGCTGCAGGGTTGCGGCATACCTACAGGCAGCAGCTGATTCTGTGATGTGGCGGCACCAAATGAGAGTGGACACATCTGATCTAGCAAGCAGCGAGTGCATTGTGTTGGCGGTCTCGGTGACTTCCGAGATTTGTGTGGCGAGCGCCTTGTCTGGAGACCCCCACAGCCACCAGCTTTGTGCCGCGCGGGCCTCGGCTGAAAAGCAGCGCAGGGAGACGCATTTGCGAAGAGTTTACTGAATAATGGCAAGTAATTTAGCTGAGCGTGACCTCAGCCCCAAACATGGTGAAATGTGGCGGGTGTTGATGAAACTGGCCGCTTATTCAAGATGACAGCCGTTCATTTGTTTGGCAGGCCTGATTACCCGGAGAAGCAGCGCGGGATCTAAGCGCTGAATCTACACCTCACGCAACGACCAGATTAGGAACAGCTCCGAAAAGACAAGCTGACCATAAATTCATAATTACCACCAGCTAATTGCTTCTGAATATTTCATTATGGAAACAAAAGGGAGACGAGATGAGATGAAATCAGATTGGCCTCTCAATGCTTAAACATGACGAAAAGGCAGGTGGCAATGTTGAAAGTTTTTCTCACGAATCAAACTGCACACATTCTTTTAGTGACAAAGAAAAATGACCAAACACTGAGTCCCCGCTTGCGCTCTTTCACGCTGAAAAATTTCCCTTTCGGAGATAAGAAATCTGTACTTGTCTAGACGGGGAGGGAATCTCATAATCACCCCCAAGAACTCCCACCAAAATCCCATCATGACGAACCTGTTGAATTAGAAAGCATATGTTGGGAATCACCTGTGCGCGCGTTAATGGGACCACATTATGGACAACATTTACAACCGGTTGTAAACTGTTGCACATCAAAGGAAAATGTAATTTAACTGAACAAAATGCAAGAAACCAAAAGTCGTAAACCCATAAATAAAAGCGAGCAAAGCTTGGACTGGGAAAGTCTGTCACGTTTCGGTTTCTATCGCTTGAAGAAAAACGCAGATTTCGATTTTTCCAGGCTTTCTTTGGGACAATGACCAAACACGAGGTGGAGGATGGTGCCTCTTTTTCCGAGTCAGGCTTACTGCCATATTTGTCCGATTTCAGCCGTCATTCTGCAGGGCTAATCTTGCGAGCTTACCAACAGATAATCAGGCAGATTCGGACGAAGCAATCACATTACTTCCAATTAGAGACGGCAGTTCTGTTTATCCCATCTCCATTGTAGAATTTCCTCCACAACTGAGTGTCTCATTGCCCAAGTTGGAGGTACAAGAAACTGAACATTCCGTTCCTTCTCCCCTGTTTGTTGATGAACATGGTTTTCTGACGCGTCCCGCATCAGACTCTCGAACCAGAACTGGAATTTTCATGTGCTCTCGTCAGCATGGTCAACATCAGACTGTAGCCCGCACTCAACAAGTTCCATGGTGAGAAGAAAAGCAAGGGCTCAACTTTTGCCACTGTTCCAATGTAGGGGAACAACATTTTGTCATTGTGTTGTAAACAGACAAAGGAATATTGAGATCACAAACAAACCACTCAACCAATTGTGACAAGTTTAGACAAGCAAGCGAATCCAAACACACCAAGTGGACAACTTAGTCTTTTGTGTGTGATCTCGGCAGAAAACAAAAATACACAAAATGGGTTTGTTTTTGTGATCATGGGTTTGATTTTGCTGGATAATGTATGGAGTATCACTCGTCCAGTTGTCAGTGGGGGTTGTGTGTTGTCGGTCTTGACGATCAACATGAAGGAAATGCTGATAACCAGATGTCTGTCTTTTGAGCTTTCATCATCCGGAAGAAAGAGTTTCAGACCTACGTGCCGTGAACAGTTCTTTACTCTGAACGGAGCCTCTTTTCGCGGCTTCAGCCGTGGTATTGTTCTCTTCTGTGTCCCCCCCTCACCATTCCTGCATTCTTATGCGAGCACATACGATTTACTTTTCTGCGCATGGGCTGACAGTGTAGAATCTAACCGATCACATTGAAATGCAGAAAATCTGCGAAGTTCGTTTTGGTCCATTTGAGCATTCAGTGAACGGACCTCCGGAGCAGCAGAGCTTCAATGCAAACACATAATAAGCCGTTAATACATCAGCAGCTCCCATAATTTGACCGTTGCCTTCAATTAAGAAATAGAAATGGCTTGTCACAAACACGAGGTAGATTGCATAGTGATGATTGAGGCGAACCAGAGGCTCACTTGTCGAGTCAGTGGCACCGGCTGATAGTGTTGCTGCCAATGGTGGTCTCAAACGTTCGCTTGCCGAGGAAGAGTGCGGTGTCCACCTTATGCTGAGTCCAGTTCTGCACAATTTTGCCCAGGCTGCAAGAGAAGGAAAAATAGCAACAATATCTGAGAAGATGGTACACACTCGTGTTTCACCTATCTGTGACCAGTTTATTTGCCAAGTGTCCATCAAGATAATTTGATGTACATACGAGATCATGTCAAAGCCTCGAAGTGCTACAAAGATTCCCTACTTGACATTGTAACACACAGGGCTTGCTGTGGAAATGCTTTGCTCGCAAAGATGTCTGAGAAGGTGAAGGGGTGAGGCAAGCTTTTGAGACTCGTGAGTGTGGAGTATTGTATTTTTAGGGCCTGGTTATTTTGATATGATATGGGAGGCATTACCGAAGTTGTCTACATGCACACTTATCTAAACAGCGCGGCTGCTTGAAACTTTGTGGAGAAAATGCCACCCCTGTAGACCATCATTACCCCAAATTGTACGCATGATGGAGGTTTGGCCCTGGCCCCGGGCGGTGAAACCCAAACCTGGGTTCGTAGCTAGTCGGTGGAGCGGTGTTGCGCCAAGGACACCGGGGCCGCAAGCCTCAATCAAATGGCGCGGTCTGATCAGCTCAAGATGCCACTTTCATGCCACGGCTGCAGGACATGCTCGCGTTCAGGTGGTGCAGCGCAAGTGGCTGGTGCCAAGATTAGGCCCTGAAATGTTGCTAATTAAAACTGCGTCTCCGCGCCAGAGACGCACTCATCACTGGCCATTTTGTGGTCGTCTTATCGTCTTACCGGTGCAGGTTTTCATCTCGGCATGAAATCATTGTGCCAGGCTTACATGACTTTGTTTGAGGTCCCTTACTCACTATAATTTACCAGCAAAAGGGGAGAATATTACTTTTGCTTCATCAAGAAAGAACAGAGTTAATCTTCTCGACCATGATGACACGCAAAATGATAATTGGATGGTTGTGAGAAGTAAGAATTCAAATAGCTTGTGAAACCTGCGTGTCGTTGCATTGCTGGTGCGGTGAGAAAAGCACATTCTTTGAAGATAGGGACCAGCTCAAACGTGGTGATTTTTTTTACTGTGGGTGTACTTTGCCCCGCAGGACTTCTGGCATTTTGTTACTGCATCAAAGGGTGGTCCTGCGCAGAATTCCCGCAGATCGACACAATGGGACGAACATTGCTTCAATACCTCGAGGTTCAGGCAGACTATCATTTACTTCGAGCAGACTGACCAGTTTGAATGATACTCGAATGAATTGGCTTTGACAACTGCGTACCAATTGCAGTCGTTTTTCTCAAAGAAAGCGTAAAAATCTTCCTTGTAAATTTTCCAATTCATTCCTCTCCCCGACCTGTTTTTTGGAGAAAAGTCGCGAGCAAAACTGGTATTTCGCACACATTCAACCATAATTTGGAAGGATGGTGCAGAATATGAGATGTGAGTGGTGTAAAGCAAGAAGAAAGGGATCAATTTTGGCAAGTGAAATGGAAAAATTCTTTTGAAAGGCTTCACTGAGTTGCTCTGACACAGTGACTCCCCTTGTCCCGGAGATGCGATTTGCCAAAGTGCATTGCGCAACGCTTCTTCGGCATCAGAACAATTTTGTTGACGCGTGGAAAAGAAAGCAGGACACTGAGCACGGCTCGTTGTGTCGTCTGGTGGATCCAGGGAGAAAACTCGCTGCAGACATATTTATCAGCCGCGAGCGCTGATATTATTGGCCACGTATCCATGTCTGTGACTGCCGTCTGTGGTTTTGCTGGGGGAGGGGGGGGGGTAACACACCTTGGTTGCATTTGAAAGCAGAGTTCATTTTGGTCCAAACTAGCCTGGCAAAGCAACTTGGGGTGAAGCAACCTCGGTACCAAAAATTCAGAATTGTCTTAAGAGTTCATTTCAAACCAAACCAACCTGAGTTGCTTCACCCCAAGACCCCAGGTTGCTTTGCAGAATTTTCCAGGGAATCACGTTCTGGTTGTGGGGCACACGGCTGATGTATACTTTCAAGTCTTTACTGATTTTCATTTGTTTTCGTCGACTTGTCGGTTGGGGAGTTGACGAATGAGGAAAAAAAGTTTTGTTCTGGTTTTGACAGAACAACACTCCTTTCGGCAGTTGGATCTTGAATGTTGAATCCGCAACAGCGCTGCGCCGCAGATTGTCTTGGAGGAATTTCCGATCCACATCGTGTTTGTCGCACTTAACGAGTCACAAATGCCTGGAGAATCACGGTTTAATTAGCGCAGGCATTCTGCTGGTGCATTTCGAGTGTATCTCGGAGCGCTTTCTCCGTGTAAAAGTCCCTAATGCAACAACAAACCGTTAGAACTACTGGGTTTTTAGTGTCGCCGAGGGGTGTCCTATTCGTGGGGAACCCATTTTCGCAGGCATTGGGCTGTAGCATGCAGATAGCCTTAGCCCTTTTCTGCGAGCTAAATGTCGCCTTGCCGCCAGGCAAAGTAACGTTTTCAATTTCGGTCTTCACGGCCATTTGCAGCTATTGCGAGATTGGTTCTCCCTCAGAAATTGTAAAATGCAATCAGAGTCGGTTCTGTTGGGTCGACGCAGATCAAAACTGGTGTCGTATTTATCAGGCTTCTTCCCGCCTAACTTTGAGTGGAGATTTACAACCAGAACATAATTGGTACAGAAATTGCATCAATCTAATTTCTGACAATATGCGTACAGCTTGCAGCAGACAGCAATGTTCGGCTTGCAAACGTTAAAAAAAACATTCAGCTTGTAAATCATGCAGATCTTCCAGCTTTTTCTGCATGACATGAAGTGTAATTTGTCATTATCTATGCACAACGCACGTCTCCGCAGACTAACCTCAAACTGTCAGCAGCTGTTTCAGATAGGTTTTTGTCTCTGAACTTGGCGAGTTATGTCTCTACTTCGAAAAATACAATTTGTGTGTTGCCACGAAAGAAAGGGCCACAGCTTGTGCACTTCTTCTGGGAGCCAACTTGGTATTCGAGTGGTGTCCGAGACACGGGTGTCACTACACTGGTTGAGGATGAGCCGGAGCGAAATTAATAAAGCTTTGAATGGAAGGCAAACTTCATTACATTACCTCCAGATGAAGGTGTCAGATGAGAACAATTTGCCTCGGCAATGGGGCCTCGTGTTGCCGGAGACCGCAGATAGGGCCGACTGCTGTCACAAGTGGCCCCATCATCATCAAAGCTGCGCTGCTCTTGTTCGCTTGGTCGTAAAGCAAAGATTGGAAAGCTGTGCTGGTGGCCATGAAAACCAAGCGTTTTTCCTTCAGCAAAGCTGCCCGGTGGTGGTCATGATAACAGAGGCGCATCTGTCTTGATCTGGTGAAGCAAGCCTGAAACAATTCCACTTTTCTTTCCTGATGCAGCCAGAAACAAAGTTTTGTGATTCATGAAGTCAAGGGTAACAACTCAGGTTGGTGCTGCTCTCACATCTGAAGCCCTCTCCTCTCACCATTTTGACAAAACTTCGAGATCCAGGCAAAAGTGCGACATGAAGCTGAAGGCCACCTGCAGGCAGGGGAGGGTGCTTCAGGTTTGACAGAAGGCTGTGACATGTCACCCCTCATCAGGTGCTTCTCCTTTGCTGCAACATTCTTCTAATCAGCATGTAATGAGGTCTAATGAACAGCTCCGAGGGGTCAGGGCTGGTGGTCATTTGTCAAAAATGTACGGCTCATGGCACTTGTGGTCTGAGCGCAGGTTGTTTGGTACTGATGACCTCAACATGCTCGGAAGTCCGGCCTGTTTCTTGTGCTGGAACAGTCTCTGACTGAGATTTTTTGACGTTTCTCTTGATCGCTCGTGGCGTTACGGTGTTCACTGGCGTTTTTGTTTCAGGGAACGACTAATTTTCATGGACACGATCAGTTCCTTCAACTGAATGGTGGGCCACTCCACCATTGCAAACAAAGCCGAATGTTCAGTTCAAAGACTTCCCGCTTTGCTGTTTTGCGGCAGTGATTTGAACCGCTTGCTTTAGTCATCATCTGCTGCTCAACTGCAGGCTGTCAGTGACACATCCTGATGGGTTTTTAATGACCAAGAAGCTAATTAGATGAAGTGACCCCTGAACTCGAAAGCCTGCAGTCTTATTTTGCACAGAAGAGAAGATTGGGGGGTTGTGGCCCAAAGGTGTGCTGAAATCATCGAACAGTTGTGTGGGATGAAGGGAGATAGAGATCATGTTTCTGTCGGGCGTCGTGGTCTGTTTTTGTTTCAGTATTCCAGGATGCGGTGGGAAGAATGCCCATCTCATACCAAACTTTCTGTGTGCTCTGATCTTGGCAGGGAAGCACGCAGCTTTGCGTAAATAAGAACAAAGTCCAATTCCTTGGCCAGAACGGAAATGTCTCCTGCAGAGTTGTATTTCACATGTAAACCAGCACACCTCCAACATGCCAGCAGTAGTAATTGAAAGAGATCATTAATGGGAGACACTCATTCAAAGCGATGCAGATCGTTTCCTTGATTGCCTTACACGCTCAGCGCCGAACATCTAGCGCCAGTGATATGGCTTTGATTTAATTTGGCCGTGATGAATTCGAGCGCTGATGACTGTTGAAAACGGCATGCTTGATGATGAGACAAAATAGTGGTTCAACTGAAAAGAGTATTCTTCCAGCAAATTTTGTCGAGTGCAGAACTGGAAAATGTGAAAAGGGAAATGAGGTTTTGTTTTGGTCGTGAGAATAAAAAATTAACCCCGTATGAATCATGATTGAGATTTAGATTGAGTTTGGGATTCCTGAGGGGGACGGGGGAAAGGGTGACCCACCCTTTTTGACCTTTGCCATGTGATTTGCATGGAAATGTATTTGTAGTGCATTGTTTTAGAAAAGAAAGTCGCACTCGCTAATGACCACTGAGATTGAAACTGATTGATTTTTGTGCCTGCTGAGCATTGCGGATTACTCGCAGCCCAATCTTATCAGAGTCTCGCTTCTCGTGTTTCCTTTTAATGTGCCTTCGATCTGCATGCATAGCGAAAACTTCTAATGCAAAACTGGCCGTGTGTAGAACGTCCACCCCACAAGGCAACATCGAAAGAAAGTTTGACATGTTTTCGACGGAGTCAAGGTCTGATTCAATTTCATCAAGGTTGTGCCTAAATTCCACAGTCATGTAAGATACATGAGTAAAACTTCAGGGAACCAGACTAGAGATTGCTTTGTATTTAATCTAAACCATGAGGACTTGTGCTTTTGATGTTGCTTGCTGATGTGAGTTGGCCTTGAGGGGTCACAGCAACGAAAGTCTGTAGAGAAATCTCTCAAGTAATTCCAGTAAATCACCCGGTTGGGGGATTGTACACAAGTCTACGTTTACTTTTCTTCACCGGGGCCTTTTTGAGTGTCGGTCTCGTACCTGCAGGAAACACCACTCACAAACCTGTTTCCAATGAAGATCTGAGGAGCTTTCATTATCTTGTTCCTAAACGTGATTTCAATTTATTCTGCACAAGCCCTCCATTTTCCCTTTTTGCCCGGCGTATGCTGTACAAAAAGTAACAGTTACCAATTCTCTGTGCGGTTGCATAGAAGTTGATGAAAGCAGAGCATTTCACCAGGTAAATGTGCTCTTGTTCAGGGCGCCTTCCACAACATCGGGTGCAAGGTGGACTCATCTTGACGAGCAAGCTCGAGCGCCGTTCTAAAATGTGCAAACACAAAAAGGGGCAGAGAAATGATCACCTGGATTAAATGACGAAGTAAAAATGTGACTCATCTCATTCAAAACAAGCTTTTGGGAAAAGAAACATTTAATCTTTTGACCAACTCAGAAGGTGAAGCAGAAACTTTCTGAAAGGGTTAAAAGCCTCCGCTCGGCCCAGTCATTTTGCCGTTGGAATCCTGGACTCGTAACTTCTTATCTTGGGTTTGCTCGCCCGAAAACTCCACATTACACAGTACATCTGTTCGCTCAACAGCTGTCTTTCTGAAAAATCGTTCACTTGCAGGCAACATGAGTCGCTAAAACCAGAACATTTTAACAAATTTGGTTCACAAATACTAGACTTCACTTTCACAGATGGACTTTTGCCTTTCTTTCAATTCCCTTCATTCAGGTTTTTTTTGCAAAACAGCTGCACGTCAAAATTGAAATGCCTTGCAGATGCATCTGCGAGATCTGGTGCTCTCTGCAAAAAAATCCTCTGCAGCCCAATATCGAACGTATAAAGAGAGTGTCTGAGCATCCTGGCGACCATGTGAATGAACAAAGACTGAAACGCAACCCAGTTTGTGAAACGAACCGAGGAAGTGAGGTATGATTTCATAACTTGACGACGACTTCAAACTCCCACAGGAAACTCAGTAACATGCGCAAAATCAAAACCAGATTTAACATTTGGCATGAGCGGCGCCATAAATTATTAATAAACAAGAACGTTTTATTGGTTCCAGATCAGCCTGCCACTTGAAGAAATGTTTTCGATTCCATTCAATTGCCACAATAATTCTGAGTGGCCATGACGGAACCATGAAGCACCGTTTGAGGGATTCATTGGCAAACCATTACACACCTTTTTTCCAACTGTAGTTGGATACGGGTGGAAACTCGTATGTGCACTTTGTCGTCAAAGTTTCCAACAGACTTCCCACTTCTGTTTCAACACGAAAACCGCATCCGAATATACGGGCAATTAATTAATTCCCTGTGGAAGGACTGATGATACGAGCTCATGTGAGCTTGGTTTTTCTTCCTGCAGACGTCTCTTTCGAACATTGTGGTGTGTTCCGAAGCACAACCAACTCATTTGAACTGTTTCCTTGCTCGCATGCGTGCACATTTTGCCCGGTTCTTTGTTTTTTCAAGATTTGTTGTCTCGATTTGACGCAAAAAGTAAGAATTGAAGTGCAGCAGAAAATCGTACATTGTGTTGCAAGAGAGATATGTTTCCAAATGACCGATTTCGCCTGCATTTTCATGTCCAAAGTTGTATCCGCACCGTGTCTTCTTTGGAGTAACTTTGGCAAGGGATGCGTTCTCGTTTGCCTTCTTCTCAGCAATACAGTTACTGGATTTTGTGGCATTTTCCCCGTTGGCACAAGCACAGATTGCTGGACCCCTGGTTTCTGTAAAAATATCATCTAGATTTTCTTAAGTTCTTCAGCACCTGTTGTTTAGAGAGCACCCCTCCGCCAGAATAATCCGAAATCTTGCAACTGAGTATTGAGGTAATCATATCGGATGCATAGTGTTGTTGTGACCTGATCCAAACATGTTCCGAGCCTTATCGCATTGTGGTGATTTCTGCTTTCCTTTCCTCACAGCGAATTTTTGACGTATCCTTTGAAATAACATGACTCTCATTCCATACTTTCCTTGATTACATATTTCTGTGAGTGAAGTTGGAAGGTATTTTTTGATACGGAGTCGCGGGCAAATTGGTTTGTGAAATGAGGAGTGATACTTCTGTTCCAAATCAAACAAACAGCTATTTTGATCGATAAAACGGCGCTGATTTTTCTAAACTTCGACTTTTTCTTCACAAAGGGACATTTTTCGAGCTACAACAGTTTCGTTGAAATATTCTCTGATCTCAGATTCGAGCAAAAAAGCAATTTTTGGCGTGCAAATGATTCCTGCAGGCAGTCCGGGAAAATGTATTCATAGAAAAGAAAATAATCGCACAGAAAAGGCCACAGGTTCAATTATTCTTCATCTCTGATTGTATTTGATCTTGATATGAAAAAGGAGGAACTTCCAATTTCTTCCATTCTTTAATCTCGGCGATCACGGAGCACGTTATGGGAAATGTTCGTGAAAAAGAGTCACTGGGACGATGGTGCGCAGTGCGCTCCGTAATGACTCAGGGCGGCCGCTGCTGCAGCGGCGCGCAGCCCAGCACCGGGGCTGCACGGGAAATGGACGCTGCCAGCGGGGAGACGAATAAAGATTGTTCGGACCTTCGTGACGGGATACTTGGTAGAAGATAAAAGTTTGAGGACCAAACAAACATGGCCATTGGCCTCGGAGCACTCAGTCGCAAACCCATTACGACTGATATGAGTTCTTTACATGCTAACTCTCTGACCTCTGAGGGCAGCCTCCTGTGCTGGTTCTGATTTGTCTGCATGTTACTGTGCAGACTGCAGGGGTTTCAGAAAGTTTGGATGGGAAAATATATACTCGTTCTCTGGTACAGCACAGTGAAATCGTGCACGCGTGTACTGTTGGAGGAAAAGCTACTGTGAACGCTTGAAACCCTCTGAAAAGGGGGCAGAAGAATTTGCCTCACGATGAAATATTTTGAGAACATGTCAACAATGACAGTGTCGGTCCTTTAATTGGTCCTAAATGGTGCCATTTTTGCACCAACAAAGGCTTCTTGCTCAGACGCTCAGACATGCGAAGAAATTCAAAGATCTGAAGCACGATGACCCTGAAGGTGTGCGAGCCCAACAGGCACGGCTCGTACATTTTGCTGAATGGACAGAAGAACAACACATTTGATACATTTCCAAGCAAATGACTATTGACGCACACGTAGATGTTGTGTGTGGATATCGAGCCAAGTTTTAATCATGCACTTTTGCTCAGTGTTTTGGTGCTGTCAGAATGAAGTATGCCCCTCGTTTAGTTTTTATGCGGTGAACTGTCATGGCCTGTCAAGCTGCGATACGAGGGCTTTTACACACTCTTGCATGATCAGGGGTCCCTGGGGTCCCCGACTGTGGTTTGACCTTAAACAAGGTTGAAGTCACTTGATTTGAAAACTTCATGCAAACTCGCATTCACCCAAATTGTTGATGATGAAGAAAACAAGCAAAATTACAAACTCTGTGAGATGGAAATGTACTTCGGTGCACACACGGGCATTTTGTTCTCCAACTACTGCAAATGTGAAGAGTTCAATTCCTTTGTGTCCCCCAACATGCGAAGAGCCCACGCCATGATTCTTTCACATGAACACGCTGCAAGCATTGAGAAAACAGTGAATGTCGACACGGACGGTTGGCAAAGAGAGGAGGAGGGCTGTGGGGAAGATGGATGAGTCTGGATCAGGGAGCGGCGGCTCCGCTGCGCGCTCGGCAGGTGAGCGGCCGGGCGCCGCGGCGCATCGTGTTGCGCAGAAAGTCGGGATCTTCTGCCCCGCGCCCCACACTGACACCCCGCGCCGTCCTGACGTAACGCGCGCGCAGGGGGTCGACAGCAGCGCCGCGCAACGCCATCAGAGATGCGGCGGCTTTTTCCCAGCTGTCAGCACCCCCTGTCAGTTTCAACATGGCTTCACCTTGTCTCTTTTTGCTCTTCGCTTCATCAATCATATTTCGTTGACCTCTGCTGAATTCATATTTTGTCTGCCGGGGTCGGCACGAGGAGGCAGGGAGCCTGATCCTCTTCACATGGGGCAGCTGCTCGTCCCTGCAAGGCCTCCACGCGGTGTTACCCAAGTTGATTGCGATCCCGGCCTCGTGGCCAGTAGGTAATTAGTAAAGATGATAAAATGCACATTGGGCTACGTAAATAGTAGCCCAGGGTCCCTGGGATCAGAGAAATGAGATTAGAAAGAAGGCATATGCCACACACAATCAGCGCAGTGCTCCTGCATACAAAGTACTCGGCAATGCAATTTAAATTGTCGGGGAAAAGAATCGTTAGCTTTCGGGCTGGTATTGTCAGCTCTTCAGTGGCGGCTTGCGTGCAGCACATTTGTTTGATGTTACAGCCCTATTCCGCTTATTTCGTTGTTTTCCCATAAATTTTCTCATTTCTTTACAGCCGAGAGAAAAGACAAATGGCGCTAAAAAGCTTTTAACGTAGGTGGCAGGGAATATTTTGCATTTAAAAGTAAATGAGAATGAATTCCCTTTTTCTAGGTGAAGTTCTTTCTTCGAGTTCGTGTCAGCAGAAGAAAGGGAACCGTGAAAAATTATGGCTTCTTTCCCCTCATGTTTGCCGTCTGTTGCAGAATCAATATTTCAATACATTTCAGGCGTCGGGAAAATGTGTACTGAAATTGTGAATAGTCGCAACTTGATAGGAATATAATTGGATTACGGTATAAGTGTGCATCAATAAGCGAGCCCAAGATACCTTTTAAGCCTTGACAATCCCCTGCTAATGCCGTATGTGTATTTGCACTCAGTCCCGTGTCAGGGGCCTCGGCAAATTTGGCTTGTGCTCTCGTTTGGAAATGTACACACTGGATTGACTCTGCAAGGTAAATATTTTACTTGGTCCCAAAGTAAGTGTTGAGCAGTTATAATAAGCCCGTGCGGGCAGAGCACGAAAGCTCACACTGCGGATTGCAAGTGTCGGGGCTGGTCAAGTCACCGTATCCAATTCCGAGCGTCTTAGAAACCCTCAAAACTATCGAAGCGCCACGAAAGTAACACTCTGTTGCTTTCTGGAGTGGGGCTAATCCGATAATCGTTCGAATGTTCAAAAGTGTTTGAGAACTTCGAGACATCTCCCAGCAGATGGATAGGTCTCTTTCCGCCTTGAATCTTTCAGAACAAACACAGCCACAGAAACACAGAGGTAAAAGTGGCATCGCTTTACTACCTTCCTCTCAGTTTCAAAGCTTTCAATGCAAAATAAGACCATTTGTTTTTTGGCTAAAATTTCCATATCAGAGAGGAACTCACAGGAACTGTGGCGACGGCATACCTGAGTGTTTGGGATTTTCAAACTGCAAATGATAAGAATGAGCTCTTGGCTGGAAACTTTTTGCCGAGAGTTTTTCGTTGTTACACCTCGGCGTCCGACAACGTCGCGTGACTGAAATCACAAACGGAGGTTTTGTAAGAAATGGAACTGCAACAGATCAGACTGCGGTCTGTGATACTTGAACTTTGTTGTTGCTGGCAATTTGATTTTACAGAAAGCGTTTGAACGTGAGACATTCGGAGGAATTCGAAATTTCTTCCTTGTGCCAGCAGTTTCATTCTACTTAACGTTTTGTGATGCTATCTCGTCAGCAGACTGTTCACCTGGCGATGGCCATCACTGGTCATCCCTGGAATCTGCACCAAATCACAGAATAAATCCACAATCTAATTAGTTTTGTCCATCAAGTGAACAAAAGGTCTTGAAGATTTCCTTTCCCAACTATCAAAAGGTGCTTAGTGGTGCTATAGGAAATTTGGTGGGAAAGTGGAATTTTATGAAGCACTGTACGGGCTTGTAATAAGAAGTTGTCCCACCCCCCTGCGGCCACTAGAAGCCATTACCCTTTATGGAGGGAGATTTCGGATTCAGGCTTTTGTTCCCTGCTACGATGAGGGATATCCTTAGTAACGGTCAGCAGCGGGGAAATGGACAATTAGATCAAATTATGACCCCACTTGTTTGTCAGGCGTTTGATTCATATCCCTTCCGTCTATTTCTAGTTTTTATCGTTCCTTTGCTCGACGATAATTTACTATTCATGGGGGTTCGCATTTTATGTGAGTTGTATCTCACGATCGGAATGCAGAATTTCGCATCCACAGTGGCGCAAAAGGGTGGCAGTGCGTTGGCTTTCAAAATTCAAAACTAAATTGGGTAATATTACATTCCTTCACTGAAGACCCACCCGTAGAACCAACCACGCGGGGTGAGATATGGACGCATGATTTTACCACCCCTTGGGGTGTGTAATGTTGGCCTTTATGGATTCTAAATGGTCGTTTCACCCTTTTTTGGATTTTCGGGTGTCCCTTCTTGGCATGTAGTGGTGATTACCGCGCGCGGCAGTAATGAGGCCGATGATGAGGCTGTAAATCACGGAGCCCGTCGTGTCGCGTCGCGCCGCCGCCGCCGCCGCCGCTCCCTCCCGCCCGGCCGGGAGAGAAGGCCTCGAGCCGCCGGGGCCCAAGACACTCGCAAGACGGCAGTCAGTCTCCAGCCGACCGCACTGACGGTCCCTCTGCGATAAAATGTATGTCGGCGTTTTGTACCCAATTAGCCTCTTAATTAGTCTCCCACCTCAGCGCACACATGCCTCCTATGTCCCCGAGCCATCCTGTGGTACATTATTAATACGCCCAGAATTCCTGGACAATTTCCGGGGACGTTTCTGCCTCGCTTGACAGTGACATTTCGCTCGAGATGATGTTGACTTCACTTTATGTGTTGGCAGCCCAGGGCTACCGACACTGAGACCTGTGGCGTCTCCATGCTACACGCTTGCAAACTTCTCAGTCTTGGATACCAACAAACATACTTTGGTTCAACTCTGAAAACAGCGCTCGAATATTGTGCACTTTCATGAAGGTCTATCCTTTTCAACCAACGGCGGTTTTTGGTGGAGTCTCGAACCAGTACGCCTGAAATACACCGCAAAAACATCAAGCAGGTTTGCATTGAAATGAAGTTCAGAAATGAGCGAATCCTCAAATGATTTTTAGCCGCGGGCCTGTTGGCTTGTTTGTGCATCGCAAACATCAGAATTATGTATCGTATCAGATCACAAGGAATCCACAGGGCCAGTGGTGGTTACGGCCATTTCTGCCGAGAATTCGTGCGACGTGCCACGTTCAATCTGATTTTCTGAACAATCTACTTGCGTCAATGCTTGCAAGTGAAAACATTTTCATTCATCTTCATTCATCACTGGTTTGTTTCCAAGTGTTTTCGCAAAACTTGGTCAATCCGAGTGAAGAGGAAGTGAACAGGACTGACATGTTCAAGTTCTCAAAGACGGTCGTTCGTGTTATTCATGTGGTACCAGCTGAGACTGGTCTGCAGAACTTGGCTTCGAGCATCTTATGTTTTGCAAGCAAATCAAATCAGTTTCATTGATTTGAAACAAATAATTCTCGGCGTTGGGATGGGCCTCAGCCAGCAAGAGATTTGGACGCAGGGGCTACCTTTAAAGAAAATCAATTTGCCTAAATGAAGTAGTAGTAGCCCTGGAAGCTTCAGTGACCTTTCTATCATTTTTATGACAGGCTGATTGCATTATGGAGTATTCAGGATATTAAAGGCCCTCGGACATTTTCAGAAATGTAGGGGCTGTAACATCCAAAAGAGCTCTCAGAGCTCCAGATTAGACCCGCCATAATTAATGGACACATTGAAACAAGCCTCTTGCAGACGCGGCTGAGTGGAAAGTCAAAGGAGAACGAAAGGAAAGTATTTTTCCAACTTGAGTTGTGGTCAGGAAAGTGCAGTTCTCGCTTCCACTGTGAGATGAGCAACTCTCTGGAAGATGTCAAAAATCGAACGCACCCGTCCTTCTGCTGCTGTCTCCCTGGTGACTGGGTCACATGAAAATACGTGTACGAACCCGTATGTCTTGTGTGGTTGACAAAAATTATTGAACTGTTTAACGTGGGCAAAATCCACATCTATTTCTGAGGACGGAAGAAATGGCATGATATCTCATCAGCGCAATTGAAGGTCTGATTAATTAAAACAATTTATCCTCCAGCTGGGTCCCTCCACCGCACAACAGATCGAGTGACAGCAAAATGAAAACGAGGGGACGCAAAATTCCCTTCGCGTTTTGTGTTGCTGTGATGTGTGATCTTTTGATCCGTCATGGCAAAATATTTGAACGTCGCCCACAAGTCTTTCTCCTCCAGTAGTTGTGCGAGAGATTCTCTTGGTTCATTCAGCGGAATTTTGCAAACCCTTGTCAAGAGTTCTTTCTTCAGACTGACAAAGCTTTGGATTATCCGCGTGTGCACGAAAAAAATGCAAACTGCTCTTCAAATACATTCCAAACCCCGGCGCACACGATCCATTCTCCGATGTTCTCTGGTTTGAGCACTGGGTATTTTGCATGAAATTCGAATATCTGAGACAGAAATGCGATGTGCCGCTTGAAAAGGCATCGTGCATTTTTTCTCGTTGGGCATGAGCTTCACAGATAGGCCTGAGATTATCAACACAAGGCACAGCTAATGTGCGGTGAAATCTCGATTTTGTTTAATTCGGTAGCTGAGGACAATAGGAAGGAGTAAGATTCCTGGTTGTGGAGTTAATTAAGTGGATTTGATGATCGAGTAATTATTGTGGTTTCTGAGCTGGACATGCTGATAAAATGTTGATGTGATGAGGTAAAATCCGGTAATGGATGCTCTATCAGGGACAAAATACCGACTCTGAATTGAAATTTCAGGACAACTCTCAATGACGAGCTTCTCCCCCGTGCGCTGCTCATTTGGTCCTTCGAGACTTTCAAAAAGTGGCAGTCGTCACTGGGAATTTCCTGAATTTGCGTCATTACCAAACGCACAAAGAAGGAGTTTGAAGCTCAATAGGGAATGCATATTTAAACACTGCATTGTGTGAATATTGAAATCCCCTTCTTCTGTCAACCAACGGTGTTTTTGACTGGAATCGGTGATCAATTTCTATTTTGATTCGAAGCTATTTACTCAGGAGATAAACACTCACTCCTCATCATCAGACTTCTATCCAATGCTTGCTTCTTTTCTTTCTTGAAGGGTCCCAAAAGCTAAGCCAGGGTCCTTTCTTGATTAGTCAGATACAGTCCACAAGTAATACCGTCTATTAGCGCAGACAGAGCGAGAGTGGGGGCTTGGCGCCTGCATTGTGTACCAGCTAATTAATCATCTTGCCTTTGCAGAACTTGACAGCTCTGGTTGGCTCTAGAGCTTCCCCAACCTTAAATATGACCCATTTTCCCTTTTTTAATATCATCTTTTCAAGCCAACTGGGGCTTCTTCTTCAAACATAGTTGTTGTTCACTCCTGAGTTTGCGTCCCTTTTAGAAATTTCGGCTGAGTGTTTTTCGTGGTATTTGTGTTCTGCTCTCCATTTGGGTGGCGTGGAAATGTGGGCGTGATTTCAGTTTGACCAAATTGCTCACAGTTGCACTCCGAAGAAAATTGCCACGGAAACGCAAGAACTTTCGTTTGCAGACGCCAATGCGAAAACTGGCAACCACAGAACCAAGAGAATACCAGTTGGTGTTTGTTGTGTGTAGTGCTCGCAGGGGACCCAGGGGAACAGTTGGTGCGCTCAAGGGAAGGAAAGGAAGTGCAGTGGGAGGAGGGAGGAAGGGAGGGGGCAGCGTTCGCATGGCACCGAAATCCGCGTGACAATGTCACGGAAGAGCACAGTGCAGGTCGGACGCCCTCCCCGCCAGCTGCGGTCCGTACCTGCAGGGGACTTCACTAACGAGGCTTCGCTCCACTACCCACTTCCTCAAAAACTTCGCTCCCCATTTCGAAGTGGCAAGAAATGTTTCTCCCCACAGTTGACTTTGAAAGCAATTTTTCTGCTCACAAAAACTGATCGAATAGAACTCGGAATCACAAGGCGAAGTGCACAGACAACCTTGCTCCAGCACAGCCTTGCTCTGGAGCCAAACTCCGACCAGGGTGTGTGATTACTAGATTCTGCATCACCTTGGCAAACAGTCTCAAAGGTGAATTGACTTTTCGTTGGCACATTGAATTCTGACTCCATGCTGGCCACGTGAACAGTTTTCTCACTGAAGCCCATGTTCTTTGTTTTTCTTCTGCTTCTCTTTCCGTCAAGTGTAACAAGTCTCGTGAAGCCTCCCCGCGGGGAAGCTGTACGATACCTTGCTGCCCCCCAGTGAGCGCTTCCGTAATTACTTCAGCCTTGATTCTCCGGCGCACTGCGCACTGCGTCTCACTTGTGGTTTCTGCCCAAGAAACTTTTTTTTCTGTACAAACGTGTAACTAGTAATTTCCTGGGCTGCAGTCTGTCTTGCTGTGCATAAAGCAAGAAAAAACAACACTGCCACAACAAATCCAGAGATCCATTGCCCAACGGTTTTTTCTTCTGGCAAGATAATGGACTCCATTGTAAACTCGCTCCACAGTTTGACTTGTGTTTGAAATGTGTGTTGATTTTCTCTAGTGTTGGTCTCAATGTACTTCTGTAGACAGAGAAATTGCAGGACCATGTAGTGAGATATTTCCTGGGATCTGCTTGCTTGTTCGGTTCTCAACAGGCTCCTGGTTGTAATGGAAACGAAACCCCCCATCCCCTGCCCTCTTTCCACCACTCCGTTTTATCGAAGAAGCAGCCAGATTCTAAACTGTTATCATAATGGTGCAGGATTTCTTTACCCGTGAGTGACTGCTACCTTGATTGATACACCTCTTCTCACAGACGCTTCTGTGTTGTTTGCATTGTTATCTTCTACTTCGGATATTTCTGGTCCTAGAAACTGACAGAGCTTCTGTCAGTCGCGCCACGAACGCCAAAAACTTATTTTGGGCTTGCTCTCTCTATGGATAAGATGCCAAGCTTTTTGGCGCGTTGCGATCCCGTTTCATCGTCTTTGATTTGATCACTCAGCTGGAAAACGATCCCTACTCGCGTATTGATGGAGTGGGGCGAGTTTCCAGAACGAAGCACCGTTTCAACATCTCAAATGTTCTGAAATATTATTTTTGCTTTCAAAACGATACTGAAAGAGGCACTCTGCACTTGTGCTGATGAAAGGGGGTGAGGCTTTTCTTCTCAGGTCTTTTCTCACTTCCACATCCTTCAACTAAGAGTTTAGAAACACCAGATGGACTGCATTTGAGTGGCTCCACGGTGTCGACGTAACACTGCTGATTTTTGACGCAGTCAAAGAATAATCTCGTCGGAATAACTTCGGTGGGTGCAAGGCAATACGCACACTTTTCTGCCTCGGTCTACCTTCAACAGACTTGTGCCACTAAATGTAAAAGCTGTAATGAATTGAGCCGAGATTGAGCGCGTAGTGTCATTCATCTTACTCTAATTGGCTGACTGCAGTCCCTTTAGTGGAATGGTTTTCTCTCAAAGAAATTGGATATCCTTTCCAGCCAGTAGAAGAATCTTATTTTGAGGTTGTGGAGTCGGGGAGGAGAGGGGATTCACACGGGTGAATAGGATTTCTCACCAGCCCACTTCAAAGGCAGCAGATCCCGAGGTTTGGGTTACAAAGCTCGGAAAGGGATTAGCAAACGCTGCAAGCGGCGTGTAACACTGAACCGCTGCGACCCGAAATGAGCCGAGGACATGGCGATGGTGGAGTCTGCGAATATGTAATGTCGCCGAGTCACTGAGTCTGCGGAATGACTTGGAAATACGGTGTGGTTGCATTTCCCGTCTCCCAGCGCTTCTTTATTCACGCTCGTTTCTCGTGGACACAAAGCGGAGACTCGACAGCAGTTTTGTTCGTAAATTGTGCACCTCACGTTGTGGCACACGACGAACAGCTGTCAAATGTTGCAAGTAGCAGCTTCGGTGTTCGCGGCTCGTGTCTCTGTTGCCACAAAAAGTTGCAATTGGACGTGCGCGCGAGTGAATTTTCACACCGGCGCGCTCAAACTCGGGTTCTGTTTTTCTTTGCTCGTTTCTACAAGTGGGCAATTTTTCTGCTTACAGGTTCATCAACGCGAGGAGAAGAATAGTTCAACCGATGATTGACCAGTCTAATCGAGCAGGCAAGTACCATCAATATCGCTGGCGATCCATCACCGAACGAGCCTCGGATACTTTTGACATGCTCAATGTCGAAAAAGAAATACGGAGCCAAAGAGAGAGATCTATGCTGTTCGTAAATCATGCACGTTGCAGTTTTCACGCGCTTTCCTTCTGGTCAACGTTCAGATTTGATAACAATTTAATGATGTCGGAAAACGCTACAATATCTGACATTTTGTGCATTTTCTCACATCACCTGTCACTTCTTATGAGTATTTAATTAGCCCTCCGCTCGCCAGGTCCTTGGGGTGGATTTCCATTCGCGCCTTGATGTAAATTGACCAAGAAATTACACACTCGTTAAAAGTGACACAGAATCTTTTCATACGCTGATAAGCTGCTCTTGAATTTCTTCTCTGTGCTGTGGGCTGAAAATTTTGCACTGGACGGCTTCCCGTCTGCAAAACAAACCCAACTGAAACAAAAAGTAACGCACACACCTACACCCCCCACACACACACACACACAACTAAAAAAATTTGAAACTGCCGACCCATTCACGGAATGTGAACAGAATTTCGTGAAAGAACAGCCATCGAGCGAAACACAGCTTTGCCATTTCAGTCCAACTGTCCGCAACCCAAACGGTGGATGTTAATCCTGCAATCGTCATTCTAGTTAATGTTTCCTCGCAGATTAATTTCCGCTTCACCGCAGAGATGTTATTGGCAAGTTGGTGAAGCTCTGGTGAAGCTGTGTACTCGGAGCGAACAAGCGGTCATTGCTCGAATTTGGAAGAGCTTGGAACAGAATCTCGGCAAAAATGAGACGACAACATTCAGTTGCAGGTCACTAAAACTGGATCGTCACAAAGAGGCCTTGGTTGATTTGGAGAAAAATTAGTGCCCATGGACAAGGCTATAATTTTCAATGTAGCTTTCGAAAAAAAAATACTTCCAAGAAACAGATGTGGGACCACGGACCTCAACCCCTTTTGTTTACAAAAAACCGGGATTTGAAATTGCAAATAAAGGTCAACGAGGCATTTTGTGTGCTGCCCCAGTAAATATTTACCACTTCTGAGCACCGGGTTGGCGGGGGCAGTTCCGCAAGTGGTGTGAAGCTTATTCGTTGATTAGTCTCTTGAAATCGTTCCGTGATGAAAGCTGAAAGTCAAAAACATGTTTTTCACTCGACACAGACAACGTCACCCACTCCGCATGTTGATGTGTGTGAATGTCCCAGTTAGTTGGAATCAACTGGAGGCACAGACGTAGATCTAAAATCTTCAGTCGTAAAATCTTCTTTTTCGCAGATGACCAAACCATCAGTGATCATCCGATCACACACGAATGTCTCAACCACAATCTTATGTCCCGAATTCTGTCCTGACGCAAATTTTGTGCACTGTGCGCAACTGGAATGAAAAAGTCAAGAAGTTTTGGATATGACCCCTGCAATAAAGTGCAGCCGCAGGTTAATGAGGGGGAGAAGGTATCATTAGTCGGGTAATGATGATGCTGCGCTGCTGATACGTCTCGTACCCAGACACCATTGACCACCAACACCACATCACCGCTGATTGTCGTCGGGGCAACTCAGAACGTGCGAGAAGGCAGTCTGGGTGCCAGTTCAGGTTCACAAAACCGTGCGGACCGAAGCTTGGTGTCTCAAGACTCAGGGGGGGGGGGAGTCTTCTACGCAACTGAAAAATGACCAGAAAATGATCAGCAATCAATGCTGAGTTGGAAAATGCAATGCAGACTCCCCCTACAAGTCAACATTTCAAGTCAACGTTATTGTTTTCAACTCAGCGTGATTGCTGGTTGTTTTCCAGCATTCTTCAGCGGTGGACTTTCATGCCACAGCCAATTTCGCAAGTCAAAATGGCAAAATCTGCAAAGTTTCCTGCAGGCCAAGTTGGCGTGGTGGGTCTGAGGGCTTCATTGTGCCACCAGAGCAATTTGACTAGTCTGGGTTAAATTATCACCGAACATGATCGGCAAAACGTTCCGAAGATTACAACGACAAAAAGTTGAGAGAAATACGAACAATCAACACCAAAAAAATCTGCAGTTTGAACAAGGAAAGATACACCTTCTGAAATCATCTTCATGAGGCAAAGAATGTCAACTTGGTCAGTGAATTTTCCCACGCAAAGTCACCTCACGCCTTGGACAGTGACTGATACTTTTTCAGGCAGTTTCACCCCAGAATGGACGAGAAGATACCCACTGGTCGGCCGTAGGTGTGGGTGCAAAATTTGCACAATACCGATAACTTTCAGTTGACCAGGCGTCCAAGGGGACGGAGACCTCTTCACAAGGTCCTCTGTGGCTTGGTGATTTATGAGCACTCACTTTGTGGGCTTTTCTGGAGAGCCCAGTCAGTGGTCACTTGCAAAGACTCGTCTGAGCGGACGACTCCGTGCGTCTTTGTCTTCGTGAAGCAAGAGACAGAAAATTAATCACTGCGAACCGAAATTGTACTCACAGGTGCCCATTGGTACTATCTGTTGTGCGTCAGTAGGAAGTCCACCGAATTGACTCCTTTTTTGCATTTTCTCAACGAGATTTTGGCAAGCCCTGTTGCCGACACTTGAGTCTTCAGAGGATTTTGACAAAATAATAATTAGTGTTGAATTATGGCTGCTATCGTTGTCTTGTCAGTCACGGAGCTGAACAATATTTTGCCCTTTACTCTGGCTGAATGAAACCCGTGTCAAACTTTACCCGTGACATTGTGAAGCAGGACAATGGATTTGACCATCAATGGTAAAGAGTCTGGCATCGTTCGCAGTTTGCTTGTCTTGACTTCATCATTTTGCAGTCTCGTTCGTACCGCAGCGTCCTGGGACCGCGTCTTGAGCTTGAACACGCTCAGTGTTGCTGTTTGACTGCGATGAGAAGTTCACACAGTCACGAAAACTTGTGAGAAAAAGCCACTGACAATGCCAAGACCGCCAGCCACTTGCAAGACCAACCAAACTTTGATTTTCGTTTGGGTTCGGTATGTCGGCCTGCAGATGAAGATTTTGTCCGGCCGTTGTTGTTTTTGCCATCCGCATCTCGGAAGTTTGCTGAAAAATATCCCGTTTTCTTTTTCCAGGTCCAAGCAGTACGTACAGTCCTGATGGTGGAATGGGGTGGAATGACCAGAGGATGCACATGGGCCAAGGTGAGCATCCTCCATATCCTCCCATGTACAATTACCCGTGCTACTAAGACGAACGGACGCTCACTTTTTTGCCGCTTAGCTATATTTATCTGTTAGAAAAAAGAGGGAAGAGATTTTCAATGAGACTGAATTCATATTCTTTGGTTCGTAGCTTACCACCATGAAAATGGGTACATGGGTAAGTTTTGTTGATTGTTGCGAGTTTATTTTTGCAAATTACACGCAACTCGTTCTTGGCTTACACGTTCCTGAGTATCTTGATGTACTTTGTAGCAACCCCTTTTGTGAAGTCTGTCCCCAAAGAAAGATAAGCCCTTTCTTTGGTAGTTTTTGCACCTTCCCTCTTGCTCTAGCATACAAGCAATTTCTTACTCCATGGAAATTGGAAACAAGAGTGTTGTACAGTGACTACAAAACGTTTCGTCTCTTGTCAAGTACTTGTCAATAACCAGATGTACGTGTACAGTCTACCCAGTGCTTAAATGTCCACGCTGTTATTCGTGCATTATCAGTGTAAAAGTGACCATTGTTTTTGTGGAGGTAACATTTCATTGACCAGTGGCATGACTTTTGACGACAACACTCGGCTGTCAGAACTGAACACGCGTTCTGCAGTATTCGAGAGAGACATTTCGGAGAAATTTCCCTCACGGGTAACCGTACCTTTCTCTTTGGACTAAAGAAATGAGCTCTGCATTGTATTGCTGTTCTTGCATTTTCTGAGAAAGGTGTTCTTGTTGCAAATTGCCGATGTTTGCGTGGGATTTGCCAACTGCAAGCATCCTCACTTTGCTGCTATTGTATTCAAAGCAAACCCTTCACCTTGTATAGACTTAGACTCTTTTGTTACCATTGGATATTTAATAATAAATATTTGTACGAAATGACACATTTGGAATTGTAGGAGTACTTTTGTTCTTTCTTTGAGAATGAATACCTTTGTTTCACAAATATAGCAAGACAATGCACAAATGAATTTTCACAAGCATCAATTTGGTCAACAGTCATAATTAAAAATTTATGGTGATAAATTTTCCCTTTGATATAAAAACATCAAAGGTGCAATATCCGTTCAAATGATCTCGTTAAATTTCAATTTATGACTGTGCAACTACGGTTACATCTTTGCAAGACAGTAATTAACGGTGATGTACACGGGCAACATGGAACTGTGAAGCTTTGTAATTGAAGCAAAAGCGACTGAAGTTTTATGGCTGCTCCTGCGTTTGGTACTGAGGCAGGGTCTGCTGTTTGATTGATGGAAAAATGTCCGACATCGACGTCCGACATTGGCACGAATCGTCTCCTGTTTTGGTGTTTTTCAAGAGAGCTGAGGCCTCGGCATCAACATGCGCGCTTTTATGACGTAAATAAAATTTTAATGAACACCTACGTTTTTAGGTCCCCCAGTAATTAATTCTCAAAACATTTGTCTTTGTCGCAAGTAATGAACACATTCTGTGCAATCAAAAGTTTTGTTGCGTAGCCTGGAGGCTTCAAACTCCAGACGGCAACGTAAAGTGTGCAGTGGAATTGGAAGGTTTCTGTTGTCTCGAGTCGAGAGTTAGAAGGTGAAGTTTCGTTGCGAGCAGTCGAATTTGGTTGTTCTGCCAATCCTATCTTACCTCGTGATCTGAAAATAAGCATTACATATGCACAAACAAAATAGTGATGATGGAAAAGGTTATAAAATGTGGAATAACATCATTGACTAACACAATTCCCCGCGTCGATAATGCTATCAGAAATTAAATCATTCCCATTGCTGCATACCTACGGAATTAAGTGTCATTTGCAATGCAGATTATTCCAAGCAAATGATGATTTTCTGTATTAAAATTCAAAATCAGTTGCCAAAGCTTGGGGTAGGTTGGCTTCCCATGCAAGTTTACCACACACACACATTTCCAAAAATAGGGTTTGTTTTGGTAATAGCCGCAGGTAAATGGGCAATTTCACCTCAATAAAGTCTTTGAGAACTTCATTTAAAAATCAATTAAATTTCCTCCTCTTAATGCGCAGGCCAGATCAGTTTGAGTGCTCTTTTGGCAACTCATTGTGATTTCATTGGGCCCCAAGCTTTAATTGATTTTCCTGAGAGATGTTGGGTTTGTTGTGGTGTTTAATGTTAGTTTAATGTTGGCAGATTATTCTTTGGGAAGGTTGAAATGTAGGTCCAGTGAAACATTTGCTCTGGTCAACTTTAACAGCTTTGTCGCCGAGTTGAGATGACGCCCGTGGAGCCGAGATTTTTCTGAAACTTGTTTCGCTTCCCCCGACACTCTTGTCTCTTGATGGTCATCAGAGTGGAAGGTTTTAAAAGGTTTGTGTTTAATTGAGGGACTGCCCGAAGAAAGGCTTCCGAGTGTCGTTGACATGGCCACTTGCAGGCAGTGACCAGCGGCGGAGAGTGGCTGCGGTGGGAGGAGACATCAGGTGGTCTTGACACCGAGTGTGTCACCGACCTGCAGGAGCTGTGGCAAGGTCTTCGGGGCTCCTAACCTCTGTCCGCAACTTGTTCCAACCACCTACAGTCAACCAACCTCTGGTCTGTCGGAGCAGGTTGTCGCACATAAATAAGCAATTTTACGTGTCACCTAGACAAGATGAGAGGTCTGCAGACGTTGTTCCAGGCTTTGATCCACTTGATCTCCAAGCAAATTCGCACGAACTTGACAAAAGGCCAGATATCACGTTCGTTCGTGGTCCTAGATTACAAAAAGGTTTTTTTATCATCGGCAAAACATCTCTGCCTGAAAAGGCGAAACCATCATTCACGAGGGAGGCCCACTTCCAGAAAGTCGAGTCTCCTTTTGCTGAAAGACAAGAAGCTGTTTTCCCTGAGCCAGCCAAAACTTCGTGGCATGATCTGAAGCAATCGGTATTCTGGGTGTACTTTGCGGCACAGTGAATGAATGTAAGTCACAATCAAGCGTGAGTGCTTCGAGCGAGGTTCTCCCTTTGACCAACTTCCTTCTTGGGCGCAGTGAAGAAAGAAATCAGGGCCTGGAAGGAAGAAGCGAGAGCTGTCAATACCTGCCGCAGGTTGATCCGCTTGTTATGGGGATCGTTGAGTCCACAAGGAGATAGAAGCGATGGAGGTGTTGTGGATGAGCAAAGCCAACAATCGACGAGGAGCACTCGGAGGCTCTGGCGGGGCTGCAAACTCTGGCGCCTCTCAGCGAATTGAGCCCCTCTGCGGGTCGCACACAAATGGCTGTGTCCACAGTTTGTGTTTACTGAAGAGGCCTCTGAAGGACGCTCCCTGCATACACTACAGCTTCCATGAAAGTCTCATTTCTGGCCTTTCTGATGAAAAAGTTTGACAAATGTTTTCGACTGTGAACGTGAACGTTTGGGAACAGCAAAGCGCGAAGACTCACATTCGCACTGCTGAGAGTTCCACGAAACCTGTTTCATAATGGATTTGGCATCAACAATTTGAGCGAATGCTCCCTGAGCTTTTGCGTTGGGGATTTGACAACATTTTAACCATCCCAAGTTGTGCAAAACTCACATTCAGACAAACTTGTTAGTGATTCCACAGACTGCATTCCACATCTCGGACCCAGGGGAGAGGAGGTTGCTTCTAACAATTAGGTAATGTTCTTATTCGGTGTGTTTAGCTGTGTGTTGAGGCCAAGAGTTCTCTGGAGACAGGGTTAGAAAAATATTGGTATGGATGATAGCGAGCGCAATCGGCCTTCAGAGATTTCGGGCCTCGGAGCGGGCCGCCATTGTGTTGGGGCGAGGGGAGCGCGATGCACCATTGATGGTCGCCTCAGCCAAATGACTCGGGTCGCTTCAACGGAGACACAGAATGCATGCACAAAATACTCGGCGTCACTTTCGCTGCTCGCCTGCATCAATATTCCAGCAAATAATGGCATTGGAATTGTTCTCAACAATGCCTGCTCCAGCACGGGCCTTTGTCATCAGTTGGGATCCATGATTTGAGGCTCCACAATGGATCAAAAAAGGTTTGGACGGCCACCCACCCGACGCGTTGTTGCGTCCGCGAAGCTCTGCAAGTTACATTGCAAATTACTGCGATGCGCCAGGCAAGGAGAAATCCTCTGCGGAATTTTGACCAAATTATCTCCCTGGAATTGGATGTAATTGAAATTCGGGCTCACTTGCTCAAGCGTTTTCAAGGGATGAGTGCGCCAAACATGGACGGCCGCTTTTCTCAGTTGCATGTGTTGAGACTGATAAACGCGAGCACTGCCGACACGTCGGTTGTTCCTGAAAAAGAGTCAGCAATGGGTTCTTGAAAGGACATCGCAGGGGGATTTGACCACAAGCACAATAACGAAGCCGGTCTTTCTCCAACAGTGAGCTCGGGCGCACTTTTTCGAAGAGATAAGCTCAGTTCTGCAGCCGAGGTCCTGGTGATTAGAAGTTGTAGTTGACTGGTCACCTCACAAAGGTCATTGTAGCCAAGGTGAATAGGTCAAAGTGCTTTTCCCTCCCATTTGCATTCACATCATTAGGCCCACAGCCAGCCAACGCAACTTCTTTTTCCTCTTCATTTGCCGACTTTTGTAGTCACTTAATGATGTTACCATTTATCATTTATGTACCTCAGATCAAAGTGGATGTTCATTTCCTTGTATCTCTTTACCCTTGGTCTGCGGGGCATCCTACTTTTCCCTCAATGGTTCGGACCTTCAATGGAAAAAGTCCCCAAAAGGCTCGCAAGATAGATTGAGGAATTTTGTTGTGCAGAATATGGCCATTGTGCTGGAAGGAATGAACGCTGAGTTTCAGAGACAGTCAACAAAATCACTGAAGTCATTATGGCGGCAGCAAACAGACCCAGAAAGCGAAGTTTGGTGAAAAGTTGTTGCCAAGAACAGCAAGTCGTTTGGAGGGGGTTTAATCGTACACCCAACGTTGTAAAATGAGGGAGAAGGAAAATGAAGCAAATAATGCTCGTGGCCACAGTGATGATTGCTAATGATTCTTTTCGCAGCACCTGATCTGGTCTGATGCAAATATGGCCGGCCATTTCAGAGTGAATAAGGTTGTGATTTACGGCTCGTAAACGCTGCGCTTTCACTTCGAAAGAAATTCCTGCACTGGAACAAATGTGGGAACCTTTTTTGTGGTCAGCCAGACAACTATTTTAATTGTCGTTTGGGGGCTGCGTAATTGCAAGTCGAAACCAGTTGGCCTGCACAAAGCCCGGTAGTCTGCAAGTTCTTCAGCAACAACTGCGTTGCCCCATGCCGCATCAGAACGCGGAGTCTGCTGCAACCTTCGCAGCATCAACTGACAAATGTTCACAACGTGATTTTTCGAAAGAAAATCGCTGATTTATAAATGATAAGTGGGAACATATTTTTTGTCATTTTGTGGTTCCAAAAGGCTCAGTGTTCTTGATCGGCGAGATATGAAAAGACGGCAGGTGACTGCGCCGCTCTTGTTGCTGCGATTTGGCGCGCACTGCTACACAATCTTGTGGCCTCACAAAGACAAGCCTGACACATGTGATGTGTCCTTCAATCTAGATCCATGAGTTTTGAAGTCAGCCCACACAGACAACGCATTCAAAACTTCAACACCTGCAGGATACAAAGAAAAACAGCATTTTGCACGGGCACTTTCAGGTTTAGTTCCCGTGAAACTTCGAGATCAACTCAATGTCAAACGTTCATTTCTTGCCAGTCCCAATCTCTTGATGGTTACTAGGTTTCCAATATTCGGTGCAGGTGTTTCTTTTCCACAGCTGTACAATCAACCTCCTTTCAGAAGGTTTTCATCCAAACTTTTCAGATCAAAGAGAAAAGTGGAGGTTTGGCCAAGTTACTCAGGTGAAGAGTCATGCTCGCGCGAGTGTAAAACACAGAACTGTCATATTCACACAGCCTCTGTGTCACTCTGAAATATCCATCTCATCTGGCAAAATAAAGGAAAATACTGACACTCTTTATTGTGGAATGACAGAACTGCGCTGCCGGGCACAGTCAATCATTTCTTGATGTTCGCATTGTGCGTTTTGTGATATTATTGTGTTCATTATATCTTATAGCTTTGTTACGAGGGTCAGCTGGCGTTGGTTTGAGATAATAAGGCAGATTTGTAGGCTGGTCAGAGTCGGGCATACTGCAGTAATAAGTGCTTGACCTCTCGGGTCGAAACTGAAACGATTATGGGGCCGTGCTGCTGTGGTCTTGTCCTTCAGAGACATTGCTATGCAGGGGAGCACATGGCCACAGAAGATTACCCCGAAAGGTCACACTGGTCTTGACCTTTCATCAATCCAATCAAAAATCATGGTCATTTGCGATGAGTAAAAAGAAGGGTTCATTCAGCCCTTGGGGTGGACAAGCAGTTGGGTTTCCTTTTGTGGAGCAGTCCCAACCAGGAGCCCCTTGCAGCCATTAAGTGCAATCACCTGCACTGGCCATGCCCTGAAACCGGTAGAATCCTTACCATTTGCCTGCCAATATTTCAGCGTTAATACGAATTTGTCAGTAATTAGTGTGTGGTTGCATTACAGTGCCCCGTCCCCAGGAAGCTGACCTTTGACACGGAGCTGCAATCTGGCCGCGTCCACCGCCGCGGATCCCGCCGTCACTGGGGACGCCCTTTCAAAGGCTTCTTTGTCAGATCACAAAATATGACAGTCGGCCCTGACAACTCTCCTAATTTGGTTGGGCCATAAACGTGCACAGTGACCAGCATAAATCTGAGTTCGTTCACAGCAGAGGCAGCGCCGGCCGTGGGCTCTCTCGGCCTCCTGGGGCGAAGGGAATGCCCTAAAAGATTACTTCGAATTTGTTTTATTGTCTAAGAAAAGGCCAGTACTGCTCACAAGGTGTGTTTCTTGGTGCGGTTTTCGCCCACACTGAGGTGTTGCGGCCCTGCAATGATCTGACGCCGAGGTGTTCACTTTATTATGGCAGCTGCGGCTTGGCGATGCCTCCCCAATGAACACAAGGTGTCATCCGTTGAGGTAAAAGTGACATAAATCTGCTCTTAAAGTTCCTGCTTATGAAGCCACTGCACATGCTCCTTGTTATGTCAAATAATGTATTCTCACTTCACTAACAGGGCACCACTAATGCCTGCTCCATTCCGCCGACGCCATTGTTCATATGGAAATGGAAGGAAGAAACTGAGACCAGGGTGACACTAATAACCAGCAATTATTCGCACTAGATTCCACAAAAGGCATCGTGACCACATCAGCCTCAACGGCATACATGCATATGGAAGTTTGTGCAATTTGCATTGTGCGGACGACGCCAAGTGCAGGAGACCAGGAAACTGGGGATTTTCGCGCACAAACAAGTTTGTCGACCAAGAACTGAGCTGTGAAGACAACAATTCTGATGCCAAGAGGACCAGTTCCAATTCCAGATTGCAGCCCGATAGGTCCGGATTGTCTGCACTGGATTGCATTGGGATTCAACTTATCAGTACAAAGACAATTGATTCTTGCAGAGCGGACAAGGAGTGAGGGGAAGGTCGGGCGTGCTGAACTATGATTCGCTCTTATAATACGATACGAGCGCCGGCTTATGTATCTATGTAATGTGTGAGTGGGGAAAGGCGGTCGCAGAGGAGGGAAATGAGAGCTAGGGTTCAATACTCCCCAGTGTCGTTGATAGAAATCTCCAGTTTATTTTAGTCGAGGCCGATCTGTGTAAAGGGAACAGATGCGAGCAATAGTCGGAGGGCCTTATCGACCGGCCGATCGGCAAATGGCCGGCGGCGGGACAGCGGATTTCGGATTTGGTATTCTGGTCAAGACCCCGGTGTACCTCGTAGTGATATAAACCGAGGTAAAGAAAGCTAGTTGGGACTCATTCAAGGGGGTGATCAAGCCAACAAACATTGATTACTCCTTGGCTGTAGTACAGAAGTGTCCCCGCATTCTATGGTCCCCTCGGATCTGCATTCAATAGTCTCCCGGCAAATATCACCCCAGCAAACCAGGCATGAATGCATAAACCGAGCAGGAAATATCGACCTTGCAATCCCAGATATAAAAACTACAAGGGCATGTGCGAGTGTTTACCTCTTTTTCAGCAGTATGAAGTTTGGTCGTCTGGGTTTGAACATTTGCAGCTAAGTTACGACTCTCGGTTGGGCCATAGAGACATCCCGACACTCTCGTATTGCTAATCATTCTCATTTCACCCAGAAAAGAAGAAGTGTATCGCATTACAGCACATTCGATGGATCACAATGGCTGGCGAGGGTGTGAGCAGTTCAACTCGAAAGTTTTGATTTGTGGTCACTTTTCCTGGTGAAGTTTTGGTGTTTGTGTTAATTGTCAAACTTTAGACTCTAATGACCGTTCTGCAATACCTCAACCAAAGCAGACTCGGAAACCAAACTACATTTGCTTTGTTGTGTGCACCACAAGTAAAGTTCTCACATCAGTGCCCTGGTTCCTTCTCACGTCTGCGAAGTGGCGAGGTAGCAGCGGTTTTGAACGGTAGGACTTTCATGAATGCCTGCTTTCCTGGAGGCCTCGGTTGCCTCCTTCTTGCAGCCGAATCAACTTAATGACCATTCCTGGGACCATTGCGCCGCTGTAGGTTCATTCGTCTTCCAAGCGCACCCTGCCCACAAATTGGTATTGTTTCCGACTTTTCATTTGGCGCACGTAAGCTACTGATGGCATTAAGGTTGGACTATTAGGGCTAAAAGCTAGTTGAAGGTGGTTGTTTGACTATTCCTGGCAGGGCCAGTAGGCGAGCCCGGACAGCAGAAAACACTCAAGTTTGCAGTGGTCCCTGAAGCCCCTTCCCAGGGTAACACTGGCCGTGTAGGCAGCGCTATCTTTCTCTCACTCTCCCATTATGATCATCAGAAAATGGAGGCCACTGCATAGAGTTGGGTCTCCCACTCCCCGACCTAAGTAGCATTAAAGCTAAATAAGTCGAGTTGAAATCTGATCAAGGTGTAAAGCTTTTGTACAAAAATGGGATTCTGACGGGCTCAGAAGAATTCTGTTCCCTCCATCCAATTGACAATAAATAGAAATTGGTTCTGTGCAGCACCGAGTAATGACACTCACTGAGATTACATAGTTTTGCAGAAACCCTTCGGCGGTTGTATGCAATATGGATCTCTTGAATTGGCCCAAATCAGGCGGCTTGGAGAGAGAAAGCTTTCGAAATGCCTTTCACATGTTGAGAAAAAACGATCTGTAGAGGCGACGACGCTTTGATTCTGTTCACAACCCTTGGCCAAGTGGTCCAGTTTGTTGGCGTAAAACGAGATTTGCTCGCAGACTGCTTAGTGTAAAAGTTTGAAGAAATATGACGTGATTTGACCCAGACCGGCAAAGGCATCTGACACCCGGCATGGCAGGAAGCTGCAGAATGGCCAGGGATCAGAGCTAATGTGAACAGGCTCCTCGTTGTGTTAATCAGCATGGACTTGCAGCCGGTATATTTATGGAAATTTAAATTGGCAGACTCTGGTGGCATAACAAGGTGCCAAGATGCTAACTCTCGCCCATTTATTTCAATTAGCCACGGCCACGAGTTTTTGCTGCGCTGTATGCGCTCACTGGGTTTCGAGGCCTGTGGACCCAAGCCAGCAGCCGAGGCTCCATCATTTGCACTCCAGCTCTTCATTGCCTACTCCTCCTCATAAGCTCTTCGCTCTATATTGAATCATTTGCACCAGAACTTCTCGCTAGCCGCCCATGTTCTCTCAATTACCCGGAGTCTGAGAGCGAGTCTGACCAGCCCTCGGACCCCAAGCTCCATTCCACCAGCACAACCCACAGGCGCTCGCCACTTCCCTTCAAAAAGCCTATCCATATCAGTTAGCGCGTCTCCACCCCAGGCGTCTGCTTCTGCTCGGTCGTGGGCAGATGAAACTTTCCTTTATCCGCCCAAGCATCCAGTTTCAGCCTGATACGCTTTGGTGGTCTGAGGGTTGCTTCACACAAAATTAAACGCCCTGTCATTTTTTGCAGGTAAGAGGATCTTTTTGAATCAGTTCAGTTTCCTGTTTGAAGGCTGGCACACCGCAGCCACTTGGCCTCGTTGCCCTTGCTGGAGAAAGGTGCGCTGGAGTCACAAACTCCAGATTGCTGACTGATACCTTCTGGTCGTGGTCTTGATTGCTCACCTGAAGTGAAAAATGGCCCTTCATACTTCGTAAGGCATTTGCTGCTAAATATTCTCACCAACAAATTTGACTTGGTTGGCAAGTTTGAAAAACTTCTCACTCACCGCCCATTCTCCACGCCCTCTCAAATAAGTCGCAGATCTCTGGACGAGAGCATGTCACAAAAACATGCAGACTGAAGATCAATGGTGCTGATCATGTGAAGGGATTGAATGAATATTCCCTGTGTTTTCCATGCGACTGGGCTGAGTTGAGGCTACAAATCACCGCGAGTAAGATTGATGGCAGGAATCATGATGGCTGACACCGACTTGGTTGTGTGACCCAGAAACAAGCGCCGCGGGTCATAATACAGAAGGAGGCTGCTGACTGACTGCAGCGGTTCTCAGGTGCAGGGGCAGACTGAGAGAATTCATGCCTTTCTGGGTGATTTTTCCCAGTGACTGGTCGCCGCGCAGCTGCGCGGACACTACCTGCTGGATGTGGGGAAAAATGTGCTGGTCTCAACCTTCAGCTTGCGTAGGTGCGGACAAAGTCGGGCTTTTCCGCCCATTGAACAGTCTTCATGCTCAAATTGTCAGCTGCAATCTCCTGATCAGATGTGCTGTGCTCATCCCCTGTGGACAGAGCTTTTGCCATCTGATTGTTACCAAGAGCTGGCAACTCTATCGGAAAATTGAAGCTAGTAAAGTGTAGATGGGTTACTGATTGAAACGAGCCTGGTGTATGAATTTATGTGCTGCCTGCTGAGAGCCGCTCAATGCGCCGGCGTTTTATGTGGCTTTAAGTGGCTGACTCTTCTTCACAAGAAAAAGAAATGTAAAGAACAAGATATGGAGAAAATCTTCAACAGCAAAAATCGACTTGATGCAAGTGTGCACCGCCGCTGTGGAGCTGAAGGGACAACCAAGCAATGCAGTTGCGGGAGAAGAGCAGAAATCTCTGCTCTCAACAAGGCTTGGGCTGCCGATCTTTATCACTCAGACGCAGAGTTGCTGGGTGGTATGGTCTCCAGAGCCTCACTGCAATTCCTCGGCCTTTCTCGGGCAGAACCTTGATGCACACATGTTTCCCAGCGAGCCTCCATCGTCCCTTGTTATTTCATTTATGTGCTTCTAGGAAGAGGCAATGATAGGGCCAGCTTGCAAGTGTCCATTATATAAAATAGCCTCACAGAGTGCTTCTCCGAGCCAGTTGAACCTCTTAATGTCTCCCAGTTCTGGGGGACCTCCTGCATGATAAAAGATCAGAAAATGTATTTAGGATCATCATTGTGGGACCCTGATTGGGGCAAATGGCTTAGAACTGATAGAAGAACTGCACATGTGGCCCTTTTTACTCCTTCTTCTCATAACGGCTGCTCTCCTCCAGCACATGAACCATTAACGTGATGACACAGATATAATCAGTGGCGGTGCCATAACCAGACGCACCTTTGATTCATGTCAGTGTGCCTGTGGACACCACCGTCATACATCACGCTTTATTTGGTCTTACAAAGTATCGTGAATCCCCCTCCAGCTTTGTTATGACAAGTGTAGGTCCACTTAATAAGACAATCTTGACATTATTTGTGTTGTGGTTAACCCAGGAACAATGTAACTGGCAACGAGAACAATTGCCAAATCAGAACCAATTCCTCTTGCGTTGTTTTGAGGTGGGATCGAGCACTTTCGTGATTGGAATATCAAGCAGCCAGAATATCATCTTTCAGGAAAAAAACTTTTCTTTCGACTTGTTGCCTTCCTTTTCAGGTGGCTTTGCGGCTTTCCCCCACGTGTTTGCACAAAAACAGAAGCAGTTGAAGTTTTGAGATGTCAGACACGCAAAAATCACACCAAACTGAATCTTGTGTTTTTCTTTTTGCTGCAGGTCTTCAGGGCATGGACATGTACGGCGCTAACCCGAATTCGGGCTACTCCCACATGCGGCCCCCGGTCAACTCGAACGCCATGCTGATCCCTGGCCATCCTCACCACATGATGATGGCGCACGGCGGCATGGGCCACCACGGCATGCCGTCCATCCAGTCCGCTCAGAGCCCGCCCTTGCACGGCGGAATGGACTCCATGGGCAGCCATATACAAGACATCCACGCCGGATAATGGCTAGCACAAATCTGTACAGAACATCCTCCCACTTCATCTCAAACCCGCATTGTGGAGAGACAACATGTGTGGTGTGACTTTCATCCAGACTGCGTCAAGCGTCAAGTGACGTTCCAAACGCATTTGAGTCAGGGCCTCATCGTGGCGTCACGGTTGTATTTCTAGGAACTACCACCATCAGCGAGCATATTTTTGTGTGGAGCTACATTGTACAGCAATCAAAAACTGTTGAACATTTCACATCTACGCCACCATCCAACAAAGGGAACCTCAGAAACTAGTTGTGGATGTCGTTGCGAGTGTGACACGTTGATCAGGAGACAAATGTACTGAAAATGCTGGCTGGCCGGCTCTAGTGAACTCCGCATGCAGAGACGATGGCCTTCGTGCGTCGTACGTCTGTCTGGTGGCTGATCATCGCAGGGGCAAACGCGACAGAGCCAGTGCCCAGCGAAGGCGTGTGTGCGCTCAAGCGCAGCCTGATGTCCGTCAAGCGCGTTGCCCACACACAGTGTCAAGAGACGGCATCAAAGCTGCGGAACTTGCCTGATTGCAGCTGACGTGGTAAACAGCTGAATAAGTCGCGGCAAAACGTTTGACAGCGCACAGAAAGGAGGAAGCCTGCCTGTACAAAATGACTGAGAAGGGTTTATCAAGCTGTTGGTTGAATCTGTGGACAAACAGGCGTGATACACAGTTTCAATGTGGACGAAAATCGTCGACACGTGGATTCACGTCGGTTGGAACGAGAACGTGGGATAAAATTCCACATCTCAATTCAATCAACAAGAACATTTCAACCTGTGTGTGTCTTGATTCTTGTTTTGCTTTACGTGACGAGAAAACTCCTTGGTTGTACATTTACTTCCCGACAGCTGGTTCCAGAAAATCAACGATTTAGGCAATAAAGCTACGAGCGAACAAACACTGCTTTGTCGCTCGTGTGCGAGGTGGGTTCCAAAATGAATGGGTCTCTGATCCTTTTTTTTTGTTACGATTCGACGGGCGTGCATCCTGACACTTCAGGAGTTTCTTGCACATGTTTCAGGCGTGGTCTTGCCAATCAAAAAAGGTCCAAGTTCCCAATTTCCAAGGGCACATAACTGGTGAGATCTTGAGAACCATTGGTCTGATTTGTCCACACATGATTGTTTTTGTCCAAGTCAGACTGCTGGTTCTCAAGACATCACCAGTTCATGTAAAACGTCTTCATGTCAACAAAATAATTTTGTGGGGCGTTTTGAACAAAGCTATGTGTTTCAGAGACTTTGCAACCATTTTTATGTCCGACATTGGGTCTTCGAATTACAGTCTGGCAAGTTGGTTGGGTGATTTGTCGTTGAGCAACTCGCCGAGTCTCATCCTTTTCGAACCCACCTCGTATTTGCGTTCAGTATAGAACTTTAGGAACATTTTTAGGGTAGGAGAGAACGCTCATTTACGGCTAGTCATCTGCCATCCGCTTCTGCTACCGAAAAAGAAAATATCAAACGCCCAATCTGAATGGAAACTTCCGCCGATGAAATCCATTGCAACGTGACTGGCTACCCGTGGTCAGCGTTTCCACAAAGACACAATTGAACTTCAACCCTCCCCCCCACCCCCCAAGAAATTAACCGGAAAAAATGTGTAGCAGAAACTACAACAACAAAGGAGACACCTGTTGTGAAAAATCTGATCTTGTCCAATGTTTAGGTTCATCAGCGTTTCTACAGCATTTGTCCGTCAGCATTTCTTTGTGAGAAGTTTGTGTTCGAAAGAAGATTGGAACCTTTCTTGTTTGTTTGCTTTTCATGACTTAATTTTTGAACTCGTGTTCATTGATTGTTACAGTACAAGTTTATATTTGATGTCCACAGACGGCTACAGATCCAGGGGAAGGTGACATATTTGTTCACCATTGTTTTGTTCATTTCTGAAATGTTTCTTCACAACAAATTGTGTACATTTTGCTAAGTTATGAAATACGCCAGGGTTGTACGTTGTACTAACACGAAAATTGTCCATTTAGGTGTGGATGCATGTTTCACTGTCTTGAAGGCTTTGTGCTTCTGCGTTGTTTTGTTCACTTCCCATTTCTGTGAGACACTGGTGGAAACTGGTGTCAAGGGGCTTTTGACCTGAAAACTGCCATTCTGGTAGCCCAAAAAAACTTTGTGCACGGTCCCACCAAAGTTTCGTCAGTGTCCGAGAGCGAAGATGCACTTCTGCTTCTGCACAGCTGATATGGGCTCAGTCGTTTGTCATGTTGGTCAGAGAGAGTGAGTGTGCCCTGGACATCTTATCATTTGTATTCATCTTTAGCTGGAGTCGTCATGGTATTTGGTGAGTGGATCAGGCAATTGAGCTCATGCCGTCTCAATTGCAATTTTTATTCATATTGTACAGTATAATTATAAATAATTATGACAATCTACACAGCTGCTATAGACATTAAAACGAATAAAATGTGCGTGTGTCAATAGTCCGATCTCAGTATTCTTAGAAAAACATGTGTGAAGGAAATTCTTGGAAGATTGAACAGCACAAAAAATTCTCATCACGAAATTACTCACCCATACTTCATTGTCTTATAGTTTTCTTGAGGGCCAGCAAAAAAATCCTTCACTTGTTCTGATCCAAACCTTTCTGTGGAAAATCTCAACAAATTTTTGTGTTGTGTTATTTATTGTCGCAAGTTGTTCAAAACTTGAGGCAGAGTTAAAGTGAATCTGGCAATTTGTGTTTGAGCGAACGACTTCGTGATTGATTTCTGGCAGAACGCGGCTGCACAAAGCAGTGCTACTCAATGCTCACAAATATTCTTCAAGGCTTTGTACTTGCGCAGGCAGATGTTTGGTCCGAAATCAACCACGTGTAATTCTCAGTTTGTTCTTTGTGATAGTGATTTGAACTAAAATCCACACATGTAGAAGGGTATTATCCTCAGAGGTTATCACTGGCTGTTCATTTTAATTTCGAAATCGTGCTTCGTTGTTTCTTCCTTTTTGAAAGGAGGAAGAAGCGCTTTGTGCCCACGTCATTTTTTTGGTAGCAGCAAAACGTTTGACTTGGCAAATTCACTGTTTTCAAAATGTTCAGAACAAATACTGACTCTGGGAGTACGTCTATAGGAGTGAGAGTGAAATTACGAGCAAATATTCATTTGTCAAGTGATAAGCAAAGGACAATCTTTTGTAAAAGAAGGTGCTCATTCATGTCTTTTGGGACCTGAAGCAGGTTCCCAAACAGCAAGGCTTGGCTGAAATCAAGCGCATAAGGTTTGGAATCACACCAGCACGAGTTCCGTGCTTTCAGCGATCATCATGTTTTAAGTTCAAGCCAGGTCTGCAAAACTGAATTCTCGCTCCTCAAAGGAGCTGTTAGGGTTTGAATGTCATGAAACAATGTTTTTTTAAGTTTCCTTATCTGGTGGTCGTGTCGTAAATGTGCCATAATGTTTTGATTCAAAGAATGTGTGCGTGTGTGGACGAGGATGTTTCATATTTTGTGCCCACACGAGGCCCACATGAGTTTGTTGCTGTAAATTTCGTGAAAGAAAAGGTAGAAGAAAGTCACACTCTTTCAAGACCACGAATTTCTAATTTCGTAATTATCATGTCATGTTATTCGTAGAGAAGCTGTCAAATATTAACTGATGTGTATAACTCTACGGTGTGTTCATGCTATGTAAATTGACTGCTATTTGTGAAATTTTTTCCTGTCTTACTCTGTCAATTGTACAAACCATAGACATCGACAAACAATAGTCCTTTTACAAGAAAACTGTAGTAAAAGGTCTGTGTCTAAGTGGTACAAAGACAAATGAGAGAAAAAATACAATTTTACTAGCTGAAGATATCTGTTTTGATATAAAATGTTTTAAATAAAAACAGTTGTAACAAAGTTTTTTTCATCTTCACTTCAAACAACCGATGAATCTTACGCATGGACAGGGGAGATGCGACCGCTCGTTTGCGTGGATCGGGTGGCGAAGGAGACACATCCTCGTGTTGCATTTTCAGTTCACGTCGGCCACGGCAGACGGTGACTCCCGTTCTCTGCAGCAAAAGGCAACCCGAAAGAAAGGTTTTCTTCTGCGACCTAACTTGCACCATCAGTTGAAAGAATATACCGGTGACGTGAATTTCTCAAGTCAAAGTCAAGGGCGTTTCTGCCAGGGTCAACTCGGAGTCAGAAATCTCCCAATTCCAGATGTGTTCAGAGATCAGTCAGGGAGGAGAACATTGCACCAAAAAATCAGAAAGACCGAAGCCCCTGCCCTCACCTCAGCTCGTGAAGCATCAAAATACCAAAAGGGTTGTACTTCCCTGGCCGCAGCGAAATCCGAAATGAACGCGTGGTGTTGAAGATGTCAGTCTTTTTGAACGGGGACCTTTGTGCAGGCGCAGCGCTGGGTTGGCGGCCTGCCTCCGCCTGTCAGCTCCTCTGCGGCGGGACAGACAGGCTCAAGGCCGGCGGGCCCTGGGCGACGTTTGAAGCAGCGTGTGCGCCGTGTGAAACGGGTCAGGTCAATATCGCACAAATCGCTGTGGCGGAAGGAAAGCCACGGACACCTGACACAACACAGTGCAGGGAACAGCCTTGATGTTCCTTCAACCGTCGCGCAGCGTCACCTGGACGAAGCGTCGACGAGACGCAGCCTTCAAACCAAGGACTTTTCAGATTTCAGAAAGAAGAAAAAAGTTTTTGTTGTGTCTGTCATATTTCAGTGAATGCACGTCATTTTTTGACACCAATCCTGAAAGAACATTTTTCTCAAGTTGTCCGGATAAAGAACGAAACTCTTCCAGAACCTGGGAGTGTGCCTGGCGAGCCCGGATCTAGGTACTCCCAGGGGAGAGAAGGAATGGAGGATTGGCTTTGTTTGGTCCAATCTTTAGCGATACGAGGTAGGGTCACAAAGTAACGGTTTTTTTGCGAGTATTCAGATTTTTTTCCGGATTTCTGTTTGACGGTCAAGCAGTCAACTTAGACATGCCGTACAACCACTCCGGTGCATTGGGGGTGCAGCGACTCAGTTGGAACCCCATCTGCACTCTTGGATGGAACTGCCTTTTCAGACTTGTCATTTTCGAGCAATCACCTGCATCGCAAGCAATGGCATCAACAAAGAAGGACCAGCGAATTGAAGTGAGATTTTTGCAGAAATCCGGAATGTCTCAAGTTGAGATAGGGAGGAGGCTGCGTGATGTTCATGGAGCTGCTGCAATCAGTCAGACAACAGTGAGGCGTTGGTTCCAGAGAGCTGAACAGGGCAAGAACCTCAAGGACCAAGCTCGCAGTGGGCAACCCAAAAAGCGCACTCCGGAGAATATCCAAGAAGCCACAGACATCCTGAATGACGACAGGCGCACTTCACTCCGTGGTCTCAGCAGAATGCTCCAGATTTCCAAGGGCACAACTCATAAGCTGCTTCACAAGGACCTTGAGATGACCAAGAAGTCTGCCAAATGGGTACCACATCTTCTGACCGATGGGCAAAAGCAGCGACGTGTTCTCATGGCTTGGCAGAGCTTGGCTATGATGCGGCGCCGGGTTAATCCCATCAATCAAGTTGTCATGGAGGACGAATCCTGGATCTGTGCCTGGGAACCTGAGAGCAACAGAGCTTCCAAACAGTGGCTGCGTCAAGGAGAGCCCAGGCCTGAGAAAGTCTGCAAAGAACAGTCAACCCAGAAGGTCATGCTGACTGTTTTTTTTGATGAAATCGGCATGATCCACTATGAGACCACACCCACTGGATTGGGCATCGGAGGAGAAGTGTACCGCGGGATCCTGGGATGTTTTGTGACTGCCCTGGAACAGAAGAGACCAGACCTGTACAGGAATCCCCACACATGGGCTCTTCTTCATGATGGAGCACCAGCTCACAGAGCCAGAGTCTGCTTGCGGTTTCTTGGAGAACAGAGTATTCAGTTGCTGCCCCACCCAGGATATTCACCTGACTTAACCCCTGCGGATTTCTGGTTCTTCAACCGTGTCAAGGAGCCACTCAGGGGCATCAGATTCAGGGATGTGCAGGCCCTCATCGCAGCTCTTCAAGAGACAATTGACAATGTTCAAGTCCCAGAATTCGCAGCTGCAATGGATAGATTTCTGGAGCATCTGCACAGGTGCATTGCTGCACAAGGAAGTTACTTTGAGAGGAGTTGAATTTGACTGGCTGTTCCTTGTTGACTTCAAGTTTGGACTGACCACACCCTGAGTACTCACGGATTTGTTTGTGCCTTGCAAATTAACTCAAATTTGTTGCCTGGATAAATAAAGTTTGCATCTGTTCAAAAATGGTCTTCTCCAATACCGCAATGCGGTCATTAGAGAGTTAGAGCAGATGTGGAACGTGAACGCAAACGTAAATGCAAATGTAATTTTTTGCGGTATGGGGATGTGTACGTTTCAGGTGCAGCAACATGTAGAGCATGCTGGATGTAAACGCAACTTTTGTTACTCCTGAACCCTGGATTGCGCGCAAAAACACCCGCGTTTCTTTGGCAGAGAGCGAATTGACTTCTTCAGACGTGAGTGGTAAGTGTGTTCTTTTTGGGCTTTTTGGATCGTTCCTGATGCGTTTTTTGAAAAAGTGAATTGGCAGTTTTTAAGGTCAATGGGTATAGATCACCCAGGACAATTTTGGGTAAAAACCGTTCAGAACTTTTTGCGCACCGGGGACTTGAAATTTCAAGTCGGGCGACAATGCAGGAGTACCAGAGATGCTGAAGGGTCGAGTGGCTTCAAAACTTGCTTTTTTCAATGAAATTTGTTCCAATGTAGTCTACAGTGATGGAGTAACATTCTGTCAAGACGGGGTCGTGATCTGTTGACAAAAGTGGTTGGACTC